>Ga0068855_100011205_pt1 | contig 10828 bp, 10 predicted proteins | sample KBSCornC52_FD_66592 | JGI IMG/M metagenome (GOLD analysis project Ga0068855, IMG submission 66592) | Corn rhizosphere microbial communities from Kellogg Biological Station, Michigan, USA - KBS Corn C5-2 | ecosystem: Host-associated > Plants > Roots > Rhizosphere > Soil ... | reverse complement strand
GGCATCCCGCTGGCCGAGGCGCTGGGCGCGCTGGCCGACCAGGGCGACAACAAGAAGCTGCAGATGGTGCTGGCCGAGGTGCGCCAGAAGGTCAACGAGGGGAGCTCGCTGGCCGACACGCTGAACGCGCACCCCAGCATCTTCCCCGAGCTGTACACGAACATGGTCCGCTCGGGCGAGGCGGCCGGCAACCTGGACGCCGTGCTGGCGCGGCTGGCCGACTTCCTGGACGCGCAGCACACGCTGCGCGCCAAGGTCTCCGGCGCGCTGACCTACCCGATCATCATGGTGGTGCTGGGCACGGTGATCATGGGCGTCCTCATGGTGGTGGTGGTCCCGAAGATCACCTCGATCTTCCAGGACATGAACAAGGCGCTGCCCTGGAACACCGAGTTCCTGATCTTCCTGGCCAACGTGATGGGCGGGTACTGGTGGGCGGTGGTGCTGGTGGCGGGCCTCAGTTACTGGTGGTACCGGCGCTGGTCGAGCAAGCCGAAGGGCAAGGCGGTGATGGATCGCCTCAAGCTGAAGCTGCCCCTCATCGGGCCGCTGGTGCGCTACGTGGGCGTGGCGCGGTTCGCGCGCACGCTGGCCACCATGCTGTCGGCGGGCGTGCCGGTGCTGGCCGCGCTGGAGATCACCAAGAAGGTGCTCAACAACGTCGTCCTCGAGAAGGTCGTGGAAGAGGCGCGCGACGCCATCCGCGAGGGCGAGTCGATCGCCACCCCGCTCAAGCGCTCCAACCAGTTCCCGTCGCTGATGGTCCACATGGTGGCGGTCGGCGAGCGTTCCGGCCAGCTGGAGGCCATGCTGGAGAACGTCGCCGCCGCCTACGAGCGGGACGTGGACGGCAAGGTGTCGCGGTTGACGACGATTCTGTCGCCGTTGCTGATCGTGGTCATGGCGTTGTGCGTGGTCTTCATCGTGTTTTCGGTGCTGCAGCCCATTCTCGACATGCAGAACTTCGTCCAGTGAGGAGAGTCAAATGATCGCATTCAATCGCAACAGAACAGGGGCGGCTCGCCGCGCGGTCCGGGCCGTCCAATCGGGGTTCACGCTGCTCGAGATCATGGTCGTGCTCGCGATCATCGCGCTCCTGGCCGGCGGCGTCGGCGCGGCGGTCTTCCGGTCGTTCAGGCGCGCGCAGGTCCAGACGGCCCGGCTGCGCGTGAAGGCGGCCCGTGACGCCACGTCGCAGTTCATGATCGACAACAGCAGCGCCTGCCCGCACGGGGTCGAGGATCTCGTCAACCAGAAGTATCTGGATCGCAGCAACTCCAAGGACCCCTGGGGCAAGGATCTGATCTTCAAGTGCCCGGGCACCAACGACACGGACAGCGCGGACATCTCGTCGGCCGGCCCCGACAAGCAGGACGGGACCCCGGACGACGTCAACTCCTGGCAGCTCTGAGCGGCGGGACTGACGCAGGAGAGGATCGGCGGCCGTGCGGAATCAGCGAGTGGCTCGAAGAGCGCCGCGCGGCTTCACGCTGGTGGAGGTGATGGTCGCGCTGATGGTCGTCGCCTTGATGGCGACCATCGGCGTCAAGGGATTCCGCTCGCTGCGCAAGAGCGACCTGCGCGAGGCCACCGCGCACCTGTCGGGGGCCATCCGCTACATGTTCGATCGCGCGTCGATCACCGGGAAGTACCAGCGGCTGGTGCTGGATCTGAACGAGGGCCAGTACTGGGCCGAGGTGTCCGACGACAAGTTCTACGCCCCCAACCAGGCCGAGACCGAGAGCGATCAGCGCAAGCGCGAAGCGGCCGAGAAGGAAGCCGACGACGAGCAGCGCAAGAAGGCCGAGAAGCAGGCCCAGAGCTTCGCGAACTCGACCACCAGCAGCTCGAACACCAGCTTCGACCTGTCCAAGCTGGAGGTCGCCGAGTTCCGGCCCAAGCACGCGCGCTTCGCCGCCTTCAAGGAGACGGCGCTCAAGCCGGTCCGGCTCAAGAAGCTGCACATCCGCAGCGTCTACACGCCCCGGCTGGTCGATCCGGTCACCAGCGGGCGCGCGTACCTCTACTTCTATCCGATGGGGCAGACCGAGCCGGCCATCATCACGCTGTCCGACGAGTCGGGCGAGAGCGTCTATTCGCTGGTGGTCCACCCCATCACGGGCCGGGTGCGCATCTACAACTACGAGGTGAAGCCCACCCTGGGCGTCCGCTACGACGACGAGGGGAACCAGCTCACGCCATGAGGCGCGGACGGTCGACCCAGTCGGGTTTCACGCTGCTCGAGATCATGGTGGCCATCGCCATCCTCTCGATGTCGCTGGTCGTGCTGCTGTCGATCGTCACCAACAACGTCCGCGCCACCAACCACGCCAAGATGACCACCGCGGCGACGCTGCTGGCGCGCACCAAGATGACCGACATCGAGGACCAGATCCTCGACGTCGGCTTCTCCGAGAACACCGAGACCGCCGCCGGCGTCTTCAAGGAGCTCGGGTACCCGCAGTTCGCCTGGGAGACCACCATCGAGCGGATCGACCTGCCGGCCGACATGGGCCAGCAGGCGCGTGACAAGTCGACTCAGGACCAGATGGACGCCAAGGACCCGATGTCGATGCTGACCGGCTTCATGGGCAGCATGATGAGCAGCTTCATCGAGCCGGTGCGCATCGGGCTGCAGGAGTCGATCCGCAAGGTGACCGTGAAGGTCATCTGGGACGAGCACGGGCGCCGCAATCAGAGCTTCGAGGTCGTCCAGTACCTGACCGACCCGGCCAAGGCCGACATCAACACCTTCGGCCAGGCCGGCGCCACCGGCACCGGCGGCGCGACCGGCGCCACCGGCGCGGGGGCCGCCAGCGGCGCCGGCTTCGCGAACCCGATGAACAACCTGATGAAGGGGGGGCTGACGCACTGATGCGCGCGCGACGGCTCGAGCGCGGGTCCGGCGGCGGCTTCACCCTCATCGAGGTGATGCTGGCCCTGGCGATCCTGGGCTTCATCACGACGCTCATGTGGGGGTCGTTCAGCCAGACGGCGGCCAACAAGAAGGCCATCGAGTCGGCGCAGGAGCGCACGCACAGCGTCCGGGTGGCGATGCTGCGCATGGCGCGCGAGATCGAGATGGCCTACCTGTCGGCGTCGGAGAACACGGCGATGACCTACCGCCGCACGTTCCTGATCGGCTCGTCGCACAGCGACGTCGACGAGCTGCAGTTCTCGAGCTTCGCGCACCAGCGGCTGCGGGCCGGGCTGGCCGAGGGGGACACGTCGCTCATCTCGTACTTCGGCGAGCGCGACCCCGACGACCGGCGCGTCCTCAACCTGGTGCGACGCGAGACGCGCCGGCTGCAGGCCGAGAACCCCGCCGACATCGCCGGCGAGACCTACATCCTCTGCCCCGACGTGGTGCGGGTGAAGTTCACGTACTACGACTACAAGCTGAAAGAGTGGGTCAACGACTGGAGCACGATGAACGCCAGCGGCCCGCAGTACCTGCCCACCCACATCCGGATCACGCTGACGGTGCTGGACGAGCGCGGCCAGGAGGTCTCGTACACCACCGACGCCCGCATCCAGATGACCGAGAAGGTCGACTACAAGCCGGTGCGGCAGTGATGAAGCTGCGACCCCGCAACCGGCAGCGCGGCGTGGCGATGCTCATCGTCATCACCTGGCTGGCGCTGATGATCTCGCTGGTGGGCGAGTTCACCTACGGCACCAGCGTCGACGCGGCGCAGGCGGCCAACGCGCGCGACGAGCTGCGCGCGCACTACCTGGCGCGCTCGTCGGTGAACCTGTCGCGCCTGCTCATCAAGATCCAGCAGCAGTACGTCGACCCGATCCAGAGCCAGCTCTCGAAGATGCTGTCGCAGGCCACCGGCAGCACCGGCGCCGGCGCGGCCAGCGGCGCCACCGGTTCGTCGAGCGCGGCCAGCGCGGCGTCTCCGGCCGGCCTGGGCTTCAGCCTGCGCGTCACCGACTACGCCAGCACGCTGATGGGCTTCTTCAGCGGGTCCAAGGAGGAGGTGGCGGGCCTGGGGAGCCTCATCGGGCTCGACACCGCGCGCATCAGCGGGCTGGGGCTGAAGTCCGGCAACTTCGACGCGCAGATCACGGCCGAGGACGGCAAGATCGACATCAACTGCGGCTCGGGCGTGGCCTCCGATCGCGGCAAGCAGATGGTGGTCTACCGCCTGCTGATGGGGCTCATGTACTCGCGGCGGTTCGACAAGCTGTTCTCGGAGGCGGACACCACCGGGAACTTCGCCACGCGCCCCGACGTGGCCCGCGCCATCATCGACTGGGCCGACGGCGACGAGCAGATGTTCTCGCCCGAGGGCGGCTCGAACTCCGAGGACTACCGCTACGACGCGCGCGCCGACCATTACCGCGCCCACGACAACAGCTACGACACGCTGGAAGAGGTCAAGATGGTGCGCGGCGTGTCCGACGCGTTCATGGAGGCGTTCGAGCCGTACCTGACGGTTTATGCCTCCGACCCCAGCTGCAAGGTGAACCTGGGCGCCATCAGCAACAAGGAGAGCGGCGACTGCACGCCGCTGGTCATGGGCGTCATCCGGGCGGCCGCCACGCCCGACCCCACCAAGCCGCCCAGCGATCCGACGGTGTTCGACGACAACGTGCTTTACCCGCTGGCCAGCATCCTGTGCGACCGCGCGTCGGCGGCCGGCTTCGACAGCCTCAACACGATCACCAGCCTGCTGGCCAACCCGCAGACGGCGGTGCTGCCCGACGATCCGCGCTACCGGATCTTCCAGGGGATGCGGCCCATCCAGATCGACGCCGGTCAGCTGGGCAACCTGGCCTACGTGGGGCCGCCCCGCGTCTACCGGGTGGCCTCCACCGGCGAGGCGGGGCGCGTGAAGAAGAAGATCATCGCCATCGTCGACACCGGGCGGACGATCGAGAACCCGCTCACCCTGAACGCGGCCGCCGAGAAGGCCGCCGGTGTGCTGCAGTACTGGCGCGAGGAATAACCAGACCACATGGCTCACACGGTTTGCGGCATCGATCTGGGGACCTACACGGTCAAGCTGGCGCTGCTGGAGGCGGGCTTCCGGGCCACCACGCTGCGCGGCCTGGACGAGATCCTGGTCCCGGCCGGCGACGCGCCGCTCATCGAGCGGCAGATGCAGGCGGCGCGCGAGGCGCTGTCCCACCTGGGCGCCGAGGTGACGCCGTACTTCGCCATCCCGGGCGACCAGCTGTCGGTGCGCGTGCTGGACCTGCCGTTCTCGGACGCGCGCAAGATCGATCAGGTGGTCGGCTACGAGCTGGAGAGCCAGATCGTCAACCCCATCGAGGACGTGGTGTTCGACCACCTGGTGGCGGCGCAGCGGCCGGAGGGGACGACCGTCCTGGCGGCGGCGGCGCGCCGCGATGAGCTGACGGCGTTCCTGGCCGCGGCCGACGGGCAGGGGCTGCACCCGCGCGCGCTGTTCGCGGCGCCGGTCATCTACCGGTCGCTGTTCCCGGGGCCGGCGCCCGACCCGGAGGGGCCGCCGCCGCTCTGCCGCGCCGTGATCGACTTCGGTCACGAGCGGACCAACATCTGCATCGTCCGCGGCGGCAACGCGGTGTTCGCGCGCACCATCCGGCGGGGCGGCAGCCACCTGACGGCCGCCATCGCCCGCGCGTTCGGCGCCGACCCGGAGCGGGCCGAGCAGGCCAAGCGCGGCGAGGCGTTTCTGGCCAGCCCCGGGCGGCCGGCCAACACGCCGCTGCTGGTCAAGCTGGACACCGTCCTGCGCGAGGCGCTGGCCCCCACCATCCGCGAGCTGCGGCAGACTCTGGCCAGCTTCACGGCCAGCGCTCGCCAGGACGTCACGTCGCTGCTGATCGTGGGCGGCGGCGGGCGGCTGGCGGGCCTGCTGCCGTATCTGGAGGCCGAGCTGGGCATCGCGGCCCGGCACCCCTCCGTGCGCGAGGCGCTGGAGCGGGCGGGGGAGGCGGGCGCCGAGGAGGCCGCGGACGACGGCGGCGCGCCCGAGGCCGACGTGTACGGGCTGGCCGGCGCCATCGCGCTGGGGGCGGCGCGCGGCACGCGCGAGATCGACTTCCGCCGCGGGCCCTTCGCGTACCGCGCCAACTATTCGATCCTGCGGCAGAAGGCCGGCCACCTGGCCACGCTGGCGGCCGCCATGCTGCTGGCGGGCGGCATCGACGTGGGCGCCAAGCTGTCCAGCCTGCGCACCGAACGCAAGGCGCTGGACAAGGATCTGAAGACCGCCACCCAGGAGCTCTTCGGCAAGCCGCGCGACGACGCCCAGGCGGTGACCGAGCTCCTGCGCAAGGGCTTTCGCGAGGAGCTGGCGCCGCTGCCCAAGGCCACCGCCTTCGACCTGCTGGATCAGATCTCGCGCAAGGTGCCGCCGGCCGACAAGGTGAAGCTGGACGTCGCCGAGCTGGAGATCCGCCCCAAGAAGACCTTCATCAAGGGGACCGCCGACACCGCCGCGGCCGTCGACGAGATCGCGACCAAGCTGAAGGAGATCGATTGCTTCGACGACGTCACCAAAGACGCCATCACAGAGGTCTCCGAGGACGCCAAGCAGTTCACCCTCACCGTGGCGAGCAAGTGCCCATGACGAGGCAAGCTCGATGAGCGCGTTCGGCAACGTCCGCGACCGGGCGGCGGCGCTGTTGCGCCGGCCGATCGGCTACCTGGAGGTCGAATGGGAGCGGCTGGCCCCGCGCCAGAAGCGCTCGCTCACGGTCCTGACCGCCGTGGCGATCATCGCCGTGGTGTTCCTGGGCGCAGTCTTCGCGATGTCGGACATCTCCGACCTGGAAGAGGGCAACGCGGCCATCCGCGACGCGCTGACCGCCATCGCCAAGCACCGCGACGAGTACCTGGAGGCCAAGTCGCGCAACTCGGTCCAGGAGGCGCGCATCGGCAACGACCCGCCGCAGCTGGCCGGCGACCTCGAGGCGGCGGCGCGCGGCGAGAACATCCAGATCGCGGAGTCCAGCGAGCGGCCAACCGTGCCGGCCGGGCGCCGGTACATCGAGCACGACACCGATCTGAAGATCCGCGAGACCGACCTGCAGAGCCTGACGCGGTTCATGAAGCGGGTCGAGACCGGTCCGCGCCTCATCTTCTTCACGCGCCTGTCGGTCAAGCACCGGTACTCTGACGACAGCGACAAGCTGGACGCCGAGTTGACCGCCACCGCGTTCGAGAAGGTGCGCGAGGGCGCCAAGAAGAAGCCCGAAGGGCAGGGGAAGTAGACGCATGGTCGCCATCACGTCGGACAAGCTCCGCCGCCTTCGCCGTTCGGTGCTGTACGGCCTCTTCGGCCTGGCGGTGTTCATCGCCGCGCTCTACGTCTCGTTCCCGTCGCAGCGCGCGAAGCAGGTCGCCATCCGGCTGGCGGCGGCCCAGGATCTGGACGTCGAGATCGGCTCCGCCTCGCCGGCTTTCGGCCTGGGCGTGGTGTTTCGCGACATCCTGGTCCGCACGCGGCCGACCAGCGGCAAGCCGACGCGGTTCACCATCGAGTCGGCGCGGATCGCCCTGTCGCCCTGGTCGCTGCTGTCGGCGAACAAGAGCTTCACGGTGAGCCTGGACGCGTTCGGCGGTCGGATCGAGCTGGCCCAGACCGGCGCGCCCACGGGCAACTCCGCCAAGAAGCGGCCGTTCGAGCTGGCGGTGAAGATCCGCAACGTCAAGATGGCCGAGCTGCCCGGCATCCGGGAAACGCTCAACATCCCGCTGACCGGGACCGCCAAGCTCGATCTGAAGGTCTCGTCGGAGTCGGGCAAGCTGGCGGACGCGGACGGCGAGGCGACGTTCTCGTGCGACGCCTGCGTGGTCGGCGACGGCAAGACGCCCTTGAAGGTGGCCGGGAACCCCTTCCTGGCCGGCGGCCTGACCCTGCCGCGCCTCCGGCTGGGCGACTTCGGCGGTCACGTCTCGATCCAGAAGGGTCTGGCCAAGCTGCAGGAGATCGGCGGCCGGTCGCCGGACGGCGAGGTGGCGCTGGAAGGCGAGATCACGCTGCGCGACCCGATGCCGATGTCGACGGTGAACGCCTACCTGCGCTTCAAGCTGAGCGACAGCTTCCTCAAGCAGGCGGGAGCCGTGCAGACCATCCTTCAGATGGCGGGCGCGGCCGGCAAGCGGCCCGACGGCTTCTACGGCATGCGTCTGTCGGGCCGCCTCGGGCAGCTCAACCCGCCGGTCCTGTCGCCCACCTCGCCGGTGATGAGCCCGCCGCCGCGGCCAGGGACGCATTCGGCCATCACCCCGCGTCCACCACCCATGCGGGCGCCGTTGGCGCTTCCGCCCCCCATGCCGCCCGCGCCGCCCCCCGCGCCTCCGGCCGCGGCGGTGGCGGCGGCTGCTCCGGCCCCCCCGCCGGAACCGCCGCCGCCGCCTCCGCCCCCCGCGCCACCCCCGCCACCACCACCACCGCCGCCGTCCCCTGGCCCCGCGCCGGAGCAGGCCGCGGCGCCGCCGTCCCCTCCGCCCGCGCCCGCGCCCGCGCCGGGTCCGGCGCCGTCCGGGCCGGCGGTGGCGGATGCCTCGTCCGCGCAACCGGGCGAGCCCGGCGCCCCGCCGCCCCCGCCGCCCCCGCCGCCGGGACCGCCGCCCGAGGACCACCCGCCCTGAACGGATGGCCGCCAGGCCCGCCCGTTCTCATAGGCTGTACCGCCGGACCTTGTCGCAGAAGGTCGAGCGCGCGACGGCCAGGGCCCGCGCGGCGCGCCGCCGGCTGCCGGCGTTGCGGCGCAAGGCCCAGGAGAAGACCTCCCGCTCGATCTCGTCGAACGTGCGTCCGTCCAGACGGATGGCGTCCTCGGGAATCGGGGACGGCACGGGGGGAGGCTCCAGCGCCGGCGCTTCGGCCAATCGAAACGGGGCGGCCTCGGGCAGCTCCAGGGCGTCGGCCGTGATCCGCGCGTCCGACCGGCCGCGGGTGAGGATGGCGGCCCGCCGGATGACGTTGCGGAGCTCGCGGACGTTGCCGGGCCAGTCCGCAACGGCCAGCGCCGCCAGCGCGTCCGGGGCCAGCTCGCGCGCGCCGACCTCGGCGGCGATCTCCGCCAGGAAGTGCTGCGCCAGCCGCGGGATGTCTGCGCGCCGTTCGCGCAGCGGCGGGAGGCGCAGGCACATCCCGGCCAGCCGGTAGTAGAGGTCGGGGCGAAACGTCCGGCGCTGGACCTCGCCTTCCAGGTTCCGCAGCGTCATCGCCACGATGCGGGCCCGGACGGCGATCTCGCCCGTGCCGCCGATCCGCCGCAGCCGCCCCGACTCGAGCACGCGCAGCAGCTTGGGCTGGAGGTCCAGCGGCAGCTCGCCAATCTCGTCGAGGACCAGCGTCCCGCCCGACGCCTCCTCGAACCAGCCCGGCCGCCGCGCCCCGGCACCCGTGAAGGATCCACGCTCGTGCCCGAACAGCTCGCTCTCGGCCAGCTCGCGCGGCAGCGCGCCGCAATTGACCGCCACGAACGGGCCCTGCGGGTGCGGTCCCAGCCCGTGCAGCGCGCGCGCCAGCAGCTCTTTCCCCGTCCCGCTCTCTCCCGTCACCAGCACGGGCGTCATCGTGGGCGCCACCAGCGCCGCCCGCGCCAGCATCCGCCGCAGCTCGGGATCGTCACCGACGATGCCGCGGAAGGCGTTGTGGATGTCCATTCCCCCCTTGTCGGCACGGGCGACCCCCCGGTTGCGCGCCGCCGGGGGCGGACGTCCACGTCCGCGTCCGCGTCCGCGTTTAGGACCAGGTCCAAACGTGGACGTGGTCTTGGACGTCGTCCTAGACGCTGTCGTAGTCGCTGTCGTGCTCGTAGACGCTTCGTACAGGAGCACGACAGCGACTACGACAGCGTTGATGACCACGACCACGAGCAGGACCAGGTCCACGTTTCGTGGTCGTCAACGTGGTCGCGGACGTGGACCTGGTCGTCCGCCCCTAGGAGCCGAGGCCGACCCAGGCTTCGCCGTTCTCGCCGATTTCCTTTTTCCAGATGGGGGCTCTCAGCTTGATGCGGTCGATGGCGGCGCGGCAGGCGTCGAAGGCGGGGCCGCGGTGGGGCGCGGTCACCGCGATGGCGACGGCGGTCTCGCCGACCGCCAGGCCCCCGACGCGGTGGTGGATGGCGACGCGCGCGCCGGGCCACTCGCGCTCGATCTCCTGGGCGATGTCGGCCAGCACGCCCTCGGCCATCTCCAGGTAGGCCTCGTATTCCAGCCGGACGACGTCCTCCAGGTGGTGCCCGCGCCGCCGGACGATGCCGCTGAACGTGACCAGCGCGCCGGCGTCGTGTCCGCCCACCGCCTCGATGACGGCCTCCAGATCCAGGACCGCGGGCGTCATCCGGATGGCGCCCGGCCCCGCGCCGGAGCCGCCCGCCACCGGCGGCAACAGCGCCAGCTCGTCACCGTCGGCCAGCGGGTGGTGGTCGGGGACCCAGCTTCGGTTGACCGCCGCCTGGACGTGCGGCAGCAGCGCCGCCAGCTCGGGATGACGCGCGGCCACCACCTCCCGGGCCGCCGCGACGGAGGCGCCCTCCGGCAGCTCGACCGTCTCGCGCTCGAGCTTGGCGCGCTCGCGCAGAATTGCGAAATACAGCACCTCGATCCGCATCACCTCCCACCTTAAACTCTGGAGGAGCCACCCGGGAGAATCGTCGGGAAAACCCGGAAATTTGGCCCGGCCGGTATCAGTTATTCACAGGTAAAGTCAAATAACGACGCACATGTAGCTATTTTGCGCCTGCGGTGCGCCGTTGATAGGCTTTTGTCGCTCGAACCGAGGGAGCATGCTGAACGCGAGGCCCACTTGAAGCGTCCCCTGACGACTCCCAAGCTCGACGCTCCTATCCTGAAGACGCACCAGCTCTC
>Ga0068855_100011199_pt1 | contig 10830 bp, 7 predicted proteins | sample KBSCornC52_FD_66592 | JGI IMG/M metagenome (GOLD analysis project Ga0068855, IMG submission 66592) | Corn rhizosphere microbial communities from Kellogg Biological Station, Michigan, USA - KBS Corn C5-2 | ecosystem: Host-associated > Plants > Roots > Rhizosphere > Soil ... | reverse complement strand
CGCTTCTCGGTACTTGATGCATCGGCCACGCCAGAGCCTGCGGTGATGGCTGCTAGAGCGACGATAGCGATGCGTCTCATTTTCTAGCCAGCTAACGACCGAGTTGAGCGGCCGGCCACGGTGCATCCTGGCGCAGCCACGCGATAAGGATAGAGCGTGGTACCGACGCCCCACGGTGCCGTACGGTCCGCTCGAACGCGTTGTTAGCTGTCAGTGCTTCAAGTGCTTCCACTGGAAACCCCCAATGAACCCCGGACCAGCACGCGGCGATTGAAGCCCGGGACCGCCAAAACGCTGCGACCAGCGACGCCGTGAGAGCTGCGACGGTGTCTCGTTTGCTGGGCGGCTTTGGCCCTTGCACCGATGACGCCCGCCACTTGCGACTTTGCTTCCAGGTCGATCGCGGCGCTTAGATTGGACATAGTCGTGCAGTGACAGCTAACGATATCTATGCGGTTTGTGATTAAAGGGATTTCTGGTCCGTTAACGCAGGATATTGTCCGTTAAGGCAGGCCCCGTCAACGGCAACCTCTTGAAGCTGTTGGTCGTGCATGACGGCCTCTTCCGTTATGCGCGCCGCGCCCGCGAATCCACCCCGCGAGCCGACGCTCGTCGCCCGGTTTCGGGAAGCGATCCGCGTGCGCCACTACAGCCTGCGCACCGAGCGCGCGTACCTGCACTGGATCCGGAAGTTCATCGTGTATCACGGCAAGCGGCATCCGGGCGAGCTCGGTGCCGGCGAGATCACCGCCTTCCTTTCGCACCTGGCGAACGACCTGGACGTCGCCGCGACCACCCAGGCCCAGGCGCTGGCGGCGCTGCTCTTCCTCTACGGGGCCGTGCTCGGCATGGAGCTGCCGTGGCTGGACGAAATCGTGCGGGCGAAGCGCCCCCGGCGCCTGCCCACGGTCCTCGGGCGCGACGAGGTGCGCGCGCTGCTGGACGCGATGACCGGCGCGCACGGGCTCATGGCGCGACTCATGTACGGCACCGGCATGCGCATCGGCGAATGCGTGGCGCTTCGCGTGAAGGATCTGGACCTCGGTCGCCGTGAGGTCGTCGTCCGCGACGGCAAGGGCGGGAAGGATCGGGTCACCATGCTTCCCGGCATCCTGCTCGCTCCGCTGCGCCTGCAGCTCGTCGCGGCGCGCGGCGCCTACGACCACGACCGTCGCCGCGAGCAGCCGGGAGTGGCGCTGCCCTATGCGTTGGAGCGGAAGTACCCGAATGCCGGAAAGGCGTGGGGCTGGTTCTGGGTCTTCCCGCAGGACCGCCTGGCGCGCGACCCGCGCTCCGGAGTCGTCCGCCGCCACCACGCCTACGACCAGACGCTCGCCCGCGCCATCGCGCTCGCCGCGCGGAAGAGCGGCATCGTGAAGCCGGTGAGCTCGCACACGCTGCGGCACTCGTTCGCCACCCACCTTCTCCACGACGGCTACGACATCCGCACCGTCCAGGAGCTCCTCGGCCACAAGGACGTGAGCACCACGATGATCTACACCCACGTGCTGAACCGCGGCGGCCGCGGCGTGGTGAGCCCGCTCGATCGCTGAGGATGGCGGGCGTGGGCGCTCAGGCGGGCCGTCGCGAGGGCGCCGCGCGCTCGATCAACGCCACCAGCGCCTCGAAATCCACGGGCTTCGTGAAGTGGTGGTCGATGCCGGCGTCCTCGGCGCGCCGGAGGTCCTTCTCCTGCCCCCAGCCGGTGATCGCGACGATGAGAACCTTGTCGCCGCGCTTGTCGCGGATGCGCTCGGCGACGTCGTAGCCGGAGATCGCGGGAAGGCCGATGTCCAGGAGCACCACGTCCGGCTTGAAGTCGCGCTCCACCTCGAGCGCCTTCGCGCCGTCGTAGGCGATGCGCACTTCCTCGCCGCGCACGCCCAGGAGCATCGCGAGGCTGTCCGCGGCGTCCTGGTTGTCGTCGACCACGAGCACCCGCCGCGACTTCGCCTTCGCCTTGGCCGCCGCCACCGTCAGCCCTCCGCGCGCTCGGCCGTGGGCGTGCCGCGCGGCGCTTCGTGGGCCCGCGCGGCGGGGACCGCGGGGATCCGCACCGTGAACTCGCTCCCCAGGCCGGTGCCCGCGCTCCGGGCTTCCACCGTCCCGCCGTGGAGCTCCACCAGGCGCTTCACGAGCGTGAGGCCGATGCCGAGCCCGCCGTGGCGCGGCGCTTCCGCGCCGGGCGCCTGCACGAACATCTCGAAGATCCGTTCGAGCATCTGCGACGGGATGCCCACGCCGTCGTCGATCACGCGCACCACCGCGTCGCCGTCCTCGCGCGCCGCGCGCACCGTGACGTGCCCGCCCGGGTGCGTGTAGCGCGCCGCGTTGTTGAGGAGGTTCGAGAGCACCTGGGAGAGGCGCACCGCGTCCGCGTCGAGGTCGATCGGCTCGGGCGAGAGGATCACCGCGAGCTCGTGCCGCGCGCGTTCGATCGCGGGCCGGCTCGCCTCGACCGCGGCCTCGACCACCGAGGCGAGCGACACGCGCTCGCGCCGGAGCTCGATCGTCCCGCGCGTGATGCGGGAGACGTCCAGCAGGTCGTCCACGAGGCGCGAGAGGTGGCTCACCTGCCGCTCGATCACCTCGTTCGCCCAACGCGCCTCCGGGATGTCGCCCGCGCTCGCCCGCACGATCTCGACGGCGTTCCGCATCGGGGCCATCGGGTTGCGCAGCTCATGCGCGAGGATCGCGATGAACTCGTCCTTGCGCCGGTCCGCCTCGCGGAGCTCTCCCAGGAGGAGCGCGTTCTCGATCGCGATGGCGCAGCGCCGCGCGAGGTCCTCGGCTGCGCGCAGGTGGATCTCCGAGTAGCGCCGCCCGGACTCGGCCGTGGAGAACGTGAGCGCCCCGCACACGCGGTCGTGGGAGCGCATGGGGACGCAGATGAACGACTTCAGCCCGATCGAGCGCAGCATCGCCTCGTGCTCCGCGTCGCGCGCGCTCGCCGCGACCATCGCCTCGGCGTCCGGCGCCCAGATGGGCTCACCCGTCGCGAGCACCCGCGGAGCGCCGTAGCGCGGCTCGGCCGCCGGCGGGTAGCGGCGATACATCTCCTCGACCTTGCGGACCATCGCGCAGTCCTGGTGGCGGACCGCGATGCGCCGGAGGCTCCCGCCGGGGTCGCGGATCAGCACCCCGAACCAGTCCGCGAACCGCGGCACGGCGAGGCTCGCGATCCGCTCGAGCGTGCTCTCGTAGTCGGCCACCTGCGCCAGCGCCGCGCTCGCCTCCGCGATGAAGCGAGCAGCCTCCAGCTCCTCGAGCGCCTGCTCGAGACGGTCGTTCCGGGGAGTGGCCTCGCTCAATCCCGCCTCCGTTCAGCGGATCTCCGAAAGCAGGCGGTCCATCGACTGCTCGGCCTGTCGGACATAGCCGCCGGCAAAAAGGTTCGCGTGGTTCAGCACATGATAGACGTTGTACAGGTCGCGGCGGACGGCGTAGCCGTCGTCCAGGGGAAAGGCGGCCCGGTAGGCGGCCTGGAAATCCTTCGGGAAGCCGTCGAAGAGCTCGGTCATCGCGAGGTCCGCCTCCCGGTCGCCCACGTACACGGCCGGGTCGAAGGCGGCCGGCGCCCCGCCCGCGATCGCCGCCGCGTTCCCGCCCCAGAGGTCGCCGTGCAGGAGCGAGGGCGTCGGCCGGTGGTGGCGGAAGAAGGCCTCGCAGTCGGCCGCCAGGCGCTCGCCGCGGTCGATCATGCGCGAGGGAAGGCGGTTGTGGGCGGCGAGCCTCAACTGCGCGTGCAGGCGCCGCTCGCGCCAGAACGCGAGCCAGTCGTCCGACCAGCCGTTCACCTGGGGCGAGGCGCCGATGAAGTTGTCGTGCGCCCAGCCGAATCTCTCGCGCGGGACGCCGTGCTGGAGTGCCAGCGCGCTCCCCAACTGCGCCGCGGTGGCGGGCGTGAGCGGGACGAGGTCCAGCCATTCGAGCACGAGCCACGCGGTCTCGCCGTCGTCGCCGCGCGCGACCACTTCCGGGACGCGCAGGGCCTTCGCCTCGCGCAGCGCCGCGAGCCCTTCGGCCTCGGCCGCGAACATCGGCGCGCTCGCGGCCTCGTTCACCTTCGCGAAGTACGCGCGCTCTCCCTGGGCGCCGTCCACCGTGAGCTTGAGCGCCCTGTGGATGCATCCGCCGCCCACGGGCGCGGTCGAGACCGGCTCGAGGTGCGCCTGGGTCGCGTCGCCCACCGCGCGGGCGAGGAAGCGCGCGAGCGGATCGGCCGTCGTCACGCGCCCTGCATCCGCTCGAGGCCGCGCCCGAGGTCCGCGATCAAGTCCGCCGGGTCCTCGAGTCCCACGTGCAGGCGGATGAGCGGCCCGCCGGTCCAGGGACGGACGCTGCGCGCGCCGCGGAGGTTCGCGGGCACGGCGAGGCTCTCGTAGCCGCCCCAGCTGTAACCCAGCGCGAAGCACTCGAGGCCGTCCAGCATCTTCGCGACCTGTACCCGCGAGAAGGCACCCAGCTCCACGCCGAAGAGCCCGCAGCTTCCGAGGAAGTCGCGCTTCCAGAGCGCGTGGCCCGGATCCTCCGGAAGGGCGGGATGCAGCACGCGCTTCACCTCGGGGCGCGACTGGAGCCAGCGTGCGACCTCGAGCGCGCTCGCCTCGTGGCGCTTCAGCCGCACGTCGAGCGTCCGCACGCCGCGGAGCGCCAGGAAGATGTCGTCCGGGCTCGTGGTCTGCCCCAGGTCGCGCGACGTGTCCCGGAGCTTCGGCCACCACGCCTCGTTCGCGACCACCGCGCCGATGAGGACGTCCGAGTGCCCGCCCGGGTACTTGGTCGCCGCCTGCACGACGAGGTCCGCGCCGTGCTCGAACGAGCGGAAGAAGGCGCCCGTGGCCCACGTATTGTCGTGGATCACCGCGGCGCCGCGCTCGTGCGCGACGCGCGCGATCGCGGGGAAGTCCTGCACCTCGAACGTGAGCGAGCCGGGGCTTTCGAGATAGACCACGCGGGTGTTGGGCTTCATCAGCTCCGCGATGCCGGCGCCCACGAGCGGATCGTAGTAGCTCGTCTCCACGCCGAAGCGCTCGAGCGTGCGGTCGCAGAAGCGCCGCGTGGGCCCGTACGCGCTGTCCGTCACCAGCACGTGGTCGCCCGCCTTCACGCACGCCATGATCGCGACCGCCACCGCGGCGAGCCCGGAGGGCACCGTCACCGCGCGATGCCCGCCCTCGAGGTCGGCGATCACCTCCTCGAACGCGGTGCGCAGGGGCATGTTCACGATGCCGTACGTAGGCGTGGGCTCGCCCGCCTCGAAGCTCCTCTGCACCGACTCCATCTCGGAGAGCGACGCGAAGGTCACCGTCGAGGCCCGCGCGACGGGGAGGTTCACCGTCCCGGGCTGCGACCGCGCCTTCCGGCCGCCTTGTACGAGGCGAGTGGGGAGCTTCATTGCCCGAGCGGACGCACGGGCGCTTCGGTCTCGATCGTCGTCCGCCTGCCCTTCGCGTCCTCGACCACGAATTCGAGCGGGACCTTCGTTCCGGCCTGGATCGGCCGCGCCACGCCTATCAGCATCACGTGGAAGCCGCCCTCCTCGAGCTTCACGGGCTTCCCGGCGGGAAGCGGCACCGCGTCCACGGCTTCCATCCGCATCACGCCGCCCCGCATGTCCGAGCGGTGGATCTCGACCGTCTTCGCGGCGGGCGTCTTCACGGCGATGAGCTTCGCGTCCTCCGTGGAGGTGAGCGTGGCGAACGCGCCGGTGATTTTCTGCGCCGGCACCGTGCCCCGCACCCACGCGTCCTTCACGGTGACTGCCGCTTGGGCGCTAACGGACAGGAAAAGCAGGGAACCACAGATGAACACAGATGAACACAGATGGCTTTCCCGAATGGCTTGCATCAAGGTTCGAAATCGCACGACGGTCGAAAACCTCGATGTATCCACCTTCAAGCGTCGCCTCGCATTTCCCAGCTCATCTGTGTTCATCTGTGTTCATCTGTGTTCATCTGTGGTTTCCAAACGCCTTTCCCCCGTCGCAGCGGAGCTGCCGAAAGCCCGCTCCATCTCCCTCCGCACCTTCACCGCCTCGCTCCCCGCATCGTGCTCGACGTCGTCCCAGCTCACCGTCCGGCCCTCGGGGATGTCGCGCCTGAGCTTCACCTTGTGCGCGAGACCGATGGGAAGCGCGCGCTTGGCGGAAGAATCCGCCGCCGTCATGAGCTTCCCCCACACCGTGTAGCCGCCCTCGCCGTCGAGAACCTCGCCCGCCTTCAACGCCCGCTTCGCGGTGGCGACGCAGTCGCCGCGCCAGCCGGTGGGCGCGCCTGTCGCCTCGCGGCGGAGCGCCGCGCTCGCCACACTCACCCCCAGCTCCAGGCCGATCAAGTGGCTGGGCTTGTACATCGACGCGTACTCGCCGGAAGGGTCCGTCACGATCCCGTACTCCTGGAAGCAGCGGCGCACGTACTCGCTCTCCGCGGCGAAGGTCACGTACACGCCCCAGCGCAGGTCCCGGAACACGGGCCGGCCGTCGCGCTCGACGCTCGAGATCACCTCGACCTGGCCCGCGTGGTGGAGGCTTCCGCCGGCGTCCGCGGGACGCAGGACGCGGGCGAGGTCGTCCACGCCGCACGGCGGGAAGGCGAGGCCGCCGGGCGCGGGCGTGAGGCCCGTCGCGTTCGCGACCGCCGCCATCTCGATCCCGCTCTTCGTGCCGTCCAGGAACGAGTTGAACATCTGCGCGTTGAAGTCGCCCTTTGCGACCCTCTCGTCCGTGAACCCGTAGTGGGCCCACACCGTCTTCGGCGTGGAAGCGTGGTACGCCGGCAGGTACTTGGTCCCCTTCCCCGCCGCGACCACGCGGAAGCCGATGGCCCGCGCCCAGTCCACCAGCTCGCAGATCAACGCGGGCTGGTCGCCGTAGGCGAGCGAATAGACGATCCCCGCCTCGGAGGCGCGGCGCGCGAGGAGCGGCCCGGCGAGCGCGTCCGCCTCCACGTTCACCATCACGACGTGCTTCCCCTCGCGGCAGCACGCGAGCGCGTGGGAGATGCCGGCGGCGGGATGTCCCGTCGCGTCGATCACGACCTCGGCCGCCGCATGCCGGATCGCGCCCAGGGCGTCCTCCGTCACGCACGTGGTGCCGGCCTTGGCCGCCTCGTCCGGCGTGCGCGCCCCGTAGCGCTCCGCCGTCCAGCCGGTGCGCGCGAGCGAGGCCCGGGCACGCTCGGGCGAGAGGTCGGCCACGGCCAGGATCTGCACGCCCGGCGTGCGGCGCGCCTGCGAGAGGTACATGGAGCCGAACTTGCCCGCGCCGATGAGGACCACGCGGACGGGGCGGGCCTGGGCGGCGCGTTCCTGGAGCAGGCGGTGGAGGTTCATGGCGGGCTTCCGGGCGGCGCTGCGGGGCGGGCGCCCCGGCGGCGGGAATTGGCGGACGGACGGCATAGCAGTTTACAGTTCCACAGGCGGAAAATGCACTTGCCCCCATGATCAACACCGGTCCCGGAGGCCGGCGGCCATGAACGACCGCTCACGGGACGATCTCGAGGAGCGCCTCGCCGCGCTCGGGCCCGGCCTCGACCTCCTCGGGCTGCCGGCGTGCGTGCTCGACCACGATTTGCGCTACCTGCACGTGAACGGGGCCTACGCGGTCCAGTCGGGGAAATCCCGCGCGGAGCTCATGGGCCAGACGCCGGACGAGGCCTTCCGCCACCGCCCGAACGACGGCCGCCGCGAATACCTCGCCCGGGCGCTCGCCGGCGAGACCGTCGCCTTCAACCGCCGCACGCTCGAGGGCCCCCACCGGGGCGAGTGGTTCCGGGCGCACTACTTCCCGCTCCGGGACGCGGCGGGCAAGGTCTGGGGCGTGATGGTAGTCCTCGTCGACGTCCAGCAGCTCAAGGCCGCCGAAGCGGCGCTGGGCGAGCGCGAGCGCCACCTCTCGCTCATCATGGACGCGGTGGGCTTCCCCGTGACCTACGTCGACCGCGACCGCATCGTGCGCTTCGTGAACCGGCCGGCGGCCGAATGGGCGGGCCTCGCCGCGGCGGACATGGTGGGCCGCTCGGCCGACGAGCTGATGCCGCCGGACGTCGCGGCCGCGGTGGCGCCCCACATGGCGCGCGCCTTCGCGGGCGAGGCCTCGACCTACGAGCGGGCGACGCTCTGGCCGGGCCACGACTCGCGCCGCGTCCGGGGGCACATGGTCCCGGACCTCGACGCCGCGGGCGAGGTGCGCGGCGTCCTCATCGTGCTGATCGACATCGAGGACGACTGGCGCCTGCGCCAGGCGCTGGACGACCAGCGCAAGCGCCTGCAGCTCGTGGTCGACAACATCGGAGTGCCGCTTACCTACTTCGACCGGGACCTGAAGCTCGTCTTCGCGAACTATCCGGGGATCGACTGGCGGATCCCCAAGCTCGAGGAGGCGCTCGGACGGCACGTGACGGAGATCTACGACGCGGAGACGGTCGCCGTGATCACCCCGGAGATCGCGGCCGCGATGCGCGGGGAGAAGCGGGTCTACGAGCGCCAGGCGCGGCTGGAGAGCGGCGAGCGGCGATGGGTGCGCGTGCACGTGGTGCCGGACATCGGCGCGGACGGCGCGGTGCGCGGCCTCTACACGCTCCTCCTCGACGTCGACCAGGACCACCGGATGCGCGAGGCGCTCGAGCGGCAGGAGGCGCAGCTGCGGCATTTCGCGGAGAACCTCCCCGGCCCGATCGCCGTCGTCGACGCGAATTTCCGCTTCCTCTTCGCGAACAAGGTCTACCAGCGCCTGCGCGGGAAGACGCTCGACCGGATCGTGGGCCGCGCCGTGCCGGAGATCCTCGGCCCGGAGGCCACCGCCGTGGGCCTCACCCCGTTCGTCGAGGCGTTGAAGCGCGGCGAACCCTGCTCCTACGAGCGCCTCGAGGGCCCGCCCGGCGAGGAGCCGCGCTGGCACATCGTGCGCCTGGCGCCGATCCTGGATGGCGAAGGTCGCTTCGACGGCTACTACGTGGTCGCGAGCGACATCCACGACATGAAGTTGGCCGGGGAGCGGCAGCGGCGGCAGCAGGAGCAGCTGCGCCTCTTCATGGACAACATCCCGGACGCCGTGGTCTACCTCGACCGGGACCGCCGCATCCTCTTCGCCAACCGGCAGTTCGCCTCGATCCGCGGCTTCACGAGCGAGAACATCATCGGCCGCACGACCGCGGACGTGATGGGGCCCGAGATCGCGGGCTGGATCGCGGAGCGCACCCAGAAGGTGCTCGACCGCGGCGAGGTCGCGACCTACGAGCGCCTCACGGACGTCCCCGGCGGCCAGCGCTGGTTCCACACCAAGGTCGTGCCGCACTTCGGCGAGGACGGAAGCATCGTCGGCATGTACGTGGTGGGCCACGACATCCACGAGGTGAAGGAGGCGCAGGCGCAGGTCGCGGCGCGCGAGGAGGAGCTGCGCTTCTTCGCCGAGAACATCCCGGAGGCGATCTGCTACGTCGACATCGAGCGGGGCTGCACCTTCGTGAACAACGTGTTCCTCGCCACCCGCGGCATCACGCGCGAGCAGGCGCTCGGGAAGTTCCCGGCGGACGTCTACTCGCGCGAGGTGGTCGACGGCCTGGCGCCCCACCTCGCCCGCGTGATGCTGGGCCAGGAGGTCACCTACGAGCGGCGCGTGCGGATGCCGGGCGCGGACGATCGCTGGGTGCGCGTGCGCCTCACGCCGCGGCGCGACGGGGAGGGCGTGGTGCGCGGCTACTACGTCGTCTCCACGGACATCCACGAGATCAAGACCGCGCAGGCGGAAGTGGAGGACAAGGAGCGCCAGCTGCGCCAGGTGATCGACTCGATCCCCACGCCCATGTGCTACGTGGACGCGCAGATGCGCTACCGCTACGTGAACAACGCCTTCCTCGACTACATCGGCCTTCGCCCGGACGACATCGTAGGCCGCCCCGTGATCGACGTGCTGGGCGAGGAGCGCTTCCGCCAGCTCCATCCGCACCTCGAGCGGCTGAAGACGGGGGAGTCGCTCGCGGTGGAGCGGCACGTGCGCTTCGCGGACGGGCGCGCGCGCTGGATGATCGTGCGCCTCACGCCCCGGATCTCGGACGGCGAGTACCTCGGCTACTACGCGACCACGAGCGACATCAACGAGCAGAAGACCGTCGAGGAGGAGCTGCGCCGCGCGAACACCATCCTCTCCGCCCACTTCGACAACACGCCGCTCGCGGTGATCGAGTGGGACACGGAGCTGCGGATCGTGCGGTGGTCCGGCCAGGCGGAGCCGGTGTTCGGCTGGACCGCGTCCGAGGCGCTCGGCCGGTCGCTCAAGTCCTGGCGCGTGGTCTACGAGGACGACCAGGCCGCGGTGGACGAGGCGATCGGGCGGCTGGTGCAGGGGCCGCGGAACCATGCGACGCTCCTCGCGCGGAGCTACCGCAAGGACGGCTCCGTGATCTGGGTCGAGTGGAACCACTCGGCGCTGCGCGACGCCGCGGGGCGCCTCATCTCCATCCTCTCCCTCGCACAGGACGTCTCCTCGCGCATCCAGGCGGAGGAGCGCCTGCAGTACATGGCGACGCACGACGGGCTCACGGGGCTTCCCAACAGCGTGCTCCTGAACGACCGCCTCGAGGCCGCGCTCGTGCGGGCGAAGCGCTCGGGCGTGCGCGTGGGCGTGATGTTCCTCGACCTCGACCACTTCAAGGACGTGAACGACACCCTGGGCCACCGCGTGGGCGACCTCCTCCTGAAGGAGCTCTCGCGGCGGATCCGCGCGGCGCTCAGGCAAAGCGACGTGCTGGCGCGCGTCTCCGGCGACGAGTTCGTGGTGGTGATGGAGGACTTCCCGGACGCGAACGCGCCGGAGCTGGTCGCGCGGAAGGT
>Ga0068855_100011198_pt1 | contig 10831 bp, 10 predicted proteins | sample KBSCornC52_FD_66592 | JGI IMG/M metagenome (GOLD analysis project Ga0068855, IMG submission 66592) | Corn rhizosphere microbial communities from Kellogg Biological Station, Michigan, USA - KBS Corn C5-2 | ecosystem: Host-associated > Plants > Roots > Rhizosphere > Soil ... | reverse complement strand
CATCGACGACATCCGGCGCGTGCAGACCTACATCGCGAGCCGTGCTCGACGCGAGAACGTTCCTGTAGTCGAGAATGCAAACGTGGAGCGCACGATCGACCAAGTAATCGAGCTCGTGATGCAGTCGGCCGAACGAGCGCGGCAGACCGCATGACGACCCAGGAGCCCGAGCTCGAGGACACGACCCGCCCGCCCTGCCAGTGTGAGACGTTCGCGCGCGTAACAGAGAGAGCGGCGCTCGCGGGCGCGCGCTGGCTCGGTCGCGCCGACAAGGATGCAGCGGAAGAGGCGGCGTTCTCCGCCGCGCGGATCGCGCTCGAACGGATGCCGATCAGCGGCCAGGTGGTGATCGGCGCCCACGAAGGTGCCGAGCAGCTCGGCGCGGGATCGATCATCGGCCTCGGCGGCGAGGAGTACGACCTGGCTCTCGACCCGCTCGAAGGGCGCGCCGTCGTTGCGCGCGGTGGGACGAATGCGATCTCGATGATCGCGGCGGCGCCCCGTGGGTCGCTGCCGTCGCTGCCCGACATGTACATGCGCAAGATGGCCGTCGGCCCGCGGGTTCGCGGGATGGTTTCGCTCGACCGGCCGGTGGGCGACAACGTGCGGTCGATCGCGGATGCGTTCGGGCGCATGGTGAACGACGTCACGGCGATCGTTCTCGACCGGCCGAGGCATCACGACTTGATCGAGGAGATCCGCGCCTCGGGCGCGCGCATCAAGCTGATTCAGGACGGGGACGTGACGGCGTCGATCAGCGCGTCGGTGCGCGGCACGAACGACCACCTCGCAATCGGCATCGGCGGCACGCGACAGGCGGTGCTCGCCGCGGCCGCCCTTCGCTGCCTCGGCGGCGAGCTGCAGGCGCAGCTCTGGCCGACCCGGCGCGCCGAGATCGAGCAGGCGCAGGAGCACGGGATCGAAGACATCGACCGGATCTTCACGATCGACGACCTCGTGCCGGAGGAGGTGATCGTCGTCGCCACGGGCGTCTCGAACGGCGACCTGCTGCGCGGTGTCCGTTTCCTGGCCGACTCGGCCCGCACCCATTCTCTCGTCATGTGCACGCGCTGCAACTGGGTGCGCTTCGTCGACGGGATCCACTTCTTCGCGCGCGACCGCCGCGAAGAAGTCCGCCTCAACTAGCGGCCGCCCAACTGGTGTCTGACACCTGTTCGAGGCGCCGGTGCGGGTCGTAACGCGCCCCGGTGTCAGACACCACGGCGCGGGGCGCTGTTCGACTACCCTCAAGGCATGCCTTCCAAGGAAGAAGTCGTCGAAGCGCTCCGCCAGGTCGAGGATCCCGAGCTCGGGATGGACATCGTCGAGCTGGGGCTCTTCTACGACGCCGAGATCGAGGGCGAGAACGTCAAGGTCCAGTACACGCTCACGTCAATGGGGTGCCCGGCGGGCGCGATGATCCAGGAGGACATCGAGCGCGTCGTGCGCGAGATCCCCGGTGTGGGCGAAGTGACGAGCGACCTGACGTTCGAGCCGCCGTGGACGCCGGACAAGATGTCCGACGACGCGAAGTTCATTCTCGGCTTCGGCTGAGCCCAAAACGCCTCACGCGCGCGGACGTTACGGGCTGAGGCCCCGAAAACGCCTGCTACACGCGTTTTCGCCTCCACCCGTCTTCATACCGGGGTGGCCCTCTGCTTCCTATCGGGCTGGCCGATGGTGGTGTTTGTCAAGCACGAACATCCCCTGGAAGAGGAGCACACAATGAAGCGGATCGTCATCACCCTCGGTATTGCGAGTCTGGCGCTTGCGGCGGCAACCGCAGCGTTTGCAGGCAGCATGGCCACGACGGCGACGGTCACCGGTACGGCCGGGATCAGCCTGACCCACTCGGCGACGGCGACGGTCACCAACACGATCGACGGCAGCGACCAGATCGCAAGCTACGCCCCGGCGCTCGCGGTGATCGATGCCCGCGGCCTCGGCACCGGCTGGAACCTGACGATCTCGGCCACCGCCTTCACCGACGGTGCCAGCCACACCCTGGCCCAGCCGACGATCGCCGCGGTCGCCTCGGCCTGCCACGCCGGCAGCACCTGCACCGCACCCAGCAACGCGATCGCCTACCCGCTGACGGTCGGCACCGTCGCCGCCAAGTTCTTCAACGCAACCGCCAACAGCGGCCTCGGCAAGATCGACGTCACCCCGACGATCAACATCGCCGTCCCCGGCAACGCCTACGCCGGCACCTACACCAGCACGGTCACGCTCGCCTCCGTCGCAGGCCCCTAACCCATCCCGCGCTCTTCCAGCGGGCTTGACAGAGAAGCGCCCCGGCAACGCCGGGGCGCTTTCTCGTTCAAGATGAAAACGTGAGCGTTCGGACGGGGTTCGGGGACGAGAGCTGGCGGCTGCTACGACGGCCACCGGGCACGCGCGGCGTGGCAGCGGTTGCGCAACGCGGCCGCGGCGGCCACGGCGTGAACCTCACCCGGGAATCGAGAGCACGATCTTCCCGAGCTGCTCGCCGGCCTCGAGCCGCTCGTGCGCCGAGCGTGCCTCGGCGAGCGGGAACACCTTGTCGACGACCGGTCGCGCCTTGCCCGCGTCGATCAGCTCCCAGACCGCCTGGAAGTCCTCCGGGGAGCCCATCGACGAGCCGAGAATCGACAGCTGCTTCCACCAGACCCGGTGCAGGGCGGCGGGCGGGTTCGGTCCCGTTGTCGCCCCGCAGACGACGATCCGGCCTTCGGGCCGCACCGCGTCGAGCGTTCGCTTCCACGTCGCCTCGCCGACGCTCTCGACGACGACGTGCGCGCCGCCGCCGGTTGCCGCCTTCACCGCTGCGACCACGTCCTCCGTGTCATGGTTGACGGCGACGTCCGCGCCAAGCGCCTTCGCGTGCTCCAGCTTCGCGTCGTTGGACGAGGTGACGACGACGTGCGCCCCGAGCGCCTTCGCAAGCGACAACGCGGCGGTCGCGACGCCGCCCCCGATGCCCCAGATCAGCACCCATTCACCCTCCTGCAGCCGCGCGCGAGGGACGAGCATCCGGTACGCGGTCTCGAACGTGAGCGGGAACGCAGCAGCTTCCTCGAACGTCAGGTCACCGGGGATGGGGTGGAGATAGTCGCGCGGGATCGCGATCAGCTCGGCGTGCGTGCCGTCCATCGTCTCGCCGACGATGTGCATCTTCCCGTTCGTCATGATCCCCGGGTTGATGACGACCCGCTCATCCGTGCCCGCGATCACACCGGCGCCGTCTGCCCCGAGGATGCGCGGCTTCGGCACCGACGGCAAGCCTTTGCGGATCCAGACGTCGAGGTGGTTCAGCGACGCCGCGCGCAGCTCGACCAGCGCCTCGCCGTCGCGAGGCTCCGGGTCGGTGACCTCCTCGTAGCGGAGCACCTCCGGGCCGCCGTCTTCATGGATCCTTATCGCTTTCACGGGACAATCCTCGCATGACGCGCGAGGACGTCCTCCGGTTGGGCTCTGAGCTCGGGATCGACGCGCTCGGCGTGACCCGCGCGGAGGCGTACGTCGACACGCAGCGGCACATCGTCGAGCGGCGCGAGCGCGGTCTCTTCGCGGGCATGAAGTTCACGATGGCGCGGCCCGAGGAGTCCTGCCACCCCGAGTTGCTGCTGCCCGGCGCGCGCAGCGTGATCTCGGCCGCGGCCTGCTACTGGACGCCGGAAGCGCCGCTCGAGCCGGGGGAGGGACGGCTCGCGCGCTACACCTGGGCCGACGCGTACGAAGCGCTGCGCGAGCAGCTCGACGCGCTCGGCCGCAAGCTCGGCGGCAACTACCGCGTGCTCGTCGATGCGAACCAGCACGTGGATCGCGAGGCGGCGGCACGCAGCGGTGTCGGCTTCTACGGCAAGAACACGATGCTGATCACGCGTCGCCACGGCTCGTGGGTCGTGCTCGGCACGCTCATCACCGACGTCGAGCTCGAGCCGACGGCACCGCTCACGACCGACTGCGGCGAGTGCCGGCTCTGCATCGACGCGTGCCCGACCGGAGCGCTCGACGAGCCCGGCACGCTCGATGCAACGAAGTGCCTGTCGTACTGGACGCAGGCGCCGGCGGCGATTCCGGAGGACTACCGGGCCGAGCTCGGCGCGCAGGTCTACGGCTGCGACATCTGCCAGGACGTCTGTCCGTGGAACCGCGGTGTCGAGAAGCGCCGCGCCGATCTGCCCGCGCACGATGGGCACGTCGATCTGGTCGCGTGGCTCGAGCAGGACGGCGATGCGCTGATCGACGAGTACACACGGCTCTTCGTGCCGCGGAACGACCCGCGGTGGCTACGGCGCAACGCCCTGGTCGCGCTCGGCAACACCGGTGGCCCCGAGCACGTCGAGGTGCTCGAACGCCACGCGTTCGACGAGGATGAGCTGCTTGCCGAGCACGCGAGGTGGGCGCTCGACCGCGTGAGGTCGCGCACGTGACGCGCCGGCCGATCGAATGGTGGATCTCGATCGTTCGTCTCCTGGCGGTGCCGTTCGCGGTGCTGCAGGTGTCGCTGACGAAGCACTATCCGTCAGGCTACGAGCTGGTCGCGTGGCTGCTGACGGTGGCGCTCGCGGTCGCCGCGGTTGCGCTGTACGCGACGGTGCGCGACACGCGTGCGTACCGATTTGTCGCGATGGCCTTCGACTTCGCGATCGTCGCTGCATTCACGGTCCTCTACGGGTTCGAGCTCGGGACGCCGACGCGCCAGCTGCTCTTCTTGGCGATCGTCGTCGGAGCTGTGCGCTTCGGGATGCGGGGCGGCCTCGCCGTCGCAATCGCGGCCGTTCCGGTCGCCGCGATCTTCGAGCAGCAGCGCGCTCACTGGTTCCACGTCAACTACCGCATCGAGTACGTGACGTTCCAGGTGGGGGCAGGGCTGCTGATGGCGCTCCTCGTCGGCTGGGTCGTCGCCCGGCTCGACGAGCAGCGGGCGACCGCGGAGCAGCGGGCCGAGGAAGCCGAGACGCTGCGCGACGAACTCGGACGGCGCGCCGACCTGCTCGATGCCGCCAATCGGTGCGCACGCGCACTCAGTTCGTCGCTCGACCTCGACGAGGCCGTCAGCGCGTTCATCCGTGAACTGCGCGGGCTCGTTCCCTTCGACCGCATGGCGATCGTGCTCTCCGAGGACGCAACGGCTCGCATCATCGCGACGGCCGGCGAGCAGGCCGACGATGCGATGTCGGCCGGCGCCGAGTTCAGCCCCGAGAACAGCCTGATCTCCGATGTCGTCGCGACCGGCCAGACGGTGTATCGCCGCGACATGGCGGAGCGTGCGTACGTCGAGGAGGAGCAACTGCTGGCCCTCGGCCTGCGCTCGCGCGTCGCCGCGCCGCTCCTCGCCGGAGCGCGCACGATCGGGTTGATCTCTCTGAGCCGCCGCGAACCGGACGCGTTCCAGGAGCATGAGATCGAGCTCGCGGGCCTGCTCGGACGACTCGCCGCCTCGGCAGTGCAGAACATCCGCGCCTACGAGAGCGAACGCCGCACAGTCGACGAGTTGCGGCGGTTGTCGGCGTTGCGCGCGGACTTCGTCTCGCTCGTCTCCCATGAGCTGCGCAGCCCGATGGCGGCGGTGATCGGCGCGGCCCGCACCCTCCAGGCTCGGTGGCGCGAGCTCCAGCCCGAGCAGCGCGAGAGCTTCCTGGCGCTGATCGGCGACGAGACGACGCGCCTCGCCGCGCTGATCGGCGACGTGCTCGACACCTCGCGCATCGACGCCGGGACGTTCAGCTACCGGTTCAGCGACGTCGACATCGCCGCGCTCGTTCGCGACACGGTGGCCATGGCAGCCGTCGGCCAGGACGAAGTCCCGATCGTGGTCGAGGCAACGCCGGACGCAGTGGTGGTGCGCGGCGATCCTGAGCGCCTGCGGCAGATCTTCGGGAACCTGATCGACAACGCCGTGAAGTACTCGCCGGCGGGCGAGCTGGTTGAGGTGCGCGTCACGCAGTCGAACGGCGCGGTCCTCGTGTCGGTGCGCGACCGCGGCCCCGGCATCAAGGCGGCAGACCAGCAGCTGATCTTCGAAAAGTTCGGACGCGTCGGGGGCGGCGATGCGAAGCCCGGTAGCGGGCTCGGTCTCTTCATCGCGCGCTCGATCGCAGAGACGCACGGCGGCACCGTTGCGGTGTCGTCCGCACCCGGCCGCGGCTCGACCTTCACGGTCAAGCTGCCGGCTTAGAGGCTTACGCCTTGGCGCGGTTCGGGCGGAGCTCGTTGCCGAGCTCGCGTGCCCGCAGCGCGACACGTGCGCGCAGCTCTTGCGGTTCGAGCACGATCGCCTCGCCGCGGTACGAGACAACCTCGCCGACGAGCCATTCGGCGCTGCCGACCGACCGGTCTGCGATTGCCGCGCCGTCGACGAGCGGCCGGGCGCCCTTCTCGATCTCCCAGCGCGCGACGGCCGGCGAGTACCAGATGCGCGCGCTCGTTGCGCCGTGCAGCTCCGACGGGTCGAACCCCTCGCGAGGCTTGAAGGATTTCTTCAAGACTTTCGCGCTGCGCATCCGGTCGAGCCGGTAGGAGCGCGGTTGGTCGCGTTCGGTGTCCCACGCGTGCACGTACCAGTTGGGGAGACGGCGCTCGATCGAATACGGCTCGACGGTGCGGATCACGACTTCTTGCTCCTCCGGCTTCAGGTACTCGATCTCGACGAGCTTGTGCTCGTTGATCGCCTGTGTGAGCTTGTCGACGAGACCTTCCTCCGCGCCAACGTGCGGAGCGGGAGTCTGCGTGAGATCGAACGCGCCGAAAGTCTGTTCGAGCTTTGCGCGCACGCGTTCGAGCGGCGAGTGCGCGCCGGCGGCGACCATCGGGCCGACGAACTCGAGCGCAAGGCGGATCGCCCGCGCTTCGAGCGGGGTCAGGCGCGGCGGGCGGCGGAACGTGTCGCCGAACAGCTCCTTGTCGACATGTACTTCCTCACCCTGCAGTTCGGCGTACACGGCGTAGCAACCGCCGCCGAAGTTGACGAGGTTGAGCAGTGAGAGATGCTCCTCGATTGCCTCGCGCGGGATCGAAAAGCGATCGACGAGCTCCTGCACCTGGATGACGCCCTCGCGGTCCTCGCCGCACGAGGTGAGGAGATAGGCGAGCAGCGACTGCAGAACGCCGAAGCGCTCGGGTGCGACGGGGCCGGCGAAGCGCTCGACCGCGCCGTCGCTCTCGCCCACGACGACCTCGGCGGCCGGCGTGGGCGGGGCGCCTTCGTGCGCGATCCGTGCGGCACGCGCGCCTTCGGTGACGAGCCGGCGGAGCTCGGACGGCTCGAGTGGTACCGCGCGGCCGTCCTGACGAAGGATCCAGCGTGCGAGCATGTTCGACGACGCGTACTCGGTCGTGAAGACGTCGTCCTCGATGCGATTGCGCTCGCCGCCGTAGGCGCGCTCGACCCACCACGCGGTGTCGGGCGCAACGTCGATCTGCGCCTCGCCGACGATCTCGCCGAACTGCCACTCGGCGCGGCCGCGGAAGTTCTCGACGTCGAACTCGGGCGGCAGCCGGAAGTCACGCTCGCGGCGCGTCGCGAAACGGATGTCGGAGCGGATGCGCGAGACGCGGAAGGTGCGGATCTCGTTGTTGCGTCCGAGATCCTCGCCGATCACGTACCAGGAACCGTTCTCAGGGAGCAGTGCGAACGGATTGAGCGTGCGCTCCTCTTCCGAGTCGCGGTAGATCGACCAGTACCGGAACTTGACGGTCCGCTGCTTCGAGATCGCGCCCTCGAGCTTGCCGAGGCGGCCCTGCAGCTCCAGCGAGTAGTCCGGGTCGCGCACCTCGACGCGGCCGGCGGTGCCGGTGGGCGTCGCGGCGAGCGGGCCGGCGGAGCGGCCGAGCGCAAGGTTCTGCAGCGCCAGGCGCAGCGGCTCGGCGTAGGCGAAGCGCCCTTCGAGCAGGAAGAAGCACGTCTGCAGCGCTGCGAGCTCTTCGTCGTCGAGCTCGAGCTCGGGGAGGAAGTAGCGCTCGGCGCGAAGCGTGTAGAGCTCCTCGCCCGTGAACTCGTCGCGCTGCGAATCGAGCGGCACACCGAGTGACACGAGCTCTGCGCGGTCGGAATAGAAGCGTCGCGCGAACGCTTCGTCGCTCATCTCCTGGTAGCCCTCGACGTTCGACTTGATGTCTCGTGCCGTCAGCGGACGACGCTCTGCCATCAGGAACGCCACCAGACTGAGCTGGCGGATCAGTTTGTCAGTGTCGTGGCTCACCTAACGGCGAGCCTAGCGCACGCTACGCCGCAGCCTTGCTGCGCTCGAGATGCTGGTGGCTCGGGCAGTAGTCGCGGTCCGGCAGCGGGGTGCGCTGGCACGCCTTGCCCTTGCGCGTCGTCGCGCGGCAGCGGGCGACCCCGCCGTCGAATGCGCCGGCCTCGATCTGCTCTTCGACGAAGCTCACCGCGGCGTCGACTCCCTGGTTCACCGCCCAGGCGACCTGCGCCTGCACCGTGATCGGGAAGTAGCGCCGGATGTCCTGGAAGAGCGCCTTGTCAGGCTTGGCGAAGTAGTGGGGATCTGCGGCGAGCCGCTGCATCGTCCCCTCGGTCGCGGCGAGCACCTCACGGCGGTACTCCAGCTGCGTCTCCTGGTCGACGTAGGGGTCGATCAGGTCCTTGATCGAGCGATAGATCGCTCGCGAGTACTGATACATGCAGTGCTGAATATGAAGGATCCGTTCGTCCATATAGAACTGATTCGCTCTCCTCGACTGTAGCCAAACGCCCTTTAAGACGCGGTAAATGTCTCCGCCGGCGTCGCCCCGCGCCGACTCTACCTGCTCCACCCATGCTGTTACAAATGTTTTCTCGCTGGTAAACGCGTGCTCGGGCCGCAGGCCGATCCGTACCCGACGAAGCCTCTCCTAACCCTGAATATCGCTCTCAGCGGGCGATTTGCCGGGAATAGGCGCCGCCGAAACCGGATTGCCGAGCGGTCGCGACCGCCGCATCCGCGTCGGCCTTCGCAGGGTAGACGCCGGTGAAGACGACGTAGTAACCGGGCTGAAGACTGGCGTAGAGGCTCGAATCCAGCACGCCGACCTGATTGAGACCTGACCGCGCGGCCTTGTCCGCGGTCTGCAAGGCCGCGGGGCGCCCGTTCGTCTTCGGGTAGGAGACGAGCACGATCGTCCAGCCGTTCTCGTTCTTCGGCCAGGCAAACCGCCCGTTCTTCGGGCCTGGCGACTTGACGGGCGCGGTGGTCGTGGGCTCGGGCGCCGTCGGGAGCGTCGAGGTGTCGACCGTCGCCGGCGTCGTCACCGTTGGCACCGGCGCGGGCTCGGTGACGGAGACCGCCGGAGGCGCGGTGAAGACCGATCCCTTGTTGTCGTTGACGCGGTGCGTGAGGATAATCGCGCTCGCGGCGCCGGCGCCCGCAACGACGAGCGTCAGGATCGAGACCCAGATCCAGTCGCCCGGATACCAGCCCAGGCGGCGGATCCACCGGCGGCGCAGTGACGGCAGCCTGCCGGAGACCTCGGGGAGGACGAGCCCGCACTCCAGGCAATAGCGCTGATCAGGCTCGCGCGCCGCCCCGCAGCGCGGGCAGGTGCGATCGGCCGCGGAGATCGCGGATTCGCGCTCGTCCATCAGCTCTCGGGAGCCGGTTCGATGATGGTCTCCTCGGAGACCCCCTCGGCGGCAGGTTCGAGCGGCCGCCCGCAGTTCGGGCAGAACCGCGAGCCGCGGAGCACGGGTGCGCCGCACGTGCAGCGCGGGACGTGGCGGCCCGTGTGCAGGAGCGCCTCGATCTCGGCGAGCCGCCCGTCGATCCCGACGATCGCCGCCGCGCGCTCGGAGAGCAGGTCGTCGCGGAACCCGCCGCGGCGATACATCTCGACGAGCAGGCCGCCGAGCTCGCTCAGGGCGTCCTCGCGCGCCTTGAGGAGCGCGCGCCGCTCGCGCCGCAGTAGCCCGGCGTGCGGGCGGCGAGGGCTGATTCCCTCGGCATCTGACGCGCGCCGGCGGATGAGCGGGGACATGCCCGCGAGTCTAGTTAGGCGTTCGGAGTGTTAAAGGCTCAAAACAACGAGACGCTCTTCGGTCATCTCGCGCACGGCCCACGCGGGGCCTTCCTTCGTGTTCCCGGAGGCTTTGACGCCGCCGTACGGCATCTGGTCGGCGCGGAAGGTCGGTGCTTCGTTGACGATCACGCCGCCGAACTCGAGCCGCTGGGCGGCCTCGAGGCACGTCGGCAGGTCGTTGCTGAAGATCGCCGCCTGCAAGCCGTACCGCGTCGCGTTCGCCTGCTCGATCGCCTCGTCGAGGCTCGCCACGCGCGTGACGGTCACGACCGGGCCGAACACTTCTTCGCACTGGACCTTGTCGCCGGGCGCCGGGTTCGCGATCACCGTCGGTCGGATCAGCCCGTCCTCCGTGGTCTCGCCGCCGGTCAGCACGTCGCCCTTCGTCTCGCCGATCCACTCGAGGATGCGCTCATGGTCGCCGTCCGAGATCACAGGCCCGACGTCGGTGTCGGGATCGCCGGGGTCGCCGATCTTCAGCGCCTCGACCTTGGGCACGAACGACGCGATGAAGGAGTCCCAGGCGTCGGCGAGGACGAAGATGCGCTGCACCGAGATGCAGCTCTGCCCGGCGAAGGAGAACGCGTTCGCCGCGAGCTTCGACGCCGTGTCCGCGGGTGCGTCGGCGCAGACGATCGCCGGGGTGGCGTTCCCCAGCTCGAGCTTCACCCGCTTCTGGGGCGCCCGCGCGGCGAGGTCCCAGCCGACGCCACCGGAGCCGGTGAACGTGATCAGCTTCACACGGTCGTCGCCGACGATCTCGTCGCCGATCGCCGACGCCGGGCCGGAGACGACGTTCAGCCAGCCCGGTGGCAGGCCCGCCTCCTCCTCGAGG
>Ga0068855_100011196_pt1 | contig 10832 bp, 6 predicted proteins | sample KBSCornC52_FD_66592 | JGI IMG/M metagenome (GOLD analysis project Ga0068855, IMG submission 66592) | Corn rhizosphere microbial communities from Kellogg Biological Station, Michigan, USA - KBS Corn C5-2 | ecosystem: Host-associated > Plants > Roots > Rhizosphere > Soil ... | reverse complement strand
CCCGCTCATAATGTTTGACCGCGGATTTGAGGTCGTTGAGTCCCGCATCGGCGAGACCCGCGAGGAAGTTTGCGCTCGGATCGGTCGGCGCAGCGCCAAGGACTTTCGCGAAAGATTTCTTCGCATCGGCATAGTTCTTGGCTTTCAGCAGGTCGACGCCGTGTCGGTATTCCGCGGCGGCATCGAAGTCCTGGCTGCTCATGCTCGGAGGCGTGTTTGCACCCCCCGAAGGAGCGTCAGCGGCAAGGTTGGTCGGGACGACTGCGATGGTGCAGGCAAGCAGGCTAGCTAGGTGAAGGCGCATGGGAACTCCTCCGCTCTCAGCGGCGCGCCCTGCAATATCAGCGTAGCCCAAGCGCCACAACGCGGCAACCTCGACGCGGAACGGGACAGCCGCTAGCGCGAAGGACATGCTGCGGCGATTGCTGATCCTCTTTGCGCTCATGCTCCTGCCTGCCGTTGCGCAGGCGCGGGGGATCGAGCCGGAATTGGTCGCCGAAGGGCCGGCCCCGCCCGGTGGCGAGGTCGAGCTTGTGATCCACATGCATCCGTCTCCCGGCTGGCACGGATATTGGCTGAACCCCGGCGACGCCGGCCTGCCAATGCAGGTGAAATGGCAGCTGCCGGCCGGATTTGCGGCCGGGCCGCTGCGCTATCCGGTGCCGAGCCGGCTCACCGTCGCCGACCTCATGAACTACGTCTACGAGACGGATTATGCGGTTCTCGTCCGGCTGAAAGTGCCGGCGAACGCGAAAGGCGTAATCCCGATCCGCGCCAAGGCGCGCTGGCTTGCCTGCACCGACAAGATCTGCGTGCCCGAGCAGGGTGAGCTTTCGCTCGATCTTCCAGTGGGAAGCGGAACCCCGAACCGCGCTGAGTTCGACCAATGGCGCCAGGCCCTTCCGCAGCCGCTGGCCACGACGGGACACTACGAGCTTGCGGGCGGCAAGCTGCGCGTCGCCATCCCGCTTCCGGCGAGTGTCGCGGTGCGCGAGCCCTATGTCTATCCGGTCGACGACAAGGTCGTGGACTATGAGGCGAAGCAGAACTTCGAGCGCTCGGGCGACTGGCTGATCGCGGAGCTCCAGCCTCATGGGACGCCGCCGCCGCGCTTCAATGGCGTGATCGCAATCGGTCAAAATCGCGGACTGCAGTTCCAGGCTGTTCCGGGTCCAGTTCCTCAAGGCTCTCCCCTCAACGGCCTCGGCTGGTCGGCAGTGCTTTGGGCGGTGCTCGGGGCGATCACGGGCGGGGTCCTGCTCAACCTCATGCCGTGCGTGTTCCCGATCCTGGCGCTGAAGGCATTGCACATGGCCCGTGCGGGTGGAGAGGCGAACGAAGCGCGAGGCGACGCCTTGGCCTATACCGCAGGCGCAATTGTCGGCACCGGCGCGCTCGGCGGCGCTCTGCTCGCGATTCGAGCAGCGGGCAGTGAAGCCGGTTGGGCGTTCCAGCTCCAGGACCCGCGAACGATCATCCTCTTGCTGCTGCTTGCAGTAGCGATCACGGCCAATCTCGTCGGGCTGTTCGAGCTGCCGGTGCTGGGCGGCGGTGCACGCCCGGTGGGAGGGTTCGCAAGCGGAGCGCTTGCCGCGTTCGTTGCGACGCCATGCGCCGGGCCGTTCCTTGGCGTTGCGCTCGGCACCGCCTTGCTGCTGCCCGCAGCCGGATCGATTTTGGTGTTCGCCGCCCTGGGCCTCGGACTTGCGATTCCATTCTTGGTCGTTTCCTTCGTTCCCGCGATCCGAACGCGCCTGCCCAAGCCCGGACTCTGGATGAGGCGGTTGCAGCAAATCCTCGCGGTTCCGATGGGCGCGACCGCCATCGCCTGCGTGTGGCTGCTGTATCGTCAGGCGGGACCGCGTGGTCTCGTGGTCGCGGTCATCGCTTTGGCGGTGCTGACCGCATTGCTCATCTGGTACGGCTTCGCGCAGCGGCGTGAAGCGCGCGAAGGCTCGGCGATCCTCGTGTTCTCGATTCTCGTGGTCGGCCTGGCGATGTGGCAGGTCCCGGCGCACCCGGTCTCTGCCCCGCACCCCGCAGGCGGCGAGCGTTGGAGCGAGGCACGCGTCGCGACCTACGTTCAGCAGAACAAGCCCGTCTTCGTCTATTTCACCGCCGACTGGTGCCTCAGCTGCAAGGTCAATGAGGCCGCGGCGATCGACCGCGGCGAGGTGCGCGATGCATTCAAGGCAGCTGGCGTGAAAGTACTCGCCGGCGACTGGACCAATGGCGATCCGACGATCACGCGCTTCCTCGAAAGCCGTGGCCGCGCCGGCGTGCCTTATTACCTCTGGTATGCGCCCGGGAAGCCGCCCGAAGAGCTGCCCCAGGTCCTCACCCCGTCGATGCTTATTTCCCGCGCTCAGTCCGCGAAGCGCTAGGCGCGCGCTCCCACACCTTGTTTCCCGCGATCCAGGTCTCGAGAACCTGTGTGCGCGCCAGTTCCTGCGGGTTGATCTGCGTCGGGTCGCGGTCGACGACGACGAAGTCGGCCCACTTGCCCGGATCGAGCGATCCAAGCCTGTCCTCGGCAAATCCGGCATAAGCCGCACCGCGGGTATAAGCGTCCAGCGCCTCTCCAAGCGTGACCCGCTCAGCCGGGTACCAGCCGCCAGGCGGCTGGCCGTTGACGTCCTGCCGGCTGATCGCGGCGGATAGGCCGGGGAACGGATTGGGCGACTCCACCGGAAAGTCTGTGCCGAACGCCAGCTTCGCGCCGGTCCTCAGCATCGACTGCCAGGCATAGGCGCATTTGAGCCGCGCGGGATCGAGCCTTTTCTCGGCCATCAGCCGGTCGCTGGTCTGGTGCGTCGGCTGCATCGACGCGATGATGTGTGCGCGGCCGATCCGCGGCAGGTCGGCGCAATCGACGATCTGCGCATGCTCGACCCGCCAGCGTCGGTTCGTGCCGTATTTCGTGTTGAGCCATTCGTAGCCGCTTATGACCTGGGCATTGGCGGCATCGCCGATCGCGTGAGTCGCAATCTGGAAGCCGTGCGATGCGGCCGTATCGTAGAGCGAGCGCAGCTCGGCATCCGAGTGGAACTGGAGGCCGCGACTGTTCGGCATGTCGGCATAGGGTCGCTTGAGCCACGCGCCGCGCGAGCCGAGCGCTCCGTCGGCGTAGAATTTGATGCCGACCATCCGCAGCCGGTCGCCGTACAGCCACGCCGTCGGTTGCGGAACCACCTTTAAGAGGTTGAGCTCGTCGGCATAGACCGTGAAGCGGACGCTCAGCCGCCCGGCGTCGCCGGCTCGCCTCATCGCCTCCCAGTCGCCGAGCGTGGTGCTCATCGAGCCGACGCTGGTCACTCCGAAGCCGAGCAGGATGTCCTGGGCCTTGGCGAAAGCCTGATCCAGCTCGGCCGGCGAGGGTGCCGGGACAGCTTTGTTGATGAGCTCCTTGGCATTGTCGACGAACAGCCCGTTCTCGATGCGGCCGCCGGGAGGCGCCGGCGTTTGCGCGGTGACTCCGGCGGCGCGCATTGCCGCGCTGTTCGCGACCAGCGCATGGCCGTCGACCCGCGTCAGCACGACCGGGCGATCACTGACCACGGCGTCGAGGTCGGCGGCGGTCGGGAATTTCTTGTCCGGCCACAATTCCTGGTTCCATCCCGCGCCGAGAATCCACTTCGCGTCGGGATGCGCGGCCGCATAGTTGCGCAGCCGCTGCTGCAGCTCCGCCAGCGACGATGTCCCCACCAGCTGCAGCTGAAGCGCATCGACGCCGAGCTCGATGACGAGCCCATGGGCGTCAATGAATCCGGGAAGGACGGTCCGCCCCTGCTCGTTCACGACGTGCGCAGCCTTGGGCCGAGTTTCGCCTGGATGGATGAGACGGACGACCTTGCCGTCGTCGCCGATGAGCATGGCGTTGAAATGTTCGATATGTCCCGCCGCGTCGACCTGGACGCCGTTGACGTAATCGAACAGCGTGTCGGCGGCTGCCGGGGCGGCGAGGAGCGCTGCAACCAGTGCAACGAAAGCGGGTCGTTTCATGTGCCGTGGCTTAGCATTGTTACGCGTGCGGTGAAGGGCTAGGCCGCGCATCGATGATGCAGCCACCGACCATCGAAGACATTCGCGCAGCCGCCGAGCGAATCCAGGGCTCGGTCATCCGCACTCCGATGCTCGTCAGCCGAACCTTGTCGGAGATCCTCGGCGCGGAGGTCTGGCTCAAGTTCGAGAACCTGCAGTTCACGGCGGCCTATAAGGAGCGCGGCGCGCTCAACAAATTGCTTCAGCTTTCGCCCGAGGAGCGGGCACGCGGAGTCATCGCCGCCTCCGCGGGCAACCACGCCCAGGCGGTCGCCTATCACGCCAAGCGCCTCGGCATTCCCGCGACGATCGTGATGCCGGAAACGACGCCGACGGTGAAGGTGACGCAGACCGCCGGTCACGGCGCCACCGTCGTTCTGTACGGCAAGATCGTCGACGACGCATTCGCCAAGGCGCGCGAGCTTGCGCTCGAGAACGGCTATGTCTTCATCCACGCGTTCGACGATCCGCAGATCATCGCGGGTGCGGGGACGGTGGGTCTCGAGATGCTCGAGGACTCGCCGGATCTCGATACGATCATCGTTCCGATCGGTGGCGGCGGCCTGATGTCCGGCGTTTCGATCGCCGCCCGTTCCGTGAAGCCTGACATCGAACTGATCGGAGTCGAGGCCGAGCTCTATCCGTCGATGAAATGCGCGATCCAGAACTGCCAGATGCCGCTCGGCGGAGACACCCTGGCGGAAGGAATCGCAGTCAAGCAGCCGGGCGAGCTGACGTCCCGCATCCTCGGCGAGTATGCCAACGACGTGGTCCTCGTGTCGGAACGCGACCTCGAGCGCGCAGTCTCCATGCTGGTCGGCATCGAGAAAACCGTCGTGGAGGGTGCGGGCGCCGCGGGCCTCGCGGCGATGCTGTCAGAGCCAGAGCGCTACAAGGGCAAGAAGGTCGCGACCTTGCTCTGCGGCGGCAATATCGACACGCACCTCCTCGCCAACGTCCTCGTCCGCGACCTCGTCCGGCAGGGCCGCATTGCTCGTCTCCACGTGGCTGCGCACGACCAGCCCGGGGCGCTCGCGGCGATCACGGCCAAGGTCTACGAGGCTGGCGTCAACGTGATCGAGGTCAACCACAGCCGCATCTTCACGCAGCTCCCCGCCAAGGACACGATGATCGAGGTCGAATGCGAGGCTCGGGACCCGGAGTCGATCGACGATGTCGTCAAGCGACTCGAAGCGGCGGGATTTCGCGTGGAGCGAGCCCAGCTAGACTGATCGTCGCATTATTCCTGTCTCTTGGCGGGACAGTGCCTCGATTCCATCGAAATTGACGTGACCAAACCCTTTTCATCCGCGTTTACCAGTCGCATAAACGGCTGTGTAACCATTTGGAGGCGTTTCGGGTGAGCGCACCATTCCGCTTCCCCAAGTTCTTCGTCACGAACCCGAGCCCCTGTCCGTACCTCCCGGGCAAGGTGGAGCGGAAGGTTTTCACCGAACTTTCGGGCCGTCACGCCAGCGAGCTCAACGAGGCTTTGGGGCGGATCGGCTTCCGCCGCAGCCAGTCGGTCGCCTATCGCCCCAGCTGCATCGATTGCTCCGCATGCATCTCCGTCCGGGTGCTCGCCGCAGAATTCGAGGCGAGCGCCACCCAGCGCAAGCTGCTGCGCCGCCACGCCGATCTCGAGGTCAGCGCGTGCAAGCCCTGGACCACCGAGGAGCAATACCAGCTCCTTCGCCGCTATCTCGCCACCCGCCACCCGGGCGGCGGAATGGCTGAGATGGACGAGAGCGATTTCGCCGACATGGTCGAGCAGACTCCGATCCGCACCTATGTCGTCGAATATCGCGAGCCGTCGGAGAACGGCCGGCCGGGCAGGCTCGTCGGCGCCTGCCTCAGCGATCAGCAGAGCGATGGCCTGTCGATGATCTACAGCTTCTTCGACGTCGGACCCGAATCGAGGAAGGGCCTCGGCACCTACATCATCCTGGATCACATCATCCGCGCCGCGCGCGCGAACCTGCCTTACGTCTATCTCGGCTATTGGGTCGAAGGCTCGACCCGCATGGCCTACAAGACCAGCTTCCGGCCGTTGGAACGCCTTGGCCGCGACGGCTGGCGGCGCATGGACGAAGCGGAAGCCGACGTGCCGGAAAGCGGCCGGCTGGTCCTTCCCGGCCGCCGGACCCGCGCCCGTCTCCTCATCGACGCGTAGAAAACGTCCTAAACTTCGAGGCGGTCGCCCTCGCGCGCGACCATCGTGTAGAGCGCGGGCATCAGGAACACGATGATCACCAGGCACGTCACGAGGCCGCCGACGATCACCACTGCGAACGGCCGCTGCGTGTCGGTGCCGACGCCTGTTGCAAGCGCTGCGGGAAGGAGGCCCAGCGCCGCGACGAGCGCCGTCATCATGATCGGGCGGAGTCTCAGAATCGCGCCTTCGCGGATCGCTTCGACCAGCGGCGTCCCGCCGAGCCGAAGCTCGTTGACGTAGGAGATATAGACGAGCGCGGTCTGAACCGAGACCCCGAACAGCGCCAGGAAGCCGATTCCCGACGACACGGAAAACGGCGTTCCGGTCAGCCAAAGCGCCAGGATTCCGCCGACCGGCGCCGACATCAGCACGCCCGCGAGCGCGATCGCCGGGAACTTGAAATTCCGGTAGAGAAAGAAGAGCAGCAGGAAGATCAAAAGCAGGGTCAGCGGCACGATTGCCGCCAGCTGCGCGCGCGAGGCTGTGTATTCGCTATACTCGCCGCCCCAGTCGGCGCGGTAACCTTGCGGCAGCTGCACCTTCTGCGAAACCTGCGCCATCGCGTCCTGCACCGCGCCGGCCAAGTCGCGGCCCTCGACCGAGAATTGGACCCCGATGAAGCGGCTGTTGTTCTCGCGGTAGATGAACGACGCGCCGTTCGTGACCGAAATCTCCGCGAGCTCCTTTAGCGGAATGTGCTGGCCGTCGGGCGTCGCGACGAGGATGTTGCCGATGGCAACCGGATCGTTCCGGTACTTGCCCTCCAGCCGGACGAGGAGGTCGAATTCCTTCTCCTGCTGGACGACCTGCGTCGCTACATCGCCGCCGATCGCGGTCTGGATGAGGCCGTTGATGTCGTCGACGTTGATTCCGTAGCGGGCGATCTTCGGGCGATCGATCTTGATCGAGAGGCTCGGTTGTCCAAGCTCCTGCACCAGCGTCACGTCGCGGATGCCGCGGACATGCTCGAGCACCTGCTTGATCGCCTTGCCCTTCTGTTCGAGCACGTTGAGGTCCGATCCGAAGATCTTCACCGCCAGCGCGCTCTTGAGCCCCGTCTCGGCTTCGTCGACCGCGTCCTCCGCGGGCTGGGTGTAGTTGAAGGTGATCCCCGGGAAGGATTGAAGCTTGTCGTTGATCGCGGCAATCAGCTGCGGCTTGGTGCGGATTGAGCCGTGCCACCGCGAATAGGGTTTCAGGCCAACGAAGAACTCGGCGTTGAAGAAACCGGTCGCGTCCGTGCCGTCATCGGGCCGGCCGTGCTCCGATCCGACGACCGTGACCTCGGGAAACGAGGCGATGATCGAGCGGATCTGCGGCACGATCTTCGCCGATTCATCGAACGAGATCGTGTAAGGCATGGTCGCCCGTACCCACAGGGCGCCCTCGTCGAGGTGCGGCATGAATTCGGCTCCAACGTCCGCGAAGATGAGCAGCGACGCGAGCAGAAGCAGCGCCGACGCGCCAATCGTTCCGCGAGGGCGCGCCAGGCAATAATCGAGGCCTCGTATGTAGGCAGAGCGGATGCGTTCGAAGACCGCATTGCGGCGCTCGCGAACTCCGCTGCGCATCAGCCAGGAGCAAAGCACCGGAAGCAGCGTCAGGGTCACGATCAGCGAGCCGATCAACGCGAAGATCATCGTGTCCGCCATCGGCTTGAACAGCACGCCCGACGGTCCCGCGAGCACGTAGATGGGCAAGAAGCTGACGACGATGACGACGACCGAATAGAAGAGCGGGCGGTCGACCTCCGCGGCTGCTTCGCGGATGATTTCCATGAGATTGTCGGGCCGATCCTCGGCGATCGCCAGTCGCCGATAGATGTTCTCCACCATGATCACCGCGGCATCGACGAGAATTCCGAAATCGATTGCGCCGATCGACAGCAGGTTCGCCGATGCCCCCTGCAGGTCGAGGCAGGCGAAGGCGAATAGCAGCGATAAGGGAATGGTGACGGCGACGATCAGCCCGGATCGCACGTCGTAAAGGAAGAAGATGAGGACGACGACGACCAGCAGCATGCCGCGCAGCAGGTTGTTTTCGACGGTGCGCACCGTCTCGTGGACGAGGTCGGTCCGGTCGTAGAAGGGGACGACCTTCACGTCCTTCGGAAGGATGCTCGTGTTGAGCTCCTGCGTTTTCGCTTCGACGCCTTTCAGCACGTCCTGCGTCTTGTCGCCGGTCCTCAACATGATGACGCCTTCGACCGCGTCGTTTTGCCTGCCGATGCCGAACTGGCCGAGGCGTGGCGCGATTCCGAACGTGACCTGCCCGAGGTCTTTGACCAGCGTTGGGATGCCGTTGTGCACGGCGACGACCACGTTGCCGATGTCGTCGAGGGTGGAGATACGGCCGAGACCGCGGACGTAGTAGAATTGCCCGCCTTCGGAATAGAAGCCGCCGCCGCCATTGCCGTTGTTTGCCCCGAGCGCGCTTTCGACCTGCTGCGGCGACACTCCCGCGCCGGCCAGGCGATATTGGTCGAGCAGCACCTGGTACTGCATGGTGCCGCCGCCGAAGCCGGAATCGTCGGCGACTCCGGCGACCGACTTGTATTGGGGCTCGACGGTCCAGTCCTCGAACGTCTTGAGCTCGGTCGGCGAGCGATCCGGGCTCTGCAGCGTGTAGCGGTAGATAAGGCCCGACGGCGACGTTAGCGGCTCGACTTCCGGCGCAACACCGCTCGGCAAGTCAAGCCCGCCCACGCGGTTGAACACCTGCTGCCGAGCGAAATTGCGATCGGTGTCCTGGTCGAATGTGATGTCGATCGAGGAGAGGGCATAGAGCGAGACCGAGCGAAGGTTGTTCTCCTTCGGAATGCCGTTCATCTCGCGCTCGATCGGGACGGTGATCAGCCGCTCCACCTCTTCCGCCGAATGGCCCGGCCACTGGGTGGTGATCGAGACCATCGGCGGCGAGAGGTCCGGGTAAGCGTCGACGGGGAGGCGCTCCCACGCGCGAATGCCGGCGAGGATGAGCAACACCGTCAGGAAGGCGACGAGAATCCGCTGCTGGAGGCTGAGGGCGACCAGCCGGTTGATGAAGTTCGAACCGGTCCGCGGCGGCTCGGCCGGCGGCTCGTCGCTCATTGGCTCTGCATGAACTGAAGGAAGATCGCGCCGTTGGCGACGACCTTGTCGCCGCTCGCAAGTCCGCTGGTCACGTCGTAATTCTGGCTGTCGCGGTAGCCGAGCGTAACGTGCCGCCGCGCAAAGCTTCCGTCGGGCAAGGCGAGATAGACGAAGGGCAAATTCTCATCGTCGTGAAGTACGGCCGAGACGGGAACGAGGAGGCCGGTGCTGACCCGCCCGCTATCGATCGAGACGTCGACGTACATCTGCTTCTTCAGGAGATCGCCCGGGTTGGGTGTCACGATCCGCGCGACGATCGCTCGCGTGTTGGGATCCACCGTGGCCGAGATGTTGTCGACGGTACCATGGAAGGGTCCGGTGCCGTTGCCCGGGTCAATGAGGGCGGCGTCGTGGAAACCGACTTGCGAAAGGTCGCTCGGCGCGATCTGTGCGAGCACCCACACCTGCGACAGGTTGGCGACGGTGAAGGCCGTCGAGGAGCCGGCCTGCAGCAACTGCCCGGGAGTGACAGTCTTGTCGACGATGTATCCGGAGACCGGCGCCCGAATAATTCCGTTGAGGCCGGACCCGGGGCTTGCCCCCAACGACTGCAGCGCCTGGAGCGCTGCCACGCGGTCGGCTTCGGCACTTGCCGCGTCAGTCTGCGCCTGCGCCGCTTCGCGCTCGGAAATGCCGTTGTGCGCGGCAAGATCGCGATCCGCCACTGCAACTCGCCGGGCGTTGGCCGAGGCGACCGCTGCCTTGCGGTAAGCCGCAACGGCATTGGCGACGTCCGCCGAGGCGACTGCCGCCAGCGGCTGGCCCTTCACGACATGCTGGCCGAGAGCGACGAAGATGCGGGTGACAGGACCGGTGAAGGGCGACACGACCGACGTCGCCTGGTCGTTGTCGAAATCGACCGTGCCTGGGGCTTCGATCTTCTGGCGATAGCCTACGGGCACGACGGTATAGAGCTGAATGTGGCTGCGCTGGGCCTTTGTCAGCCGCACATTGGGCAGCACGGGCGTGGCCGAATTTTCGTCCGACGACGATGAGCAGCCGGTGACGAGACCAAAGGCGAGGGCGGCCGCGATCGCCCGATGGCGCAACCGCTTATCGAACATTGGCGCTGATCAGTTCGGGCCGATGCCACCAGCCGCCGCCGAGAGCCTGGAACAGCGCGGCCGTGTCGGTGAAGCGATCAGCCTCGGCCTGCACGAGGCTGAGGCGCGCCTGCTGGTAGGCCTGATCGGCGTTCAGCACCGCGAGATAGGCGGCGTAGCCGTCCTTATATCGCAGGCGGGAGATGTCGAGGCTGGCCTTGGCCGCCTCGGCAGCCTTCGCGGTCGCATTCAGCGTATTGGCATCCTGTTCGAGCGCGACGAGCGTGTCGGCGACATTCTGGAAAGCCGTGAGCACAGTGCCGCGATACTGTTCGGCCGTCTGCTGATAGGCGTAGCGGGCGGCCCGCTCCTGGTGGAGCTTGGTCCCGCCATCGAAGATCG
>Ga0068855_100011194_pt1 | contig 10833 bp, 6 predicted proteins | sample KBSCornC52_FD_66592 | JGI IMG/M metagenome (GOLD analysis project Ga0068855, IMG submission 66592) | Corn rhizosphere microbial communities from Kellogg Biological Station, Michigan, USA - KBS Corn C5-2 | ecosystem: Host-associated > Plants > Roots > Rhizosphere > Soil ... | reverse complement strand
CACTGCGACATGGTCGCGGCGACGCTGTGCGGAATCACCGATCCGAAGCAAGTTGCGCGCAGCGTGTGTGCGATGGGGCACAAGTGGATGTGGAATCCCAAGTGGGGTGGGCTGCCGCCGGAGGAGTTCCTGTGCGCGGTGGACCCGCTGCTGGGCGGCTTGCGTGACAAGTTGGCCGGGCGGTATGCAACGTCGGACCAGATCGCCGGACATCTCTCGCCGAAGTGGGCCGAGGCCATGGGACTCGCGCCAGGGATTCCCATTCCCGTGGGCGCGTTTGACGCACATTGGGACGCGATCGGAGCCAATATCCGGCTCGGGGATGTGGTGAACGTGATCGGCACCTCGACTTGCATCATCGGGCTGAGTGACAAGCAGACGCTCGTGCCGGGCGTATGCGGCGTGGTGCCTGGGTCCGTGGATCCGGCGAAGATTGGGATTGAGGCGGGGATGTCGGCAGTCGGTGATGTGTTTGCGGCCATCGCTCGGCGGGCGGGCAAGTCGGTTGCGGAGCTGCAAGAGGAGAGCACCCACCTGAAGGCAGGGCAGACCGGGCTGATGCGGCTGACGTGGGATAACGGCGACCGTACGGTGCTGGTGAATCCGGCGCTCGGCGGAGTGACTTTCGGATGGAATCTGCATCACACGGCGGCAGACGAGATGTTCGCTGCGGTGGAAGGGACGGCGCTGCACACTCGAGTCATCTTCAATCGTATGGAGGAGAATGGAGCGCCGATCAAGCGGGTGATCAACGGCGGCGGCATTCCCAAGAAGAATCCGCAGCTGAACCAGATCTACGCGAATGTGCTGCGCAAGCCGGTGCTGGTGCCGGAGGGCGATGTGACATCGCTGGGATCGGTGATTTTCGCGTTCCTCGCAGCCGGAGACTTCAAGACCATTGAGGAGGCGCAGGACGCGCTTTGCCCCGAGTACAAGACGTTTACGCCGGAGAAGACTGAGGCGGCGCGTTACGACCGGCTATTCGAGCTGTTCCGGTGCGCTTACTTCGCCTTGGGGACCGCAGATGCAAAAGCGGTTTCGCTAGGGAAGATCCTTCCGGAGCTCCAGGCTATCCAGCGAGACGCCATTGCTGCTATCTCGCGCGCCTGAGCCGGCTCAGAAGCCGCGAGTCAGTACGAACGGAAAAAAGGCAAGAGTGCCATCCTTGCGGGAGTAGTGCAGGGTCAGGTTGGTGCTGCCGTTGATGGTGGAGGCGACGACGGTACCGCTCTTATCGCGGCGCGAGAAATCAACGTGATATGACGTGACCAGGCCTTTCCAGTCGCTCTCAGTCGTAAAGTCTTCCGTGAACCGCTGAAGCGGATAGTCCTTGTACTTGTCCGGGTGCTGCTGCCAGTCAGGATCGTTGTAGAAGATCGCGTAGGCGTGGGGGTAGTCCTTTGCCTGGAGAGCAGCGAGGAAAGTGCTGACGTGATGCTCGGCGGGAAGGTTGATGAAGAACCAGCCGTGGCCGAGAACGAATCCGGTAAGCGCAAAGGTTCCGAGAATGAGGAACAGCACTCCGGAGCCGATCAGGATATTTCGTTTGCGTGTTTCCTGCTTCTCGTTGAACTCGGGCGCATTCAGCAGCGTCATGCTCCACTCCTGGGTACTACTGTATCTCCTTCCTTAGACACCGGGAGAGAGCAACATGCGAGTTACTATTCCCAGGCAAAGGCAGCAGGGAAGAACTGGAACTCGGGCCGACCGCCGAGCAGGTAGACGGAGACCACGTCGAAACGGGTGGGAATGGTGGCGCGCTCCCGGTCCGGGAACCCGCGCAGGTAGGCACGGGCAAGAGTGCGAAGGGTGCGGCGCTTGTCGGGATCGACAGCGGACTCAGCCGGCGCTATGTCGTGAGCCGTGCGGGTCTTCACCTCGATAAAGCACAGGCAGTCGCCCTGCCACGCAATGAGATCGAGGTCACCGCGGTAGCGGGTGCTGGTCCAGCGGCGGGCGACGACCACGTATCCGCGGCGGCCGAGCTCGAATAGGGCTGCGCGTTCGCCCGATAGGCCGGTTTCCAGGTGCGGGGCGAGTCGTGGACGCGGAACGCGGTCAAGCTGCCCGATCGCCCACTCCTGAGCATCGAGAGAGAGCCTGCGCAGCGACACCCTCGGCTGCAACAGCCTCCGGAGTATTCCGGTCTGAGTCATCTTTCAGTCACCCGAGATTTCGTTCTCAAGCGGGATTGTAATCGCAGCCGAGGATTATTAAGCTGCAGCGTATCCCTGAGGGAATCGAGGAAACATTTCCCGGTATCCTGAGGAAGAAGCGCGGGAACGGAGCACGCCGCGTAAAGACGAGAGGAGAGATCTTTGACTGTAAATGTCCTCGAAGAGATTGCGCCGTCTTTTCCCCGCCCGCAGATGAGGCGCAGCGCGTGGGCCTGCCTGAATGGTGAATGGGATTTCGCGATCGATGCCCGGGCAGAGTGGCAGCTGCCGGCTCACGCGCGGTTCGACCAGAAGATATTCGTTCCTTTCAGTCCGGAGACGAAGACCAGCGGCGTACATGACACTGGGTTCTATTCCGCAGTGTGGTACAGGCGCGCCTGCGATGCGAAGCATCCGGGGCCGGGGAAGCGCTTGCTGCTGCGCTTTGAGGCTGTGGACTACAGCACAGTCGTCTGGGTAAATGGCAAAAGGGTAGGCAGTCACAAAGGTGGCTATACCCCGTTCCACTTCGATATTACGGACGTGCTGCATGAAGATGGGCAGCAGGAGATCATCGTCCGCGCAGAGGACGACCCTGCCGACCTGGCTAAGCCGCGCGGCAAGCAGGACTGGAAGCTGGAACCACACTCCATCTGGTATCCGCGGACCACGGGAATCTGGCAGACCGTATGGATGGAGACCGTGCCAGAGACGCACATCCACTCTATTGCGTGGTCCTCGAGTCTGGACCGGTGGGACATCGGGTTGGATGCCGCGATCAGTTCGCCGTCGGCGCAGAAGGCAACACTCTACGTGCGGCTCTCGGCAGGGGATCAGGTGCTGGCCAATGACAGCTACGAGGTGATCGCCGGAGAGGTGCACCGGAAGATCGCCCTGTCAGATCCCGGAGTCGACGACTATCGGAATGAGCTGCTCTGGAGCCCTCAGTCCCCCACACTGATCGATGCGCAACTGGAGCTGCGGGACGAGACCGGCAAGGTCATCGATGAGGTGCAGAGCTATACGGCGATTCGCTCTGTAACGATCCAGGGCGACCGCGTGATCCTGAATGGGAGGCCGCTGAAGCTGCGGCTGGTGCTGGACCAGGGCTACTGGCCGGACTCCGGTATGACGGCTCCGAATGACAATGCGCTGCTGCACGACGTGGCGCTAGCGAAGCAGATGGGATTCAACGGTGTTCGGAAGCACCAGAAGGTAGAGTGCGAGCGGTATCTTTACTGGGCAGATCGGCTGGGGCTGCTGGTCTGGGAGGAGATGCCGAGCGCCTATCGCTACACGAAAAAATCGATCGAGCGAGTGACGCAGGAGTGGGTTGAGGTGATCAACCGGGATCGCAGTCACCCGAGCATTATTGCGTGGGTGCCATTCAACGAGTCCTGGGGTGTGCCGGACCTGCCCGACAATCCTGCGCACAGGCACTATGTGCAAGGCGTGTACCACTTGACCAAGGCGCTGGACCCAAGCCGGCCCGTGATCGGCAACGACGGTTGGGAGAGCATCGCGACCGACATCATCGGGATCCACGACTACGATGACCAGCCGGAACGGATCGGAAAGCGTTACGGTATCGACCACGTCGAGGCCCACCTGCTCAAACGCGAGCGACCTGGAGGGCGCATGCTGATGGTCGGCGGCGAGTCGAAATGCACCCAGCCGATTATGCTGACGGAGTTTGGTGGCATTGCCTACAGCAGCAATCACGAGTCGACGTGGGGCTACTCGCGCTCAGAGACGGCACAGCAGTTTGCGGATCGATACGCAGCCCTGATGGAGGTTGTGCGGAATCTTCCTGCGCTCGCGGGCTTCTGCTACACCCAGTTTGCGGACACCTATCAGGAGGCGAATGGATTGCTGTTTGCGGACAGGACGCCCAAGGTTCCGCTGGAAGAGCTGGCGCTGGCGACGACCGGGTCGGTGCCGGACTACGACATCAACACTGAGGCAATCTGGCGGGAGCACATTATGCAGCAGACGTAAGCCGGGAATTACATGTCCGGCTCGCGTCTGCCGGCAAAATCATGCGGCCAGCTCAGCGGCCTCTTCGCATGCGAAGCAGAAGCGGCCCGGATCGCGCCACCACGCTGGGCAGCGGAAGACATGATCGGGGATGCCGCGGCCCCTTGAGAGCTCGTGCACCAGCTCAGCCAGCGGGGTGGGAACTGGCAGACCGCTGCTGACGTCGAAGACGCCGGGCTCATAATGGCCATTCTCCGCGGTCACAAGCGAGTTCCAGTAGTAAGAGCCGAGTAGGGCCCAGAAGGTCATTGCGATGCAGCGCGCTCCGCGTTTGCGGACCTGCTCCAGCTCGAGCCATGCCTCGGCAGCCCAGCGAATCTGCTGGTCCACCTCGCCCCCGAGGTGGACCTCAGTGATCGCAACTGGCGTGCGATAGCGTTGCCACACCTCTTCCACGATCCGCCCGAATCCGCGAAGCGAGAGCGGCTCCGCCCGGACCGCTTCGACGTCAACGAAGTTGCCTTCTGCAGACCGTCGATCTTCCGGATACAGCCAGGTGCGGTGGTCGATGAAGCGATCGCTGGTCGCGTAATAGTTGATACCGATAATGTCCGGCGGGCAGGGATGATCCGCAAACCAGAGAATGTCGCATTCGGCGGCTCCGGAGTCGATCATCCACTGGTAAAGAGAATGATGCCTGTCAACAGTGCCGCAGAGCAGATCGAAGGGGAGAAACCGGCGCTCGTTCATCAGTTCGGCGGTCGAGTTGAGTGTGAAGGTACTGTGGACAAATCCGAAGTCATCGGTCTGCACCAGCGCAGCGCGTGGGTTCACGAGGCGTACCGCCTGCATGCTGAGCACCGTGGCCTTCATCTGCAGCAGCAGAGCCGTGATGAAACTGTGGTGATCCATCCGGTGCGGATACCAGATGCCGTACATGCCACTGAAGCGTGCGGTGGTGTGCGGCTCGTTGACCGGCGTGTAGGCGTCGATCCATGGGTAGCGTTCTGCGACGGCTGCTGCGTAGCCGGCCAGCTTCTCCGGAAAACCGGCATCAAGCAGGCTGGTGTGCCGCGGACCGCTGCCGTGATGCACCAGGCCGGCGATAGGCGCTATTCCGAGCCGCTGCAGATCGGGCAACACCCGGTCGGCCCAGCGCCATGAGGGATCGAGCTCATGTCTCTCCCACAAGAGGCCGAGGCGTAGCCGCCGGATTCCGAGCTCTGCAATCTGCTCCAGATCAGCAGGACGGCGCAGGTGTCCTGGCAGCTCCATCTGGTCGAAGTAGCGATCCCCAGCGCGATTTAAAGTGCATTCCACGCCGCCCCAGACCTCGGGGAGTCGCGCTCCGGAGACGTGGGCCGTCAAGGCAGGTTGCTGTTGATTCATCTCGCTTGAGCTACGCTGCCTCTTCATCCTTCTTGGGCCATGCAGACGGCTTCTCATCAAAATCGATCACGGTGGAACGAAGAGAAACGGCCTTGCCGGGTTGCGAGATCGTCCGGTGAGCGCTCAGCTTTTCAAACAGCGCAATGGCCTGAGCTACCACCTGATCCATGTTGTAGTACTTGTACGTTCCCAGACGGCCAGCGAAATGCACGTCCGGCATCGCCTCTGCCAGCGCCTTGTATTTCTGGTAGAGCTCCGCATTCTGCGGCTGGGGAATGGGGTAGTAGGGGTCACCTTCCGCGCGCGGATACTCGAAGACGATGCTGGTCTTCAAGTGTTCCTGGCCGGTGAGGTATTTGAACTCAGTAACACGGGTGTAGGCATGCTCGTTGGGAAAGTTCACTACGGCTGCGGGCTGATACTTCGTGCAGTCGTAGGTGCGGTGCTCGAATTTGAGCGATCGATAGGCGAGCTTCCCGTAACAGTAGTCGAAGTATTCGTCGATGGGCCCGGTGAAGATCAGCTCCCGGAATCGCACTTCATCCTTAATGTCGGCATAGTCGGTGTTCAACATGACGCGGATATTCGGGTGGTCGAGCATGTTTTCGAACATCCGCGTGTAGCCATGCAGTGGCATAGCTTGAAAGCGGTCGGTGAAGTAGCGGTCGTCGCGAGTAGTGCGCACAGGCACGCGAGCGGTAACCGAGGCATCGAGCTCGGAGGGGTCCAGTCCCCACTGCTTCCGCGTGTAGTTACGGAAGAACTTGTTATAGAGGTCACGGCCCACTTTGCTTACGACAACGTCCTCCGAGGTCTTGATTTCAGTACACGGTTCTGCGACCTTGCTGAGGAAATCGTCCACTTCAAGGCAAGTGAGGTTCAGACCGTAGAGCTTGTTCAGGGTATCGGCGTTGATCGGCATCGGTACCAGCTGGCCGTCTACGCTGGTCAGCACGCGATGCTCATAGGGGCGCCAGGCCGTAAAGCGCGAAAGATAGTTGAAAACCCGTTCCGAATTGGTGTGGAAGATGTGGGGCCCGTACTTGTGGATCAGGATGCCGTCATCATTGTAAAAGTCATATGCATTACCGCCGATGTGATTCCGCTTTTCTACAACGAGAACCTTTGCGTCATCTTCGGCAGCAAGTCTTTCAGCCAATACACTGCCTGCAAAACCAGCACCGATAATCAGATAATCAAACATTCGCCACAGTCCCCCGTATGCTTCCAGGTGGCCCGGGAACGACGGGAGAGACCGCCATGCCGGAGTCACACTTCGTGATTTCCTTCAGCATTCCGCTGAAGGTTTTGTTCCATGACATCTCCGACAGGAATTCGTCGACACTGCGGCCGTGAGCGGGGTCCCTTGGCCGAAGCGCGAACGCTATGGCGGCGGCAAACTGCTCTGCGGTACTTGCTATATGAACCAATCCCATTTCGCCGTACGGCTGAACCACGTCCTGGATGGGCGTGGAGATCACGGGCTTTCCGGCTGCCAGATATTCCGGCGTCTTCGTTGGGCTGATGTATCGGGTCGAAGCGTTGCGCGCAAACGGCAGAATGGCTACCTCCCAGTTGGCAAGGTATTGCGGCAGGTCAGAGTAGCTCTTTGAACCCAGGTAGTGCAGGTTGGAAGCCTGGGGCAAATCCTCCGGACGAATCTTGACTATGGGTCCGAGCAGCACGAAATGCCACTCGGGATGCAGGGCAGCCAAATCCCGTAGCAGGTCGCGGTCAAGCCGCTCGTCGAGCACCCCATAAAAGCCGATACGGGGGTGGGGAATTGAGTGCTGATCGGAGGGGTCAGCAATCGGCTGACGCGCGCGTGCGAAATGGACTCTATCAATACTGCTGGGGAACAGGTGGACGTTCGCATGCTGCAGCCGCTTGGACTCATAGAGGCTCTTGCCGCCGGCAAAGACCACATCGGCGCGCTGAAACAGCTGCTGCTCCTGCTCGACCATCTCAGGTGGTGCGCCCTGGAATGCGGACAGCTCGTCCATGCAGTCGTACACCAAAAACGTAGGCTTCAGATGGCCTGAGAACGCGAGAGCCATCGGCGTGTAATACCAAGCGACGAACGCCGCGAGCCCTTCCGACTTTAGATAATCATCAAGGAGGCTACGCTGGGTTTCCACGACCTCTTGGCCGGTGAGGCCGTGTGGCAGTGTCGGCGTAAGCACACGAACTCCTGGTGAGCCGTCGCTGCGGGCCAAGGTCGCCGAGCCGACTTCGGCGAACACGGGTTCCTCAAAAAAGTGCACCGGACTGCGCGCTCCCCATTGGCTCATCAGATGCTGCGGCCTCTGATAAACAAAATTCCAACGAAGGTGGGAAAAGCAGACTAGTGGAAGAAGCTGTGCGCCTTGGGATTCGTCTCGCATCTGGGCGGTTAGATGCGGGGAGAGTACCCGCAATTGCCTGACCCATTGGTACGACGGATGACGGAGGCGGGCAGGAAAGCGCGCGTGGAAGGAAATGAATTCGTCATCCTGCAGATGACGAACCCCAGGTCATTGCGTACCGGAGCCGCTCCAAGAGCTATTCCGCTTGAGGGTCCGCTGCGGTTCGTCCTCGCATCGGCATCGCACTCAGTGCCCCGGATTGAAATTCGAAGACCTGATAGGAATGCAGACACAGCGATGTATCGTGCTAGGCAAATTGGTAAGACAAAGAGCGAAGAGTGTACTGGAAGAGCCGAGTACTTCGTCGAATAAATGCGGGACCGGGTTTGTCGTGCTTTCGAAAGCTAGATTGGCCCGGGGCGAGACTCGCACTGGAACCCAATCGAGCTGCACGGGTACCGTAACGAACGGGTAAGCCGCTAAGGGTCTGTGGAAAACTAGCGCACGCGGGTTGGCAACCCGATCTTCAACAGACGCATCCAACTGCCGATAAAGATATCGGGAATTCCCTGCCTTCGGATCGATCTTGCTGTGTGGGTACGGACTTCTCTACACTCTGGGACACAGTTTCAGTGTGCACTCCCGCGTTTCAGGAGAACTCGAAGTCCATGGCCACCCCTGCCACCCTCACCCCGGAAGACTCCAAAAAGCGCAAGGCGTCTGAACCATCCAGGAATGGAAAAGGACCGAAGGAGAATGAACCGCGTCCGGGCGGCAGCGATCTTGCCCTGATCCTCGCTAGTCTGCAGACCATGCGCGACGGCGATTTCTCGGTGCGGCTTCCTGTGTCCTGGGTGGGTCTAGAGGGCAAGATCGCCGATACGTTCAACGAGATCGTGGCGGCCAACGAGCAGATGTCGCGCGAACTCAATCGCGTCAGCCAAGCGGTAGGCAAGGAAGGCAAGACCCGGGAGCGTATCCGGTTTCAGCAGTCCCGCGGCTCCTGGGGAACGATGGAGGCATCGGTCAACGCGCTGATCGAGGATCTTCTGCGGCCCACCAATGAGGTGACGCGTGCAATTGCCGCCGTCGCCCAGGGAAACCTTGCTCAGACGGTGCGTCTGGACGTCGGTGGCCGCCCACTTGAAGGAGAGTTCCTACGCTCCGCCAACATCGTCAACACCATGATTCAGCAGCTGAGCGTGTTCACTGCGGAGGTGACGCGCGTGGCGCGCGAGGTGGGCACGGATGGCAAACTCGGCGGCCAGGCGGTAGTGCCAGGCGTCGCCGGCACCTGGAAGGACCTGACGGATTCGGTGAATTCGATGGCCTCCAACCTGACGGGCCAGGTACGCAATATCGCTGAGGTGGCCACTGCCGTGGCCAGCGGCGATCTTTCGCGCAAGATCACGGTGGACGTGCGCGGCGAGATTCTGCAGTTGAAAGAAGCCATCAACACCATGGTGGACCAGCTCCGTTCCTTCGCTTCCGAAGTGACGCGTGTGGCTCGCGAGGTGGGCACGGACGGCAAGCTGGGTGGCCAGGCGGTTGTGCCTGGTGTGGCCGGCACCTGGAAGGACCTTACCGATTCCGTGAACGCCATGGCCGGCAATCTTACGGCGCAGGTGCGGAACATCGCTGAGGTCACCACCGCCGTGGCCCGCGGCGACCTTTCGCGCAAGATCACAGTGGACGTGAAGGGCGAAATTCTCGAGCTCAAGGACACCATCAACACCATGGTGGACCAGCTCAACGCATTCGCCGGTGAGGTCACACGCGTAGCCCGCGAGGTGGGTACCGAAGGCAAACTGGGTGGACAGGCGCAAGTGCTCGGAGTCGGTGGAACCTGGAAGGATCTGACCGAAAACGTCAACTTCATGGCCTCGAACCTTACGGGACAGGTCCGCAACATCGCCGAGGTAGCTACCGCAATCGCAAACGGCGATCTCTCCCGAAAGATTACAGTGGACGTCCGCGGCGAGATTCTTCAGCTGAAAGAGACGCTGAACACCATGGTCGACCAGTTGAACCGGTTCGCCGGTGAGGTGACGCGCGTAGCCCGCGAGGTCGGTACGGAAGGCCGGCTGGGCGGCCAGGCCAACGTGCCGGGCGTGGCTGGTACCTGGAAGGATCTCACCGACTCAGTGAATTCGATGGCCGGCAACCTTACCGGCCAGGTGCGCAACATCGCCGAGGTTACGACAGCCGTGGCCCGTGGCGATCTTTCGCGCAAAATCACGGTGGACGTGAAGGGCGAAATTCTCGAGCTCAAAAACACCATCAACACCATGGTGGACCAGCTGAACGCGTTTGCCGGCGAGGTGACGCGCGTAGCCCGCGAAGTCGGGACGGAAGGCAAGCTTGGCGGCCAGGCGCAGGTGCCCGGTGTAGCGGGCACGTGGAAGGACCTTACCGACTCTGTGAACTTCATGGCCGGCAACCTCACTGCTCAGGTCCGCAACATCGCCGAGGTTGCAACCGCTGTGGCCCGCGGCGATCTCTCGCGCAAGATCACGGTAGACGTCCGCGGCGAAATTCTCGAGCTGAAGGACACGTTGAACACCATGGTGGATCAGCTCCGCTCGTTTGCCGGCGAGGTTACACGCGTGGCCCGCGAAGTGGGCACCGACGGCAAGCTTGGCGGCCAGGCGCAGGTGCCTGGCGTGGCCGGCACCTGGAAGGATCTCACCGACAACGTGAACTTCATGGCCGGCAACCTCACGGCCCAGGTGCGAAATATCGCCGAAGTCGCAACCGCCATCGCGAGCGGTGACCTTTCCAAGAAGATCACCGTAAACGTCTCGGGCGAAATCCTGTTGTTGAAAGACACCATCAACACCATGGTGGATCAGCTGAACGCGTTCGCCGGTGAGGTGACGCGCGTAGCCCGTGAGGTCGGTACGGAAGGCCGGCTGGGAGGCCAGGCCAACGTGCCGGGTGTGGCCGGAACCTGGAAGGATCTCACC
>Ga0068855_100011190_pt1 | contig 10834 bp, 17 predicted proteins | sample KBSCornC52_FD_66592 | JGI IMG/M metagenome (GOLD analysis project Ga0068855, IMG submission 66592) | Corn rhizosphere microbial communities from Kellogg Biological Station, Michigan, USA - KBS Corn C5-2 | ecosystem: Host-associated > Plants > Roots > Rhizosphere > Soil ... | reverse complement strand
TTTTAGACTCTCAAAAAATTCTGTCACCCCGGAAAATTTTTGTTCACTGTTTTTAAATAGAAAGATAAGCGCCCACAAAAATTTATCCGGGGCCCAGAAGCAAGTGTCAATAAATATCAGATGCGAAATATTCTTTTCTTACTTTGCAGAATTTTATGTTAAGCGCAACATTGTACCCGCTTCATACCCGATCTGTTCGTCTGAGATTTTTAAAAACTGTGGATAAGTGAATAAATAAGATTGCCTATATTTATAATCCAAGTTCACTATGTGAACCAAGCCTAACAAGGCGTATAACATTCATGTCTGTTTTTTGATAAATTAGTAGTAAATCCGGCTTGATATGGCAATCTCGATGATCTTTCCAATTATTGGAAAGTGAATGGTCACGATAACGCGCTTCCAGTATTTTATCGTTTGCAAGTTGCTCCACTACGAGAAATAAATCATCATCCAGAGATGCACGATATTGACCTTTACTTTCACGTTTAAAATCGCGTTTAAACTGACTTGTCCATTCAATCTTTCGCATGGAGAGCTTTTTTAAGTTCTTTTATAGTGTTAACACTTGGTAGATTCCCGACACGAGACTCCATTATTGCTGCAATAGTGACATCGTTAGGGATTAATGGGTCAAATGGGAGAATGTGTTCGCGCGCAATTTTTGTTAATAGCAATCTCACAGCATCAGATACGGTCAACCCCATAGCTTCTAATACCGCAGCTGCTTCTTTTTTAATTGCTCCGTCAATACGAGTTTGTACTAGATGATTTGCTGTCATAATTTTCTCCACTTTGAATTACATTGTAATTCATTTTTTATTAAAAAACAAGTGTGTGTTGGTTTTATTTTGCCCTGCAAGTCGTACAAAGACTGCATTTTTCACCACTTTGGCACTGACTATAATTTGCAGATGTATTCCTGAAAGACTTCCTGCGGGATCTTAAAATCTAAGCATTTTAATGGCCGATTATTAATTTCATCAATCAGTTTTGATATGTGCTTTTGTTTTAATGATGCAATATCGGTGTTTCTAGGCAGTTCTGCTCGAATAACACCATTGCCATTTTCCATAGCACTTTTCTTTTTACCCGCATCCCATATCAACAAGATAAAACATCCAAGCAGATAATAACGCCGGAACAATTAACCCCCACACACTCACCCACAGAGGAATTTTTACTGATCCAAACATCACTTGTGTTTTAAAGATTAATCGAAAAAGATGCAAAATAGAAACGAGTGCAAAAATACATCCTGCTACAATCAATGCGACTTGAATACACATAGATAACCTCCTCTGTTAATCTACAATGAAGATAATACTGATTGAATTAATAAGTCAACCGTTTTAGATGCTTGTTTACTGAATTTACCCGTCACTCTATCTGCAACAATCGCACTGACTGAACAACATTGGTGGCCCAGCAACCTACCCATGGCATATATACCTGCTGTTTCCATTTCAAAATTTGATATGCCAAATTGTGTCAATCTTCCTGGAAAATTTTGCACACGTGGTTTTGCCCGCAATGCTCTTCCTTGTGGGCCGTAAAAGCCTGCACATGTGACTGTTTTTCCTGCAATAAAATTTTTCTCTCGAAGTAAATTCACCCACTGTTTATCACCTTCAATCACGTAAGCTGATTGGATTTCAGGTTGAAAATGATGAATAAATTTCTCACGGAACGATTCTTCTTCTCCATTAAAATTAATGTTATAAAAATGACTTAATCCATCTAATCCAATTGCCATTTCGGATACTACAAAACTATCTAATGGAATTTCCTTTTGTAATCCACCTGCTGTTCCAACACGAATGATACTTAAACTTTTTATTTCATTTACAGGTTTTATTTCGCGAGTGTCCAAATTGATATTCACTAACGCGTCTAATTCGTTGATCACAATATCAATATTGTCTGTGCTCATTCCGGTAGATAATACTGTAACCCGTTTATTCCCCATATAACCTGTATGTGTAACAAATTCTCGTTTTTGTTTTTTAATTTCTATCGAGTCAAAATAACAAGAAACCTGTGGAACTCTTTCAGGATCTCCAACAGTTAATATGACATCGGCGATATCTTCCGGCAATAAATGTAAATGGTAAATACTTCCATCGTTATTAAGAATTAATTCTGACTCTTCAATTCGCATGACACGATCTCCTGTAATAAACTACTGGCACCAATTCTAAAATAATGCGGCGTGAGAAAATCTTTTCCCATTATATTTTCAACCAATCTACAATAGGTTAACGCCGTTTCGACAGATGTTATTCCACCGGATATTTTTAATCCTATCCATTTTTGGGTTTTGTGATTAAAATCTTTAATCACATTTAATAAAATTTCCGCCGCCTCGAGGGTTGCACCGAGTTGAGTTTTACCTGTGGATGTTTTCACAAAATCGGCGCCATTTATCATCGCAATTTGCGCAAGCCGAATAATATCAAAGTGAGATCAATACAATTAACGAGCGCTTTAAGTTGATGCGTTTGTATGACTGGATAAGATTGCATAATTGTTCCCTATTGCCTTTACAAATCCCTGTATTAATCGTGATAAATTTGCTGCGCCCATTTTGCCATAACGTAAGGTTTCTTCGTGTGTAATACTGGTTTGGCCCATGCCAGCAGCAAGATTGGTAACTACAGATATTCCAACCACTTTTAAACTGCAATGTCGAGCAATAATCACTTCAGGAACCATGGACATTGCGGTTACGTCTGCACCCAAAAGTTTAAATGCTCGAATTTCTGCAGGTGTTTCAAAACAAGGGCCGGTCACGCCTAAAAATACACCCTCATGAAGTGTAATGTTGAGATTATTCGCTGTTTGTAAACATAGTTTTCGCAACTCACTATCATACGCATTATCCATAGCAAAAAAACGGCTTCCAAACTCTTCATCATTGGGTCCGATGAGTGGATTTCTATGCTGCATATTAATGTGGTCAGTGACTAAACAAAGGGAACCAGGGCCCACTTCCTCGCGAAATGACCCTGCTGCATTCGTAATAATCAATGCTTCGCAACCCAATAATTTCATGGTACGAATAAATATTTTCAGAGAATCGGGTTCTGCACCTTCGTAAACGTGAATGCGGCCTTGCATGCAAACCACAGGAACACCCGACATCCAACCCAACACCATTTTTCCTTGGTGACCTTTTACCGTGCTTTGAAAAAAGTGCGGAATATTTTTGTATGAAATGGATATTGCATCGTCTAAAGATTCTGCAATCTCGCCCAAACCAGAACCTAAGATAATGCCAATTTTTGGCTGAAAATTTGGCATTTGAGCATTTATTACATTAATAATATCGCTATAAAGTGGCTGCATAAATTTTTTTAATCCAGAGTATTAAAACTATAGGGTAATAATTCTTTGAGACTACACGTCATTTTTTTTTCTTTAGAATTGTTATACATGTGAATAAGCGTGTTTTCTTGACCAAATTCTGCAATTCGCTGCCTGCATGCGCCGCAGGGAGGACAGATTTCATTACCTGACGATATGACCGTTACTTCAGCAATATGCTTTTCTCCTGCGGATATCATGGCGGCGATAGCGCTTCCTTCTGCACAAAGGGTAAGTCCATACGAGATATTTTCAACGTTACAACCAACATAACTATTGCCTTTATCAGTTAAAATACAGCAGCCTACTTTAAAATGGGAATAAGGCGCATAAGCTTTTTCACGAATTTCAATGGCTTTTTCAAGCATGTTTGCTCCAAGATAGAAATTAACAGACCTCTTTTGAACCCCAATTTAAAAAATGGTTAATGTTTCAACTCAAACTCATCCGACACGAATTCTACTGGAAGTCAATTAAAAAACCAATATAAAACTCTCCATTTTAAACACTCATGTTACGCATCGTATAGTTAAAGAGGACAAAGGAATCCATCGTGAAGACCGTAAAATATAGGGATATATTTTACGATCATAGGGATATGGGTTCGTCTGAACGATGATTCCTTTGTCCTCTTGTGCACTCTCCGCGTAACATGAGTTAAACATCAAAATTTTTTTGGAATTATAAAATAGACTTTTTAGTCTCTTTCATGCAAAATTTGACAAATCTTATATGGCGAGGCCTAGCAAAAGGAAAATACAATGATCAATATTGATTTACGTAAGCTTGAAAAAATGATTGACATGATTTCAGATACTGACGTCACAGAAATTGAAATACGTGAGGGGGAAGTCAGTGTTCGTATTGCACGAGGGCAAAAATCAGTTCTCGCACAACCTGCCCCTATGACCTACCTAAGCGCTCCTCAAGTACATCCCGCACCAGTTGTTTCAACAACTCCAGCAGCCGAGGTTGAAGTAAAACAAAGCAAAGAAAAACAACCCCCTGATATGACCGCAGAAAAACACACAATTAGATCCCCAATGGTGGGCACTTTTTATATATCACCCTCACCCGATGCTAAGGCGTTTGTTGAAATCGGCCAGAATGTGAAAGCAGGTGATGTATTATGTATCGTAGAAGCCATGAAAATGATGAATCAAATCGAGTCAGATAAAGACGGTGTGCTCACTGCAAGGCTTGTTGAAAATGCCAGCCCAGTTGAATTTGATCAACCTTTATTCGTGATTGAGTAACTATGTTTAAAAAAATATTGATTGCGAATCGGGGCGAAATCGCCCTACGAATTTTACGAGCATGTCGTGAACTTGGGGTTAAAACTGTTGCTGTTCACTCAACAGTCGATAGAAATTTAAAACATGTTCGACTTTCCGATGAATCTATCTGTATTGGAAATGCACCCTCTGCTGAAAGCTATTTAAATATTCCTGCCATTATCAGTGCGGCAGAAATTTCAGGTGTTGAAGCCATTCATCCAGGATATGGATTCTTAGCTGAAAATGCTGATTTTGCAGAACGCGTTGAAAATAGCGGGTTTGTTTTTATTGGGCCGCGATCAGAATCAATTAAACAAATGGGTGATAAAATCAGTGCCATAAAAATCATGCGCGAACTTGGAGTACCATGTGTTCCAGGTTCAAATGGTGCACTGGGTAATGACTTGAAAGAAAATATTATACTCGCACGAAAGATTGGTTATCCCATATTAATTAAAGCCGCAGGTGGTGGTGGAGGCCGAGGTATTCGTGTGGTAAGAAATGAAGCTGCGCTTTCAAATTCAATTTCACTGACACGCGCAGAAGCAAAAGCTGCATTCAATAATGATACACTTTACATGGAAAAATACTTGGAAACTCCAAGGCATATTGAAATCCAAGTATTAGGTGACGGCAAAGGCGGGGCTGTTCATTTATTCGAAAGGGATTGCTCTGTACAACGACGGCATCAAAAAGTCATCGAAGAAGCACCCGCGCCATTTATCACACAAAAACAACGTGAATATATTGGAGAAAAATGTGTCCACGCATGCAAAAAATTAAAATACCGCGGAGCTGGAACATTTGAATTTCTTTATGAAAAAGGTGAATTTTATTTCATAGAAATGAATACACGTATTCAAGTGGAACATCCCGTGACGGAATTAATAACAGGTATCGATATTGTAAAAGAACAACTTTATATTTCATCCGGAAAAGGTTTAAGTTACAAACAAAAAAATATTGAGATACATGGCCATGCGATTGAATGCCGGTTGAATGCCGAAGATTACAAAACTTATACGCCTTCTCCTGGAACAATAGAATTATTTCATCCACCAGGCGGACCTGGAATTCGACTCGAAACTCATATATATAATGGCTATAAAGTTCCACCCAATTATGACTCCATGATTGGAAAGCTCATAGCGCATGGTGAAAACAGACAAGCCGCCATGGCTCGCATGAGAAATGCTTTGGATGAAATTCATATCGAAGGAATTAAAACATTGATTCCCCTGCATAAAGAAATATTACTTGATACAAAGTTTATTCATGGTGGAGTAGACATTCATTTTTTGGAAGATAAATTAAAATAATACTTATCCCGTGTATTATGAAGCAACCTGAGTTTTGTTTAAGAGTGTGTTCATACCTCAATTAAATCTTTTCCATTGCCGCTCTTAAACAAAACGCAGATTAAAGTATTTAATTTTAGCTATGGTATAAAATCATGTCATTTTTACAATTAAAAATTACGCTGTCTTTGCAAGATGTTGAAAAAATATCTGAAATGCTTGAAGAAAATGGCGCATTGTCACTCACTTACATGGATGCCCAAGATCAACCCATTTACGAGCCCCCTTTAAATAATACTTCGCCATTATGGGATAATGTTACTTTACTGGCATTATTTGACGAGAAAAAAGATTTACACCGCGTTATTTCAACTCTCTCACTGAACGAATCTTCATGTATTATTGAAAAAATTAAAGATCAAGCATGGGAAAGAGTATGTGTTGATCAATTTAAACCCATGAAATTTGGGAAACATTTATGGATCATTCCCAGTTGGCACATCGATGAATCTTTCCCAGAAAATGCAATTAAAGTCATTTTAGATCCAGGCCTTGCTTTTGGTACAGGAAGCCATCCGACCACTAAACTTTGTTTGTCTTGGCTTGCTGAAAATCAGGAATCCTTAGCCGGAAAATTTCTTATCGACTATGGCTGTGGATCAGGCATTCTGGGCATCAGCGCATTAAAATTAGGTGCAAAAATTGTTATCGGTATCGACATAGACTCTCAAGCACGACTAGCTTCGATGCAAAATGCACAATTAAATAGTGTGCCCTTTCATGTGCTCACTAAAACAGAGTTAGAATTAGACAAAAATGATAAAGCTGATATGATAATAGCGAATATTTTGGCAGGCCCGTTGGTTCAACTTATTGATGTTTTTTTCGATTTGCTGAAAGTAAATGGTAAACTTGTCATTTCGGGAATTCTTCAAGAACAATGTGAGATGTTAATTGAACAATATCAATCTAAGTTTAAATTTGATTCACAAATTGTTGAAGATGGTTGGGCAAGAATAGTGCTAACAAGGCAATGACAGGGAAAATGTTTGAATGTTAGAATATACACTGCATGATTATGTAAAATTGGTCCTCAATGACCATTTTCAAAAGTTAGGCGAAAATCAACCATCAAAAGTATATTTGATGGTAATCACTGAAGTTGAAAAAGCGTTATTTAAATCCGTGCTTGACTATTGCGAGAATAACCAAAGTAAAGCTGCCCAAATATTAGGCATTAGCCGCGGCACACTTCGACACAAACTGAAAGAATATGGCCTCGATATCCACACGAGAGAATAATCAACTCATTTCAAAAAACTTTTTTGAAAAGTTTTCACCTACTCAACATTTGTTGCTGTCGACAGATAATTGCTATTACCGCTCAAAAATGTTTAACACAAAAATGGGGATTAATCCTCTGATTGCATCTGCATCAGCATTACTCTCTCTTGCGGGCTATTTTCCAGAAAAGAATAAATCCTCAACACCCAATCTTTCTCTATTATTTGAAGATTTACAACATGAAATTAAAGTCTATGAAAACAATGCAAAAATGGAGCAATATCACTCTGATACAATAATTGCAGGACGATACCTTATCTGTGCATTCTTAGATGAAGTTATTCAATGTGAATTTCCAGATTGGCAAAATTATTCATTGTTGAAATTATTTCACCATGAAGAAAATAATGGCGAACGATTTTTTTTTATGATGGAAAAATTATCTCAAGATCCTGAATATCATATTGATCTGCTTGAATTAATTTTTTTATGTTTAAATTTAGGATACAGAGGTAAATATCAGCTGGAAGCAGATGGTAAAGAAAAACTCACCCTATTAACTGAACGCCTTTTTGATATCATTCGTATTCATCGAGGCGATTTGAAAAAAGAATTACATATTGCACCACTGGAAAAACCACACCTGCCGCTTGCAAAAATATATTTTCCATTATGGTTAATTGCAGGATTTAGCATTGCATTATTGCTTACTATCTATAGCAGTTTTAGCTATATGTTGGGCAACTCTGCAACTCAGTTATATCAAGAAATCTCCAGCATTATGTAACTTGAGTTTAGTTTAAAAGCCTATCATCTATCCAAGTACTTCTCTTTAATAAAACACAGATTATGTAATATAAAGTGTCGAATACTAGCCAACTAGATGTTTTTTTTATAAAATATATGGATAAAATACTTTGAAAATATCAAAAAGTGTTTTATGATGGTTTTTCGGCTGTAAGTTTAGTAGTTTATTTTTGTTTATTGTATACAAGGAGAGTCCTAACGTGAAAAGAGTATCAAAGATGAAATCTAAAGGTAGAGGCAAAGCCAAAGCCGTAAAAAAAGGCAAACCTAGCAAAAGATCAGGTGCTGTTTCGCCTTTGCGTTTATTGAGTGATAACAAGATGGAACAACTTAAAAAGGAGCATGCCAGTGGTAAATTTACTGGTAAGCAATTGGCTAAGAAGTTCAAAGTTAGCATTTCCACATTATACAATTATCTCAACAGATAATTGTTTTCTAAATAAGGACGAGTGAATACTCGTCCTTATTTTTTCTGAGCCTCACATCAATGACAAACTCACTTAGAAAACTAGATTTTATAATCATCACCCCCATTTTCATTTTATTAAGCCACTATTTGGCTGTTTTTTTTCATGAATACGCCCATTCGTTTATGGCGTTTTTACTTGGATACAAACAAAATCCCTTAGATATTCACTACGGGGGAAAAAGCTTATTAAACATATTTTTGCTGGCAAATATCGATCAAAATGTCGACTATAATATCCTTTATTCATTTGGACACACAAAAGAAATAGCCATTATCGCTGCTGCGGGCCCTGTCATGAATGGTGTACTTTATGTCGTGACACTGTGGATGTTAAAAAATAGATTAACTATTCGAAGGTTTTATCGTTATTATTTTCTTTTACTGTTTAATTTAATGAATCTGGGAAATATTTATGATTATATTCCTATTCGCACATTTGCAACTTCCGGAAATATGGTAGACGTCTTAGATATAGAGAAAGCACTTCACATCTCGCCATGGTGGATATATGGATCATTAGGTTACTTGATTGCCTATATGATTTGGCAGTTCTTTAGCAAAACATTAACGACAGCCTATTCCGATTTAAAATTAAATGAAACAAATTTAAGAGCAAGTTTAATGATAATTTGTGTATGTTTGTTATTCGGTTATTTCGGATTACCGGGATTTTTTAGTCAGGGGCAGATTCCCTTTTTTCTTTCCTTCACTTCATTATCGGCAATTCCAGGTATCATTGTCTTATTATGGCCGACGCATCGAAAAATAATTAAAAAAATTTGATTTAAAATAAAGAGAGCAAAAAAATTTTTGTTGTGAAATTAAAAAGAAGCTGAAAATATTTATATAGGCAACAAAAGTGCAGGAAACCGGAAGTTTGCGAGCCATTGCCGGCATAGATACTCTCAGCTTCTTAACTTACTTAATATCAGGTATAACATGACCAAACTCAGCGTAAACGTAAACAAATTGGCAACCTTGCGAAATTCTCGAGGTAAAAACAATCCTGATGTTTTGAAATGGGTTTTAGATATTATTTCCTTTGGCGCTGAAGGTATTACTGTCCATCCACGCCCAGACGGCAGACATATTCGTAAAGAAGATGTTTTTGCGATTGCAAAATCTATACAAGTTGAGTTAAATATAGAAGGATATCCTGATGCAGATTATTTATCTTTAGTAAAAACCATAAAACCTGCACAATGTACTTTAGTACCCGATCCTCCACACGTATTAACGTCTAATGCAGGCTGGAAGATTGAACAAAATATTGATTTATTACAGAAAGTTGTAGGCGATTTACACGATAATGGAATTCGCACCTCATTGTTTATCGAGCCCGAACATTTTACAGATAGAGAATGCGAATTTTTAGAAAAAACACACGCAGATCGTATTGAATTGTATACAGAAGCTTATGCAGACTCTTTCGGCACTCCAGCTTTTCATGATGTTTTATTACTGTATAAAAATGTCGCCGATAAAGTTTCAGCCGTTGGAATCGAGTTAAATGCAGGTCATGATTTGAATTTAGATAATTTAAATCAGTTTATTCATGAAATTCCGCAGATTAAAGAAGTTTCAATTGGACATGCGCTCATTTGTGACGCGCTAAAGTATGGCATGAAAGAAACTATTTTGCGGTATTTAACTTGTTTGAAATAGTATTTAATAAAAAAACTATGGGTGAATGTGAAAACACAATAATACTACACTAACGATAGTCGCCAATAGCAGCCAACCTGCTTTAAACCCATATTCCACAGCCCTGCTTCTGAATTCACTTTGAAGTTCATTTCTCATACCTAATTTTGTTTCTACCGCAGTTAAACGATTTTCAACTTGATTAAAGCGATTATCTACTTGAGTGAATCGTTCATTCATTTCTTTTCTGAGATCATGAACTTCATCTTTGAGCGCATCAATTTTTGAAATAACCAATGAAATGTTATCGTTAACAGCTATATTCACTTTTGCATCCACCAAATCAGTTTGAAGTTGAAAAAAATCTTTTGCTGCATACTGCATCATAAAAACTCCTCATTTAATTATTAATGACATTATAAATCATAACCTCTTAAAAAACTTACAACATGAAACAACTTGCCATAGGTAGCGTTATTTGGCTGTGATGACAAGGTGCTTCACGTGTAAGCCCTTGACCTCACAACCCCTTAACAATCAAGCGCACTTTATTCTTCCAGATTTTAGGTGCAACACAGCCCCTTGCGTAAAAAATGGAAGGGAAAAAGGAAAATTTCCAAAATTTCACTATAATGGAATACAAATTTGCTAAAATGCTCATGGGCATGATTTAACTCCTGTAGAAGCTT
>Ga0068855_100011189_pt1 | contig 10835 bp, 5 predicted proteins | sample KBSCornC52_FD_66592 | JGI IMG/M metagenome (GOLD analysis project Ga0068855, IMG submission 66592) | Corn rhizosphere microbial communities from Kellogg Biological Station, Michigan, USA - KBS Corn C5-2 | ecosystem: Host-associated > Plants > Roots > Rhizosphere > Soil ... | reverse complement strand
CGGAGGGTCGATCGTAAACAGAAGAATGCGTTCCGGCCGGAATCCGAGATTCGCCGATTTGAGATTTGCAAGTGTCCGCACAAATAGTCCCGCACCAACGAGCAGCAACAGCGACAAACCAATCTGAAAAATAACCAGCGACCTGCCCGCCAGCAGCCTCGGCAGGCTCATGGTCGTTCGCCCGCCATCTTTCAGAGCTGAATTTACCGGCACGCGGGTCGATTGCCAGGCCGGCGCCAGGCTGAACAATATTCCGGTCAGAAAGGCGATACCGATGGAAACGAGCAATACCGGCATATCGAATTGCGCCCGAAACGGGCTCGGACTCCATGAAGTTGCGAGCAAACCGGGAATGCCGTTGCGCATCCAATAGCCAAGCAGCAATCCCGCCGCGCCGCCCAGCAAGGCCAGTACCAACCCCTCAGTCACCATCTGCCGCACGATCCGCCAGCGGCCTGCCCCGAGAGCGAGGCGCACGCTGATCTCTCGCTCCCGGGCCGTTGCCCGCGCGAGCAAGAGATTGGCAAGATTAGCGCAAGCAATCAGCAAAACCAGGCCGGCGAGGGCGAGCAGAATCAGAAGAGGTCGATGAAATTTCTCGCGCAATTCGTCGAGCCCTCTCGCACCGGTCAGCAAACGGATCCGCGGCTTGTCACGCTTTCGCCGGTCGGGCAACGAATCCCACACAACTCGTTGCAGCGCCATATCTAATGAAGCTTGCGTCCGCGATTCGCTTACCTCCGGCCGCAAGCGTGCCACCACGAGCAACCACCAGTTGTCCGGGTCGTCGAGCAGTGAGCCATTCGTGCGGCTGTATTGGTTCGGCAGAATCGCCGGCTGTGCCGTTATCGGAAAGTAGACATCCGGATTCTGCCCGGGCTCCATGCCATGGAAATCCGGCGAATTCACGCCCACAAGCGTGACCGGAACCTGATTCAAGCTGATTTGCTTGCCGATTGCCGAACCGTCGCGCCCGAAGCGGCGCGACCAGAAGCTGTCGCTGATCACCGCCACTACTCCGGCGGCGGTTCGGACATCGTCGTCGATGCCGAGGGGCCGGCCCGCGATAGTCGAAACGCCGGCTGCCTCGTAGAAATTTCCGGAAACCATCTCACTCGTGACCAGTTCGGAATGACCTTCGATCAGGGCAATGAGCCGCCCCGCTGGCTTGAACGCAAATAAGCTTCGAACGCTTTCGCTGTGCTGCTGCAAACCTCGAAGTGCGGCATAGGAAAACGACGTGCTACCCGCCGAATTTGGCGTGTGCGTCCACTGACCCCAAGTAGAGCCCATCACGGGATTCGGACCCGAAACCCACGAGAGCAGCCGTAGCTCTTCGGGATTCCCAACCGGCACCGTTTTCCAAAGCGCGGCTTCCATTAGCGTGAAAATGGCGGTATTCGCACCAATGCCCAGAGCCAACGAAACGATGGCCACAACGCTGAATGCCGGCGCCTGCCGGAGCATGCGAAGCGTATATCGGAAATCCGCACGCAACTCGTCGAACAACCGTAGTCCCAGCGCTTCCCGACAATCGTCCTTGCGTGCCTCTATGCCTCCGAATTCGGCACGAGCACGTCGCCGCGCCTCATTTTCCGGCATGCCGCCACGGACCAGATCTTCGGCCCGCTGCTCCAAATGAAAGCGAAGCTCGCGGTCCATATCGCTTTCCATCTGCGAACGCCCGAAACAGGCCTGCAGCCATGAGCGCACCCGAGATGCCGTTTTCATATCTCCTCCGGCGCGGCATTTAGAATGCCGGTAATGACCTCCGCCATACGGTTCCAGTCGCGGGTCTCGTCCTTAAGTTGCCGGCGGCCCGCGGCGGTCAGCGAATAAAATTTTGCGTTGCGGTTGTTTTCCGACTCGCCCCATTCGCTCTGCAGCAAGCCTTGATGCTCCAGCCGGTAGAGCGCCGGATATAGCGAACCTTGCTGAATCTCCAGCCGATCCTTAGATATCTGTTGGATGCGCAGCAGAACGCCATATCCATGCATTGGCCCGAGCGAAACAGCCTTTAGAATCAGCATGTCGAGCGTGCCTTGCAGCAGCTCCAATGGCTTCATCATGCAACGAGATCTCCTTCCTGGACGGTCTAGGAGAAGTATACGCACGTCCTCCTAGAACGTCAAGGAGAGAAGAGGAGGCGGATAAGCGGCTGGGCCGTGCTATCCTTTGCCGCATGAAAGCCGTCCAGGTTGCCGCCGCCACGCTCGGTCTGGCGACCGTCTCCGCGACAGGGCAGCCGCTCAATTATCCACCCGCTCGCAAGGCACAGCAGGTCGACAACTACCACGGCGTCCGCGTCGCCGATCCATATCGCTGGCTTGAAGACGATCGCTCAGCCGAAACCGCACGCTGGGTCAAAGCCGAGAACCAGCTCACCGCGACCTATCTCGCCAAGATTCCGTACCGCCATCAGGTTCGCGCCCGCCTTGAACTGCTCTATAACTACGCCAAATACACGCCGCCCTTCCGGCGTGGCGGCTATCTGTTCTATCGCAAGAACAACGGTCTCCAGAATCAGAGCGTACTGTATGTCCAGAAAGGCGTGGCCGGCACGCCGCGCGTGCTCCTTGACCCCAACACGCTTTCCGCCGACGGCACATCGCAGCTCGTCACTTACTCCATCTCGAAAGATGGTAAGTATCTTGGCTACACGGTCTCTAAGGGTGGCTCCGATTGGCAGGAAGCGCACGTTATCGAGATCGCCACGGGAAAAGTATTGGCCGATCACTTGAATTGGCTGAAATTCACCGATCTTTCCTGGGCGAGCCACGGATTCTTCTACGCTCGTTTTCCGGCTCCGCGTGCCGGCCGCGAGTTTTCGTCGAAGAACGAATCGCAAGCCGTCTATTTCCATCGTGTGGGGACTCCCCAGCGTCAGGATGAGCTGGTCTACGAAGACAAACAGCATCCGGCGCGCCTGTTTGATGTCGGCACCACAGATGATGAGCGGTTTGTCATTCTCGCCGTCGAAGACCCGAACGAAGGGAAAACAGGCAATGCCCTCTTTTATCGCGACCTCGCGAAGGACGACAAGAAATTCAAGGCCCTCATTTCCGATGTGACTGACGATCAATACGCCGTAGTCGACAATCTGGACGATAAGTTTCTCGTCCTGACCAACTGGAAAGCCCCGAACAAACGCCTGCTGCTATGCGACCCCGCTGTCGCTGCACAAAAGTGGAAAGTCGTCATTCCCGAAAAGGCAAACTCGATTGAGTACATGACGCAGGCGGGCGGCAAGCTCTTTGCCAACTACCTCGAGGACGTCGCCACGCACGTCTACGTTTACTCGCTCGACGGCAAGCTGGAAAACGAGATTGCATTGCCCGGGCCTGGCTCGGCTACCGGCTTTGCGGGCGAGCGAGACGATACCTCCGTCTTCTATAGTTTCTCGTCACCCAACTTTCCGCCCACTATTTATCGCTATCAAATTGCTCCCCGCCAGACCAGTACCTTTCGAGCCCCCGCCATCCCCGATTTCGACCCTGCCAGATTCGAAACGACGCAAACCTTCTATAAGAGCAAAGACGGAACGCGCATACCCATGTTCCTCACCTATCGCAAAGGCCTCGTGCTCAATGGCGCCAATCCCACGCTGCTCTACGCTTATGGCGGTTTCGACCTTATAAGTGCACCGTCATTCTCGGCCCTGCGTCTGGCGTTGCTCGAACAGGGGTTCGTGTACGCTTCCGCCAATATCCGTGGCGGCGGCGAATACGGCGAGAAGTGGCACCAGGCCGGCATGAAGCAGCGTAAGCAAAATGTGTTCGACGATTTCATTGCGGCCGCCGAGTGGTTGATCGCAAAAAAATACACTTCCCGTGAAAAGCTCGCGATCCAGGGAGCTTCGAATGGCGGCTTGCTCATGGGTGCTGTCATCAATCAGAGACCTGAGCTGTTTCGCGCCGCCATCGTGCAGGCGGGTGTGCTCGATATGCTGCGGTTTCAAAGGTTCACCATCGGCTCAGGCTGGATTGGCGATTATGGATCGAGCGACAATCCCGCCGAGTTCAATGCTCTCTATGCCTACTCACCGCTGCACAACATACGTGCCGGAGTGAAGTACCCCGCCGTTCTGATCACGACCGCCGATCACGACGATCGCGTAATTCCCGGCCACTCCTTCAAATACGCCGCCGCCATGCAAGCTGGGGTCAGCCGAGCGAATCCCGTGCTAATACGCATCGATACGAATTCCGGTCACGCTCCCAGCAGCACTACCAAGACCCTCGAGCAGGCTGAAGACATCTATTCATTCCTTTTTTTCAATCTGGGTGTAACGCCGCATTTTGCGCGGCTCCGGTCCTGATTTTTGAAACCAACCCCAAGCCCTCGCTATCACTTGGGTAGGGGTTATGTCTTTTTCTTTTTGTAGACGGCTTCTATTAGCCGCAATCGTTACTTCTTTGCCTGCACTGGCGCAGCTCTCGGTAGGTATAAAAGCGGGTGTCCCGCTCAACGATGTCTACGTAGACGCCGGGCAGGGAATCGTTCCCAGATTTGGTACGACCAATCGATTTTTGATCGGCCCGGAAGTGGATCTGAATCTCCCGTTTCATCTCGGCGTGGAAGCCGACGCGCTATATCGCCACTACAATTTAGGTGGTTCGGGTGTCAACGAGTGGGATTTCCCGATTCTTTTGAAGTATCGCTTTTCGGGTGTGCCAGTATTGCATCCATTTGTGGATGCCGGTCCGATTTTCAATCACGTGAGTGAAATTCCGCAGGCAACGCGCAATGGATCGGTGCCAGGTGTGGTGTTCGGCGCAGGCATTGATTTACACCTACTCTTCCTTCACGTAAAACCCGAATTCCGCTACATCCACTGGACAGACGTGAATCATGATTTTGCGCCGCTCGATTCCAGTCTGGCTTCGAACCAGAATCAAGCGCAAATTCTTCTGGGCGTCACGTTCTAATTTCGCCCTAAGGCCGATGCAGCCAATGTACGCTCTTCGGCTCGCCCGCCAGACATCGCATCGTATCGGTAACGCCTGACGCAATATCGGCGCAGGCGTTATCCGAACCCGCGCGAATCGCCGCCGCCTCACTTTTGGCGCTCACTGTCCGGCACGCCGAACGCCCTTCATACCCCATGCAAACTTCGACCCGATAACGCGGACCTGAAATCGTCGAGTAAACCAGAAGTCCCAGAAACGCGGCTACGAAAATCGCCACAAGCCAGCCGATTTTCTTCAGACCGCCGCCTCGCTGAAAAAGTTTCCCATGTTTCGGAACTTAGCCACGCGTTCTTCGATTGTTTGCTCGGGCGTCTGGCCGGAAAGCTCTTTCAAAGCCTGCTTCAACGTGCTCCGCAGCGCATCGACCGCCGCTTCATAATTCAGATGCGCGCCACCTGGTGGCTCCGGCACGATACCATCGATCAATTTCATTTCGAGCAGATCGTTCGAAGTCAAACGGAGCGCCGCCGCTGCTTCCGGAGCTTTGCCCGAGTCGCGATAGATGATTGCCGCGCAGCTCTCCGGTGAGATCACGCTGTAGTACGCGTTTTCGAACATATATACGCGATTGGCGAGACCGATTCCGAGCGCGCCGCCGCTTCCGCCTTCGCCAATCACCACTGTAATCACAGGACTTGCCAACCGCGACATTTCGCGCAAGTTGTACGCGATTGCCTCCGCCTGCCCGCGCTCCTCCGCATCAATACCCGGATACGCGCCCGGTGTGTCGATCAGCGTAATAATAGGCAGCCGGAACTTCGACGCCAGCCGCATCACGCGCAGCGCCTTGCGGTATCCCTCCGGCTTCGGCATGCCGAAGTTGCGCGCCAGCTTTTCTTTGGTGTCCCGGCCTTTCTGTTGGCCGACCAGCATGACCGGTTTCCCCTCAAAAAAACCCATGCCCGCGAGCATTGATTTGTCGTCGCCGAAAAAACGGTCGCCATGCAGTTCTTCAAAACCTGTGATGAGGCCTTCTATGTAATCCCGCGAGTGTGGGCGCTTAGGATGCCGCGCAAGCTGTACCCGCTCCCAGCTCGGGTTTGGCTTCTGCGGCTCCCCTGGCGCGGTCTCGATCTCGTAATCTTGCTCGTCGTCCATACGCTAGCTTGCCAGGATCTCCATCGATTCCGGGCCGCATATCTGCTCGAGCGCAGCGCGAAATTCCCGGTCCGGCCTCACCTTGTTGGCCACATCCATAACCACCGAAAAATCTCGCGGTTTCTCGATCCGCAGGCGAACTTCCGTTGCCCCGCTCTTCCTGGTAAACAGTTCGCTCAAAGCTGTGGCCTTTTCAGTCGCCCCTTCATCTCGCAAATAAATACGTATCAGAATGAGCGAGGGCAAATCTGCGCGTGCGTCCTCCAGCTTCACCATCTCCTGGATCGAAAGCTTTGGAGGGCCACCTTCCTCGGGTAACACTACCGCCCGAATGAAAACTGCCGCATCCTCCCGCAGGGTATCCAGCAGATCCTCATACCGGTTCGCGAAAACCATGGCGTCCACCATCCCCCGACCGTCGTCGATCTTAAGCGCCGCCCAGTACTTTCCGTCGCGATTCGTCTTCCGGACGATATTGGTAAGCAGGCCGCACAGCGCCACCGGCGTGTTCTTCTCAAGATCCTCCAGCTGGTCTGTGAAGTGCGTCGCCAGATCCGTGACCTTGTCCTTGAACCGGTCGAGCGGATGCCCCGAGACGTAGATTCCCAATACGTCCTTCTCCCCTGCGAGTTTCTGCTCCATCGTCCAATCCGGCAGCTTCGCCAGCGGATATTCTACGTTGTGCGTGTCTTCGAACCCGCCAAAAAGACCGTGTTGTCCCATCGCGCGGTCGCGCGAGGAGCGCATGCCCGTCTCAATTGCCCGATCCAGTGCTTCACTGAGCTGCGCTCGGTTCGCTCCCGTGGAATCGAGCGCGCCCGCCTTCACCAGGCTCTCCATTACGCGGCGGTTGACGTTCCCTATATTCACTCGATCGCAGAAGTTATAAACCGACGAAAAGACGCCGCCGTCTTCGCGCGCCGATACGATCGCCTCCACTGCTCCGTGGCCGACGTTCTTCACTGCGCCCAGTCCGAAACGGATGGCATCGCCCGCCGGCGTAAAATACAAATCGCTCTGATTCACGTCCGGCGGCAGGACGCGAATGCCGGTCTCACGGCACTCGTTGATGTATTTCACGATCTTGTCCATGTTACCGGCTTCCGACGTCAGCAACGCTGAAATAAACTCCACCGAATAGTGCGCTTTCAGATATGCCGTCACATATGCCAGATAGGCGTAAGCCGCCGAATGCGACTTATTGAACCCATAGCCGGCGAACTGCTCCATCAGGTCGAAGATCTTGGCGACCTTTTTCGCCGGCAGCCCGCGCGCCGTCGCCCCGGCGATAAATTTCGCGCGCTGTGCCGCCATTTCGTCCAGCTTTTTCTTTCCCATGGCGCGCCGCAGAATGTCAGCCTCGCCCAGCGAATAGCCTGCCAGCTTGTTCGAGATCTGCATGACCTGTTCCTGATAGAGGATCACGCCGTAGGTCTCGGTGAGTATTTCTTCCAGTTCCGGCAGATCATAGATGATCGGTTTGCGCCCGTGCTTGCGATCGATGAAATCCGGAATCATGCCGCCTTGAATGGGCCCCGGGCGATATAGCGCATTCAGTGCGCATAGGTCCTCGATCCGGTTAGGCTGGTAGCGCCGCAAGATATCCTGCATGCCCGAAGATTCAAACTGGAACACACCGCTCGTGAAGCCGGTCGAAAAGATTCTGTCGTAGGTCAGCTTGTCGTCGAGCGGTAGATCTTCCAGCACGATCTTCTCGGCGCGAAATTTTTCGATGAGCTTCACTGCGTGCTCGACGATCGTCAGCGTCGTCAGCCCCAGAAAGTCCATCTTCAGCAGACCTAGCTTCTCAAGCCCGACCATGTCGTACTGCGTCACAAGCTCCTGCTTGTTCGTCACGTATAGTGGCACGAGTTCCCGCAGAGGCACCGAAGAAATCACAACGCCGGCCGCGTGCATGCCTGCATTGCGGCAGACGCCTTCGAGCTTCCGGCTGATATCCAGTACCTCTTTGACGCGTGGCTCACGCGCCGCAGCCTCTTTGAGCGCCGGGTCTTCTACCGCCTTCTCGAGCTTGATGTTGAGCTGTTTGGGAACCAGCTTGGAAATCCGGTCCACCTCGGCAAAGCTCATATCGAGCACGCGCCCCACGTCTTTGATCGCGGCCTTGGCGGCCAGCGTGCCAAACGTGATGATCTGCGCTACCTGCTCGCGCCCGTACTTTTCCGTTACGTACTGGATTACGTCCCCGCGTCCATGCGTGCAAAAGTCGATGTCGATATCCGGCATGCTGATGCGCTCCGGATTCAGAAATCGCTCGAACAGCAAGCCATATTCCAGTGGATCGATGTCGGTGATCTCCATCGCATAGCTCACCAGGCTCCCCGCCGCCGATCCGCGGCCCGGCCCTACTGGAATACCGCGCTGCTTGGCAAACCGGATGAAGTCCCAGACGATGAGGAAGTAACCAGAAAACTGCATCTGGTGAATCATCCGGATCTCGAGTTCCAGCCGCTCCAGATATTCGCTCAGATCGTGCTTCAATCGGCCCTGCGCCCGCAACGCCTCCAGCCGATGCCGCCGCTTCTCGAATCCTTCCCGCGCCACATACGCGAAAAAGCTGTCGATGGTGTGATTCTCCGGCACATCGAACCGCGGAAACGGATCTTTTACCTTCTCGAGCTTCACGTGGCAGCGCTGCGCGATGTCCCATGTCCGGTCCATCGCCTCTTCCACTTCGCTAAACAGCGTCAGCATCTCCGCTCGCGACTTTACGAAGAACTCCGGGGTACTGAAGCGCATCCGGTTCGGGTCCGACATCGTCTTCCCCGTCTGGATGCACAGCAGGATTTCATGCGCCCGCACGTCGTCGTGCGAGAGGTAGTGCGAATCGTTGGTCACTACCAGTGGAATCCCTGTTTCTTGCGAGAGCCGCTGCGTCGCCGGCATCACAATTTTGTCCGGGTCAAGCCCGTGGTCCTGCAGCTCTAGAAAAAAATTCCCCTTGCCGAACAGATCCGCATATTCGTTTGCCAGCCGCCGGCCTTCGTCGTAGCGGTCCGCCAGCAGCGCTTCGTTGATGTCGCCCCGCAAACAGGCCGACATCCCGATCAGCCCCTTCGCGTGCCTCGCCAGCAGATCCTTATCGATGCGTGGCTTGTAGTAAAAACCCTCCAGATACCCGGTTGAAACCAGGTTGATCAGATTCTTATAACCCTCCTGCGTCTCGCACAGCAGAACCAGATGGTTGTAGCGGTCTGAATCCGACCTGGTCTTATGCCCCTGCTGAGAGACGTACACTTCGCAGCCGATGACCGGATGCACGCCCTGGCTGGTCGCTTCTTTATAAAACTCCACCGCGCCGAAGAGATTGCCGTGGTCGGTCATCGCCACCGCCGGCATCTGCTGCTGTTTTACCCGCCCGATCAGCTTCTCTATGTCGCACGCTCCGTCCAACAGGGAGTAATCGGTATGACAGTGAAGATGGACAAAAGGGCGCTCAGGCATTCGAAGTTCTTCTTATTTTAGCGGCCTGAACGAGAGTTAATTGTTTCGTAACAGTATTTCGCTAGGATAGTCGCCGCCTATGATTAGACGAATTACGTTCGGCGCCCTTTCCCTGATCTGTTTTCAGATCAGTTCTCTGGCCGCCGACCTTCCCGAGCTTCAGGAATTGCGCGCCAAAATCGCAGCGCAGCAGGAGCAAATTCAGCGCCTGCAGCAATCTGTCAACGAACAACAGAAACTGCTCGATCGGGTATTGCAGGCCGAGCCTACCTCCGCGCCGGTCAAGACGGAACCAGTCTCTACCGCTGCTGCGCCTGGCCCGGTCAAACTCGTTCCGGCCGTCGTCCGCTCGAATCGCGACATTGTGAACCTGCCGCGCGCCATGCAGGCGCCCGAGTCGAAGCCCTCGCCGCTTTCCATCAGCATCGGGAACAGTACGTTCACGCCCTTCGGCTTTATGGACTTCATTTTGTATTCGCGTTCGACGAACGTCGGCTCCGGATTGGGGACGAGTTTTGCCGGCATCCCCTACAACAACACGCCCACCGGTCACCTTTCCGAACTCAGCGAGAGCACCGCAAATTCTCGCATCGGATTCCGCATCGATTCCTCTGTTAAAGGTGCTAAGGTGCTCGGTTATTTCGAAATGGACTTCTACGGCCAACCGCCGGGCAGCGTTTTCCAGACCAGCAATTCTGATACCTTCCGTATGCGCAATGTGTTCGTGGATGTTCGGAAGGGCAAGTTCGAAGTCCTGGGTGGGCAGGACTGGTCGATGTTCACGCCGGGGAAAAAATCTCTATCGCCCATTCCTTCCGATATTTTCTACTCCCAGGTTGTGGATTTAAACTATCTTTCCTCGCTGGTCTGGACGCGTCAATCGCAGGTCCGCCTGGTCATGCATCCGAGTGAGCGTTGGACAGCAGGCGTATCGTTTGAAAATCCACAGCAGTTTATCGGCGGCGGTGTAGTGTTGCCGTCGGCGTACGCAAGTCTTGCTGGCACCCAGCTGAACAACGGCAATTCAACCTATGCCGTGCCGAACCACCACCCCGACATCATCGGCAAAGTCGCGCTGGACCAGGGCAGAGCGCACCTCGAAGCCGGCGTTCTGGTGCGCACGTTCAAGATCTCTACTAACGGAGGAACGCCCGTCGTGTACACGGATCATTCCACAACTGCCGTCTCGGGCGAGGTCAACGCGAATATCGCCCTGACCAAGAACGTCCGCCTGATCGCCAATACGTTCTTCGGTGCGGGCGGTGGACGTTATATCGGCGGCACGGGTCCAGATGTGATTGT
>Ga0068855_100011188_pt1 | contig 10835 bp, 5 predicted proteins | sample KBSCornC52_FD_66592 | JGI IMG/M metagenome (GOLD analysis project Ga0068855, IMG submission 66592) | Corn rhizosphere microbial communities from Kellogg Biological Station, Michigan, USA - KBS Corn C5-2 | ecosystem: Host-associated > Plants > Roots > Rhizosphere > Soil ... | reverse complement strand
TGTGGGCCTGTCAGAAGAGTTGCCTCGGCGCTTGCCGCGGTAAACCCTTCCGCCTGTATGCGGACCGCCCGACTGCCCGTCAGTCGCCGGTTGACCGCACACACGATCAAGCGCTTGCGCGTCTTATCAAGTGCGGAAAACACGTCGACGTCGGGCACATCGCGGACGGCGGGTAAGAAGCCCCGTTCCGGCACGTCCTCCCCGGGACCTGTCGTTTGCGTCATCACTGGCGTGTCCATGCCTGCGGCGGCGTAAAGCTGCTGCGTATAGTACTGCGGATCCACGATCACAATGCCGTTCGGCTTCTTGATGCCGCCGCCGTGCATGAAAGCGGTCATGTTCGCGAGCGTCACACGGTCGCTCTGGCGGAGCATTGCGTTCAGGCAAAGTCCGTTGTAGACGGCGCCGGCGAGTGTGTCGTGGTTCGGGCCTTTCTGCCATCTGGGTCCACCCACGATAAGGCCCCATTCCGTGATGGCGATTCGCGTCCTCGGCTTGGGCCCGACGTATTTGCAAATGTGCTCCCACACCGACGGGATTAGTTTTCGGTCCAGAAAAATCGTGTGCGCCATTGCGCTCTCATACTGTTCGGCATAGGATCGGCCCGAAAGATCGCCGGGTAGGGGAACCAACGGATGGATCGACAGATAATCCGGTGGTTTACCGCCGTCTGCAGTCGCCGCTCGCAAGAGGGCGTCATTCCAGGCGGCGCTCTTGTCCAGCCCCGCCTGAAGGAACTCGTCTGCCTCGCCGGTCGCAATCAACTTCAGATCCGGATCGGCGGCTAGCACCGCGTCTCTGAACCGAACGAAGCGTTTCGCATTCTCTTCGGGCCCGGCATGGCCGATCTGCCAATTCCCGTAGAGCTCGTTACCCAGCTCCCACAGCTTCACATCGTAGGGCGCGGGATGTCCGTTGGCGGCTCGCAGATGTCCAAAAATGTCCGTCGCAGGCGCGTTACAGTACCGAATCCATGCGGCAGCCTCCTCCGGCGTTCCGTCGCCCGCGTTGACGGTGAGCTGCGGCCGAGTTTTCAAGCGGTGGCAGAAGTCCATGAATTCGTCGACGCCGAACTCGTTGGATTCGAGGCCGCCCCAGGCGCCGTTACGCCTGGTCGGCCGGTCGGCGCGCGGGCCAATTCCATCCTGCCAGTGGTAGCCGCTGGCAAAGTTCCCGCCAGGCCAGCGGACGAGCGGCATGTGCCACTCGCTCGCCTTGCGAAGCACGTCCGGATCCATACCGTCGACCGCATCGGTGGGAAACAGCTCTACGCGGTCAACGTCTACCGCCGGGCCGGATGCGTGCTCGATCGACACGCGCAGTGCGGCGCCGGGTTTGTACTGTCCGGGCTGCAGGTCGAGTCGAAATGGCTGGGTGCACCATTCGGCGGAAAGCGCCCGCACGGTGGTTTCGGCGACGACCTGTTCTTTTGAATCGGTGCGAGAGATCGATAGGCGGATGAGGTAGTCCGTCGGGGACTTTTCAGGGCTGACATCGGCTTCCGGGCGAATCCGCACGATGATCGAGCCACGGTAAATCCTCACTCGGTGAGTGGGAAGGTGAACGTCTTGCGATAGTTTCCCCGGTCCGGAATCGCCGCCAGATCCCCCGGCAGGCATGAGTGTGACATAACCGCGCGTGCGATCGCCCTTGCCGCCGCTGCGGTCCGGCCGCCAGAGGGCCTGCCGATTGGCTTGCCATTCCGGCGGCGAATCGCCGTCATCCCTGGCTCGGCCGATACTTTCAAGTCCGGGATTGAGCAGAACCTGCGCCCAGAGGCCGCGATAGACTACGTTTCCGAGGTGTTCGATGAAGTTTCCGAAGAGATCCTGGTGGATCCGCTCGGCTGCCGTGCGGCCGGCATCGATGTGAATATGCGTGATCCCGGCCGGAGACGCATCGTCGCGGCGGAAAGTGAAAAGCGAGGAGGTCGAATCCGGCCGCATCGATTTTGTTACCATTCGGGTTTGTGTATCGTAGGCCGCGGGAGTGCGCTCGAAAGGTGATCGATCCCGCGAAGCCTGTTGGATTGATATTGCGAGCGCGGCTGTAAGCCCCGCAGCGACGATTGCAAATATGACGACCGGACGGCAGCGCGACAGGACCGTTTGCGGTTCGAGCGGGCAGTCCTTGCGCCCGCTCCGAGCGCTAAGAACCCGGCGCCTTCGCAACCGCGCCATCGTTGGAGGCTGCCTTCGCGGGTGGGCGAACTGCATAGAGCATGACTCCCAGAGTGTCGCCGGCATTCGCGCCCTTGTGGCAGTTGACGCAGGATGCCTTCGACGCCCGTATTGGCCTCAGAGCAACACGCCATTCACCGACCTTCGTGTCGCAGCTATCGCCACGCTGGAGTCTCGGCAGCAGCGCTTCTGCCGCCTTATAGAGTGAATCTTCGGTAGTCTTGCGGAATTCTTCACGGTCTTTTGTGAACGAATAGGGCAAGAACGGCGTTGCAGCGGATTTCGCCGCAATCAGAGTAATTCCCTTCGTCGCGACGCTGGCAGGCGTGCGGCCCGGTGTTTCGACGCTGCCGCCCTGCACGTGAGGGCAGTGCACAAACTCGACCAGATACTCGAAACGGGAAGTATCAACAGCTGAGATGATCTCCTTTTCCCGCGGATCCGCAGGCGTGAGCTTGTAGACGATATTGTCGTGGCCGTGCACTGGCGGCGGCAGGCGCATCAGCCCAAATCGATCGGGATCTTTCTCAAAGCGCGTCTGGACATATCCGTCCAGCAGAACGATCACGCGCTCCATTGTGTCCTTTGTAGGCACCTTTTCCGCTGACCTGTCAGCACGAGACCCGATGGTTGCGCCTGCCACGAGCGTCACAAATCCGAGCGCTGCGGCGGCGCGAATTGCGCGAACGGTACTCGTTTCCATTAACACCTCCAGAGACAAAAAGGTTCATTGAATGGAAATTAGATGCAGCAGGGAAACAAATGGTTACTTCGGGGCGTGATAACTGCGGCAAGGCAATTATGGGGCGGCCTGGCTGGTTGTTAGCAGAGGATTTTGACTTCCGGGCCGGACGGCAGTTAGCCCTCCAGCGAAATGCACGCGATACGCCCGGTTGGGATCGAACCAACGGCCTTCTGCTCCGGAGGCAGACGCTCTATCCACTGAGCTACGGGCGCGCACGTTCTCATTATAGCATAGGGCGGTAGGATTGGCAAGGTGGGCCGAACAGTGACTTACCCCTCGATGAGCAGGGTCTCCGGGTCTTCGATCAGCTCTTTGATGCGCACGAGGAAGCGGACCGCTTCGCTGCCGTCTACGATACGGTGGTCGTAGGAGAGGGCGAGGTACATCATCGGGCGGATGACGACCTGGCCGTCCTTTGCCATAGGCCGCTCCTCGATCTTATGCATGCCGAGGATGCCGACTTGCGGATAGTTAAGGATGGGGGTGGAGAGCAGCGAGCCGAAGACGCCGCCATTTGTGATCGTGAAGGTGCCTCCCTTCAGCTCTGCGATGCCCAGTTTTTTCTCGCGGGCGCGGCCCGCGAGATCTGCGATCTCTTTCTCGATCTCCGCGAACGTCTTGCGGTCGGCGTCTCGCACCACTGGCACGACCAGGCCGTCCTTGGTGCTGACCGCGATGCCGATGTCATAGAAACTCTTTACCAGGATATCGGTACCCTGGATTTCCGCATTCAGGTTGGGGAACGCCTTGAGCGCTCCGATCGTCGCCTTCGTGAAGAACGACATGAAGCCCAGCCCGACACCGTATCGCTTCTCGAACGCCTCTTTGCGGCGCTTGCGCAGATCCATCACAGCGCCCATGTCGATCTCATTGAACGTGGTGAGCATCGCGGCGGTGTTCTGCGCCTGCTTCAGGTAGGCGGCGATCGACTTTCGCGTGGGCGACATCGGTCGTCGTTCGATGCGTGGGTCGTCGGAGGGTGCGCCCGCCTGGGCCGGCTGGGAGGTCTGGGAAGCGATGGGGGTCGCTGGGACGGTATGCGTCGGGGACTCGACCGTCGCTGGCGCAGCTGCTTGTGAGGCGCGGGCGACATCTTCGCTCATAATGCGGCCGCTGATGCCGCTGCCGTGTACGGCAGCGAGATCGACACCCTGCGCCGCCGCGACTTTCGCTGCCAATGGCGATGAGTGCGGAGCCGATCGGCCGTTTTCGCTCTCTTTGTCGGCGGACGGCGGGGCTGCTCCGTCTGAAGTCGACACCGGGGAGACTACAGCCGTGCCGGGATCGCCCAATATGGCGAGCACCTCGTCCGGACCGACGGTGTCTCCTTCTTTGTGGAGGATCCTGGTAAGCACGCCAGATTGCGGCGCGGAGATCGCCGAATTCGCCTTATCGGTCTCAAGCTCGACCAGGTCATCGCCGGCGGAGAACGATTCTCCCTCTTTCTTCAGCCACATCAGCACCGTAGCTTCGCTGATCGATTCGCCCATCTGAGGCACGCGCAGTTCTGCCGGCATACGAATTGACACTCCGTTTCCTGTCTACCCAAAAACGGCGCTCCCTAGAATCGGGAACTGGGGCGCCATCTTCTTGTTATCTTTTGGATGTGGCTTGTAGGCCCGTTCGATTGCGGCGTTCAGGAAGCGGGGGCGCCTCGCAGAGCGCCGTGGAAAGGATGCGCGCTTGTTCGAGATCGTGCCTGACCTTGGATCCTTCCGCCGGGCTCGCGGATTCCGCGCGGCCGATGTAGAGCAGCGGCTCGAAGATTTCCCGCAGCCTTGGCGCCACGAAGGACCACGCGCCCATGTTGGCGGGCTCTTCCTGCATCCATACCACTTCGCGTAGATTGCGGTAAGACCGGATCACATTGCGAATCTCGTCAGAAGGGAACGGATAGAGCTCCTCGATGCGCACGATCGCGACCTGCTCGTGTTCGGTAATGTCCGGTCTTTTGATCAGATCGACATAGACCTTACCACTGCAAAGCACAAGGCGTGTGACATGATCTGCTCGGCTGTCCGCGACGCCGTCTCTGATCACCGGCATAAACGTGCCATCGGCAAGCTCGGCGAGCGAAGATCCGACCGCGGCGTCTTTCAGCAAGCTTTTGGGCGTCATTACCACCAGTGGGCGCGGATCGTTCAGCAGCCCGGCAGCATGCCTTCGCAGCAGATGATAGTACTGCGCGGGCGTCGTACAATTGACGAGCCTGATGTTGTCTGTCGCGGCAAGCTGGAGGAAGCGCTCCAGGCGCGCGCTGGAATGCTCCGGCCCCTGGCCCTCGTATCCATGCGGCAGCAAGAGCACAAGCGATGGATTCTGCCGCCATTTGGCGCTGCCGGAGACCAGGAACTGGTCGATGATCACCTGGGCGCCATTGGCGAAGTCACCGAATTGAGCCTCCCACAGCACAAGCGCACCTGGTGCGTGGATGCTGTACCCGTATTCGAAACCGAGCGCGGCATTCTCAGAGAGCGGGCTGTTGTAGATCGCAAACGAGGCGCGCGCATCCTTTAGATTCTGAAGCGGCGTATAGGTTGTTCCTGAGTTCGGATCGTGGACGACCGCGTGGCGGTGGCCGAACGTTCCGGGCTGGCAGTCCTGGCCAGTGAGCCGCACCGGGGTCCCATCCATCAGGATCGATGCAAATGCCAGTGCTTCGGCGTGTCCCCATAGTATTCCGTGCTCTGTATCCAGTCCTTCACGGCGGCGTTGAAATACAAGGCGCTCAAGCTTGGAGTTCGGCGCAAACCCTGCGGGCCAGGTGAGCAGCTGCTCATTAAGGTGGCGCAGCCTATCCGCAGTAACCTTCGTGACCTGAGAATCCGACCTCGCTGAACGTAGCGGCGACTCAGCGGCCGACGCAGCCTGCGGTTTGGCCACGCCAGACCGAACTGACTGCAGCTCTTCCTGAAGCTCGGTGTATGCGGCGTTTACGAGCGTGTTCGACTGCTCCGCCGTCACAACGCCGTCTGCAATCAGGCGTTCCGCCCAGAGCTCGCGTACGCGCGGGTGGTCCGCGATCACTTCATACATTTCCGGCTGGGTGTACGCTGGCTCTTCCGCCTCGTTATGCCCGTATCGACGATATCCGATCAGGTCGATCAGGAAATCTTTATGGAAAAGCTCGCGATAGGCGTTTGCCATTCTCGCGGCGGCGATGCAGGCGATCGGATCGTCGGCGTTGACGTGCACGATCGGGATTTCAAAACCCTTGGCGAGATCGCTCGCGTAAAGGGTCGAACGATCGTCCTCCGGAAGCGTCATGAAGCCGATCTGGTTATTGACAATGATATGGATCGTGCCGCCTGTGCCATAGCCCTTTAGCCTCGACATGTTCAAGGTTTCGGCGACGATGCCCTGGCCGGGAAAGGCCGCGTCGCCATGAATCGCGATGGCGAGCGAGCGCTTAACATCCTGCGTCGGGGCGCCAGGCTGATTTCGGCTGTCCTGTGCGGCGCGGGCGTGTCCCTCAACCACAGGGTTGACAAATTCGAGGTGGCTGGGGTTAGGAACGAGGGTCAGCGTAATCTCGGGCAGCCCTTCTTCCTTAAATGCGCGCCGGTGGCCGAGGTGATACTTGACATCTCCACTCCAGCCCTGAGAACCTCGGCCGGAGACGGAGGTGCCTTCCTCATGTTTTGCTGCTTCAAACTCCGAAAGAATCTTTGAGTAGGGTTTACCCAGGATATGAGCGAGAACGTTCAGGCGGCCGCGATGCGCCATGCCCATCACGACCTCTTTCGTTCCGCTGGCCGAAGCGTTGAGGATCAGCTCGTCGAGCATCGGCACCAGCATATCGGTGCCTTCGATCGAGAACCGCTTGGCATTGACGAATGTTTTGTGCAGGAAGCGCTCGAACGACTCGACTTCGGTCAGGCGATCAAGTACTTCCACCTTGCGGCGAGGCTGAATCCCATTGAAGAACTGCCTGCTCTCCGCAGCATTCCGCAGCCAGTATCGCTCGTCCGCGTTCTGGATGTGCTCATCGTCGTAGCCGATCGTACCTGAATAGATCTGCCGCAGCTTCTCCATCGCCTCGGCTGCATCGGAGGAGCTCTCCGCAATCGGCCCTCCGACGACGCTCGCGGGAATAGCCTGAAGGTCTTCCGTCGTGAGATTGTGCTCGCTAAGCTCAAGGCCAGGAGCGATCGGGGGCACCCTGGCAAGGGGATCGATATGCGCGCCCAGGTGGCCGCGCTGCCGGATAAACCGGGCGAGTCGCGCAGCCGCGGCCGCGCGCGCAACTTTGGACTTTCCAAATGTAGTTACGGGCTCTCCCGCCGGGGGGACGCCCTCTGCTTTCGCTGGCGCTGAACTGCCATTAAACTGGACAGAAGAGGGCTGCCATGTGGCAAAAAAAGCGCGGGTCTCTGGATCCACCTGTTCCGGGTTTTCCCGAAATCGGTCGTAAAGCTCCAGAACATAGCCCGCGTTTGGTCCGTAAAATGGGCTTGGGTCGCTCATATATTTAAAGGGCTTTCGCGCAAAAACTCGTCGTTGAAATGTTCACGCATGCTTGTAAGATGCAATCTATCATACCGTGCGGCATGCCCGAAAGTCAACCGTGAGACACCTTCCAGCTCGTTCGAACGAGCGGTTTGGCCCGATAAAACGATGGGGTTCATGGTAAACTAACGTGTACATTGTTTCGGTAATATACGATCGAATCAGGAGCTTTATTCGATATGTCAGAGATTGAGCTGCAGTATGATCAGGCTGCGGGCGGCCCGGAGCCGCAGGCAGTACATCCGCTGCTGCGAGGGCTGAACCCGGTTCAAAGCCAGGCGGTGCAGCATAAGGACGGTCCGCTGCTGCTGTTCGCCGGGGCGGGAAGCGGCAAGACGCGAGTGCTGACCCATCGCGTTGCCTTTCTGATCTCTGTCCACAAGGTCGCCCCCTGGCACGTACTGGCCGTCACGTTTACGAACAAGGCTGCCAAGGAGATGAAGGATCGGATCGGTCGCCTGGTGGGTGAAACGACCGCGCGCAAGCTCATGGCCGGGACCTTCCATTCGATTTGCGCACGTCTGCTGAGGGAGTTCGGGGACCGGGTCGGGCTCAATCGCAACTTTGTCATCTACGACGATAGCGATCAAATAGTCCTTGCGCGCGAATGCATTCGGGAGCTTGATCTCGATGACAAGAAGTTTACGCCACGCGCGATTCTCAGCCATATCTCCAAGGCAAAAGAGAAGTTAATCAGTCCGGCCCGCTGGCATGAGCATTTTGTCGGATACTTCGAGGATATCTGCGGTCGGGTCTATCCGCTTTACCAGGAGAAGCTGCGCCGGAACAACGCGCTCGATTTCGATGACCTGCTCTCCGAGACCGTCAATCTGCTTCAGTCGGATGCCCAGGTCCTTGAGCGCCTGCAGGATCGGTTTCACTACTACCTCGTAGACGAGTACCAGGACGTCAATCACGTTCAATATCTGTTCCTGAAGCTGCTCGCCTCAAAGCATCGCAATCTCTGCGTGGTAGGCGATGACGACCAGTCCATCTACATGTTTCGCGGCGCAAACGTCGAGCTGATTCTGCGATTTGAGCGCGACTATCCGGATGCCAAGGTCCTAAAGCTGGAGCAGAACTACCGTTCGACTCAGACCATTCTTGAGGCCGCTTACGGCGTGGTGCGGAACAATAAGGGCCGCAAGGACAAGAAGCTCTGGACGGAAAACGACCACGGCATCCCGATTGTGAAGTATGAAGCGCTTAATGAACAGGAAGAGGCGATCTGGGTCATCAAGACGGCCAACGACCTGATCAAAGCCGGGGGCAGGACCTGGAACGACTTCGCCGTTCTGTACCGAACCAACGCGCAGTCGCGAGCGCTTGAAGATGTCTTCGTCAACTGGAACATGCCCTATAAGATCGTCGGGGGCGTGCGGTTCTACGAGCGAAAAGAGATCAAGGACCTCATTTCCTACCTGCGAGTCGTGCATAACCCGCTCGACACGGTCAGCCTGCGGAGGATTCTCAACGTTCCTACGCGCGGAATTGGCGCGACTACTCTGGCGGTGCTCGAAGAACAGGTGAGCCTGACAGGACGATCGCTCTGGGAGGTGATTCAGAATGCAGGAACACTAACTCAGGTCTCACCGCGTACGCGTGCTCGCCTGGTAGAATTCGCGTCCATTATCGCAGATCTCCACCACGATCGCGAGATACTGTCCGTGACCGACCTGGCTCGCAAGACGCTGGAGGTCACTGGATATCAGCAGATGCTGGTAGACGAGCACACTCCGGAGGCCCAGAGCCGCCTTGAGAACGTTCAGGAAATGCTATCGAAAGCGAGGACCTACGACGAGGAGTCGGAGGAGGCGAGCCTCGGCGGATTCCTGGAGAATGTTTCGCTCGTCGCGGATATCGACAGCCTGGACAGTGACGCCAGCGCGATCACGCTGATGACGCTCCACTCTGCGAAGGGACTGGAGTTCCCCGTGGTGTTCCTGGTGGGCCTGGAGGAGAACGTGTTCCCGCATATGCGTTCAATGGACAGCGATCGCGAGATCGAGGAGGAGCGCAGGCTTTGCTACGTCGGCATTACACGGGCGAAAGAAGAGCTTTACATGAGCCATGCCAACCGGCGCACGCTCTTCGGCAACATCGCCTACAATCCGCCATCGCGTTTCCTCAATGAGATTCCCAGGGAGCTGTTCAAAGGCTCGGTGGATCGGCGCAGCCCGGTCGTCTCCGGATTCGATCCGGATGAGCACTCGGGCTGGGGGCGCGCGAAGATCCCGGCAGGTATCAAGCTGTGGGACTCCGGTCCCGAGCCGCCCCAGATACAGAACACCAGCACCGAGTTCCGGATCGGCCAGAAGGTGCGTCACGCGAAGTTCGGGGTTGGAGTAGTCCTGGGCGTGTTCGGCGAGGATGCCAATACGACGATTGAAGTTGAGTTTGGGAATGCCGTGCGCAAGAAGCTGCTACTGGCGTACGCCAAGCTGGAGAGAGTTCGATAGAGCCGCCTGTTAGTCGCTACGACGAGTACGCCGAACGGTATGCGGAAGGACTATGTTCCGGATCTCCTGTCCACGCGCTCGCGATGCCTGCGCTGCTGGAGCTGGTCGGTGACTGCAGCGGCCTGAACGTGTGCGATCTCGCGTGCGGGACCGGAATCGCCGCACAGGAGCTGGCAGCGCGCGGAGCGCGGGTTACCGGGATCGATCTCTCCGAGCGACTGCTTGGGATCGCGCGGGCCGAAGCGCTGCGCCGATCGCTAACGATAGAATTCATTCACGCAGATATCTGCTCACTTTCGAACATTTCAGGCGCAGCCTTCGACGGCGCGGTGTGCAGCCTCGCCCTGATGGACATCGAAAACCTCGACGCGTGCCTCGGCGAAGTCGCCAGGATTGTCCGCCCGGGCGGCTGGTTCGTCTTCACAATCACGCACCCGTGCTTCCAAACACCGGAGTCACGCTGGACCGGCAAATCGGGCGGCACGGTCAAGCGCGAAGTGCGCGGCTACTTCCGCGAGGGCTTCTGGCGCTCAGACAATGCAGGCGGCGTCCGCGGCCAGGTTGGAGCGTATCACCGAACGCTGAGCACGTATTTCAATGCTATGTTTCGCACAGGATTCTCTCTTGAATGCGTTGTCGAGCCGCGACCCACGGACGAAACCGCGAGTCGGGTGCCAGGATATGCCGAAGTACCAGTAGTGCTCGCCGCCAAGTGCGGGATTGTACGGAATCGTGTGTCGCATAGAGGAGATTCGAAAGATGCCAAGCCCGTTTCCTGGGATGAATCCATATCTAGAGTCACCTGAGAATTGGCATGGATTTCATTCGAGGTATGTTCCGGCACTTGACGTTCTGCTAAATCAATCGCTTCCGGCAGGATTTGCCTCTTACATTGAAGAGAGAATATACGTCGTGCCAGAAGAGTTCGTCATCCCTGACGTT
>Ga0068855_100011187_pt1 | contig 10836 bp, 11 predicted proteins | sample KBSCornC52_FD_66592 | JGI IMG/M metagenome (GOLD analysis project Ga0068855, IMG submission 66592) | Corn rhizosphere microbial communities from Kellogg Biological Station, Michigan, USA - KBS Corn C5-2 | ecosystem: Host-associated > Plants > Roots > Rhizosphere > Soil ... | reverse complement strand
GGGCACTCCCGCCCCTTAGTCGTCGAAAGGGACAGACATGAAACACGCAATTCTGGGCGGCATCGCCGTCGTTGCCGTTGCGGTCGCGCTGACTGGAACGGCGCTCGCCGCCGACATTTCGGGGGCCGGCTCGACCTTCATCTACCCGGTCTTCGCCAAGTGGGCCGACGCCTACAAGGCTGCCACAGGCACCGGGCTCAACTACCAGTCGATCGGCTCGGGCGGCGGCATCAAGCAGGTCGAGGCCAAGACCGTGACCTTCGGCGCCACCGACAAGCCGCTCTCGGACGACGAGCTCGCCAAGAACGGGCTCGTGCAGTTCCCGATGATCATGGGCGGCATCGTGCCGATCGTGAACATCGATGGCGTCAAGCCCGGCGACCTCGTACTCGACGGCAAGACTCTCGCCGCGATCTTTCTGGGCAAGATCACCTCGTGGGACGATCCGGCCATCAAGGCGCTGAACCCGTCAATCACCCTGCCGTCGCAGGCGATCGTGGTTGCCTACCGTGCCGACGGATCGGGCACGACCTTCAACTTCACCGACTACCTGAGCAAGGAGTCGGACGAGTGGCAGTCGAGCGTCGGGTCCGACACCGCCGTGCAGTGGCCGGTCGGCGTCGGCGCCAAGGGGTCCGAGGGGGTCGCCAACACCGTCAAGCAGACGGCGGGCGCGATCAGCTACGTCGAGTACGCCTACGCGGCCCAGAACAGCTTGAGCTACACCAAGATGGTCAACGCCGCCGGCAAGACCGTATCGCCGTCGCTCGACAGCTTCAACGCTGCCGCCAGCAATGCCGACTTCGCCAATGCCAAGAACTTCAACCTGATCATCACCAACCAGCCGGGCGATGCCTCCTGGCCGATCGCCGCCTCGACCTGGGTGCTGATCCACAAGGCCCCGGACGACGCCGCGGCCGCCGGCGAAGCGCTCAAGTTCTTCGACTGGGCCTACACCAACGGCAAGGACCAGGCCAAGGCACTCGACTACGTGTCGATCCCGGACTCGGTGGTGGCCCTGATCGAAAAGTCGTGGGGCGACATCCAGAGCGGCGGTAAGCCGGTGTTTTCGAAGTAAGCCGAACTGACGCAATCGCGGCGGGTGCTCCGGCGCCCGCCGCCACGCACTGTGTGGTGGAGTTGGCAATGGCCGCAATGGCAACCGCAGGCGATGTCACTGCACTGGCACAGGCCAAGGCCAGGAACGCTGTTCTGCAGGACCGTTTCTTCCGCCTGCTGACCCTGGCCTGTGCGACCCTGGTGGTGGTTCTCCTCGTCGGGGTGATGATTTCACTGATCGTCGGCGCGTGGCCCGCGATCAACAGGTTCGGCGCCGGCTTCCTCGTCACCAGCAGCTGGAACCCGCCCAAGGAGCTATTCGGTGCGCTGCCGCCGATCTACGGCACCATCGTCACTTCGATCATCGCCATGGTGATCGGCATCCCGGTGAGCTTCGGCATCGCGATCTTCTTGACCGAGCTCTGCCCGTCCTGGCTGCGGCGTCCGATCGGCATCGCCATCGAGCTCCTCGCCGGCATCCCCTCGATCATCTACGGGCTGTGGGGCTTCTTCTTCCTCGCGCCGTTCCTGCAAAAGGCCGTGCAGCCGGCGCTGATCAATTCGCTGGGCAAGGTGCCCGGGCTGGGGCTGCTGTTCGGCGGCCCCGCCTATGGCATCGGCCTGTTCACGGCCGGCATCATCCTTGCCATCATGGTGCTGCCGTTCATCACCTCGATCAGCCGCGACGTGTTCGCGACGGTGCCGACGCTGCTGCGCGAGAGCGCCTACGGCATGGGCATGACGACGTGGGAGGTCGCCCGCTCGATCGTCATCCCCTATACCCGCGTCGGCCTCGTCGGCGGCGTCATGCTCGGGCTCGGCCGTGCGCTCGGCGAGACGATGGCGGTGACCTTCGTCATCGGCAACAGCCACCGGATTTCGGCCTCGCTGCTCGCCCCGGCAACAACGATCTCGGCGTCGATCGCCAATGAATTCACCGAGGCGACCAGCGAACTCTACAGCTCGAGCCTGATCGCCCTCGGCCTCATTCTCTTCGTCATCACCTTCATCGTGCTGGCCGTGGCCAAGTGGCTGCTGGTCCGCGCGGCGGTGAAATAGGGAGCTCGACGATGGCCGGTTATGCGGCGCGGCGCATTCGCAACAACATCATGATGGGGCTGTCGATCCTGGCCTCGGTCGTCGGCCTGTTCTTCCTGTTCGTCATCCTCGCAACGCTGCTCTACAAGGGCCTGACCGCCATCACGCCACAGATGTTCACGGAGTCGACCCCGCCGCCCGGCGAGGACGGTGGCCTGATCAACGCCATTTTCGGGTCGGTCGTGATGACGGTCGTTGCCATCGCCGTTGCGACGCCTGTCGGCATCCTCGCCGGCACCTACCTCGCGGAATATTCGCGCGGCCACTGGCTGGGGGAGGCGGCCAAGTTCGTCAACGACATCCTGTTGTCGGCGCCCTCGATCATCATCGGCCTGTTCGTCTATACGGTCCTCGTGGTGCCGTTCGGCCACTTCTCGGCCTGGTCAGGCGCGGCGGCGCTCGGGCTGATCGCGCTGCCGGTGATCAATCGCACCACGCAGGACATGCTCGGCCTCGTGCCGGGAGCCCTGCGCGAAGCGGCGGCCGCGCTCGGCACACCGCAGTGGAAGACCATGCTGGCGGTGATCTATCGCGCCGCGCGCTCGGGTATCCTGACCGGCGTGCTCCTCGCCATCGCCCGCGTTACCGGCGAGACGGCGCCGCTGCTGTTCACGGCGCTCAACAACCAGTTCTTCAGCTGGAACCTGAGCCAGCCGATGGCCAACCTCCCGGTGGTGATCTTCCAGTTCGCCACCAGCCCTTATGACGACTGGCAGCGCCTCGCCTGGGGCGGGGCCCTGCTGATCACCGCCACCATTCTCGTCCTCAATATCGTCGCCCGCTGGGTCGCCGGCGCCAAGTCGAGCCTCTGAGTGAAAGTCATGACCATGGACACGCCGACTGTACCAACGCATGCAACCGCGGTACCTGATATGCCATCCGCAATTGCCGCGACGAATCTCGCCTTGCTGAACTCCGAGCCCCGCCCCACCAAGGTCCAGGTCCGCGACGTCCGCTTCTACTATGCGAACGGCTTCGAGGCGCTGAAGGGCATCAACCTCGAGCTGCGCGACAAGACGGTCACCGCCTTCATCGGCCCCTCGGGCTGCGGCAAGTCCACGCTGCTGCGGATCCTCAACCGCATCTACGATCTATATCCCGGCCAGCGGGTGACCGGCGAGGTGCTGCTCGACGGGCGCAACATCCTGAGCAAGAACGAGGACCTGAACCTGCTCCGCTCCAAGGTCGGCATGGTGTTCCAGAAGCCGACGCCGTTCCCGATGTCGATCTATGACAACATCGCCTTCGGCATCCGGCTCTACGAGAAGGTCGGCAAGTCCGAGATGGACGGGCGCGTCGAGGCGGCGCTGCGCAAGGCGGCGCTGTGGACCGAGGTCAAGGACAAGCTGCACCAGTCGGGCCTCGGCCTCTCGGGCGGGCAGCAGCAGCGCCTGTGCATCGCGCGCGCCGTCGCCGTCCGACCCGAAGTGCTGCTGCTCGACGAGCCGGCCTCGGCGCTCGACCCGATCTCGACCGCCAAGATCGAAGAGCTGATCGAGGAGCTCAAGGCCGAGTTCTGCATCGCGATCGTGACCCACAACATGCAGCAGGCGGCGCGTACCAGCGAATACACCGCCTTCATGTATCTGGGCGAGCTGATCGAATTCGGCAGGACCGACGCCATCTTCACCGCGCCGACGCAAAAGCGCACGCACGACTACATCACCGGCCGCTTCGGCTGATCGCAAGGACGGCGCACATGGCTCTTTCCCTCAACGAACATACGGTCCAGTCCTACGATGAGGAGCTGACCGCGCTGGCCTCGCAGATCGCCGAGATGGGCGGCACCGTCGAAGCGGCGGTGGCGGACGCCACGCGCGCATTGCTCAAGCTCGACCACAGCGCGGCGCGCGACGTCATCGCACAGGACAAGCGGGTCGACGAGATGCACCGGCAGATCGACGACATGGCGGTGTCGATGATCGCCCGCCGCCAGCCGATGGCGCAGGACCTGCGCGCCATCATCACCGCCATCCACGTGGCCGGCGATCTCGAACGCGTCGGCGACATGGCCAAGACCATCGCGCGCCGCACGCTGCAGATCGAAGGCCTGGGGCTGACACCGAAATTCTACAATGGTGTCAAGCACATGGCCGACCTGATTCTGCGCCAGCTCAAGGCAGCGCTCGATGCCTATTCGGCACGCAACGCCGCCGCGGCGGTCGAAGTCTGCAACGCCGACGACGAGATCGATGCGCTCTATACATCGCTCTTTCGCGAACTGCTGACCTACATGATGGAAGATCCGCGCAACATCACGCAGTGCACGCACCTGCTGTTTTGCTCCAAGAGCCTCGAGCGCGTCGGCGACCACGCGACCAACATCGCTGAAGCGGCATTCTATCTGGAGACCGGCCGGCAGATGTCGTCGGCGACAGCCGAAGAACTTCACCGCATGCAGATCAAGGAATAGGCAACGGCATGCCGGCGACCATCCTGATCGTCGAGGACGAAACCGACCTCAGCGAGCTGATGCGCTACAACCTCGAGGCCGAAGGCTTCCGGGTGGTGGGCGCGGAAAGCGGCGACGAGGCCGTGGAGCGCATCCGCGACGGCGTGCCCGACCTGATCCTGCTCGACTGGATGCTGCCCGGGTTGAGCGGCATCGAACTGACGCGGCGCTGGCGCTCGCGCGACGAGACCATGCGCACGCCGATCATCATGATCACGGCGCGCGGCGAAGAGGAAGAGCGGGTGCGCGGGCTCGCGACCGGTGCCGACGACTATGTCGTAAAACCCTTCTCGATGCCCGAGCTGGTGGCCCGTATCCAGGCGCTGCTGCGCCGGTCGAGCCCGCAGCTCCTCACCAATACGCTCAAGGCCGGCGACCTCGAGCTCGACCGCCAGAGCCACCGCGTGCGCCGCGCCGGCCGCGATTTGCACCTGGGACCGACCGAGTACCGCCTGCTCGAATACCTGATGCGCCACCCGGGGCGCGTCTATTCACGCGAGCAGCTGCTCGACGGGGTGTGGGGCAACGACGTCTATGTCGACGAGCGTACCGTCGACGTGCATGTCGGCCGGCTGCGCAAGGCGATCAATCGCGGGCGCGAGGCCGACCCGATCCGCACCGTTCGCGGCGCCGGCTACGCCTTCGACGAGCGCTTTGCGGCGCTGAGCTGAGGCGGAACGAAGCGGCAGAACCTTGGTTAAGGGGATGCGGCCAGCGCGGCCGCGGCTTTCCCCACGAGGTTCAGCATGCCTATCCGCATTTCCCTTGCGTTGGCCGCCGCTTTGGCGTTGGCCTGTTCCGCCGGCGCAGTGTCCGCGGCGTCCACGACCAGCTCCAGCATGGCGAGCTCGAACGCCACCGCATCGACGGCCAAGCCCGATGCGGCGGAGGTGAAGTTCGTCAACACCGCGCTGATGGGTGACAACGCCGAGATCATGGTTGGTCAGCTTGCGATGACGAAAGGGGCGAGCCAGGCCGCCAAGGACTTCGGCCAGACGCTCGTCAACGATCACCGGCAGAACCGCCAGACCCTGACCCCGATCGCGACCAAGCTCGGCATCAAAGTCTCGACCACGGCCGTGACCGCGGCCGACAAGGCCGAATACACCAAGCTGCGCGGACTGTCCGGCGCGGCCTTCGACAAGGAGCTCGCGACCGCCATGGTCAAAGGGCACAAGATGATGATCATGCTGTTCACGCCCTGGGCCAAGAAGACCGATGACGTGGGCGGGTTCGCCAAGGCATCGTTGCCGGTGCTCAACAAGCACCTGCAACTGGCCGAGGCGCTGGCGGCCGGGCCGTCGCCAGCGACGGGAATGCCAAACACCGCGACCTCGTCGGCCGCCTCGTCATCCTCGGCGATGTAGGAAATTCAGAAGCGCTGAGCGATCAGCGCTTCTTCTTTTCGAGCTGGTGGTAGGCGCGGCGCGAGTGGAAGTCGCAATAGGGCTTGCCCTCTTCCGAGTGCTGGCCGCAGAAGTAGAAGTCGGGCGTCAGCGGATCGCCGATCGGCCACTTGCAGGTGTGCTCGTTGAGCTGCAGCAGGCTGAGGCGCTGGTCCTCGGGGATGAAGAGCTCCTGGACCTGCGGCGCGACATAGACCTCGGTCTCGAACTCGCTCTCGATCTTGAGGGCGGTCGCGCCGTGCGTCATGCCGCCGCCGCTCGGCATCGAGCGCGACTTCATCATGCTGGCAATGCCCGAGCTTGGACGCGGGCTGCCGCCGGTCGACATCCGCCGGATGCCAGGGGCGCGCGGCGCCGTACGGGCACGCGGCGTCGAGCTCACCGGCTTGGCGCGGCCGGTCAGCTTCAGCCGGTGCACCTTGCCGATGACCGCATTGCGGGTGACACCCTCACCCAGCACGCCTGCGATCTGGCTCGCCGAGAGCCCCTCAAGCCAAAGTTTCTTGAGCAGCTCGACGCGCTCTTCGGTCCAGCCCATAGCTTCCATAGTGTTCCTACCGCCGTCTAAGAGACAGACTCCATCCACGGGCTGCTGCGGGAGGTGCAACAGCTCAAACTCTACTCATCGTAGGTCGGAAGGGTCCGCCACACGAGATATCGTGCCCCAACGCCTCGGATACTACACGGGCGCCGAATCCGGGATCAAGAGTCGGGCCAAGTTTTCACCGGGGAAAACCCGAGGTTGTGAGTGGCGTTCCAACCCTTGAGTCAAATCAGGGACTTGGGCCGAAACGTTGACTTTGAATAACCTCAAAGGCATAGCTGAACGGCCCCAACGCGCTCCAATGGCAGCGCGTTTTTGGTTTTTGTGGGGCATTTGCAACACCAGCTTCACCAACCTGATCCAAAGGGAAAGACCATGTCCGCGCTGTACGGGACCTATGCCAGATCGCCACTTGCTTTCGAGCGGGGCGAGGGCGTGCGCCTGATCAGCCAGGATGGCACCCGATACCTCGACTTTCACTCCGGCATCGCGGTGAATGCGCTCGGCTATGCCGACCCGCATCTGGTCAAGACGATGCGGGAGGCGGCCGACAAGGTCTGGCACACGTCCAACGTCTTCACCATCCCGGAGCAGGAGCGGCTCGGCCAACGGCTCGTCGAACACACCTTTGCCGACAGCGTCTTCTTCACCAATTCGGGCGCCGAGGCGCTCGAATGCGCCATCAAGACGGCCCGGCATTACTTCTGGGCCAAAGGCGAGGTCGAGCGCTACGAGATCATCGCCTTCACCGGCTCGTTCCACGGCCGTACCCTGGGCACCATCGCGGCGGCCGGCAACCCGCACTATGTCGAGGGCTTCGGCCCGCCGCTCGAGGGTTTCAAGCATGTGCGGCCCAACGACCTCGAGGCGGTGAAGGCCGCGATCACGCCCAAGAGCTGCGCCATCCTGATCGAGCCGGTGCAGGGCGAGGGCGGCGTCACCGCCATGACCGCCGAGTTCATGCGCGGCCTGAGGCGGCTCTGCGACGAGCATGGCATGCTGCTGATCCTCGACGAGGTGCAATGCGGCTATGGCCGGACGGGCAAGTTCTTCGCCCATGAGTGGGCGGGCATCGAGCCCGACATCATGGCGGTGGCCAAGGGCATCGGCGGCGGTTTTCCGCTCGGCGCCTGCCTCGCCAAGGGCGAAGTCGCCAAGTCCATGGTGCCCGGCACGCACGGCTCGACCTATGGCGGCAATCCGCTTGCCTGCACCATCGGCAACGCCGTGCTCGACCGCATCATGGAGCCGGGCTTCATCGAGCACGTGAACTTGATGGGCCAGCGGCTGCAATGGCACCTGCAGCAATTGCAGCAGCGTTATCCGAACTTCGTGCTCGAGCTGCGCGGCAAGGGGCTGTTGGCCGGCATCAAGCTGCCCGACACGCTCGTCGTCCGCGAGTTCGTCGCCCGCCTGCGCGACGATCACCAGCTGCTGACCCAGGGCGCCGGCGACAACGTGCTGCGGCTGCTGCCGCCGCTCGTCATCACCGAGGACGACATCAAGGAAGCCGTCGACAAGCTCGGGGCCGCCTTTGCGGCAATCGAGTCCGAGACCGCCAACGAACACGTGACCGCGTAAGAGAAAGCACCATGGGTAGCCCACGTCATTTCCTGACCCTCGAGGATTTCACCGAGGACCAGCTGCGCAGCATGCTGGCGCTGGCCGCGGAGCTCAAGGCGCGGCTGAAGCGCGGCGAGCGCCCGAGCCTGTTGCCGGACAAGATGCTGGCCATGATCTTCGAGCGGCAGTCGACCCGCACCCGCGTCAGCTTCGACGTCGGCATGCGCCAGCTCGGCGGTGAAACGATGTTCCTCAGCGGCAACGAGATGCAGCTCGCCCGCGAGGAGACGCTGGCCGACACGGCGCGCGTCCTGAGCCGCTATGTCGATGCCATCATGATCCGCATCCTCGACCACGACGACCTGCTCGACCTCGCCGGCGCCTCCGCCGTGCCGGTGATCAATGGTCTCACCCGCCGCGCGCATCCGTGCCAGGTGATGGCCGACATCGAAACGTTCGAGGAGCACCGCGGCTCGATCAAGGGTGCCAAGGTCGCCTGGGTCGGCGACGCCAACAACGTGCTCGCGAGCTGGGTGCATGCCAGCAAGCTGTTCGGCAACACATTCGCCATCGCCTGCCCCGAGGAGTACGGGCCGGACCAGGGCCTGCTCTCCGACATCAAGGAGGCCGGGCCCAACGTCACCCTCGGCGAGGACCCGCACGCCGCGGTCAAGGACGCCGACCTCATCATCACCGACACCTGGGTCTCGATGGGCGACACCGACGTTTCCGATCGCCGCAAGGTCTTGAAACCCTACCGCGTGGACACCAATTTGCTGGGCTTGGCGGACAAGGATGCGCTGTTCATGCACTGTCTGCCTGCCCACCGCGGCGATGAAGTCACCGACGACGTCATAGACGGGCCGCAATCCGTGGTTTTCGATGAGGCGGAAAATCGCCTCCACGCACAAAAGGCGATCCTGTGCTGGTGCTTCGGGATCGAAACGGTCTGAATTGGCAGAACTGCAGCTCACCGACTATGGCCTTGATCGTCCGGAATCGGGCGACGACGTGGTCGTTCCGTTCACCCTCGAGCAGCTCGACTGCCGCGGCCGCGTCGTGCGGCTGGGCGAGGCGCTCGACCAGATCCTGACGCGGCACAACTATCCCGCGCCGGTGGCGCGGCTGCTCGGCGAGGCGGTGGTGCTGGCGAGCCTCATCGGCTCGTCGCTGAAGTTCGAAGGCCGCTTCATCCTGCAGACGCAGACCGATGGACCGGTGAACCTGATCGTCGTCGACCTCGACGCGCCAGACGGGCTGCGCGGCTATGCCCGCTTCGATGCCGACGCGGTGCAGAAGGCGATCGACCTGGGCGAGACGCGGCCGGGCCAACTGCTCGGTAAGGGCCACCTGGCGATGACCGTCGACCAGGGGGCGCACATGGACCGCTACCAGGGCATCGTCGGGCTCGAGGGCGGCTCGCTCGAGGACGTCGCGCACACCTATTTCCAGCAGTCCGAGCAGGTGCCGACTCTGGTCCGCATTGCGGTCGGCCAGCTCAGCCGCAAGGGCGAGCGGCACGCGCACTGGCGCGCCGGCGGGGTGCTGGTGCAGTACCTGCCGCCGCACGGCGAGAAAGCCATGCCGGACCTGCCGGGCGACGGCGATTTCGCCAACCCCGACACCGCCGACAAGGACTTCAGGGAGTCCGACAAATGGACCGAAGCCCGGGCCTTGCTGGCAACCATCGCCGACGACGAGCTCGCCGACCCTTCGGTGAGCGCCGAACGGCTGCTGTTCCGGCTGTTCCACGAGACCGGCGTCCGCGTCTTCGAGCCGATGCCGCTCGAGGAGCGCTGCACCTGCTCGGCCGAGCGGATCGAAGCCATGCTGCGCGAGAATTTCTCGGCCGAGGAACGCGCCGAGATGGTGGTCGACGGCGAAATCGAGGTGGTGTGCGAATTCTGCTCGGCCGACTACCACTTCAAGCCGCACGACTTCGACGAGACCCAGCACTAGCGTGCGCCGCCGCGCCGACACCTGACAGAGCGGTCAGCCTCGCCTCCCGGTAACGATCAAATCCGCGCGAGCCGCACCACCTTACCGGACTTTCATTTGTCCTAAATCCATGCTCCGCATAGCGTGATGCCGGCTCGGAGCACCGGATTTTGGAACAAGAAAAGATCGACGTGACGCGGGCGACGCCCGTGTCAAAAGCTGACTCGGCATCAGCGAGGTCCCGGCGCGGGGCCCCGCTCTGGCTGCAGGTGCTGCTGTCGCTGGTGGTGATCGTCATCGCGGTCGGCATCGCCGCGCTCTTCAACCCCACCGCCAACCGTTTCGTCGAACGGATCGGCGTCAGCCTGCCAATGCTGACCGGCGACGCCGCGGAGGGGCCCCAAGCGCAGGCTGCGACGCAAGGCGGCCAGCAGGCGGCGGGGCAGCGCCAGGGCGGTGGACAGGGCCGAGCGGGCGGCTATGGCGGCGGCGCACGCACCGCCGTTGTCGTCACCGTGCCGGTCGGCACCGCCGTGATCAATGACAAGCTCACCGCGATCGGCAACAGCAGTGCCGTGCACTCGGTCACCGTCAACACGGCGCAGAGCGGCACGCTGATGAGCGTCACCGTCAAGCCGGGCGATCACGTGACCGCCGGCGAGAAGATCGCGACGCTCGACACCGACAGCCAGCAGATCGCCTACGACAAGGCCAATCTCGCGCTGCAGGACGCGCAGGCGACGCTGAGCCGAACCGAGCAGCTGGCCAAGACCGCG
>Ga0068855_100011185_pt1 | contig 10837 bp, 11 predicted proteins | sample KBSCornC52_FD_66592 | JGI IMG/M metagenome (GOLD analysis project Ga0068855, IMG submission 66592) | Corn rhizosphere microbial communities from Kellogg Biological Station, Michigan, USA - KBS Corn C5-2 | ecosystem: Host-associated > Plants > Roots > Rhizosphere > Soil ... | reverse complement strand
TAACATTTTATCATGCGGCAATTTCGCTTGATCGCCGAAAAAATAATCGATCACTTTATTGCCATCGTCCAAATGGACCATTTCATTGCTAACCCCCGCCCGACGCAAATTTTTTTCAATCAGGCGCGCATGCCCTTCATCATCCTCAACCATGATAATGGTAAAAGGTTCAATCGTCTGTGCGCTCATGCTGCAGCCTCCTGTGCATTCAGTGTTTTGGCAATGCGTAAAGGTAATCGGACGTAGAATGTCGTGCCTTCACCCACTACAGATTCAAACCATATCACACCACCAATTCGGCGCACCATCGTTTTGACGTAGGCCAAGCCCATGCCCATCCCTCGTTCGTTTCCAGCATTACGCGCGCGGCGGAAAATTTCAAACACTTTTTCCCGGTCCGATTCACTAATACCGCGTCCATTGTCTTGAACCGAAAAAATAATCTCATGGCCTTTAAATTCTGAGGAAGCCGTGATTTTTCCCTTGCGGCTGGGATCCAGGTATTTAAGCGCATTGTCCATCAGGTTTCCTAAAATTTGTTCCAGCGACCGCGCATCCGAAATGATAACCGGCAGATTATTCAAAATGATCTCTGCGTCTTTATTCGCACGTTCATAAGCCAAATTATCAGCACAGCGCGTGGCGATTTCATGCACATTAACCGGCTCCCAAACCAACTCTCGCCGCCCCATCCGTGAAAGATCAAGCACCGCACCGGTCAGGCTTTCCATTTTATCAACCGATTTATGAATAAAGCTAAGTGCTTCTGGAATATCCTGATTGAAAGACCGTTCCACCAATTGCTTTTCATTTTCGGCTAGGGACGTTTCGGCACGCGCCAGCAACGGACGAATGGTATTAATGGCATGCTCCATTTCACCTGCAAACCCCTTTAGGTTAACCAATGGCGAACGCAGGTCATGTGACGCAATATAGGCAAAAGTTTCAAGTTCTGAATTCAGTTCCTTTAATTCTTCTTCGCGATTTTTTTGTTCCGTCATATCAGTATTGGTCCCGATTAAACGTATCAGCGTCCCCTCCTTATCCCATATGCCGATACCGCGTGATAAAATCCAACGCCAGCTGCCATCCTTATGCTGCATGCGGAAATAATTGGAATAATTCGGGGCTTCATGGTTTTGATAGCGCCGTAACAGATCCCATTTTTTCTCCAAATCTTCAGGGTGTAATTGCTGGTTCAAACGCTCAAGCGTATTGGGAAATTCTTCATCCGTAAAGCCAAGCATCGCCTTATAAGCAGGCGAGAAATAAATATTTTCATGTTGAATATCATAATCAAACAGACCGTCATTGATTCCGTTCATCACCATGCGAAACCGCTCCTCAGCTGCCTCGGCTTCAGCCTCTGCTTTGCGGTTACGGCTGGATAGCGATAAAATAGCCAAAAGTGCAAGCCAGCTACCCACAACGATTCCCGCAGTTCCCGCAATGAGAGTAAAAATAAACTCCGCTTCCTTTTTCTTTAAACTGGCAATTCGCACCTGCAATCGGTTTTGCACAAACATGATAAAGCTACGGATAGACTGGCGTAAATGATCCATCGCATTTTTTTGTTCACCCAGCATCCGCCGCATGGCAAGTGTGCGGCCGCCACGCTCCATCGTTTTACCTTCGGTGTCAATTAAGGCTCTAAATTTCTGGATTTCATGCGCCAAGGCTTGCGCTTGATTTTGTATTTGGGGGTCATCTTGGGTCAAACTATTTAATTCCACCAAATCACTATCCAGCCAGATCCGCGCCTCATAGTAGGGCTGAAGAAACTTTGAATCAGCAGCCAACAGGTAGCCCCGCATGCCCGTTTCCATATTTAATAAATCCACTAATGTAATCCGAACGGAACGCAGAATGTCATATTCACGGAAGGCGATATCATTGCTGTGACGCGCATAAGTGTACTGGCGATATAAAACCGTGCTAAACCCAAGCAATAAAACGCAAACAACGATAAATCCAATAATGAGATTCTTTTTATTAGAAGGATGTATTAGGTGGGGCATTTAGTTCTCTTGAAAACGATCAGGTTTATAATGAAACAGGGTGAAAATTGATAATAATCTGGTTTTTTGCACTTGCAATCGGCACGATAAACTACCCTCCTATCTCATCGCTCCGTAATAAAGGAGTGAAAGATTTGACAAGCTTTATTTTAGAACTTGTCGGGCAATGATCCCATGCTGCTCCACTGACAGAAAAATAAATATTCTGCAAATATCTGATCCCACCTAAGAACTTTATAAAAATGCAGTGAGGATCTGATATTTTAAGCTACCTGATTTTTCTGCGCCCCTCTCAAGAGCCTGTTCTTTATTATCCCTCTGCTGAAGCTGGCTTTCAGGCCTCTTTTGTTCAAATTTGCCCTGACGAAGGGGTGAATTACCAACAATGGAACCAGCCAAAGGCCTGCCAAACTCTTCCCAGGCGCGTATAGCAACGTGATGATTTTGTTCTGACAGCATGATGAACTCCTTGGATCTAAGGTTAACTACGTCATGGTTAAGATATCATAAGCCGCCTTAGATAATGATGCCGCAAGATGGTTAAGGCCGTAAATTTATGCTAAACACGTCTTGGCTTCTGGTCGGATTTTGAAACTCAATAATCTTTTTTCTGGGATGCTGCAGTGGGCGGGCTTGTTTGTTGTTTTTTCTAAAAATGTCTCCATCGTTTTTCAGAAAGACAGGCTTTATCTATTTCCCCGGGCGTAAAGCCGCTTTATAAACATAAAATGGATAAACTGATTGTCACGATTATTGCCATCAGCTTGGGGTCCGTAACCCTTTTGTGGGGAGCGGATTACATCTCTGGTTTTTATCAGGCCGCTCAATCAAAGGCTAAAGCGCAAGCGTGGATAACGGGTGCGGCACAGATTGCCGTCGCTGCGCGCCAGGCAGGCAGCCTTAGTACAACCAATGATAACTGGATACCTGGCAGCGGTACGGCCACGGCTGCCCAATTGGTGCCGGATTATATGTCGGATTTGCCTAAGTATAATGGCGCCTATGTCTTTCAACCCTGTATATTGGGGTCAGATGTTTTATGCCCTGAATATAATACTGATGCTAATGTTTTAATGGCTGCCGTAGAAAATCAGAAAGTTTGCGAATATATTAATATGCAAGCAAACCGGAACAATTCTACCATTCCGGCATCAGGTGGATTTACGTTTAACGTATCAGGTGTTATTTATACTGAATTCACCAATCTCGCCGCTTTTGATCCCCACCAGCAATTTTCTTGCATCAATGGGCTAAGCGCCTATTATCTGTTTTACCGCGTTTTCATGGATCGCTAATGGGCTGGCAGCTGCTGATTATCTTTTTAATTATTTTGACCAATGGGTTTTTCTCGCTGGCGGAACTGGCAATTTTATCCGCTAATAAAATCCGCTTGAAAATCATGGCCAAACGCGGCGTGCGCGGCGCGCATCAGGCCCTGTTGCTGGCCGAAGACACCGAGAAATTTATTCCCGCCGTACAATCTTGTATTTCTTTGTGTGGAGCTTTTGCTGGGGTTTTCTCTGGCGCCACCTTTGCTCAGCGTTTGGGCGTTTTGCTGGATCAAATTCCATATATTTCACCGCACGGCACGGAAATCGCTCTGCCCCTGATTGTCCTGGGCATTTCTTATTTCTCTTTGATCCTGGGTGAACTGGTGCCCAAACATCTTGCCGTCGACGATTCGGAGCGCTGGGCTACGCGTATGGCACCCCTAATGGTGCTGCTGGTAAAGTTTTTACGTCCCGGCGTCTATATTCTGCATCATTCCACCAATATAGTTTTAAAATTACTCCCTCCCGGCCATGAGCATGCCAATCACGTCAACGAAGAGGAAGAAGTCAAAGCCTTAGTGGATGAGGGAACTCAGGGAGGCGTGTTTGAGGTTGCCGAACAGCAAATGATCAAACGTGTTTTACGCCTGGCGGACCGGCCTGTGCGTGCGATCATGACGGCGCGCGGCGATGTGGATTGGCTTGATATTCATACAACACCGCAAGACTTGATGGGGCAAATTCATGATGCGCGCCATTCGGCCTATCCGGTTTGTGATGGCTCATTGGATTCTATCTTGGGCGTGATCCGTGCAAAGGATTTGCTGGATCAGGCCTATAGCGGTCAGCCGCTCGATTTACGCGCTGTGATGCAAGAAGCGGCGATTTTGCCGGATACCTCATCCGTCATGTCTGTCCTCAAAAAAATTAAGAAAACGCCGATCCATATGGGTTTTGTCATTGATGAATACGGCGTGCTGGAAGGCATTGTGACGGAACTGGATATTCTAGAAGCGATCGTGGGGGAATTGGCGGATGATGAGGATGGCGGGGTTAGTGCCCATGTCCATCCCACGCATGACGGCAATCTGTTATTGGATGGCGCGATGGCGGTAGATGAGGTGAAAACCCGCCTAGGCTTGGCGGATTTGCCGGGCGATGAAACCTATCACACCCTGGGCGGCGTGGCGCTGGGCGCGGTTGGGCGCATTCCGCGCGCGGGCGATTATTTTCATCACGCGGGCTGGCGCTTTGAAATCACCGAAATGGAGGGCCGTAGGGTGGATGAGGTTTTGGCAAAGCAGATTAAGCCAACATCCGATCCGGAAAAATAAGTAATTACTAGTTACGGCTCGGGCGAGCGGAGATGTAATGTATGCCTCCGTAATTCTGTTGCATCTTCAGGCAAAAGATGTTGCAGTAAACGATTGCTTAAACTTGCCAAATCATGCGACCAAACGCCTGCAACCTTAGCGTTAATTAAAGTAGTTACTATTGAAGAAATACACACTGAGGTCACACTTGTCGGGCTGCCGTTACTCTTATGAAAATCTAACTCGAGCTGAAGACGCTCGGAAAGCGCATTGCAAAGAGCCATGGGGTCTTTTGCCTCAATGGATTTCCTATCTTCCGATCTTAAATCACCACGCTTACTTATATATTCAGCAAAGTATGCTGAATCTGGATTTTCAGAAAGTGAAGCTTCCATATCCTTAGCTTTCGCAACTTCTTCAGGTGTCGCTGATAGCAGACTTTGTCTGTAACGACCTATGCAGAATTCTATGATGGCTTCGGACTCAAACAATTCATCAAAAATCTGTGCCGATTTCTTAAAGAGCGCACCGGTAGTATGCTTTATAAAATCAAGGGTGGCTACGCTAGTATATCCACCGAACGTGAACTTTAATGCTTCAATCTCCTTGGGAATATCATTCGTATAAACAAGAAGATAAGCAAAGGCTTGTTCGTAATTATAATCCAAGCTTTCATGCAAAGCGATAATAAATTGTTGAAAAAGCGAATTTTCATTCGCCCAAAGATCATCGTGCGTTATTGCTCGGTACCACAATTCAGCCCTTTGGCATGTGTATTGAAAATCCAGATCGCGCGTGAAAATATTAACTCTTTGCAGGACTTCGGCATCCATTTCATTCAATTCTCGGCTTAGTTGATCACGCTCTATTATTGTATCAGGATCCGCATAATATGCCCGCACGCGCTTTTTTAATGCGTTATATTCTTCACATGGATTGGTCAGCTCCAAAGCCGCCATAAACCTTTCCAATTCTGTCGGTTCCTCGCCTGGTTGCGATGTCCAGTATCGCGAATCAAGATCAGCCATTTTATCCCCTAGAGTTCAGTATCTAATGTGTTAGAGCATAGGCTAAATTAACATAAAGACCTTGTTTTAGTCAAGAAAATTAATCCTTTCAAAGGCCTGAAACTTTGTTAAGGTTTAGGCTGGAGCAATAAAATGACCAAAAAAACTTATAAAATCGCCGTCGCGGGTGCGACCGGCAACGTTGGCCGTGAGGTGCTGCAAATCCTGGCGGAGCGTGAGTTTCCCACCCATGAAATTGTGGCGCTGGCTTCGGCCCGCAGTGCGGGCGGCGAAGTTTCTCTGGGCGAAGATGCCGTTCTGAAAATCCACGATCTGGCGAAATACGATTTCGCCGGTACGGATTTTGTTTTCGCTGCAGTGGAAAGTGACATCGTTCAACAGCTGGTGCCACGCGCGGCAGCGGCAGGCGCGATTGTAATCGACAAATCATCCGCCTTTCGCATGGACCCCGATGTGCCGCTGGTGGTGCCGGAGGTAAACCCCGAAGCCCTGCGCGGTTTTGATAAAAAACGCATCGTCGCCACGCCCAATTGTTCCACCATTCAAATGGTGCTGGCGCTGAAACCGCTACATGACGCCGCGACGATCAAACGTGTTGTCGTTTCAACCTATCAATCCGTTTCCGGCGCGGGCAAAGATGCGATGGATGAATTGTTCCGCCAGACCCGCGCGATTTTCGTCAATGATCCAGTCGAGAAGGAAATTTTCACCAAACAAATCGCCTTTAATGTCATCCCGCAGATTGACGCCTTTATGGACAGCGGCGACACCAAAGAAGAATTTAAAATGGTGGCGGAGACGAAAAAAATCCTGGATCCGAAAATCAAAGTCACCGCCACCTGCGTGCGCGTGCCGGTTTTCATCGGCCACAGCGAAGCCATCTGGGTAGAGTTTGAAAAGGATTTGGACGAACGTGAGGTGCGCAAAATCCTGCAAAAGGCGCCCGGCGTTTCCGTGGTAGACCTGCGCGAACCCGGCGGTTACGTAACACCGGTGGAATGCGCGGGCGAGGATAAAGTTTTCATCTCCCGTATCCGCCAGGATATCACGGTGGATAACGGCATTTCATTCTGGTGCGTGGGCGACAACTTGCGTAAAGGTGCCGCCTTGAACGCCGTACAAATCGCCGAAACGATGGTCAAGATGAAATTGATTTAATGATGAATTTCCATTCATAAAATAAATGCGAATTCATTTGGAATTTGCAGTACATGGATTATGATAAATTATTGGCTTCATGAAAGGAAACCTGATGCAATCTTCTCTTCGCCGTTTCGGCACAATCCTTCTCACCTTTCTGACACTCACCTGCGCTGCGGGCGTTGCGCACGCGGATTGGGATGATCACCGCCACGGTTATTATGGCCATGATTACCACCGCGGCCACCGCGGGCCTGAAATTGTCATCGCGCCCGCCTTCCCATTATTCGTGCCCGCACCGATCGTTGTCTATCAACGACCTACAACTGTAAATATGCAATGCGCCAGCGGCCAGATGATTTCCGTCACCGGCACGGGTTCATTCACGCATTTGCTGAACCGCGCCAACCGGATTTGCGCGGCGCAATATCCAGCGGCAGCTCCTGTTATTGTGCAAGGCGCTCCAGAGGGCAGCAGCTATTGCCGCGAATATCAAACCAACGTGGTGGTTGGCGGCGCGCGTCAACAAACCTATGGCACGGCCTGCCGCCAGCCCAATGGCGCGTGGCAAATCCGGAATTAATTTCCGCAGCAGAAATTAATGGGTTATAATGGCGTGATGAAAATCAAAGATCTGGTTTTCCACGCCATTATTTTATCCACAATGGCAGGCACAGCATGGCTAGGCGCCTGGCAGCTCCAGCGGCGCGAGTGGAAGCATCAACTTATTCAAACTTATCAAGCCGCCCAAAATGAACCGCCTTTCAAACTCCAAGGCCAAATCAATGAAAAACAACTTTGGAAGAAAGTTCAGATATCTGGCACAGTAAATTACGACCAGGCCATCCTGTTGCCCACCTATATCCAGGCGGAAGATAAAATTTGCGGCCTGACTGGCTGGGGATTTCGTTTGATCGCGCCTTTAAAACTCAACAATGGTCAAACCCTGTTATACCAGGATGGATTTATTCCCTCTGTGATGAAAAAGATTTTACCCCATGGTCTGCATTCCGGGCATTTGACCGTTAGCATCTGGCCGTTGCGCCCACCATCCTGGCTGCCGCCACAAAATGATCCCACGCATCAACAATGGCTGGTTTTAGATCAAAGCCTTTATGAGGCCTGGCATATCCCGCGCCAGAATATTTATTTAAACAGTGAGTTTGACGGCACCATTGGCAGCGGCGATGGCAACGTTAAATGCGATTACCCTGTTAATTATTGGCGCAAACCTGAATTCACAGATAACCACCTGCAATACGCCATCACCTGGTTTGCTCTTGCGGCGATGCTGTCGGGTTACTACATTTATTATCAATGGAAACTTCGCCGCGGCCCATAAAACATTCCCTGCAGGGGCAATTGCTGATTGCCATGCCGGGCATGGCGGATAAACGCTTTGTCGGTACTGTCAGCTTGGTTTGTTATCATAACAGCGAAGGTGCGATGGCATTGGTGCTGAACCGCCTGGTCGGCACGCTGGATGTTAATCAGGTTTTAGACGGACTGAAAACAGATTTGAATTTGCCTGCAGAATTGCTGCGCGTCCATTTGGGCGGACCGGTGGCGCCACAACGCGGTTTTATTTTGCATGGTGCGGAATTGCGTCATGAGGATAGTCAGGCCGTAACACCTGAAATTTCCATCAGCGCGACCTCGGATGTCTTGCTACAGCTGGCATGGCATGAAGGCATTATTCCGTGGCGTTTCGCCCTGGGCTGTGCAAGCTGGGCGGCAGGCCAATTGGAACATGAAATGCGGGACGGCGTTTGGTTGACTGCTCCAGGCCAACGCGATTTGGTTTTTCAGCGTGAAATACCGAGGATCTGGCCAAACGCTTTACAAAGTATCGGCATCAAGCAACCCGCCATGCTGGTCGCTGACAGCGGGCATGCTTAACTGGTAGTAACCAGAGAACTGATTACCAGCCCGCTGCTTCTGAGGTGCGCTCAACTGGCGCGGATTCTTCACGGCGTGAAGGCACTTGGTAGGCCACCGCGCAGTGATATTCGCAGTAGGACATCCCCTCTGCCCGTGCGCCGCCGCAGAAATGGAATTCGCGCGTGCGGGGGTCACCCAGCGGCCATTTGCATTGCTTTTCCGATAAATCTTCCAGGCTGACGGCGAATTCCGACCGTTCGACAGGTTCCACATAGCGGGGACGGATTTGCGCGCGTGGCGGACGGGGTGATGCAACACGTGAAATCAGGCGCATGCCGCCGGAAGATTTGCCGCCGCCTTTACGTGTTGCGCGGCCGGATAAGCCAAGGCGGTGTGCTTTGCCGATCACGGCGTTGCGAGTGGTGCCGCCGAGTTCGGCAGCAATGCGGCTGGCGGATAAACCGGCAGTCCAGAGTTCACGAAGTTGATTTTCACGCTCAGGCGTCCAGGTCATGAACTATTATCCCCCTAAAGTTCTTTTCATCAAACCAAAATGAAACACAACATCTTTGGTTTGATCATCACCACAGACACAACATCTATCCGATTCCAGAATCACACGAAAGGGGGCTCATGAAAAAAATTTTATTTTTATGAGTCGTATGATTCATTGTTGACACCAATGAAAGCTAGGAAATTTGAAGGATTATTTATCAAGTGTGATAACTTCTAGAGTGAAAATTTATTTCGCGTGACATAAATTTATAAAAGGCTCCCATGTCTATCTATAAAATTCGCAATGCCGATACGCCCGAAGAAAAAGATCTGCACGAAATCGTCGTGATGGTCGGCTTCCTGGCAGCGGTTGTGGGCGCCGTCACAGGTTATATGATGATGAAGGTGATTGGCGCGATTGGCGGCGCCATTTTAGGCTGTTTGGTAGGCAGTTGGATTGCACATCATCTAGTGACGCGCAGCACTGGCAACAGCGCGAAAGAAATAAAATTCTGCGATATCAATAGCGACAGAGAATAAACTTACCCTACTCCCACTCAATAGTTCCGGGGGGTTTGGATGTAATATCGTAAACCACGCGGCCGATGCCGCGCACTTCATTGCATATCCGCGTGGCCACACGCCCCAGGAATTCATGGGCAAATGGATAATAATCCGCTGTCATGCCATCCACCGATGTCACGGCGCGCAAGGCGCAAACGTAATCATATGATCGTCCATCGCCCATAACACCGACGGAGCGCACCGGCGTCAGTACGGCAAAGGCCTGCCAGATTTCATTATATAATCCTGCCGACCGGATTTCATCCAGGAAAACCATGTCCGCCGCACGCAACAATTCCAGTTTTTCCACGGTGATATCACCTGGAATGCGGATCGCTAGGCCGGGCCCTGGAAACGGATGACGCTCGATAAAGACTTCAGGCAAGCCGAGCTCGCGGCCCAAAGCGCGCACTTCGTCTTTAAATAATTCGCGCAATGGCTCGACCAGTTTGAAATCCAGTTTTTCCGGCAGGCCGCCAACATTGTGATGCGATTTAATTGTCACCGACGGTCCGCCGGAAAACGATACGCTTTCAATCACATCGGGATAGAGCGTGCCCTGTGCCAAGAATTCTGCACCGCCAATGTCGCGCGCGGCTTCCGCAAAGACATCGATAAACGTCGCGCCTATGATTTTTCGTTTGGTTTCTGGATCGCTTATGCCTGCCAGTTTTTTCAAAAACTGATCTGACGCATCCACGACTTTTAATTTGATATGATAATGCTGACGGAATAGTTTTTCGACCTGCCCTGCTTCACCCGCACGCAACAGGCCCGTATCGACAAAAATGCAATTCAGCTGATCACCGATGGCCTTATGAATCAAAACCGCAGCCACAGCGCTATCCACACCGCCGGATAATCCGCAAATCACCTTACCTGTGCCAATTTGGGCCTGAAGTTCCGCAATGGCTTGTTCCTTGTAACCCGCCATATTCCAATGGCGACCACAGCCCGCAATCTTATGCACGAAATTGGATAGGATTTGCGCACCCTTAGGCGTGTGCGCGACCTCCAGATGAAATTGTACGGCGTAAAACTTTTTCGCCTCATTCACCATGATGGCAAAGGGGGCGCCAGCAGATTCTCCGATGACCGAGAATCCTTCCGGCAAGGCCGTGACTCGG
>Ga0068855_100011184_pt1 | contig 10837 bp, 14 predicted proteins | sample KBSCornC52_FD_66592 | JGI IMG/M metagenome (GOLD analysis project Ga0068855, IMG submission 66592) | Corn rhizosphere microbial communities from Kellogg Biological Station, Michigan, USA - KBS Corn C5-2 | ecosystem: Host-associated > Plants > Roots > Rhizosphere > Soil ... | reverse complement strand
ATCTGGACGAAGGTCGACGCGAGCCCGCGGCGTGGGCCGGGCCGGCTGCTGCGCTTCGACGGTCCGGCGCTGTCGGGCCTCACGCTGGCGGCCGCGGCGGCGGTGGTGGTCTGGATCGGTCTGTCCCGCCCGGACGCCGGTCCGTTGCGGTTGGCCGACGGCCAGCCGGTGGCGACCGTGCAGGCCCCGGCCGCGGGGACCGTGCTGGGCATGTCGGACGGATCCAGCATCACGCTGTCGGCCGGCGCGCGGTTCGAGCCCCTCCTGTCGACCGGCACGTCGTTCGTGGCGATCCTGCAGAACGGACGCGCGGACTTCGAGGTCCATCCGGGCGGGCCGCGCCGCTGGCAGATCGAGTGCGGCCTGGCCACCGTCGAGGTGGTGGGGACCGGCTTCACCTGCGACCGCCAGCTCGGGCGGCTGCGGGTCGCCGTCCAGCACGGCGTCGTGCTGGTTCGTGGCGAACGGGTCCGCGACCGGGTCCAGCGGCTGGCCGCCGGCGAGTCGCTGGAGGTCACCGACGGGCCGACGACCCTGCCGGCGGCGCAACCGACCGCGCTGCCACCGCCCGAAGCGGCGCGGCCGGCGCCCGAACCGGCCGCCCCGGCGGGCGAACCGGTCCGCAGCGCGCCCCCGGTCCACCCGGCCTGGCGCGAGCTGGCTCGCTCGGGACGGCAGCGGGATGCCTTCGCGGCGCTGGGCGAACGCGGGCTGGCCCGCGAAGCCCGGCAGGCGGGGGTGGCCGACCTGCTGCTGCTGGCCGACGTGGCCCGCCTGTCCGGCCACGCGCGAAACGCGGTCGCCCCGCTCGAGCGGATCCTGGACGTGTACCCGCGCGACCCGCAGGCGCCGCTGGCCGCCTTCGCGCTGGGGCGGCTCGAGCTCGACACCCTGGACACCCCCGCCCGCGGGGCCCGCGCCCTGGAGCGCGCGCTGGCGCTGGGACTGCCGCAGAGCCTGCGCGAGGACGCGCGCGCCCGCCTGGTCGACGCGTACACGCGGTCGGGCGATGCCGCCGCCGCGCGCGCCGCCGGCCAGACCTACCTGCACGAATTTCCTGACGGCCGGTACCGCGCTCGGGTCGAATCGCAGATACGATAGCGGTCCATGTCCCGTGCGGCCGTCCTGCTGCTGATCGCCAGCGGCCTGTCCTCGGCCGCCGCGCGCGCCGCCGAGCCGCCCATCGGGGTGGCCATCGCCGATTGCGCGGCGCCGCCGGTCCCCGCGGACGCCTTCCTGAGATCGCTGCGCGTCGAGCTGGCCGGCGAGGGGCGCGCCTGCTGCACCAGGCTGGCCTCGATGGACGACGCCGGGCCGGCCAGCGGCCCGACCCGCCTGGCGGTGGACGGCTGCGGCGCCACGCCCGATCTGGTGCAGGTCTCGGTGCGGGACCAGCGGACCGGCGCGGCCCTGGACCGCCAGGTCGCGCTGGGCGACGTGGCGCCCGACGCTCGCCCGCGCGCGCTGGCGCTGGCCGTCGCCGAGCTGCTGCGCGCCGCCACCGCCGCGCCACCCGGGCCGCCGGCGGCGGTGGCCACCCCGGCGCCCGCCGCCGCCGAGCCGAGCGAGCCGGTGGACGGCTGGATCCCGCTGCTGGGGTTCGCGGCCCGCACCCACCCGACGAGCGGCGGCATCACGTCGTGGGGGTTCCACGGCGGCCTCGAGCTGGCGCGCGGCGGGTGGCAGGCGGCCCTGGGCGGCCACGTCGAGAGCGGCGCCCCGTCGGTGGCGCTGGGGAAGGTCAACACGGTCTTCGCGGGCGGGTCGCTGGAGATCGGGCGGCGCTTCCATCCGGGCAAGACCGCCCTCGAGCTCGGCCTGACCGGCGGGCTGGGCTTCGTTCACATGGAGGGCGTCACCAGCGCGCCGCGCGCGGTGGCCGCAGCAGGTTCGGGCCTGGAAGCGGCCGCCGGCGGACGCGCCGCCTTCGACGTCTGGCGCATCCCCCACGAACGCGCCTATCTGCGCCTGGTGGTGGAGGGCGGCGGTGTCATCCACGGCGTCGAGGCCACCGTGAACGGCCAGCAGGCCGCCGGCCTGACCGGCGCCTACATCCTGGGGGGCCTGCTGGCCGCCCTGGGCCCGTTCTAGCGCCTACTTGCGCTTGGCCTGGGCGCGCAGCGCGCGAATCTCTTTCATCGCGCTCTTGCCCATCTTGCGCAGCGTCTCCAGCCACACCTTGCGGTACGGGCGCAGGGTCAGGACCAATCGGTCGAGCACCGCCAGGTTCCGGAACCACTTCTTGTCGGCCGGGACCAGGTACCAGGGGGCGGTGGGGCTGGCGCAACGGGCCAGCATCTCCTCGTAAGCCAGGGTCATCTCGTCCCAGAGCGGGATCTCGCGCCAGTCCTCGGGATTGAGCTTCCAGGCGGTGCGCGGGTCCTTCTCGCGCGCCCGCAGCCGGTCGTACTGCTCGTCCCGGCTGATGTGCAGGCAGAACTTCAGCACGATGACGTTCGACTCGGTCAGCAATCGCTCGAACGCGTTGATGTGGTCGTAGCGCGCGCGCCAGACGTGCTCCGGCACCAAGCGGTGCACGCGCGCCGCCAGCACGTCCTCGTAATGCGAGCGGTTGAAGAGCGCCATGTAACCCTGGCGCGGGACGGCCGCGTGCGCGCGCCACAGAAAGTCGTGCGCCCGCTCTTCTTCCGTCGGGACCTTGAACGCCTTGACGTAGGCGTTCTGGACGTTGGTGTACTCGAGGATCTTGCGGATGGACCCGTCTTTGCCGCTGGCGTCGCGTCCTTGCAGGACCACCAGCAACGCGTGCGTCCCCGCGTACGTGAGCAGGTTCTCGAGCTCGGACAGCTCGGTGCCCAGGCGCTCCATCTCCTCGAGCGCCTCGTCCTTGTCCATCCGGGCCGTGCCGGCCGGATCCACGTCGGCCAGACGGATCCGCCTGGATCCGTCCACCCGTCGCGCGTAGTTGTCCCTGCGGTCAGCTCGGGCCATCACCCGAAGATAGCGTCACTTCTGCGCGGTGGTCTGGCCGTCGACGATCTTCTGCGCGGTCTCCTGATGCTTCTCCAGCACCGGGAGCGTGGCGGTCAGCAGCTTCTTCAGCTGCGCGTCGTCGGTGGTGTCGCGGGCCTCCTTGGCGTCGGCGACGTCCTTCTTGTGATCTTCCAGCATGGCCTGCGCGAACTTGCTGTCGAACTCGGTGCCGGGCGGGATGGAGGCCATCTCGTTCTTCATGGGCGGCGTGTTGGCGTTGAGGTCGATCTTCTCCTTCTTCGCCAGCGCCGTGACCTTCTTGTCGGCGTCGGTGTGGTCCTTGACCAGCATCTTGCCGAAGTCCTTCACGGCCTTGGTGTTGCCGTTCTTCTGGGCCTCTTTGCCCATCTCGACCTCGTGTTGATTCGACCGGTGAAGCTTGCCCAGCACTTCGGCCGTCGAGGGCGCGGCAAACGAAACCGCCGGCATCAGCAACGTCGCACACAGTCCCAATGAGCTCAGCGTGATGTTCTTCATGTGCGACAAGCTGGGGCGAGCGGCGAAGAAGGCAACCACCTACACACGGTCGAGCCGCGCCGGCAACAGAATGGTTAATTTTCTGACCGTGGGCGAGCTGGTGGCGCGCTTCTTCCTGGGCGGGGCGCTGGTGGCCATCTTCGCGGTGATCGGCGACCTCTTCACGCCCAAGAGCTTCGCCGGCCTGTTCGCGGCGGCACCGTCGGTGGCGCTGGCCACCATGCTGCTGACCCTGCACAAGGAAGGGGCGTCCTTCGTGGCCGTGGAGGCCAGGTCCATGATCGTGGGCGCCCTGGCGTTCACCGCCTACGCGTCGGTGGTGGCCTGGGTGCTGCATCGCCGCCGTCCCCGTCCCACGCCGATCGCCGTCGCGGCCCTGGCCGTCTGGGGCGTGGTGGCGGCCGCCGGATGGGCCCTGTTCGTGAGACCGCTGTGAGGATCAAGCTGGATACCAGCGCGCTGCGCGAGAGCTCCTGGGGCGGTCACGCCCTGCGCTTCGCCATCGGGGGCCTGGTGACCGTCGCCGTCGGCCTGTTCACGAAGGCCACCAGCGCGAAGGCCGGCGGCCTGATGCTGGCCATCCCGTCCATCGTGCCGCTGGGAATCGCCCTCATCGCGCGGCTTCAGAACCGGAAGGCCGGACCGGGCGCGCGCGGCGATCGCGGCCGGCACGCCGCCATCCTGGAAGCGACCGGCGCCTCGTGCGGCACCTTCGGGCTGCTGGCCTTCGCCGTCGTGGCCTGGCAGCTGCTGCCGCGGACGACGCCCTGGATCGCGCTGCCCGCCGCGACGGTGGCCTGGGCCGCGGTCGCCGCGGGCGTCTGGCTGGCGCGCAAGAGCCACCAGGCGGTCTCGCGCGCCTAGCCGGTTTCTTCGTCTCAGTGCTCGGCGGTGCCGGGGGCGGCCATCTTGCGGTGCTGCTCGGCCAGCACGCCCTGCGGGACGATGTGCGAGATGGCGGCGCGCAGCTTGTTGTTCCAGCCCGTCACCACCTCCCCCTCGTTGTTCATCAGAGCGTCCCAGCCGGACTTGGCGACGTCCGCCGCCGAATCCTTCTTCTGGGTGCCGACCTTGGTGTCCATCAGGTCGGCCCGCTCGAAGAACTCCGTCTCGGTCGCGCCCGGCATCAGGCAGGTGACCGTCACGCCCGAGTCCTTCAGCTCGGCGCGCAGCGCGAACGAGAACGAGTCCAGCAGCGCCTTGGTGCCGTTGTACACGGCCTGGAACGTGCCGGGCATCAACCCGGCGATCGATCCGGTGATCAGGATCTTGCCGTCGCCCCGGTTCTTCATGTCCCGGGCCACCTTGTGAATCAGGTACAGCGTCCCGGTGATGTTGGTGTCGATGACCCGCTGGATGTCCGCCCAGCTCTGGTCGATGAAGGCGTGGCCCAGGCCCCGCCCCGCGTTGGCCATGAGGATCGACACCGGCCGCCCCTGCGCGGCCGCGTACAGCTTCTCACAGCCGTCCGGGGTGGCCAGGTCCGCCTCGATGGGCAGCACCCGCGCGCCCTTGGTCGACAGCTTGGCCGCGGCCGTGTGAATGGCCGGCTCGTCGGCGGCGATGATCAGATCGTAGCCGTTCTCGACGGCGCACCTCGCGAGCTCGTATCCAATTCCCGTCGACGCGCCGGTGACGATGGCGAGCGGACGGGTTTCCGTTGTCACGGTACCCATGTGTCTCCTCCTTGCTGTGAACGTCGATCAGGTGAGCTGAGCCAGCAGCCGTTGCAGCCTGGACCGGCGGGGCCGCCGGACCTGAACGGCGCCGATCACCGCGGCGATCGCCAGCGCGCTCAGCACCGGGTGCCGCCGCAGGCGCGACTCCCAGACGTCGACCCGGTCGGCCATGAGCAGCGTCATCCAGCGGCCGGCCTTGTGCTCGGGGATGTGGTAGGCGGCCCGGCGCATCAGGCCCGAGAGCCCGCGGGGGGGCTGGCAGGTCCCGAAGACCGGCGGCAGCTTGCCCACGTCGACGCCGACCAGCACGCGAACGTCGGTCTGCTGCTGGTCCAGCGCCGGCCGAACCAGCTCCGACGAGGTGCCGGCCGGTTTGTAGAAGGGGACGCCCGGCCGCGACGACGGCTCGGCGTCGGCGGCCTCGGGCCGCCCGGTGGCGCCCCGCGCGATGAGGTCCGAAATTCCGGTACTCATGTCCTCTCCTCCTCGACTAGGCGGCCGCCGACGGCGGCACCAGCACGCACTTGATGCAGTTGTCCTTCTTCCGCGCGAACATCTCGTAGCCCTCGTGCACCTCTTCCAGCGGCAGGCGGTGCGAGATGATGGCCTTGGGATCGACCCGCCCCTGGCGCACGTGCTCGAGCAGGTGCGGCATGTAGCGCTTCACGTTGCACTGGTTCATGCGCATCGTGATTCCCTTGTTCATCGCGACGCCGATGGCGATGAAGTTCCAGGGCGGCCCGTAGACGCCGACGATCGACACGTGGCCGGCCTTGCGGACGCTCTGGATGCACCAGTTGATGGCGGTGGCCGCGCCGGCCTGCATCTTCAGCAGCACGCCGCTGAACTTCTGCATCATCGAGCCGCTGGCCTCGCAGCCGACCGCGTCGATGCAGACGTCGGCGCCGCGGCCGTCCGTCTCGTGGAGGATCTCCTTCACGACGTCGTCGACCTCGGCGAAGTTGAGGGTCTCCGACCCCGAGAACTGGCGGGCCTTCTCCAGCCGGTACTCCTGCTCGTCGACGACGATCACGCGCCCGGCGCCCATCAGCCAGGCCGACTTGGCGGCGAACAGGCCGACCGGCCCGGCGCCGAACACCACCACGGTGTCGCCGCGCGCGATCGAGCCCATCTCGGCCGCCTGGTAACCGGTCGGGAAGATGTCGGTCAGGAACAGGACGTCCTCGTCGCTCATGTCGTCGGGGATCTTCATGGGCCCGACGTCGGCGAACGGAACGCGCACCAGCTCGGCCTGGCCCCCGTCGAAGCCGCCGGTGGTGTGGCTGTAACCGAAGACGCCCGACGCCACCGGCGCCGAGGGGTTGGTGTTCTCGCAGTTCGCGTACAGCTCGCGGTCGCAGAAGAAGCAGGAGCCGCACGAGATGTTGAACGGCACCGCCACGCGATCGCCGCGCTTCAGCTTTTGGACCGACGACCCGACCTCCTCGACGACGCCGGTGAACTCGTGCCCGAAGGTCGAACCGACGCGCGTGTCCGGAATGAGGCCGTGGTAGAGGTGCAAGTCAGAGCCGCAGATCGCCGCGCGCGTCACGCGCAGGATCACGTCGTTGGGGTGCTCCAGCTTGGGCTCCGGCTTCTGAACGGCCTTCACCCGCGACGGTCCGAGATAGGTCATCGCCAGCATCGCTGTCCCTCCTCCACAAGTCGCCCGATCAGGGAGCGACGGATTCGAACCTAAGCACGGCGGCGCGCGGCACGGAGGTCTCGACGTGCCGTTTTTCCCCGCCTTTCAGGTCGAGGTTCGCGACGCCGCCGACCCGCTTCCTGGAACGATCCGCCCCGTCGGCAAAACCCAGGATCAGTGCCTATTCTTTTCTTGTACAAGACGAACGGGCCGAGCTAGTTTTGGCCCGCCCGTCGGCGATGAAGCCCAATCGGATCAGGATCGAATGTCTCGGCCGCGGCGGCTCGACGCTGAAGCTGCTGGCCGACTTGCTCACTCAGGCCGGTTACGTCGTGACGACCGAGACCCGTCCCGATCGGGCCCGGCGTCCCGGCGAGCCGGTCACCGTGATGACCGGCCGGGCCCTCCCCGCCGGACGCCGCCGCGCGGGTGCCCGCCGGGGCCCCGGCGATCCCACCATGAACCTGCAGGAGCTGCGCGAGCACGTGCACCAGACGCAGGGCGACGTGGCGCGGCGCGCCTCGGTCTCGCAGCCGCAGCTCTCGCGCGTCGAGGGCCGGCGCGACCACCTGGTCTCGACGCTGCGTAAATACGTCCGCGCGCTGGGCGGCGACGTGCAAGTGATCGCCGCGCTGGGCGCCAAACGCATCATCCTCCGCGACGTCTGAGCCCGGCGCGCGCCGGCCGCCGGCCCCATGCCCTGGAGGGTATATTCCCTTGACGCGTTCACCGCGTCGCGCCTAACCTCGACCAATGAAGAGCGGCTCCCCGGTCCCCCCCCGGCCCCGGCGCCCTGCGCGGGCACGGCGGCCATGAAGACCATGGACGCGTCGCGCGTGCGGGGAGAGTTCGCGGGCGTGCTGGACACCGTGCGCGACGGCCAGTCGGTCGTCATCGTCCGATACGGCCGGCCCCTGGCGGCCCTGGTTCCCCTGTCGCGCCTCAACCCGCGCGAGCTGCGGACCCTGAGCCCGGGGGAGCCCGCGGCGCACCCGAACCATCGGCGCACCGGACGCTCGCGCTGACCCGCCGTCAGCGGCTCTTCTCGGTGCGCATGCGCGCCGGTTTGCGGTGCGTCTTGGTCGCCTTCGCCTCTCCGTCGCGGTGCTTGCGCCCCTGACAATCCTCCAGCTCGTCGAGATCCTGTTTGGGGATCAACACCGCCACCGTCTTGTTGTACCTGGTCAACTTGATGCGCTCGCCCTTCTCGGAGCTGCGGAGCAGCGCCGCGAAGTCCTTGCGCGCCTCGGCTGTCGACATTCGCTGAGCCATTGTCCTCGTCACCTCCGGACCGGGATCGAGCATGCAACGTGCCACAGGCATTCGGCCCAGGTTCGCGATGTTACGCGCTCGAACGGCACCAGTCGGTAGCAACACCCGCTCTCTGACAGTAACGGTCCCGAGACGGCCTCGGTAACGGTGCCCCGCGGCCAAACCGGCGGCCCCAAAACGAAAGGCGGCGGGGGCCCCGAAGGCCCTCCGCCGCCTGGTCGCATCTTGCCGCGGGTGCGGTCAGATGTGCGCCGCTTCGCCCGTCTCGGACGGAACCGCGCGCCGCGGCTCGCCCTCGCTCTGCAGCTCCGCCGCCGTCTCTTCCATCGCCGTGGCGACCGCCTCGAGCTCGTCGTCGTCCAGCAGCTTTTCGACCTTGGGGAAGAGATCGTCTTCCTCTTCTTCGACGTGGTGCTGCACGTCCTCTTTCAGCACCGTGGCCTTGGCCATGAATGTCGGGTCGCTGGCGTCCAGCTCCAGCAGGTCGGCGATGACACGCTTGACCTGCAGGTGCTCCTCGACCGACTCCAGCAGCATGTCCTCGGTCTGCTTCTTCTTGGCAGCCGGGTAAAAGTGCTTCTCCTCGATGGTGGCGTGAATGGCCAGCGCATCGGCGATCTTCTCGAAGATCCGGCGGCGCGGCCCGGCGGACTTGGCCTTCTCCAGCTCCTTGAACAGCCCCTCGACCTCCCGGTGCTGCTTCTTCAGCAACTTGATTGCGTCCATCACTCGTCCCTCCCTGCGCCACAACATGTGCATCGCCTGGGCCGAAAATCAGGGGTCGGCCGCAGATTCGCGCGTCTCAGTTCCAGAATCCCACCGAGAAACCGGCGTTCTGGTAACGAGACGCGACGTCCCCCGCGCCGGAGATCGACACCCGCCGCTCGTGGCCGAGCAGCCGGAACGACACGATGCGCACCTCGAACCCGCCGGTGGCGTGCCAGCGGGCGGTGGTCTCCTGAAACCGCGACGCTTCCAGGTAGGTGCCGGCGCGCAACCGCAGCCAGGCCGGGATCACCTCCGATTCCAGCCCCAGACGGGGTGTGGCGCTGACGTTGCGCCCCGAGACCTGCAGCTGCTTGGCGGCGAACGCTTCCATGCCGTAACCGTTGTCGACCGCCCCCACCAGGGTCAGGTCCAGGGCGATGGTCAGCTGTCGCTCGTCGCGATAGTCACCCTCGGCCCGGTGATTCCAGGGCGTCCATCCAAACCGATACGCCGCGCTGAGCGTCATGTCCCAGGGCACGATGGCGTCGAGCGGCAGGATGTAGTCGTAGCAGTCCTTGGGATCGCAGGTGTATTGCACCGCGCCCGTGTGGATGGGCAGACCGCCGCTGGCGCCCAGGCGGAACGATTCGTCCTTCGGCATCCAGACCGCGCCGCCCTCGGCCGAGGCACCGGCGCGCGTGAAGAGCTGCTGCGACCCCGTCAGCGTGTAGACATTCAGCCCGCCGACCCGCACGCCGACGCCGGTCGACAGCGCCTGATCCAGGAAGGTCCGGGCGACGGTCAGGTGGCCGATCAGCGACCGCACGCCCAGGCCGCCGCCCGCCTGGGGCGCGATCTCGTGCGCCGTGTACCCGCCGTCCACGCTCACCCCCCACGGCCCGTACTGGAACAGCACGCCGGCCGCGCCCAGCAACGAGCGATGCACGCTGGTCACCGCCTGGCCGTTGTTGTTCGAGTCCTGCCCGTCCGCCGGCAGGTACGAGTTCAGGTAGATGTTCCAGGCGAGCTTGTCGATGCGGGTTTCAGGCCGGATGGCCGCCGAGGCCGGGTTGGTGTAGAGCCCGGCCGCCCCCTCGGCCACGGCGTTGATGGCGCCCGCCATCGCGATGAGGCGCGGCGAGCCGATGGCCGGCTGTTCGAACAGGTCGATGTTGAAGTTGCGGTCCGCGATCGACGGAAACGACGTCGTCTGCGCCCGCGCGACGGCGGGCGCCAGCACCGCCAGGGCGATCGCCCACGCTCGAGCTCTCACGCCTCGGAAATCTAGTGCGCCCGCGCGGCCTGGAGAAGACGCTGCGTGAGCGCTTTCACCAGCACCGACGCCGCTGCGGTGCCGCCGGCCGTGCCGATCTTCCGCGCCGGGCTCGGCTCGTCGTGCGAGCGGTCCGGATGGCGGACGGCCTGCGCGACGGCGCGGCGCAGGCGCTGCACGCGCTGCGGCCAGGCGTTGTGCCGGCGCCGGCGCGCCACGATCAGCGCCACCGTCCCGCCCACCGCCGTCAACAGCGCCAGCCCGCCCAAAATGAACGGCACCGGGCGGCGCCGGAGCTGCCCCCGGATGTCGAACATCGCGTGCCGCCGGCGATCCAGCTCGCCCACCAGCCGATCCAGATCCTGCCGGGCCGCCACCACCTGCTTCTGGATGTCGGACGGATCGGGCTCGGACTTGTGGTGCGTCTCGCCCTGCGGGCTCATGTCAGGCGCTCCTTGGCCCAGCGGACGTCCTCGCGCAGCGTCTCGCGCGTGCGGGCCAGCGGCGTCGAGATGCGCTTCTTCCAGCTGATGAGCGCGACGATCAGCGTGGCCGCGATCATGACGCCCGTGACGATCAGCCCGGCGGCCCAGGCCGGCAGCACCAGCGACAGGGCCAGCGCCGCGGTGACCAGCAGCAGCGTCACGCTGATGATGGCCAGCACCGCCGACACCCCCAGCCCGCCCACCGCCGTGGCCTCCTTTTTGAGATCCTGTTTGAGCTCGACCTTCGCCAGCTCGATCTGCTTGTGCAGCAGAACCTCTGCCCGGGCCCCGATCTGCTTCACCA
>Ga0068855_100011179_pt1 | contig 10839 bp, 9 predicted proteins | sample KBSCornC52_FD_66592 | JGI IMG/M metagenome (GOLD analysis project Ga0068855, IMG submission 66592) | Corn rhizosphere microbial communities from Kellogg Biological Station, Michigan, USA - KBS Corn C5-2 | ecosystem: Host-associated > Plants > Roots > Rhizosphere > Soil ... | reverse complement strand
ACGGGCGGAGGCTAACGCCTCCGCCCGCACCGCAATGCCCCTACGACTTGAGCAGGAACGGATCGACGAACAAATCGTCGATCTGGACGGTCCCGCTCTCGACCGTGAACTGCAGCTGCATCGACTTCGTGCCCAGCGGCGCGGCCAGCGCGCTGAACAGCGTGGAGATCTTCGGCGTCGGGCTCCAGCCCTGGTTGACCTGGAAGGTCCCGCCGTCGAGCACCGAGAGAACGCCCAGCAGGCTGCGCGAAACGACCCGCACGTGCACCGTCGCCGACCCGCCCTGGCCGGCCGCGAACGCGCGGACTGCCGGGTACGTCAGGCCGTAGCAGACGTTGATCGACGCCGACCCACCGGCGGGAATCTGCAATGCATGGCTCCCGAAGCCGGCGAGGTACCACGGCTCGTTGTTCTGGCTGACCACGGCAGCGCCACCGCCGAGGGCCCAGCCGTTCGCGCCACTCTCGAAGCCGCCGTTGGGCGCGTAGTAGTAGGTCTCCCAATCGCCCCAGGGAGCGAAAACGGGCGCCGTCGCGCCGCAGCCGCCACCGAGCAAACCGGTGATCAGCCCTGCCTTCGCCGTGCCGGCGGTCGACGCAAATGCCGTCGCCACGACCACCACCAAGAGAACCGCCAAACGCCGCATGAATCGCCCTCCAACCCTTGTCCGCAGAATGAGTGCTCATCGTCGTCAACTTCGAGCGGCTTGCATCACCCGTTGGGGTGGGTCCAGCAGTCGGGAGATCCCCCGTTCGAGGGAATCTCGGACGTTTTGCGTGGCCGATGATCCGTAGGTGACTACTGCTGCGGCACCGGTCGCGCGCGCGGACGAGGACGTCTTCGTGCGCGATGCACGACAACGCGACGAACGAGCTCGGCTCGAGGGCCACGCGCAGCTCGTCTACGCGATCTGGAGCCCGGTCGTCCTGGCAGCGTGCGTCGCCGCCATCTGGCTGCACGGCGGGCCGGCGTTCAGCCTCTGGAAGTTCCTGTTCTTCACAGGCCTCTATGCGCTCGTCTCGCGGATCGAATTCGAGATCGGGAACGGCTCCGCGATTCCGACCCAGCTCGTGCTGGTGCCGATGCTCTTCGCGTTGCCGATCGGGGCGGTGCCGATCACCGTGGCGGCGGGCCTGCTGCTCCGCACCCCTCGCGCACTGCACCATCCGACGAAGGTGCTGCCGCTCGTCTCGAGTGCGGCCCATGCACTGGGTCCGACACTCGTCCTGGCTCTCGCCGGCGGTCTGCCGTTGCGTTGGTCCGTCGCCCCGATCTACGTGGCAGCGCTGCTCGCCCAGTTCGCGTTCGACCTGACGCACTCCGTGATCGGAAGCCTCGCGAACCGGATTCGTCCTCTTACGGTGCTCGGGTTCCTGTGGCTCGTCTACTTCGTCGACGCAGCGCTCGCACCGATCGGCCTGGCGATCGCATTTGTCGCCACCGACCACACGGCGCTCGCGCTCCTCGCGCTGCCGCTCGTCGGCCTGCTCCGCTACTTCTCACGCGAGCGCCAGCAGCGCATCGATCACGCACTCGAGCTGAGCGACGCGTACCGCGGCACGGCGTTCCTCCTCGGCGACGTGGTCGAGGCCGACGACGCGTACACGGGCAGCCACAGCCGGCATGTCGTCGATCTGGTCCTCAGCGTCGCCGACCACCTCGAGCTCAGTGCATCCGATCGCCGCGATGCGGAGTTCGTCGCGCTCCTGCACGACGTCGGCAAGATCCGCATCCCGGGCTCGATCATCAACAAGCCGGGCCCGCTCGATGCCGATGAGCGCGCGCTGATGGAGACGCACACGCTCGAAGGCGAGCAGATGCTCGAACGCGTCGGCGGCATGCTCGGCCACGTCGGACGCCTCGTGCGCTCCTGTCACGAGCACTGGGACGGCAACGGCTATCCCGACAAGCTCGCGGGCGAGGACATTCCGCGCGTCGCGCGCATCGTCTGCGCCTGCGACGCGTTCAGCGCGATGACGACCGACCGGCCCTATCGCGCCGCGCGCACACACGACGAAGCGCTGGCCGAGATGCAACGTTGCTCCGGCACGCAGTTCGACCCGCAGGTCGTCACTGCGCTCGGGCGCATCAACGCCGGCGCGTGAACCAGCCGCCGCGGGGCGGCGGCACCGGATGCTCGCCGAGCGAGCGAGCGCCCGCAACGAGATCCTCCGGCGTGAGCTCCATCAGCTCCGTGTGCGACAGCCCTTCGACGTCGCCGACGCCGAGCCGTAGCGCCTGCGCGTTCAGCGACTGCTCGAAGAGCGTTCGCGCAAAGCGCGCGTTGCCGAACGACTCGTCGCGCTCCGCGTTGTGGAAGATCGCGCGCAACGCTTCCTCGGCCCCTTCCCCCAGCGCGTACGAGGACTCGGCGGCGAACCGCCGGAAGATCTCGACGAGATCGTCGGTCGAGTAGTCGGGGAACTCGATCTCGCGCGAGAACCGTGAGCGCAAACCGGGATTCGACTCGAGGAAGCGCCGCATCAAGCGCGGGTAGCCCGCGACGATCACGACCAGCCGGTGGCGGTTGTCCTCCATGCGCTTGAGCAGCGTCTCGATCGCCTCGTCACCGAAGTCGAGCCGCTCCGCTTCGCGCGACAGCGCGTACGCCTCGTCGACGAAGAGCACGCCGTCGAGCGCCTTGCGCACGACGCGATCGGTCTTCACCGCGGTCAGCCCGACGTACTGGCCGACGAGCCCCGCACGGTCGACCTCGACGAGGTGGCCTTTCCGCAGCAGGCCCATCGAGCGGTACATCTGCGCGAGCAGCCGCGCGACGGTCGTCTTGCCCGTGCCCGGGTTGCCGAGGAAGACGAGGTGCTGCGTCGTCGCCACCTCCGGCAGGCCGGCTTCCAGGCGCCGCGCCTGCACGCGCAGGAACGCGACGAGTGCGCGCACCTGCTCCTTCACCGACTCGAGGCCCGGCAGCTCGTCGAGCTCCGCGAGCAGCTCCTCGAGCGGGCGCGCCGGCTCCTGCCGCCGCAGCGCGTCGAAATCGAGCTCCTCACCGATCGTCGCGCGAAGCTGGTCCCCGAGCGCCTTCAAGGAATCGAGCGGATTCGGCATGAGGTGACGGTACCCATTACGGTTCGGCGGGATGCCCCAGGGCCCGATGAAGCCGGACGAGCTGCAGCGGTATGCAGAGATGATCGTCAAGGGCTGCGTCGCATTCCGCCGCGGCGACATCCTCGTCGAGCGGGTGAACATCGCGCACCGTGACCTCGCCGTCGCTGTCGCCGAGGCCGCCTACCGAGCGGGGGCAGCAGCCGTCGACGTCGAATACGACGACAGCCGGGTCTATGCCGCACGCATCAAGCACGGGTCGAGTGCCGCACTCGGCAAGCGCACGTCGTGGCAGGCCGAACGAATGCGCGCCCTCGGGACGGAGCACGTCGCGATCGTGCAGGTGATGGGCGAGACAGAGCTCGGCGTGCTCGCCGACCTGCCGCCCGAGCGCGTGGCGGAGGACTCGAAGCGCCTCTCTGCAGGCCCCGAGATGGCGCGCATCCGCCGCGAGGGACGCCTGCGCGGGACGATCTGCGCGTGGCCGACCGACGACTGGGCCGCGCGCGTGTTCCCGGACCTGGACGTCGACAAGGCAAAGCGCAAGCTCGCACAGGACATCCTCTGGTTCTGCCGCCTCGGCCCCCGGGACGCGCCGGGGCACAAGAGCTGGCTCGAGCACCTGACCGCGCTGCGGCGGCGGGCGGCGCGGTTGACCAAGCTCGACCTGAAGGAGGTCTACGTCCGGGACAAGGGCACCGACCTGCGGCTGAAGGTCGCGCCGTTCTCGATGTGGCGCGGCGGCGGCGAGCGTGATCACTGGGGCAGGCAGATCGCGATGAACGTGCCGACCGAGGAGTGCTTCATCTCACCGGATGCAGCAGCGACCGAGGGCACGTTTCGCTGCTCGCGCCCGCGCAGCTTCGGCGGGCGGGTGATCGAAGACCTCTCGGGCGAGTTCCGCGGCGGACGCCTCGTGCGCCTCAAGGCGAAGCGCGAGACAGACCGTGACTGGCTCGCGCGCTACCTCGCCGCGATCCCGAACGCCGACCGGCTCGGGGAGATCGCACTCGTCGACGCGACCTCGCGCATCGGCCAGACCGGCCGCATCTACTACAACGGCCTGCTCGACGAGAACGCCGCCGCGCACATGGCGTTCGGCTCCGGGTTCGCGAAGACCCGCACGGTGCCGATCGGGCAGAAGCGCCATGGCGTCAACCGCTCGAAGACCCACGTCGACGTGATGATCGGCACGGACGCCCTCAATGCCGTCGGTGTGACCCAATCCGGGAAGAGCGTGCCGCTCGTCACCGACGGCCTGTGGCAGTTCTGAGCTACAGTTAACGAGGTTAATGATTCGCGTGGTTAACGACCCGATGACAATTGCCGGCCGGCTCAGGCCCGTGCTCCTGCGCCTCGCGCGGGAGCTGCGCCGCGAGATCCACTCGCTCGGCGTCACCGGCGGCCAGGTCTCGCTGCTCGCGTCGATCAAGCACAACCCCGGGATCACCGCCACCGAGCTCGCCGAGCGCGAGCGCGTGTCGGCGCCGGGAATGTCCGGTCACCTCGTCCGCCTCGAGGCGGCGAAGCTGATCGAGCGGACGCGTGCGACGGACCGGCGCCGCATCGGCCTCTTCCTGACGCCCGAGGGCGACAAGGTGCTGAAGTCGGTGCGCAAGAAGCGGACTGCATGGCTGGTGGCGCGGCTCGAGCGCCTGGAGCCGGACGAGCGGGAAGACATCGAACGGTCGATCGACGCGCTGGAGAAGTTGTTGAGCGACGAGTGACGCTGCTCAAGCTCGCGTCACGCCGGACCTTCGCCTCGTTGAGGCGGCACCGCAACTACCGACTTTTCTTCTACGGCCAGCTCACGTCCGTCGCCGGGACATGGATGCAGAACATCGCCATGGCGTGGCTCGTCGTCGGCCTGGCGCCGCACTCGCGCGGGCTCGCCGTCGGCCTGCTCGCAGCCTGCCGCTTCGGCCCCTTCACGGTGATCGGGCTGTTCGCGGGCGTCGTCACCGACCGCTTCGACAACCGCCACATCGTGATCGTCACGCAGTCGGTGCAGATGGTGTTCTCGGCGGTGCTTGCGATCGTGACGCTCCTCGGGCACGTGCAGCTCTGGGAGGTCTATGCGATCGCCGTGCTCACCGGCGCCGCGCTCGTCTTCGACGCCCCGTCGCGCCAGAACCTCACCTTCCAGATGGTCGGGCGCGACGAGCTGCCGAATGCGATCGCACTCAACTCGAGCCTCTTCAACACGGCGCGCATCTTCGGCCCCGCGCTCGCCGGCGTGCTGATCGCGGCCGTCGGGCCGGGCTGGTGCTTCGCGGTCAACACCGCGAGCTTCCTGGCGGTGCTCGGCGGGCTGCTGGCGATGCGCGTCTCGGAGATGTATCCACTGCTCGACCGGCGCCGGCCCACGGTGTGGCGCGGGACGCGCGAGGGCTTCGGCTACGCGCGGCGCAACCGAACGGTGCTCGTCACGCTCGTCATGACGGCCGTCTTCTCGGCGGTCGGCTTCAACTTCAACATCCTGCTGCCGCTGCTCGCGAAGACCACGCTCGCGGCCGGCCCGCGCACCTTCGGGATCATCTCGGCCTGCTTCGGCGCCGGCGCGCTCGTCGGGGCGCTCTCCGCCGCCGCCGTGTCACGGACGACCTGGCGCGTCATGTTCCTCGGCTCCGCGGGCTTTGGTGTGTGCGAGCTCCTGATCGCCCCGGTGCGCTCGACCCTCCTCGTGGGCGTCCTGCTCTTCGTCTGCGGCATCTTCTTCACGAGCTACACGGCGAACTCCAACGCCGCGATCCAGCTGGCCAGCCCGGATCACATCCGCGGCCGCGTCCTCGGGCTCTACTACTACGCCTGGAACGGCCTCGCGCCGCTCGGTGCGCTGATCGTCGGCTGGATGTGCGACCGCGGCGGCACCGAACTTGCGTTCGCGGTCGGCGGCGTCTCGGGGATCACGATGACGGTGCTCGGCGCGCTCGCGATCAAGCGGCCGAAGCGGTTCACCCCGCGCCGCGTTCAGGCGGAGCCGGCCGAGCAGATCGCTGCATAGCGCACAAGCACTCCCAAAGTCGTAGACTCGCGTTCCGATTCAGGCTTTGGATTCGGTTCCGTCAGGTATCAGGGGGTGGGGATGGCGCAGGTCGCGTTCGAGAGGGTCAGCAAGATCTACCCGGACGGCACACGAGCCGTCAACGACATCAACCTCGACATCCAAGACGGGGAGTTCATGGTCCTCGTCGGACCCTCTGGATGTGGCAAGACGACGGCACTGCGCATGGTCGCGGGCCTCGAGGAGATCTCGGAAGGCGTCCTGAAGATCGGCGACCGGGTCGTGAACCATGTCCCGTCACGCGATCGGGACATCGCAATGGTGTTCCAGAGCTACGCGCTCTACCCCCACCTCTCGGTGTACGAGAACATCGCGTTCGGCCTGCGGCTGAAGAAGATGTCGAAGGACGAGATCGAGACGCGCGTTGCGCGCGCCGCGAACATCCTCGGGCTCACCGACTACCTCAAGCGCAAGCCGCGCGCGCTCTCCGGCGGCCAGCGGCAGCGCGTCGCGATGGGGCGCGCGATCGTGCGCGAGCCGGCGGCGTTCCTGATGGACGAGCCGCTCTCGAACCTCGACGCGAAGCTGCGCGTACAGACCCGCGCGGAGATCTCGAAGCTGCAGTCGGACCTCGGCGTCACGACGATCTACGTCACGCACGACCAGATCGAGGCGATGACGATGGGCAGCCGGGTCGCCGTGATGCGCAAGGGAGAGATCCAGCAGGTCGACGACCCGCAGACGCTGTACGACCGCCCGCTCAACCTCTTCGTCGGCGGCTTCATCGGCAGCCCGTCGATGAACATGCTCGACGCGGTCATCGCGTCGTCGAACGGCGGCCTCGCCGCGACGATCGGCAACCAGACGATCTCGCTCGGCCCCGAAGCGCTCGAGAACCACCCGGCGTTGAAGGCCTACGTTGGGAAGCAGGTCGTGCTCGGCATCCGCCCGGAGGACCTCGAAGATGCGGCGCTCGAGACCGGCGCGCCGGCCGAGCGGCAGCTCCGCGGCAGGCTCGAGCTCAAAGAGGCGCTCGGCTCCGAGATCATGGCGCACTTCGCGATCAAGGGCGCGCACGCCGAAACGGACGAGACGCGCGAGCTCGCGAAGGACGTCGGCGCCGAAGGCGTCGAGCAGCCGATCGGCGTCGCCGAGGACGAAGCCGTGATTGTCGGTAGGTTCGGCGCCCGGTCGCGCATCAAGCAAGGCGACGAGGTGACGGCAGTGGTCGACACCCGCGCACTCCATTTCTTCGATCCCCAGACAGGTAACGGAATCTACGAGTCAACGAAAGGAGCAGAAGCGTGAAAGCCCCCAAGAAGTTCATCATCGCGGCGCTGCTCGGTGTGGTTCTGCTCGCGGCAGTCACCGCATTCGCCAGCGCCAAGTCAACGAAGAAGTCCGCATCAGGCTCGGTCTCGATCGTCGGTGTGTGGACCGGTCCCGAGGAGAAGGCGTTCAACGCCGTTCTCGCCGGCTTCAGGAAGGCCAACCCCGGCATCAAGGTGAGCTACAAGTCGACCGGCGACAACACTCCGACGGTCCTCGCGACCGCGGTGGCCGGCGGCAAACCGCCGGACCTGGCATCGGTTTCGCAGCCGGGCCTCGTCAGCGACTTCCAGAAGAAGGGCGCGCTCAAGAACATCGACTACGCGAAGGGCGCGCTCGCGAGGAACTACCCAGCTGACATCGCAAAGATCGGCGTCATCAAGGGGCACCTGTACGGCTTCCTGATCAAGGGTGCCAACAAGTCGACCGTTTGGTACAACGTCAAGTCGTTCACCAACGCGGGCGTCAAGGCGCCGAAGACGTGGGGCGCGTTCGTAAAGGCCGCCGGCACGTTGAAGGCCTCGGGCACTCCGGCGTTCTCCGTCGGCGGTGCCGATGGTTGGACGCTCACCGACCTGTTCGAGAACATCTATCTCCGCCAGGCCGGTCCCGCGAAGTACGACGCGTTGTCGCATCACACGATCAAGTGGACCGACGCGTCGGTGGTCAAGGCGCTGAAGACGATGGGTGCCGTCCTGCAGAGCAGCAACATCGCAGGCGGCACGTCGGGTGCACTGCAGACCGACTTCCCGACCTCGGTCGCGAACGTGTTCGCAGCGGCTCCGAAGGCAGCGATGGTGATCGAGGGCGACTTCGTCCCCGGCGTCGTCGCAGGCAAGAACCCGCTGAAGCCGGTCTCCGGCTACAACGTCTTCCCGTTCCCGGCGATCGGGAACACGGCGAACTACGTCGAAGGCGGCGGCGACATGGTGATGGCGTTCAAGGACACGCCTGCGATCCGTGCTCTCGTGCAGTACCTGGCGACGGGCGCAGCGCAGACGATCTGGGCGAAGCGCGGCGGGTACACCGCCCCGGCGAAGACCGTGCCGGCAAGCGCGTATCCCGACGCAATCACCCGCGCGACCGCAAGCGCGGTCGGTAAGGCGAAGGTCTTCCGGTTCGACCTCTCCGACCTCCAGCCGGCGTCGTTCGGCGGCACGGTCGGGCAGGGCGAGTTCAAGATCTTCCAGGACTTCCTGAAGAACCCGAGTAACGCCACTGGCATTGCGAAGTCGCTCGAGACAGCGGCAGCGAAGGCATACAAAGCCGGCAAGTGAGCGGAAGTAGCGGAGGCATTGCGGTGGAGCCGCCGGTGACGGCGGCTCCACCCTCCGGAGGGCCGGGCGTGTTGCGGCGTAACGCCGTCGCGCTCGGTTTCCTCCTGCCTGCCGCGATCATCCTCAGCGTGATGATCGTCTACCCGACGATCTACACGATCATCCGCAGCTTCTACGGCAAGGACGCGCACGAGGGCTTCCTGCCGAGCGGCCAGTTCGCGGGGATCGACAACTACAAGTCGCTCTTCTCGACGAACATCCTCGTCACCGCGATCAAGAACAGCGCGATCTGGATCCTCGTCGCGCCCGCGCTCGTCACGTCGATCGGACTCGTGTTCGCCGTGCTCACCGAACGCATCCGCTGGGCCGTCGCGTTCAAGGCGATCGTCTTCATGCCGATGGCGATCTCGCTGTTCGCGACCGGCGTGATCTGGCACCTGATGTACATCAAGGATCCCGGCCAGGGCGCGATCAACGCCGGGGTCGGTGCGATCGAGAGCTGGTGGTCGCCGCCCGGCTCGCTGTCGAACGCGGCCGCGTCGACGAGCGGGCTGACCGGGTCTCCGCAGACGGGTTACGTGCTGCACAAGTCGATTTCCTCGGGCGGCACCGCGCTGCTCGGCCTCACTGCGATCCCGCCGACCGACGTCCCGTCGTCGGCGAAGCAAGCTGTCGTCCCCGCGCCGAAGAGCGGTGCGATCACGGGCGTCGTCTGGCGCGACTTCAAGCCGGGCGGCGGTGTCCCGGGCAAGGTCGAGCCGCAGGAGCTTGGACTGCCCGCGGTGAAGGTGAGCCTGTTCGACTCGAGCGGTAAGAGCGTCCAGACGGCCTCCACCGCGGACGACGGCACGTTCACCTTCGACAACGTGTCCGGCTCGGGCTACAAGGTCGGCATCGCGAAGTCGACATTCGCGGCGCCGTTCCAGGGCATCTCGTGGCTCGGGTCGAAGCTGATCACGCCTTCGATCATCCTCGCCTACATCTGGGTGTGGGCCGGTTTCGCGATGGTCGTGATCGGCGCCGGCCTCGCAGCGATTTCGCGCGAGGTGCTCGAAGCGGCGCGCACCGACGGCGCCAGCGAGTGGCAGGTCTTCCGGCGCATCACCGTGCCGATGCTCGCGCCGGTGCTCTCGGTCGTGTTCATCACGATGCTGATCAACGTCTTGAAGGTCTTCGACATCGTGATCTCGATCGCGCCGGGCTCGACGCAATCGGACGCCGCGGTGATCGCGGTGCAGATGTGGCGGCAGAGCTTCGGCGGCGTCAACGACTTCGGCCTCGGCTCGGCGATCGCCGTCTTCCTGTTCATCCTCGTCATCCCGGTGCTGCTCCTGAACGTGCGCCGCTTCCGGAGGGAGGTCTAGCTCGTGGCCACGATCGAAGCAGAAGCCGCGCCCATCATCGTCAAGGACCCGAGCGAACGCGTCTCGGCAAAGCTCGTGCGCGCGTTCGCGAAGACCCCGCTGCACCTCTTCCTCGCGTTCATCGCCCTGCTGTGGCTGATGCCGACGCTCGGCCTCTTCCTCACGTCGCTGCTCTCACCGACCGACTTCACGCAGTTCGGTTGGTGGAAGGTGATCTCCAAACCGCATCTTGCCACCTGGTCGAACTACGCGAACGTCTGGAACGGGACCGACATCCCGACCTCGTTGCGCATCACCGCCGAGATCGCGATCGGCGGGACGGCGCTGCCGATCATCGTCGCGGCGCTCGCCGGCTACGCGTTCGCGTGGGTCGAGTTCCCCGGGCGCGACTGGCTGTTCGTGTTCGTGATCGCGCTGCTCGTCGTGCCGCTGCAGATGGCGCTGATCCCGGTGTTCCATCTCTACAACGTCGCCCACCTCTACGACACGATCTTGGGCCTGATCCTGTTCCACACGGCGTTCGGGCTCCCGTTCGCGATCTTCCTGTTGCGAAACTTCTTCATCGGGATACCCAAGGACATACTCGAATCGGCGCGCATCGACGGCGCGTCCGAGATCCGCATCTTCCTGAAGCTGATCCTGCCGCTCGGCCTGCCGGCGATCGCATCGCTCGCGATCTTCCAGTTCCTCTGGACCTGGAACGACCTGCTGGTCGCACTCGTGATGGCGCGCAACACGACGCCGATCACCGTCGACATCTTCTCCCAGCTGCGCCAGTTCGGCTCGAACATCGACATCATCG
>Ga0068855_100011171_pt1 | contig 10843 bp, 26 predicted proteins | sample KBSCornC52_FD_66592 | JGI IMG/M metagenome (GOLD analysis project Ga0068855, IMG submission 66592) | Corn rhizosphere microbial communities from Kellogg Biological Station, Michigan, USA - KBS Corn C5-2 | ecosystem: Host-associated > Plants > Roots > Rhizosphere > Soil ... | reverse complement strand
GGGCCACACATCGGCCACGCGTCGGGCTACCGCAGCGGCTACAAGATCGACAAGCACGCGCACAGGCAGCAGCGGCTGGTGCGCGCCTGGCTGCTCGAAGGGCCGGTGCTCGACGAGATCCAGGCGTTGCTCGTCGAGAAGTTCGTCCCGTTCTGGGGGCTGACGCCGCCGATCGTCGACGCCGACGGTGTCAGTTTCTGCGATGCCTGCGCCAGCTTGTACAATCTGGCGAAGGCGCTGCTCGACCACGCGGACGAGGTGTCCCCCGCGATCATCGCGGACTTCTACGACGGCTTCCCGACCGAGTGCGAGCGCGGCGATGACGAGGATGCGCGGGGTCTCGATGACCTCAATTGCCGCCTTATCGCGCTCAAGAACGCCAAGTGCGGCACCAGCGACAGCTACTCGGGCAGCAACAACAACCCCGGCTGGCGTGCGGGGCTGTCGCTGGCGACGCTACGCAACATCATCGCGAGCATGGCGTACGAAGAGAACAACCGGCGCGATCGCACGAACGAACGCAACGAATACGACGACGACGAGCACGAGGAGTTGATCGACATGGAGGCGCTGGCGCGCGCCTTCGATGAGCTTGTGCTGCCCTTCCTCAACGCCACCACCCAGATCGGCGAGGCCGTCGACGCTGTGCCTGCCTCCTAGTGCTGTACAGCGTGCGGCTGCGCCACCTGCGCTCCGGCCGCTTCGTGCGTGCGCTCGTTGAGGCGCGCACGCAGGCGGGCGCGGTGCGGCTGGCGCTGCTGAAGATCGAGGCAGGGTATGGTGCATGGGTGGGGGACGATCCCCCGCCCTTTACCTTGCACGATGCCTGGGTGCAGGATCAGATCGAGGAGGCGTAGATGAACGTGCAGAACCAGCCGACCACGGTGCGCGGCGTCGCCGAGCGCGCGCTGACCTACCTGGAGACGATCACCCTGGCGAACGGTGACCCGCGCGTCGTGCTCACCGACGAGTATCCTCACTGGATGTGCCAGCTAGTGCGCACAGGCGAGGGGTCGTTTGCGCTCGACGACCAGCGCTATGAGTTCATCCAGGAGGCGCTCGTTGCGCTCACCGAGGCGAGCGACGACGAGATCAGGCACGGCGAGGTCGCCGAGTACCTGCCCGAGGAGGTCTACACGGCCAACTTCACCGCCTGGCTCGCGAGCAACAGCGGCCGGGTCGAGTACCTCTCCGACGCCCTGCACGAGTGCGGCGGTGCGGAGAGTGGCTTCGATCTGCTGGCGCAAGCCTACCGCCTCGAACAGGAGGAGGTGCTGTACCTCCTGCTGGACTTCATCCAGGACGAGATGATCGTCGAGGACGACGACGACGAAGAGGAGGGCGAGGATGACGACGGAGCCGAGTAACCTCGCCTACATGTGGGAGGTCGTCGCGGCGGCGCGGGCGGAAGAGAACATCTATCGGGCTAAGTACAACCTCGGCCCGATCCCCACGCGCACCACCGAGGTAAGCCAGCAACTGCTGCGGCGATCGCTCTACCTCTGCCTCGACCGCGCCAGCGCGCAGAAGTTCTTCGAGGGCTACGTCGAGTACTGCTTCGATCCCACGATCGACACGCTGACGACGATCGAACAGTGCCGCAAACGGATCGGCTTCGAACTGCGCGACAAGGAGGAGGCGATCCGCACGCTCTGGGCGGAGGCGGTCGGCGCGTTCGATCCGCTCGCCGAACAGGAGGCCAACCGTGGATGAACTATACCTCGTCGTCAGCGTTAGCGGCGGCGTTATCGGCGAATATCACGCCTGCGCCACGGAGTTCGCCGCGCAAGAGTTCGTGCGCAAGCACGTCATCGCGGACTTCGATCTCAACGATGACGACGTTGACATAATCAAAGTTGAGCTTCCCAGCCTCGCGATGACGCGTTGCCTCTCATTCGATGAGGTCGAGACATGGGTCAACGAACAGGAGGCAAACGATGCTTAGCCTACCGATCAGCCAGGATATGTACGAGGAGTTGGACGAGACGCTGCTCGACTACCTCGCCGATCCTGCAACCTACCGCGATTACCTCACGCGCGAGAAGCGCGCCGATGACATCGCGGGCCACGCCCGCGCGCCCATGAGTTGTCCACTCCAGCGCTACCTGTACGAGTGCCTGCGCACGCGCGCCGACAACGCCGCGTTCTGGCGCGAGCTTATCCTCGTCACCGTGCAGGGCGACAGCGTCGTCTTGTACTGGTCGCTGAGCAGCCTCAACAGCAACACCGTTGAAACGTACGCGTTCGAGCCACCGGACTGGGTGAGCGACTTCACCAACACCGTCGACGAGGGCAAGGAGACGGGCGCTCCGATCACCTGCGACCGGGCGGTCTGGTACCTCGACGGCATCATCATGCGCCAGAGGGAAGACGGTGAGCGCTAACCCAAGCTGCCGCGACTGCGCCTGGGAAGACCGCAGCGAGATCATCCGCTGGGGCAAGGAGTGGCGCTGCGCCGACAGCAACGCCTGCTTCAAGCGGCGGGCGAGGCTGCTCGCCTCGGTCGAGTGCTACCGCTGCCACACGATCGGCGCGGCGGTGTTCTTCGCCGTACCCCCCGTCGACGCGAACAACTGGCGTCCGGGCGAGTGGCAGTGCAAGGACGAGGAGGGCTGCCGCGTGCGGGCGCAGACCTGGTCGGCGCGCAACGGACGGGCGGGCAGCGCCGCGCCCGACGCCAGCGATCTCTACGGCTAAGGAGGATACCCGTGCACAACAAACAACTGCTGCACTTCCTTGCGAACGCGCGCAAGGTCTACAACAAGGACATCGTCTGGTACCGACCGGACGACCAGCACATCTGGCTGTCCGACCACAACGCCGCCTTCAAGGTGCCGTTCGCCCAGTTCGCCACCGTGGCGACGGCCTGGATGGGCGAGGCGTACGACGCGGACGACTACCCCGTCGGTGGTGCGAACAACAGCCGCCTTCAGGAGTTGACCGTGCTGCCGCCCGAGCGCAACGACGAGGGTGAGTGCACGCTCTGGTTCCTCGGCCACAGCCCCGTCGAACACGACAAGCAGCACGACGCCTACCGGCTCCGCGCGTCGGGTGCGCCCGCTGCGCCCGACGGCAAGGAGCCGGAGCGCTGGGTGCGGGCGGTCTACCTGGCGATGGCCGCGCAGTACGGCTCGTTCCTGACGCGCAAGCTCAACATCAACGACGTTGTCTGGGGAGATGAGGTCCGGCTCATCGTCTACGTGCGGTCCTACAACGACCTGGGTGCGCTCTTGATGCCGATGCGGATCAACGCTACGCCACGCGCGTAGCATAAAGGGCGGCAGGCTTTGATCGGCCTGCCGTTCACCGTCGGGGCAAGCAAAACGCCCCGATTTTGCCCCGTGTGCCCTGTGGCTGTGGCGCTGCTGGTGACGGGAGACGTGTGTGCCCAAGGAGGATGGTGATGATGAAGCGCTACGCCGCCGCAAGCTCGGTGGATGGCCAACTTACCGGCGAAGTGGTGCATATCAACCTGTTCAACGTCGACGCAATCCGCGCCCTACGCACCGTCAAAGGGGAGAACACGCCGAGCGCGCTCGCCACGATGGTCTACATGATGGGCGGCACGGCGTTCTGTGTCGCGGAGAGCGCGGACGCCGTGGCGAACCACGTCACACAGGCGCTAAAGCACATCTAGGAGGAAGCTATGCGCAAACGTGACGAAGCCTGCCCGAAATGTGGCGACACTGCTTGCTACGCGCACTGTCAAGAGAACAAGCGCGGTGGTTATCGCCACGAACATGACGGCGATATGCTCGTCTCTAAGGATGGCGGTCGCCTCTACCTCGACACCAACTGCAAGCACTGCGGCCAGAGCGGTAGTGTCCCGTTCGTCTTCGACGACGATAGCGTGATCTGGGGCTAGGAGGGATGATGAAAGAAATCACGGTACCCGTGCATATCCTCTTCGAGGATGAGGAGCAGCCGCTCTGCGTCTACCACATCCTCTCCTACGCCAGTGCGGGGATCTACCAGGAGCTAGGCAAGCTCGTCTTCGACCAGGACATCCCCGCTGGCGAGCGGCTACTGAGCGCCGCCGACGTGGTTGTGCGGATGGTTGACACGCTGGCGCTAATGAACGACGCGGAGCCGTGCTTCTGGTGTGAACGCGACCAAGAGGCCGAGGAGGAGGGGCCAAATGGCTAAGTACGAGGGGGCCTTGTGCGGTGTCGTGCGGATCGGCCTCAACCCGGTGATCGAGGCGGCGAGCGCCGAGGAAGCGCAACAGCGTTTCATCGATCTGCTCAAGCAAGGCGATCTATCCACCCTTCTGTTGCGCGAAGCGCGCTACAGCATCATCGATCAGCCGGACTATGAAGTGGAGGTGCAGTGCGTCACGTTGCTACCCGATAACACACCCCTGACCGATCTTAGCGAGGAGAGTGCCGATGCTTGAGATACGCGAGAACGCAAAGCCCTTGCTAGAGATGATCGCGGCTCCTCTGTCGCTCAGGTTCGCTCTGAATATGGCGACATCTGACAACCAGGGACAAGAACTCTTCGACCTCATCCAGTCCCTGGTCATTCAGGGGATGGTGATGACGATGGCTGACCGTACCTTCTGCGAGGAACTGGTCAACGGTATCATCCCCGCCGAGAATCTCGCTACGCTGCAAGCCACTGCCCGCGCGGGAATACAAAAGGTGATAGCGCAGGTCACTGCTGAAGGACAGGAGGATGAGCAACACCTGGAAGGATAAGCGCAAGCATCGACGGCGCGTGGCGGGGACGCTAGCGGGGCTACAAGAGCACGAGAAGCGCGCCGATCGCCGTCGTAACGACGCCTGGCGGATCAAGCACCCGATCTTCTGGCGCAATGACGGCTCATGGGACAGGGTAGGGGTGCCACGCGGGAGGAGACAGCATGGCTGAGAAGCTACGGTACGAGACGGCGACGGTCGAGAGCGTCGCGCCGGAGACGCCACCGGGCGGGGTGTTCACCGTCGAGGAGTTCGAGGGGCCGATCAAGCGCTCGAAGTTCTGCGCGGGCGAGCTACCCCAGGTCGGCGACGTGATTCGCTTCGGCCTGGGGCGCGATGGCTTCGTGCAGGAGATCGAGGTCGTGACGGCGGCGAGCGCCGCGCCCGCCAGGGGCTACCAGCGCAGCGTCGTCGGCGCGAGCGCGACGGCGAAGGACATCCAGATCATCCGCCAGAGTTCGCTCACGCGGGCGATCGAGTTCCTCAGCTACTTCGAGAAGATCGCCCCGACGCCCAAGGACGAGGGCGTGGAGTTCGACGAAGAGGTGAGCACGCTCTTCGCGCTCGCCGAACGGATCGAAAACTGGTGTCTGCGCTGATGAGCAACATCATCCTCTTCCTGGTCACCCTGATCGTGCAGCTAGCGCTGTACACGGCCGCGATCGTCACGCTGGTGGTTGAGCTATTCAACCGCCTGCTCGACCGCGACCGCCTCTAGGAGAGGGACGATGTTGATCTCTCTGCTCATGGCCTACTACGCGGTGCGCCCACCCAAGGCGATCGTGCGGGCGCACCGCAAACGCCAGAAACAACTCAAGCTCGCCAAGAAAGGAGTGCCGCAGCGCCCACGCGTCCCACGGCTACCCACACGCTTCTAGCAGACATAGCATCGAGTGCTATATGGAGGCTATATGAGCCAAAACAGTCTCGCCCCCGAGGCGGCGAACGCGCTGTCCTTCACCCAGATCGTCACCGACGAGCGGCGCGAACCGAGCGAGATCGGCCGCGACGGCATCGTCGTCCAGATCGAGATGATGACGCCCGCCCGCGCCGAGCGCATCCTCGACCGCTACAACACGCTCAACCGGCCGATCTCCGACCGGCACATCGAGTGGGTGCGCGGCATCATCGAGCGGGGTGAGTGGGAGATCCTCGACTCGGGGATCGGCTTCGACCTCGAAGGCGTGCTGGTCAACGGCCAGCACCGGCTCTACGCGATCGCGCTGGGGGAGAAGGCGGTGCCGATGATCGTCACCTACGGGCTGGCGCTGACCGCGCGCCTGAAGATCGACACCGGCCGCTTCCGCACGATCGGTCAGACCCTGACGATGCAGGGCGAGGTAAGCTCCAACGCCGTCACGGCGGCGGTCAACCTCTACATCGCCTACGAGAAGAACCGGATCACGCTACGCGGCGCAAACCGCTCGAACTACCACACCACGCTGCGCCTCACCGCCCAGCAGGTCCAGCAGTTCCTCGACACGCATCCAGGGATGCGCGAGGCCGCAGGGACGGTCAACGCCTACCTCCACCCGAAGAAGATGCTACCCCCCAGCGTCGCCACCTGGCTCTACTACGAGTTCAGCCAGATCGACCAGCGCGCGGCGGATACGTTCTTCGAGAGCGTTGGCAACGGCATCGGCCTTGGCGAGGGCGACCCGCGCTTCACCTTGCGCAAGCGGTTGCTGGAGAACGCCAGCGTAGGCACGCTGCGCAAGCTGGAGACGATGGTGCTGGCCGCGCTGACGGTGCGCGCCTGGAACGGCTACCGGCGCGGTGAGACGCTGACGCGGCTCTTGATCAGCAAGGACAGCGCCTTCCCGATCATCGCCGGAAGGAAGTAAGCTCACAACGACGGGGGCTAGTCAGGGGAGGGGTAAGCACAGAGCTTACCCCTCTTCTGTGCAGCAAAACGTCCATACGGGAGGGTGACGATGACGACGGAAGATAAGCGCGACGCGGCGGTGATCCCACTCGCGATCGGGGAGTCCCAGGTTGAGGCGGTGCTGGCGACGCTGATGGCGGGCGGGCCGCAGGGGCTGGCCTTCGCGCTCGCCTCGCTGTTCATGCAGGGGATGAGCTTCGGCGCGCACTACCCCGAGATCAACGCGAAGCTGCGCGCCGACTACGAGGCGAACGACCCCAAGGCGGTCGAGCAGACGGCGGCGCTCGAAGCCGATCTGCTGGCGCTCTACGAGCGCTCGGGCGAGGAGCACGACGCGCTGACCTGCCCGCACTGCCGCGCCAACACCCAGAACTAGGAGGTGACCTGATGGGCGACCGAGGCAACATCGTTCTGGACTTCAACCGCGACCCGCTCGTGCGGCACGGCGAAGAGACCGTGTACAGCGACATCTACCTCTACACGCACTGGAACGGCTACATCATCCAGCACATCCTCGCCAGCGCGCTCGATAAGGGGTGCGGGCGTTGGAACGACCCGTCCTACCTGGCGCGGATCATCTTCAACCGGCTGACCAGCAGCGACCCCGACGGCGAGACCGGCTTCGGTCTCAGCCCCTACGAGACCGACAACGAGTACGCGATGCCGCGCGTGCTGCTGGAGCAGCAGCGCGTCGAGTACGTCGGCCGGACGTACACGTTCGCGGAGTTCGTCGCCCGCTTCAAGCGCCCGGAAAACAAGGACGGCGCGCTTGTCCTCGCCGACGATGCGATCGACGACGGCTGCCACGCCACGATCGACGAGGAGGACAGCGAATGAGCCACTTCATCACCGCCGTACTGCTCCCCAGCACGCTCGATAGCACGGACGAGCGCGCGGTCGAGGCGTACCTCGCCGAGGTGCTCGCACCGTACGACGAGAACAAGCAGGTCGACCCCTACGCGCGCCCCTGCTACTGCGTCGGCCACGCCGCGAAGATGCGCGTGCTGGGGCGGATGGGCGAGGCGGCGGACCCCGGCAAGGACAAACACGAGCGCGCCCACATCGTCGACCGGATGCAGGAGTTCTACCAGATCTACCAGCGCTGGATCGCCGCCCCCAAGGTCGACTACTTCCGCGACGACCCCGACGACCTCGCCCCGGCGCAGCGGGCGCTCTACGACCTCGACCACTCCGTCTGGGAGGCGCTCTGCGACCTCAAGGAGCGGGTGCTCAACGCGCTGGTCGCGGCCGAGCCGGACGCCACCAACGCCGAGGTGACCTGTGACGTGTGCCACGGCAGCGGCGTCGAGCAGTGCACCTACAACCCCGATTCGAAGTGGGATTGGTACCAGGTTGGCGGGCGCTGGGACGGCTTCTTCGGCGACGACGGCGCGCGGAGCAACGTCGTCGCCCTGCGCGCGCACCGCGCGGTGGTCGGCGCGAGCATGAAGCGCGCCGCCTACGCCTACGTCACGCTCACGGGCCAGTGGGCGGCGAAGGGCGAGATGGGCTGGTTCGGCATCAGCCACGACGCGAAGGAGCAGGACGCCTGGCAGGCGCAACTGCTGGCGCTGCTCGACGCCAGCCTGCTCGCCGACCCCGACGCGCAGGTCGTCGCGGTCGATCTGCACATCTAGGAGGGCCACACGCTATGGCAGGACGCAGACCGTACATGGTCGTCGTACTCAAGGACCAGGAGGTGATCGCCGTCGAGGAGTATCGCGGCACGATCAGCGTCGCGGGGGACATCGTCGCCGAGCACCGGGGTGATCGCGGCGTGCTCTTTACGCTCGGCACGAAGTCGAACTGGATCAAAGAGGGGCAGGTGCTGCCCGGCACCGTCAGCCGCCGCTAAGGAGGGGGTATGGAGTACGAACTCACCCGCGCCGACCTCTTCCTGCGCACCGCCCACATTCTCGACGAGGAGCCGCCGATGACCGACAGCGCCATCACCAGCACCATCAACTTCGCGATCGACTTTATGCTCAACGACGCCGACGGCGCGCAGTTCTGCACCGCCCACCGGCTCGTCAACTTCTACGGCCAGGCGGCAAACCAAGCGTACGGCAACGCGCAGGATCTGTACGAGCACTGCCTTGCGCAGCGCAACAAGTACATAACCATCGTCGATGAGCGGGTCGACGCCTTGCCCGACGACGCCACCTGCCCCGCCTGCATCGCAGCAGCGCGCAAGGACTACATCGTCCACGTCAAGCGCGAGGTCACGCTGGTGCAGTACGGCACCGTGCGCGTCGACCAACAGCGCACGGCCGAGGCGGCGACCGAGGCGCTCCAGGCGAACCTGGCCAGGGGCGACTACTACACGCTGGTGGGGATCACCTGGGAGGCGCTCGAAGAGGGTGAGATCACCCGCGAAGACGACCCGCAGATCGACGAAGAGTACGACCCCGAGGTCGACTGATGCCCCGCACCCTCGCCCGGCTGATGCGGACGGCGGACTACGTCGCCGCGCCGCCCGGTAGCCTCTACTGGCGCACCCACGCGCGGCTCGCGCGCGGCCTCTGCGCGGGCTGCGGCAAGCGCCCGCACCGGCCGCAGCGGCAGAAGTGCGTGGTCTGCGCCGCGCGCGACCACCTCCGCGACCAAGACCGCAGACGCTCCGGCAGGCATCTGCCGGGGCCAAGGAGAACGCGATGACAGAACAGACACCGGTCTTTACCCTGGCCGACCTGATCGCCGACGCCAAAGCGTTCCGCAACGAGACGATGGGCCTCTGCGGCGAGTACCGGGAGTGCCCGATCGCGGCGGCAGCCGGACGGAAGTTCGGCCGCGCCGTGCACAACCCCTACGGTGTGGGGGAGATGTTCTTCGTCGACACCGTTGGTGCCAGCCACGTCGTCATCACGACCGACTTCGACCTCATGCGGGTCACCACCGAAATCGACCTGCTCGACTCCGCGCGCGCGCCGATCAGCGGCCAAGCGGTGCTCGACGTGCTGGCCGACCTGGGGCTGTACACGCCGCAGCCGGAGACCTGGGCGATGACGGTGGAGCTTGAGATCCCGGTCAGCCACGAGACGCAGCACGTCTTCCGCGCCAGCTACACCACCGCACCGAACAAGCAGAGCACCGGCGACAGGCTGAACGTACTGGGCGCGATCAGCCCAGCGGGCGAGCGCACGGTGAAGTTCAGCGTGGGCAACCAGGTGCTGACCCCGGCCGACGCGCACAACTTCGCCCAGACGATCCTCGCGCTGCTGGCGAAGATGGAGGCGGAGAAAGCTTAGGCATAACCTGAACACATTCCGTGATCTTGGTCCCATTCCGCGCGCTTGGTCCCACAGTCCAGGCGTGCGCAGCAAGAGTGGGACCAGGGTTTGGTCCCACGTTCGTCCGCGCCCACGCCTGCGCGTGGGAGGCTGAGCGGAAATCCCACGCCTGGCGCGCCCTCTGAACGTGGGAACTTTGGGACCAAAGTAAAAGTGTTCGCAGTAGTCTCTCGTACTACGTAGTAGTACTGCGGACACATTCACCTTGGTCCCACTCTTCCCACGTTCGCAAGGGCCACCGACCAGGGGAACCAACCCGGCCGCTACGCGGCCAACGAGGAGGCGTCCATGCCCCAGGCAACCGTCGAAACGACCACCGCGCGCACGACCAGCGCCACCGTCCCCGTGTGCTACCTCAGCAAGAGCGGCGAAGCGCGCTGGTCCCTGACCGTCGGTGACGACGGCGTCCTGCGCCCGAGCGATGTGACCAAGCTCACACGCTATGCCACCGGCGCTGCCGGTCAGGAGATCTCCTTCTACCGCGAGGAGATTCCCAGCATCATCGCCCTGCTCACCAGCATCAAGGAGGCCGAGTAAGATGGCACAGCCCAACCGTATCCTCCCGCGTGTAAGCTCGCTCATCGGCAGCGCCACCGAGTACCTGGCGGTCGAGGCGGTCGATGACCAGGTGCTCCACATCCAGCGCGCAGGCGTCGCCGCCGCAGGCGGCGTGCTCTTCACGCTGAACTTCAGCCAGGGCGACGGCGCAGCGCTGATCACACCGCCCCTTCCCACCCATGTGCTCCGCCTCTTCGCCCAGGCGATGCACGATGCGGCCGAGTACGGCTTCGCCATCGAAACCTGCGCCAAGGAGGCCGAGTAGTGCAGATCACCGTCCGGCTCGACCCCGGCCACGCCTTCGACGGCTGGCAGAACGACGACGGCACAGACCCTTACCAGCGCTGGGACGTGCAGGCCAGCTACGCCAAGCTCGCCCAGCTTGTCGGCGTGCGGCTCGCCGCCGCCTA
>Ga0068855_100011169_pt1 | contig 10843 bp, 8 predicted proteins | sample KBSCornC52_FD_66592 | JGI IMG/M metagenome (GOLD analysis project Ga0068855, IMG submission 66592) | Corn rhizosphere microbial communities from Kellogg Biological Station, Michigan, USA - KBS Corn C5-2 | ecosystem: Host-associated > Plants > Roots > Rhizosphere > Soil ... | reverse complement strand
TCCGCGTCGGACTTCAGCTTCTGGAGGATCATCGCGCTGACCTCCTCGGGGGCGTACTCCTTGCCGCCCGCCTGGACGCGCACGTCTCCATTCGGCCCCTCGATGACCTTGTACGGGACGATGGTCATCTCCTCGTTGACCTCGCTGTACTTCCGGCCCATGAAGCGCTTGATCGAGAACACGGTGTTCTCGGGGTTCGTGACCTGCTGCCGCCGCGCGGGGGCGCCGACGAGCCGCTGGCCGTCCTTCGTGAACGCGACCACGGATGGGGTCGTGCGACCGCCCTCCGCGTTCGGGATCACGGTCGGCTCGCCGCCCTCGAGCGTGGCCATGCACGAGTTCGTCGTGCCCAGGTCGATACCGATCGTTTTTGCCATGCGTGTGTGCTCCTTACTGGTGAGACTCAGAAAATCTTAGTCGTCTTATATCAGATCTTGGAAATGGGCCGCTCGGCCCATTGACCGGATGGCGCGAATGCGATGGGCTACCCACGGGACTACGTCAGGACAACTGAGGGAGAGGGCATGAAACGAGTGTTTTTCGCGCTGATGGCGCTCTGCGCCGTCGCGCTTGCGGCAACTGCGGCAGGGGCAACCGGGAACCTTCCGGGCGGCACCTCGATCGAGGCGGCGGTGACGGCTCCGGCCGACCACGCTGTCCTCCCCGATGCGCCGTTCACGGCGACCGGGACAGCCGCAGTCGGCCAGGGCCAGCCGGTCGCGAACACGACGCTGATCTACATCGTCGATGTCTCGGGCAGCACGGCCAACCCGACGGGCGGCACCTCATGCCCGCGCCAGAACGTCTACGACTTGCAGGCGAACACCACGCTCGACTGCGAGCTGCTCGCCGTGCGTGACCTGAACGCGGCGGCGATCGCCACCGGCACGATCGCGAAGATCGGCTTCATCGGCTTCGCAGGCACGAACACCGACACGGTGACGAACATCACGTCGGCCGCGGCACTCGACCTCGACTCGACTGCCTCAGTCGCGACGCTCGCCGCGCCGAACCTTGCGAACTTCACCCCGAACGCGGCGCAAGCCTCGACGGCGCTCTTCCCGTCGGGCAACAACCTCGACTGGGTGACTCAGTCGGCGTACTACGCCTCGAACCCGATCGCGACCCCGGTGGGGTGGCCCAACAGGGGTGCGAGCGACGGCTTCACGTTGTTCAGCGGCCACGACGTCGGGACGGCGACGAACTACTACGCCGCGCTGCAGACACTGAAGAACCTGCTCGTGAACGTGACAACGCCGCGGACGCAGGTCGTGTTCCTCTCGGACGGCATCCCGAACGAGACCGTGTCGGGCCTGCCGCTCTCCAACGTCATCACGCAGGTCCGCGGGACGACGAACACGGCCGTCACCATCGACACGTTCGCCGTCGTCGGCGCCGGGTCGACCTGCGGCTCTCCTTCGCCGGGCACGTTCGGCTCACTCGAGCAGATCGCGAACGCCTTCGGCAAGCACTGCGTCGGCCTGAGCAACCCCGACTCGGCGGTCACCTCCGTCCCGGCAGCGATCGCCTCGAAGCTCACTTCGGCGGTGCTGAAGGTCGACGGTTCGCCGATCCCGACCACCGTCGCCCCGGCGCTCCCGCAGAGCGGGCCGGCGAACGTGGCGCTCTCGTCGAGCTCGCCGCTGAGCCTCGCTCCCGGCGACCACGTCATCTGCGCGGACGCCAACGGACAGGACGGCGGTGGCGCAGGCGCGACGCCGGTCGAGGACTGCCACACGATCACGATCAAGGCACGCCCGACCGTCACGCTCGACGGCGGTGACGGGCCGAACGGCACAGCAGGCTCGGTGCCCGAAGGCTCGCCGTTCCCGGTCGGTGCCACGGTCACCGGTGCGTCGACCACGTCGTGGGCGTCGTCCGGCGGCACAGGCACCTGTTCGTTCGGCGATGCTTCATCGGCGAACACGACCGTCACCTGTACAGACGACGGCGTCTACACGCTGACGCTCACCGTTGACGACGGAGTCAACCCACCGATCTCGGTGTCGGAGCATCTCAGCGTGACCAACGTCGCACCGACCGCAACCCTGACGGTGTCGGCACCGCCGCACCCGCTCGCACAGCCCGTGACTGCAAACGTCTCGATTGCCGATCCCAGCGCCGACACGTTCGTCTGCCTGTTCGACTGGGCGGACGGCTCGACGAGCGGCGGCCCGGCGACGGGCAACACCTGCCAGAGCTCCCATACCTACGCGGCGGGGGGCACCTACCTCGTCGGCGTGACCGTCACGGACGACGACGGCGGGGCCGGCTCCGACGCGACCACGGTCACCGTCGATGCACCGCCGACGATCGACCTCGGCGGCGGAGGCGGCGGTGTTGGGCTCTCGGGCACCGAAGGCACACCGGTCGTGCTCGATGCGTCGGTGACCGACGCCACGGCAGGGCTGACGCTGCACTGGTCGGCGACGCCCGTCTCAGGCGTCGACCCCGGAGCGACGTGCACCTTCGGGAACGACGCGTCGGCACCGACGACAGTGACCTGCACCGACGACGGCGACTGGCAGCTGACGCTGACGGCCGACGACCACGTCAACCCGCTGGTCTCCGGAACGATCGCTCTGCACCTCGCGAACGCCAATCCCACGCTCTCGCTCGCGAGTGTCGTGAGCGCCCTGACGGCGACCGTCACGGGCACCGTGGGTGACGCGGGAACGAACGACACCCAGACGTGCTCGTTCAGCTGGGGTGACAGCTCACCCGACACGACGGGCGTTCCCGTCGCGGGCGGCACCTGCGTCGCCTCGCACGCGTACGCCTCCGGAACGCACAGCTCGACGGTCACCGTCACGGCGACCGATGACGACGGCGGCTCGGCGACCAAGTCGGTCACCATCACGTTGAACCGGCCGCCGTCCTGTTCGGCCGTCACGCCATCGGTCGCCGACCTCTGGCCGCCGGACCACACGCTGCGCCTGATCGTGCTGGGCGGAGCGACCGATCCCGACCACGACGCGCTCCTCTACGCGATCACGAGCGTGCGCCAGGACGAGCCGACGAACGGCACGGGTGACGGCGATACCGCCATCGACGCCTTCAACGCAGGCCCGGGCGCCGTTCGCCTGCGTGCCGAGCGGTCCGGCAACGGCGACGGGCGGGTCTACACGATCGCCTTCACCGTCTCGGACGGGAAGGGCGGGACATGCACCGGCACGACGCAGGTGACCGTGGCGAAGAGCGCGTCGAAGCCGGCCGTGCTGACGCCCGGCCCCGGCTACGACTCGTACCACTAGGCACGTTGACTCCCACCGCCGGCGGATCGCGCCGGCGGTGGGAGCCCTTTAGCTCGTCAGCGCGTCGCGCCGATCACGGCGCTCCCCACGACGACGAGCAACGCGCCGAAGGCGAGCTTCCGCCCCACGCCCTCGGTATGGCGGATCAGGAGCGCTGAGAGGCCGACGCCCCAGAGGGACTCCGTCGCGACGAGCGGCGAGACGACGCTCACGCGGCCGCGCCAGTAGGCCTCGAACAGGCAGACGTACGAGAGGCCGAAGAAGACGCCCGCCGGAGCGAGGCGGCGCAGCTCCTGCGCGGTCGGCGCCCGCCGCGTCCACGCGAGCGCGACCAGCGTTCCGGCGACAAGCGTCGCGGCCGCAGCGGTCTCCGGGCTCGCGTGCGCGTGCAGCGCACGCACGAGGTTGTCGCGCGTTGCGAAAAGCGTCGCGGCGCCGGCTGCGTAGAGCAGGCCACGCGCCCGCAGGTGCCCGGGCCGGTCGCGCTCGGCCGCGAGCAGGATCCCGCCGGTGACGATCGCGAGCGCGCCGAGGATCAGCGGCGCCCGCAGCGGCTCGCCGAGGAAGATCAGCGCAATCGCGACGGCGACGAGCGGCGCCGCGCCGACCGCAACCGAGGTTCGCGATGCACCGATCTCCCGCACGGCGAGCGTGAAGAGCAGCTGCGAGCCGCCCGGCGCGAGCAGCCCTGCGAGCAGGAACGGCCACGCGTGATGGAGGTCGTGACGGAACGCGGCCGCGATCAGCGCGACGGCGAGCGCAGGGATGATCGTGGCCAGCGCAGCGCCTCCTGCGTCGGTGAGCTCGCGCAGCCCGAGCCGGACCGCGACCGTCATCGCGCCGAAGAGTGCCGCCGAGGTGAGTGAGAGGAAGACGACCGTCATGTCCGACGCACGAGTCTCGCGAGCACTCCGGCTGCCGCCGGTTCCGCGACAACGATCCCGGCCATGATCACGGCGCAGCCGAACCAGCCCAGCGGCCCGAGCCGGTCGCCCGCGAGTGTGAACCCGAAGAACGCCGCCCACACCGGCTCGAGCGAGAACGCGAGCGCGGTTTGCGTCGCGGTGGCGCGCTGCTGCGCCCAGGTCTGGGCGAGAAAGGCGAGCGCGCTCGCGAACACGCCGGTCACGATCAGCGCGCCCCAGACCGTCCAACCGTGCGGCACGTGCAGCTGGCCCAGCGCGAGCGCAATCGCCAGCAGCCCGGCGAACGACGTGAGCATCTCGACGAGCGTGAACGCGATCGCGTCATAGCGCGGTGCGTAGCGCTCCATCAAGACGATCTGCAGCGAGTAGACCGCCGAGCCGGCGAGCACGAGCAGGTCGCCGAGCGCCGAACCGCCGTGGATCCCGGCGAGGAGCGCAAGCCCGATCGTCGCGAGCGCGACGCCGATCCACGCCGACGCGCCGACGCGCGCGCGAAAGAGCGCCAGCGCGAGCAGCGGCGTCAGGACGACGTACATGCCCGTGATGAAGCCCGTGGAGGAGACGGAGGTGCGCTCGAGTCCCGCCGTCTGCAGCGCGTACCCGGCGCCGAGCAGCGCACCCGCAAACACGGCGGCGGCCCAGCCGCCGCGGCCGAGCGAGCGCAGGCGGCGCACGCCCGGCGGCGCGAGCGTCAGGCTGGCGATCGCAAACCGGAGCGCGAGGAACGCGAACAGCGGATAGAGCGCGACCGCGTCCTTCACCTGGACGAACGTCACGCCCCACACCGCGGTGACCGCGATCAGGACGAGCAGTGGCTTCACCGCGGCCATCGCGCGATTCAACACGTCCCTCGCTGCCACCGCTGATGGGAGCTACGGTTCCGGCATGGACGCGCTCGATACCTTCGGCCGGCCTCTCCGCGATCTCCGGATCTCGGTCACCGACCGCTGCAACTTCCGCTGCGTGTACTGCATGCCGAAGGAGGTCTACGGCCGCGACCACCGCTTCCTCGAGCGGCGCGAGCTGCTCACGTTCGAGGAGATCACTCGCGTTGCGCGCAGCTTCGTCTCCGCGGGCGTCAAGAAGATCCGCATTACCGGCGGTGAGCCGCTCGTGCGCCGCGATCTCGAGCGCCTGGTCGCGCAACTCGCCGAGCTCGACGTCGATCTCACGCTGACGACCAACGGCTCGCTCCTGCCTCAGAAAGCACAGGCGCTCGCCGATGCGGGGCTACGCCGGATCACGGTCAGCCTCGACTCGCTCGACGACGCGATCTTTCGCGCGTTGAACGACGTCGACTTCTCGGTGGAGCGCGTGCTCGACGGGATCGACGCAGCGTCTGCCGCCGGCCTGCCGGTGAAGGTCAACGCGGTGATCAAGCGCGGCGTGAACGACGACCAGATCGTGCCGCTCGCCGGGTTCTTCCGCGAGCGCGGCCACACGCTGCGCTTCATCGAGTACATGGACGTCGGCCACACGAACGGCTGGCGCCTGGACGACGTCGTACCGGCGAAGGAGATCGTCGCGCTCCTCGACGACGCATTCGGCGTCGAGCCGGCCGAGGCGCTCTACCGCGGCGAGGTCGCCCAGCGGTGGCGCTACAAGGACGGAGGCGGCGAGGTCGGCGTGATCGCCTCGGTCACGCAGCCGTTCTGCGGCGACTGCACCAGGGCGCGGCTGTCGGCGGAGGGCAAGCTCTTCACCTGCCTCTTCGCAGTACGCGGCCACGACCTGCGGGCGCTGATCCGGGACGGCGCCACCGACGACGAGCTCGAAACAGCGCTGCGCACGGTCTGGGGCGGCCGCGCCGACCGCTACTCCGACCTCCGCTCGGCCGCGACCACCGGTCTCGACAAGGTCGAGATGTCGTATATCGGCGGCTAGTACCCTCGAGGCCGCTTCAGTTTTGACAGCGGCTTCGGCGTTTGCAATAACGCGTGGGCGAGGGGGAAAACGGGAGCGTGAAGAACGCCCACGGCGCGCCCAACCGGGGACCTTCTCGAGCACACGCCGCCAACCCCGAGAAGTGAGGTCAACATGCTTCCGCTCACACGCAGCGTCGTACTTGCGACCGCGCTGGCGTTGATCGTCGCCGGCGCCGCCGGCGCGTCAGAGCACAGCCTGAGAACGGCCGCGGTCCCGGACTTCGGCCCCAACGTCAAGATCCTCGATCCGAGCATGACGACGGCGCAGATCAAAGCGATCGTCGACCCGATCGCTGCCCAGCAGACGTCGAACGAGTTCGGCACGGAGCGGTACGCACTGCTCTTCAAGCCGGGCAACTACGGCGCGTCGGTTCCGCTCAACTTCAACGTGGGCTACTACACGGAGGTCGCCGGGCTCGGCGCGCTGCCCGGCCAGGTGACGATCAACGGCACGGTCGACGTCCACAACCAGTGCGACGCGACCGGGTTCTGCGTCGCGCTCACGAACTTCTGGCGCTCGCTCTCGAACCTGACGATCCATATCGTCTCCGCTCCCAAGGGAGGCTGCGACGGGGCGGCCGAGTTCTGGGCCGCGTCGCAAGCCGCGCCGATGCGGCGCGTGCAGATCGACAGCGGGCTCACGACACTGTTCGACTTCTGCTCGGGGCCGAACTACTCGAGCGGCGGCTTCATCGCCGACTCGGTGCTCCCGGGTGTGGTGATCAACGGCTCGCAGCAGCAGTACCTGATGCGGAACAGCTCGGTCGGCACCTGGACGAACGCCGTCTGGAACCAGGTGTTCGCCGGCGTGCAGGGAGCGCCCGCGCAGTCGTTCCCGAACCCGCCGTACACGACGCTGCCGACGAACCCGGCGTCGCGCGAGAAGCCCTTCCTCTACCTCGACGCGAACGACCACTACAACGTGTACGTCCCGGATGCGCAGGTCAACTCATCCGGCCCCACGTGGACGAACGGGCAGACACCGGGCCACTCGATCCCGATCGAGAACTTCTTCATCGCCAAGCCCACCGACAGCATCCAGTCGATCAACAACGCGCTGTCGCTCGGGCAGAACCTGATCTTCACGCCGGGCGTCTACAACGTCGACAAGACGATCAAGGTCAAACGAGCCGACACGATCGTGCTCGGTCTCGGCATGGCGACGCTCACGGCGGAGAACGGCGTCATCCCGATGACGGTCGCGGACGTGCCGGGTGTCGAGATCTCCGGCCTGATCTTCGATGCCGGCGACACCACGTCGCAGGCGTTGCTGCAATACGGCGACCCGCACGTCGAAGGACAGAGCGACGCGCATCACGCATCCACCGATCCGAGTGACCCCGGCGCGTTGCACGATGTGTTCTTCCGGATCGGCGGGCCTCACATCGGCAAGGCCGTCACGGCGCTCGAGGTGGGCCGCGACAACACGATCCTCGACGACATCTGGGCGTGGCGCGCCGATCACGGCAGCGGCGTCGGGTGGACGCAGAACACCGCCGATACCGGCGTCGTGGTCACCGGCGACAACGTCGTTGCCACCGGCCTCTTCGTGGAGCACTTCCAGAAGTACAACGTCCTCTGGTCCGGCGAAAACGGCAAGACGGTCATGTTCCAGAACGAAATGCCGTACGACCCGCCGAACCAGGCCGCCTGGCAGCACGACGGCGTGCTCGGCTGGGCCGCCTACAAGGTGGCGGACTCGGTGAAGACCCACGAGGGCTGGGGGCTCGGCAGCTACTGCTTCTTCAACGTCGATCCGACGATCCACGCCACCCGGGCCTTCGAGGTGCCGGTGACGCCGGGCGTGAAGCTGCACGATCTCCTCGACCTGTCGATCACGCGCCACGGCACGATCGACCACGTCGTGAACGACGTCGGCACCCCGAACAACGCCGACACGACGCCCGAGAACATCGTTTCGTACCCGTAACCGGCTGCAGTGCCGGGACTGAGGCCGGCCCCGCGGCGGCCTCAGTCCCGGAATCTGCGGAAATCTCCTACTAGCGGCGGATTCCCAGCTTCCGCTCCTGCCTCTAGAATCAGCACCAGTGTCTGCCATGGTCGCAGCGGGGCGGCGGCATTTGCCGCGTGGTTGGTCGGATCTGGGTCTCCAGCTGGGGATCTGGTTCGGCTTCGCCGTGCTCTACCAGCTCGCCCGCGGGCTCGCCGACCGTAACCCCGCGAAGGCGTTCAGCAACGGGCAACGGGTCTTCGACTTCGAGATCCGGGTCACCCATCGCCTGTACGAGCTGACCTTCCAGAACTTCGTCGACCAGCGGCACCTGCTCGCGACGATCGTCTCGTGGACGTACTGGAACTCCGAGTTCACCGTCGTCGGGCTGGCGATCCTCTTCGTCTACGTGCGCCGGCACGCCGCGTTCACGCGTTTCCGCAACGCGATCCTGTTCGCCAACGTGATCGGGCTCGCCGGCTACATCTTCATGCCGACCGCACCGCCGCGCCTGCTCGGCATCGGCTTCGTCGACCAGCACCGCGACGGGCTCGTGAGCCTCGCCGCGAACCCGTACGCGGCGATGCCGAGCCTCCATGCCGCAGACGCGCTGATTGTCGGCATCGTCCTCTTCAGCGTGTGCCGGAGCCGCTGGGCGAAGGCCTTCTGGGCCGTCTGGCCCGCGTGGGTCTGGTTCGCCGTGATGGCGACCGGCAACCACTTCTGGCTCGACTGCGTGGCCGGCATCGGGGTGGCCCTCGTGGCGATGGCGATCGTCTACAACGACCGCAGCCGCACGCTGTTTGCCGCTCGTCGGGCGTAATCGACCGCCTGCCGACCCGGAACGGGCGCAGGCCCAGGACGCTGGTACGGTCCGAGTCGTGACCAGAGCGGCCGCGATCAAGCAGGGGTACACGACTGGTGCCCGGACGCTCGCGTCCCGGTCCGTGCTGGGGCTCGCCCGCACGCGGGTGACGCCGAATGCCCTCACGACGAGCGGCGTGCTGCTTTGCGGCATCGCCTCGGTGCTCGTCCTGTTCGAGGGCCGCAACGAGCTTCTGTACTACTGGCTCGCCGCGCTCGTCTTCGTCGTGGGCTCGCTCCTCGACATCCTCGACGGCGCGCTGGCCCGGGCCGGCGGCAAGACCACGCCGTTCGGCGCGTTCCTCGACTCGACGACCGACCGGATCAGCGAGGGCTTCATGCTGACCGCGATCGCCTACGTCCTGGCGACGCACCACCACCCCGTCTTCGTCGCAGTCGCGATGGCCGCGGTCGCGGGGTCGTTCCTCGTCTCGTACACACGCGCCAAGGCAGAGGCACTCGGCCTCCGCGGCGACGTGGGCATCGGCTCACGCGCTGAGCGCGTCGTTGTCATCACCGCAGGGCTTGTGCTCGCACCGTGGGGCGTTCTCCCCTGGTCGCTCGTGCTCCTCGCCGCCACGGCGTGGATCACCGTGGCCCAGAGGGTCCTGCACGTCCGCACGCAACTGATGGAGGCATCTAGTGAGTGAATCGAACGGCAACGGTCGCGTGCGCCAGCAGGACAAAGTGCGCGTCGCGATCATCGGTGTCGGCAACTGCGCGAACTCGTTCATGCAGGGGCTGACCTATTACAAGGACGCCAAGCCCGAGGAGTTCGTCCCCGGCCTCATGCACGTCGACCTCGGCGGGTACCACATCCGTGACGTCGAAGTGGTCGCCGCGTTCGACGTCGTCAAGGGCAAGGTCGGCGTCGACCTCGCCGAGGCGATCTGGGCGCATCCGAACGACACGATCAAGTTCGCCGAGGTGGAGAAGACGGGCATCAACGTCAACCGCGGCATGACGCTCGACGGGATCGGCAAGTACCTCTCCGAGATCGTCGAGAAGGACGACGGCCCGACCGACGACATCGTCGGCATCCTCAAGGAGCGCCAGGTCGACGTCGTCGTCTGCTACCTCCCCGTCGGCTCCGAAGACGCCGTCAAGTGGTACGCGGAGCAGATCATGGCCGCGGGCTGCGCGATGGTGAACTGCATGCCGGTGTTCATCGCGCGCGAGGACTACTGGAACAAGCGCTTCCAGGAGGCCGGCGTGCCGATCATCGGCGACGACATCAAGTCGCAGGTTGGCGCGACGATCACGCACCGTGTGCTCACCTCACTCTTCCGCGAACGCGGCGTGCATCTCGACAAGACGATGCAGCTGAACGTCGGCGGCAACTCCGACTTCCTCAACATGCTCGAACGCGACCGCCTCGAGTCGAAGAAGATCTCGAAGACGAACGCCGTCACGTCGATGCTCGACTACGACATGGGCGCGAAGAACGTGCACGTCGGCCCGTCGGACTACGTGCCGTGGCTGACCGACCGCAAGTGGGCGTACATCCGCCTCGAGGGCTCCGCCTTCGGTGACGTCCCGCTCAACGTCGAGCTCAAGCTCGAGGTGTGGGACTCGCCGAACTCGGCCGGCATCGTGATCGACGCCGTCCGGCTCGCGAAGCTTGCGCTGAACAACGGGATCGCCGGGTCGCTCGAAGGCCCGAGCTCCTACCTGATGAAGTCGCCGCCGCGGCAGATCCAGGACGACGACGCCGCAGAGCTCGTCGAGGAGTTCATCGAGCGCAACAGGCGCGAGATCTCGGCGCCCGCACCGGCGCAGGTCTAGGGAAAAGGGGGCCACCCTGTCGGGTGGCCCCCTCGTCTCCGTCCCTTTTCCCGGTGAGTTGAGCCGCCCAGGCAGCTCCAGGGCTCTCGTACACTCCCGCTCGTTCGTTCCAGAAAATGAGGGGGGAAATTCCAATGA
>Ga0068855_100011167_pt1 | contig 10845 bp, 13 predicted proteins | sample KBSCornC52_FD_66592 | JGI IMG/M metagenome (GOLD analysis project Ga0068855, IMG submission 66592) | Corn rhizosphere microbial communities from Kellogg Biological Station, Michigan, USA - KBS Corn C5-2 | ecosystem: Host-associated > Plants > Roots > Rhizosphere > Soil ... | reverse complement strand
GCGACGCGCCCCGACAACTCCTCGACATCCGGCTCCGCATACCCCTTGCAGCGCAGGAACCATTCGCCGAGCTCGTGAGCGATGGCGTGGTTGAGCTGCCTCGCGTTCAACCCGTCCTTCACGTTGATCACCCAGCGCGGCCCATCGCGACGGAGCAGCGCGTTGCCGGGCATCTCACCGCGTGGCACCGCGAGCAGATAGCTTTCGCCGAGCACAGCTGCGGCGACTCGAGGCGCACCTGGCGCCTGAGACGGATCAAGGCCGGCGCTGACGTAGAGCTCGCGAGCAAGGATGTCGCCGATTTCGTCCCTGGAAGAATCCACGTGCAAGCACCCCGCCAGACACCCCGTAACGCCGAGAGTCTGACTTCGATTCCCGCGGTCAGCAAATCGAAATCCAAGCTACACATGAGGGGCGTCACCCTCGGGGGTATCAGGTCTACTTTCGCTTTCGCGCTTTGACGCGCGGGCGCGCGATAGCTTTGGTCTGGCCTGCCTCGACTAGTTTGATGGCGCGCTGCGTCTCCTCTTTCGAGCCGGGCATCGTCAGGGATTTGCTGCGCATCATCTTCAGCCACCAGTCGACGCCCGGGTCGCCTTCGTATTTGAGGGAGGAGCTGAGCACGGGGACGATGCGCGTCAGCGGAACTCCGTCCAAGTAAGCGGCGCGTGCAGCGAGGATGCGTGTCGGATATCGCCGTTCCTGATCGTCTTCGAACGCCGGCATGCGCGGCATGCCAATCACGTCTTCGACTTGGCAATTGAGGAGGAAGGCAACTCGGAAGGCCAGCGCGATGCTCGTCCCTTTGCTGCCATCGAGGAAGGTCGAGAAGTTGCTCTGTGCCATGCCAAGCACCGCGGCGAGCTGGTACTGCTTGGGAATACGCGGCACGAGCTTAGCCTTGATGACCTCGCACAAGTACGAGTTCTGTTCTGGGGTGAGGTCGCGACCAAAGATCGTCATTGCGGGAGGGATCGACTTGCACTCATCTTATCTCGACATATACTCCGGTCAAGCTACGTGGGGTTGCCATGAAAGACGCTGTTCAGCTGCTGGCCGAGGGATTGGATGTGCGTGGCGAATTTCGCCGAGCCTCGCTTTGCTTGTGCGAGGGCTCGAGAATAGGCAGGCGGGCTTCCGGCGTTGGAACCGTTTCGGCGGTACCCCGATGACTCTCGCCGTCACCTTGACCATCGAACAGCTGAGCGAGCTCGTGCGCGAGCAACTTCGCACGGAGCTCGAGCGCGTGAAACTCAGCGGTCTGAAAGAGGTTTTGACCCTCAGCGAGGCCGCGGAGTTCTTGGACCGACATCCCAAGAAGGTGATGGAGCTGGTGCGTGCTAAGCATTTGCCGGCTCACTACATCTCGGAGCGCGAGCCGCGCTTCAAGCGAGCGGAGCTGCTCGGGTGGCTCGATACGTTGCCCAGTTTGCCGAAGGAAGAGTGATGGCTGTCGTCGCCCGCAAGTACAAGTCGCGAATCACATTCTACGCCGTCAACGACTGGCGCGGGAAGCAGGTCGCCGAGCGCATCGGGCCGAACCAACGAGAAGCCGCGCTGCGCGACCGCACGATGAAGAAGGAGATCAAGGCCGGCACATATCGGCCGCCGATGTCCGTGGTCGCGCGCACCACGGGCGGATACATCGAGAGTTGGCTCAAGGAGCGCACGAACGCCTACGCGCCCGACGAACGGCGGATGGTGAAGCTGTACCTGGAGCCGCGCGAATGGCTGATGGAGAAGCCGCTCGACGAGGTTGTGCCGTCGGACACCGACCGACTCGTCAAGAAGCTGCGTGGAGAGAAGAAGCCGGACGGCTCACGCCGGTTGAGCGACAAGACGATCGCGAACGTGCTTGGTCTGATGAAGCAAGTGTTCGCTGCGGGCATTCGAGCGGACTTGTGCATCCGGCAACCGATCACGTTGCCGCCGCGCACCCTGAAACGCACTTCGGCGAAGGAGAAGGAGATCTACACGCCGGCCGAGGTCGTGGTGCTGACGCGGCATCACTCCATCCCGTGCCCCATCCGCGTGCTCAACGCGCTCGCGTTCTTCACCGGCATGCGCGAGGGCGAGGTCTGCGGTCGGCGCTGGCGCGATCTGGAAGATGCGTCGGTGCTTCCGGCCATCGTCGTGCGCGACCAATACGAGGGGCGGCCGCTCAAGACCGAGCGGCCGCGGGTGGTGCCAATTCACCCGGAATTGTCCAAGATCTTGACAAAATGGGCTGAAGAGGGCTTCGAGCTCTACACCGGGCGTCGGCCTGAGCCGCACGACTTCATCGTGCCGAGCACCAGCCGTCGCCGCGGTTCGGTGAACCACTCGCGTTCGAGCTACTACAAGGCGTTCATCAAGTACGCCGAGGTCGCGGGGGTCCGGCCGCGCTCGCTGCACTCAACGCGGCACACGTTCATCACCCTCGCGCAGCGTTGCGGAGCTCGCAAGGAGCACGTCGAGCGCATCACCCACAACGCGCGCGGCGATATCGTGGATCGCTACACGCACATGTGGAGCCCGCTGTGCGAGGCGATGCTTTGTTTGAATCTTGAAGTGCTTCCAGATGTGCATCCGGCTAGCAGAACTCCGGGGAATTCGGGGGGTGGCATCGAGCTCTTCGGAGTCAGAAATCCGCAAAAACCTGCAGAAATACCGCATTTCCAACGCGTTTCAATTCCCGGCGCCTCCACTGAAAACCCCAACATTTGTTGGGGTTTTCGTCTTTTGTGTCCAGGGGACTCCCTGAGCTGGGCTCGATTTTCGGCCGCGATTCTGGCGGTCCACACCGGGTCCAGCAAATTCAGGCGGCGCGACCAAAGGTGATCTTAGCGGAGACGCCGAGCGCGCCGAGCACGCGGAGCATCAGGTCGGTCGAGATATCCTTGGTGTTCCGATTGATCAGAGCGGTGATGCGCGTTCGCGAAGTGCCGGCCAGCGCAGCTACCTGCGCATGGGTCAGTCCGCGCTTCTCGATCACTTGGATGACCTTGGTGTTGAGCGCGCTCCGAACCGCGATCTCGATGCCGTCCGCGCGCTCGAGACCGAGAACCTCTGCAAGATCACCAGCAGAACGCGCCACGATAGCTTTGGCTTTCTTCTTCATCACAGCATCTCCTTGAGGCGCTTCTTGCCCAGCTCGATTTCTCTATCAGGCGTCTTCTGAGTCTTCTTGGCAAAAGCGTGAAATATTAGGACCGCATCAGCCACCTTCACCAGGTAGAAGGCGCGATAAATACCGGCAGCGTCCCTGATCCTGAGCTCAGCGGCGCCGGCCCCGAGGGTTGGCATCGCCCTCGACAACGGCATCGCCAACGAGTGACCCGACTGCAGGTCGTGGATGGCCTTGCCAAACGCTCTGCGGACGTCCTCTGGAAACGTGCGAAGGGCATCGCGCGCTGCCGGATGGAATTTGGCAAGCTTCACGTTCTCGATTGTCCCAGATATGAGACATTCAGGCAAGCACTCGAGACAGCGTCCGGCAACTCAGGGACCTCCCTGACTTGCAGCGCCGAAATGCGACGCCGAGCGACAGAACGCGCGCCCTCGTCACGACATGCTCGCCCACAAAACTCAATGAACGATGGACTTTGGCCTGGGCCCTGCGCCGTCTTCAATTCCCGACGCCCCCACTGTAAGTTACTGAATTTATTGATTAATATCGTCTCAAATCGGGTATTGCACCCGGTGCCTGCGCTCGCCGCCGTGACTCGCGTCGTGGCGCTTAAGATCACGGCGGCGCGGCTAGAATAGCGGCCATGCGTTCCGCCGAAGCCGTCGCCGTCGATGCCCTTTCGCTGCCCGTCAACGAGCGGGCAGCGCTGGTCCTGCGGCTCGCCGAGAGTGTCGACGAAGATCACGATCCCGACGCCGAGGACGCCTGGGCCGCGGAAGCGGGTTCAGCGTGAACACGCGCGTCCGACTTGTCCACCATCTCGAGGTTCCGTGAGCAGGAAGGCATACTCCACCTCTACCAAGGCTTCGGGCGACCGGCTGGTTCCGTGGCTCGCCGCGGAAGGACCATTGGCGTATTCGCCCGAATTGCCACCCGAGCGTGACAGCTTGTTCCAGTACGGATGGGTATTGCCACAGGTGTGTAGGCCCGGTCTTCGGCGGCATGCCTATTTCGGTGCGGTGCCACGCGAGGCAGCGCACGACGTGTTCGCGTTTTGGCGAGACGCTCGCCGGGGCATCGTCGATCGCTTCGCCCATCACGAGGGGACGCTCGTCGGGAGCCGCATTGAGGCTCCGATCGCGGTGTATCGACACAGCGGGCTACGTGGTGACGGGGTCTACGTCTTCATTCAGCACGGCAGCTATCAGTGCATTCCGATAGTCGAGCAGCCGGAGCTCGAGGCGGGCTACGTGCATTTGCACCGTGGCATCGGCGACGAGAAGATTTTTCGCTGGCGTTCCTTTGGGACCAAAACGGAGCCGCGGCTCATCAGTGCCTGGGAGACTTACGCGCACCTGCAATTCGACGTGCTCTCACGCTCTGACGTTTCCTTCAACTCGATCCACGACCGAACGAAGCGAGCGGAGACGGGGCACATTCTAGATGACAGCTGGATGACCGACGAGCTTGCGAAGAGGCGAGGTCTGGACATCGAGCACGACCCGTGGACGCGTGCGCTCTGGGAAGCAACTCACCAGAGCTTTGCGCTGAGGAGCTGGGTGAGCGTGAGCAAGTTTGGTCCGCATCGGGTCGTCTGCCGCACCCCGCTCACCAACATCCGCATCACCACCTTCTTCGCGGGCGAGCACGAGGTGCGGGTGCTTGATCCGTCTCGCGTGGAGCTGCTCGCCGCCATCGGCTGTGAGGTGAGCCACGATGGCTGAGCCTACCCAGCTAGCGGATGCGCGTGGCCGTAGCGCGCGTCCTGACAACAAGCGTTCATCGGCGTGGGCACCACTTGTCGCGATAGCTCGGAGGCGGTGGGTTGGATCGTCGGGTTCCTCGGCGCCTACGGCGGCGAAGGTACTGGAGTCACCATTTTGATCCGGAGCGAGCCCTTGATGCGGCCGTCCTTGCCGAGCGTGGCGCGTCCCGGTTGCCCGTGGCAGCGGGTGATGCGGCGGGATCAGGTCCCAAGCGTCGCGCAGCTCGAAGAGCGCCTTCCGGGCTCTGGCCAAAGTTGGACTCGATCGCCTGGGATCGCTCGGCGTGGCCCAGCGCGCGCACCCGTGGACGCGCATACCGAGCACCAGCTGCGTTCTCGATGGCGAAAGTAGAGGTGGGTAGCCGGCCCAAGGCGACTGCAGGCCTTTGAATCGGTTGGACCGATCACCCGCAAGAGGCTACATTTGGCGTGCAATGACCGTTCGGGAGATCCTCGATGCTATCCACGCGCTACCGCGCCCGGATCGGCTGCGCCTCGTTGATCAGCTCAACGATGAAGCGATGAGCGATCGGCTTTCCGCCGTCGAGCTCCAGCCTCCGCCGGGCTCCATGCTCGACCTCGTTGACGGTTTCTACGTCTATACCGGGCCGCTTTGTGATCCCGGTCTTGACCACCGTGCAGATCGCGAAGCTCGAGTCGATGATGTGATCGCCCGCCTCGATGCTCCTCGCACTTGATACGTCCGTCATCGTTGCGGGCGCCCTGGCTGGCCATGCTTTTCACTCGCGCGCGATCGTCTGGCAAGCCGCCATATACCGCGGTGAGGTTCAAGCGATGGTGTGCGCACACGCCTTGGCGGAGGTGTATTCGGTGCTCAGCAAGATACCGGGCGGGTTGTCGCCGGTAGCCACACGGGTGTTGGTCGGCAGGCTCGCCCGTCAGGTGCGCGTGGTTGCACCACTGCCAGAGAGCTATCTGGCTGCGATCGAGCGCTGCGCCTCTCGCGGGCTGAAATCGGGCGTTGTCTACGACGCCTTGCATCTTGTCGAGGCTGAGCGCGCCGGCGCCGACATGTTTTTGACCTTCAATCCGAGCGACTTCGAGCGGCTCGCGGCGGGCCCCGAGCCACGGATCGTCGTGCCGCCCGATCCGCCGTCCACTCAGCTCGCGCCGTAGGCGAATCCGTCTGTGTTCGCCCGGATCCCGGCGCCTCCACTGAAATCTCTCGTGTCTTTGGCGCGACACGAACGCCCGCCAACTGGCGGCCGTTTGCGTTTCTGCGATCGCGACCGATACGGCGGGCGCTAGCGCAGGCTGGGGCGCCGAGACCTCGGCTAGCGCGGGGCCCTTCGGGGCGTAGTCGAGGCAAAGTACGGCTTCGCACAGCGGCTCCCAATCGAAGTGCGTGTGCTGGTCGATGATGGCCCCCTTGGCGTTGTGCGTGACGCATTCGAGGACGTCCGCCCGTGCCCGGGACGCGCCAAGCTGATCATCGTGTGGCGCGTAAGGTGACAGCTTGGGACTGATTTGGACCGGCCGGTATTAGAGCTGCTCCAAATCGACGAAAACACGCCCCTCGAGATCACGACGGACGGCGACGTGCTCATGCTGCGTCCGGTCCGAGACGACAAGAAGGACCGCGGGCGCGCGTCGGCCGCAAAGATGGTGAAGGCCCACGCAAAGACGCTAGCCAAACTAGCCAAATGATCGCGCCCGAGTTCCTGGACCTCGAGGAAATACTCGAGATTCATGCGCTCCAGCTCGATGAGTTCGGCGGCATCGCCGGGGCGCGATCAGGGTTGCTTGAGTCGGCTGTCGAGCAGCCGCGTGCAACCGCGCCCTACGTCATGCCGATCTGCTCGACGGGTATCCAATCGATCGCGTCGAGACCGTGCCCTACTTATGCACCGAGACCTACGACATCTTGCCTGCGTCAGAAAGCGGGGACTACTTCGCGGCGGGCATGTTGATCGGCAGTACGCTCACGCGGTGACTGACCGATCTGCACCCTGGTTTCCAGGCGTGCCTTCAGTGAGGGAGATCGAAAAGGGCGCGTTCAGCGTGCCCGCGCCTGGGCCAGACGGCTCGCCTTTCGTCATCGTGCGACCCTCGGTTCTCTCCCGTATGTTCAGGTCTTAGGCAACGAGGCGATCTGTCTGGCCAGGCTGCTGAGCGGTTGGATTTTTCAATCGCTCGTGGATAACCGGCATTGAATGTTGATGCCCCAAATAAGATGAGCCGGCGCGCGCTCGACCGGGAACTTGTGATGCGGCAGTCGGCATGTGGATGGGATCGCGAGCGCCATCCGTCCCACCCTGACGCGAACCCTCGCGGCACCGATGCTTGATGCCTTATCCCCCAGCACGCCGCGGCAATCGATATGACGCCAATGGAGACGCAGAGATGCTACGCCAACCGAAGAGCCTGAGTAGAGTTCTCATCGCCATGCTGTTGTTGCCCGCATGCGGGTCGAACGGCGAGAGCGGCGGCGGTGCCAGCCCGAGCGGCGGAAGCCCCAACTCCAACGGCGGCAGCACCAGCCCGAGCGGCGGAAGCCCGAGCGGCGGAAGCCCCAACTCCAACGGTGGCGCCTCGACTGAGACGGGGGGCGCGCCGGCCGGCGGCGGAAGCCCAGTTACCGGTGGAACCGCCGGCTCGAGCTCCGGAGGTAGCGCCGCCGCGGGTTCAAACAGCGGCGCAGGCGCGGGAGGCTCCGCTGGCGCGGGCATGGGCGGCACCAGCGCAAGCGGCGGAGCGGGCGGAGCGCGCATGTTCGCCAAACCCGAGACCTCGGTGCCCTCGCAGTATGCGGGCACCCCAGTGAACAAGGGCCAATGGACCTCGACGACCTATCCCTGTTTCTACCATGGGTCGGGGTCGGTTGGTCAGGTCATAGCGAAGCAGAGCACGTCGATCACGAAGCCGGTCAACATCTACACGCCTCCCGGCTATGACGCACAAAACAAGTACCCGCTGGTCTTCTTTCTCCACGGCTACCCGGACAACCAAGACACGTGGATGCAGCGAGCGAAGCTCAAGCCCGATGTGCTGCTCGACAATCTCATCAATGCAAAGGTCATCAAGCCCATTATCGGCGTGTGGCCGATGGGTAGCTCTACCGGTAACAGCAACGACACCGGCGGATACATGGTGTTCGACAATGAGCTGTTTGGTGACCTCATCCCGTTCCTGGCATCGAGATACTCCATTAAGTCGGACCGCGATTCCCGCGCCATGAGCGGGTTTTCCTACGGCGGCATGCAGACGATCAATGTCTTCCTCTGTCACCACCTGAAGGATTTCGGCTGGTTCGGTGGCTACAGTCCGGCGGGGGGTAACTACGGCTCTGACATGATCGCGAGCTGCCTAAAGCAGGAGGATCCCAAGACGTACCCCGTCAATTACTTCTATATACAGTCGGGTTCGAACGAGCTCGCCACCAGCAGCGCGGCGGCCTCGGCGAATGGCCTGACGACGAAGGCGGCGCCGACCATTACCTCAGCGAACTTCAACTACCTGGTCACCGGCGGCGGTCACGACTACGACAACGACACCATCGGGCTGTACAACTTCGTCCGAATCGCGTTCCCTTACTAGGTGCGCGATCGTGCCCCGGAGTCGTGCAAAATGTCCGGGGTACGAAGCAGTCGGCGCAAGCGCCTCAGCTCGCCCGGCGGAATCAACCCTGACGCCAACCAGCGTCAGCGCGACTCGAGCACGGCTTTCAGTTGGTCGAGGTCGCCAAGAAGAGCTCAGATGCGTTCGACCTGAGTTACCGTTCGCTCGCTGACCACGTTGCCCGTATTCAGCGTCGCGGCAGGCTCGAACAATAAAATCGAGACTTCTTCATCCGCATGGGGCCGATGCTCCACCCCATGCGGCACGAGGATCATCTCGCCTGGCTCGACCCAGACCTCGCGGTCTCGAAAGTCCATGCGCAGCCGACCCGCGACGACGAAGAACAGCTCGTCTTCCGTCTCGTGGTGGTGCCAGACGAAGCTGCCCTTGAACTTCACTACCTTGACCTCTTGGCCGTTCAGCTCCGCAATGACCTTGGGCCTGAAGTGTTCGCTGAAGGTCGCCAGTTTCTCCGCCACGCTGATCTTGTTCACGTCGCCCTAGCCCCTTTCGGTCGTTGGCGCCTGAAGGCGCAGCTCGACCGTGACCGTATCACCGTCACCCGTGTCACCGCGAACCGACTTCGGAACTGGTAGCAGAGTCCCGTGCTTCTTGTCGCGCCAGACGCTCGTCTTCCAGGCCTTCCCGTCGACCATTGCGTACACGGCTGTCCTGCCCCAAGCAGCCCTGACCGGCGGAGCGTACTTGCCGGGACAGGCGCAAAGGTCCATCCGCCCGGACCAGGATAGCGAAACAATCGGGCCGCAAACTTCATAGCGCGAGCTGAATCAGCAGCCGGCTGGCGCCAGCGAGGTTTCCTCAATTCGCGCTTGCTTCAGCTCGCAGACGCGCACAGCGCGCCGCACGGGTTGTGGTGAGCAAGCTCGCCCGTCAGGTGTGCGGGCTTTGCTCCACTGCGAGACATCCGTCTGGCCGCAGCGGAGCCCTGCGCCTCGCGCGGCTTGGAATCCGGCGTGCACACGTCTACAACCCGCGGCGCGCGTGGAATGCGCAGCGCGTGCTGAGAAATTTTTCGCCGTCCGGGGCTCACGGTAAAAGTGCCTTTTTTTCTAGCGGCTCGAGAAGGAGGCGAGGCACGGCGCGGACCGCTTCTCACAAAAGCCAAAGCCGCCGAAACGCGCGCGCTCTCCGCCCCGCGATCATCAACTCGCGCACAACGTTTGCGAAATATGATATTGGATGGAAGATGTGGGTTCCGCAGCTGGTGGTCATCGCTCTATTCGCGTTGGGGTTCGGGTTCTTTTACTTCAAGCGCTCGGCGGGCAAAGGGTCGGCGTTCGGCTCGGTCACGCCTGGTCTCGATGCCTTGCGCGCGGGTTTCCTGCAAGGCCGCGCCGCGGACGAACCGGAGCCGGTGTGCGTGGTGGCTTTCCACTACTCGATGTTGAAAGTCGAACAAGTGACGATCGGCGTAACGGACCGTCGGATCTTGGTCATCAAGGGCGCGGGCGCCATGCACGCCTTCCCGTACGATAACGAAGGCGAACATCTGCCTTCGTCACAGAAGCAGCAGCAACGGCGGGGGTTCTTTGATTGGAGACACGGCTCGTTCGGCGATGGCACGAAGGGCTACAAGCCAATCGTGAAGGATTACCCTCCGTTCACGGGCGAGGAGTGGCGGATGTACCCCACGCTCGACGCCTTCCCAGAGCAAAAGGCCAACCTGAGAGAGTTCTCGCGCCGCTTCCATTTTCAGTGGTTCTACGACTGACCCGTTCGGAACAGGGCGCCGACAGCAGGACGAGACCGAGTGAGTAGGGCCGCCGCGTCGACCGGGTCTGATGCCATGCCCGCTGCCTCGCGAAACGCGAGCACAAGCTCGACGTCGGGGAACAGGACCTCAGTGGGTCTTCTCGGGCTGGGTCATCGCGCTACTGAACCTGAGTTTAAGCCCGCTCACGGTTCTGCACCACCGCTTTTGCCCTGATTCCGGCCTCGCGCCTCTTGAGCGTTGCCGGGGAACGAGCGAGGGTCTGGTCGAGGCACAAGAGCGCCGGCAGTGGTACGTAGCGTTCGTCCTCGCCCGCCGCAGCCGCGACTCGAGAACATGATCTTGTGCATCGACCACGAGCGAGGCTGCAGCGAAGCCAACCTACCGAAGGACGCCAAGCTGATTCGTTACAAGCGCCAGATCGACATCGGGGCCGCGCTGGGGGCAATATCCTCGCCGAACAGCCACTCAGGCAGCACGGCATAGCGCTCGCGGTCGCTGTTTGGTCGCCGCGCTGGCAGTCGGCGACGGAGTGCGACGTGGGCGACACTTGAAAATGCACGATGCGCCTGGTAGTGAGCTCGCTTCAGAAGGTGAGGTCGATCGGGATGGGCAAATATATTGGGCGCGGTGGGTTATTCGTGTGCGCGGCGGCGGCGC
>Ga0068855_100011165_pt1 | contig 10845 bp, 7 predicted proteins | sample KBSCornC52_FD_66592 | JGI IMG/M metagenome (GOLD analysis project Ga0068855, IMG submission 66592) | Corn rhizosphere microbial communities from Kellogg Biological Station, Michigan, USA - KBS Corn C5-2 | ecosystem: Host-associated > Plants > Roots > Rhizosphere > Soil ... | reverse complement strand
CCGAATGACCGGCGCTGTTGCTGACGGACCGATTCACGCGTCAATTGAGTACCGTACACATAAGCGCGCGACGTTAGGCCCCCCGCCTTTGCCAGGACTTCGCTGAGGCTGGTGCCCGGTGGGACGAAATAGTTGCCGGGATGATTTACTTCACCTTCGATACGCACCACGACCGATTGGCGCTCAAGCGGTTGCGAAAGCGACCCCTCCGAAAGTATCTGCAGGATGTCGCCATTCTCGACGGGCGAAAGCGGCATCTCGGCACGCCCAATCTGCCTGCTGCCAACCGTTGCGCTTTCCGACAGGCGATACAAAACCAGGCGCGAGTTATCTGCAAGGGCAGTAGGTCCGCCCGCAAAGCGAAGGACGTCGGCAATGGTTTCACCCGACCTGGCTTCGTAAATCGCTTCATCATTGATGCTGCCGACGACTGCCACCTGTTCACCGACAGGCGGGATGAAAATCACATCCTCGTTCTGCAACACCGGATCATTGGCCCTGCTTCCCGCCCTCAACAATTCGTAGAGATCGAAATCCGCCACCTTCTGGCCATTGCGTATCAATTCCACCGAGCGGAAGCTGCCGCCCCCATTCGGCCCACCCGCGGCAAGGACGGCGTTGACCAGAGTAGAAAGGCTATTCACGGTGAATGAGCCTGGGTGGTTGGCAAAGCCGGTAACATAGACGCGGACTCCGCTCAGCTTTTTGATGCTGACTGAAACATCATACCCCCGATATTGGCGTCCGATTGAATCGGCTATGCGATCGCGCAGATCCCGGTATCTCACACCCACCAGGCTGACCGAACCCACTTTGGGCAAGAATATTTTGCCGTCGCGATCGATGGTGAAATTTGCGCTTCCCTCAACAGAGCCAGTGAGTGAAATTGAGACAACGTCTCCGATGTTTAGCGCATAGTCTGGTGGCACCGTCGCTTCCGACGGCAAGGCGAAGTCCCTCTCCGCCTTGATCAGGAGCTCCGAGCCAAATCTCTTGATCTTCCGGCCGACACGATTCTCAACGTACCGCTCGAACTCGCCCGGTTCAGCCGGCGTACTAAGTGTTTTTCCGAACGCATCGATCGTGCCGTTGCGCTGAGTACCGTCCTGTACATTTCCCGTAGCGGACACTGATGTATCGGCGGACGTGCCGGAGTTGGGCTTGATCTCGACAGGCTGGTAAGTCGGATAGGAATATCCCGTCTGCGATTCCGCCGAGTTGGCGGCGCTGCTATCGCTATTGTCTGCCGATGACGACGATTGATCAGGTTGGTTCGTGGCGACCGGCGAACCGAGAGGAATGGTGGAATAGACTTGAGCCTCAAGCGGGGATATCGATAAAAAAAGAAACGAAAATGCCGCTATAGCACTCGTCTTCCGAAAGCCGATACTTAAGCTTCGCGATTTCATGCTCACGCTTAGAAGACGTATGTGTGTTGATTCTAATGACATTTGAAGACTAAAGCCTGATTTTGATAAACATTATTTCGACACCCGTTATAGTGCCGTGATCCGCTGGGACAGCGAGTTAGACCCAATTTGAAGTTGCTCACTTTCGCCGAGCAAATGCGGAAACTCCTCGCCCACCAGGATTTCGAAGTCGTCGAATTCGAATGAGACCTGATGGCGAGCACATCCGGCAGAACCGTATCCTGACAGAAAGAGCCCGAACTTCACCCCTGCAGCATCGGCCGCGATCGCGTCCAAATCGCTGTCGCCAATCAGGATTGCGCCGTCTTCGTCGACGCCAAGAAACTGAAGTGCGTGATGAAGCGGAGCAGGATCGGGCTTGCGCTTGGCAACGCTGTCGCCACCGACAACCGTTTCGAAGAATTGGTCAAGATTGACTTGCGAAAGGAGCTGCCGACTGAGCTTCTCTGGCTTGTTGGTCACCACTGCCATCCGATGTCCTCGTGAGGCGAGTTGTCGAAGTGTGGCCTGGACACCTGTGAAGACACACGCCGGGTCTGCCGGAATCGAAGCCAGAATCGTGCGAAACTCCGAGACGTCACGACCGGAATCAGTCGCCAAATCACCGAGCGAGCGGCACACCAAGACTTCTACCCCGAGATTCACGAGTGACCTGACCCGGCCGGCATCGACGGGATCACCACCGCGAGCTAGCGACAAGAGGCTGAGAGCCTCCGCAATCCCCTGCGCCGTGTCGACAAGTGTACCGTCGAGATCGAATAGAAGAGCCGGCAGCCGAGTCATGAAGGCATCGTCGGGATAAGCATGTTGGACTCGAACTCCTCGCGAGGCAGAAATGGGGCGAGGTCCTCCAGGGGGGCTGTGACCATCGTTCCGTTGTCGAGGCGCTTGGAAGACAGCTTCGGCGCGAAGTTTTGTGCCTTGTCGACCATGATCTCGCAGATGGCCGGCCCAGGCGCCGCCAGCGTTTCGGCAATGGCCGTGCGTATGTCCGAATGATCCGACGTCTTGCGATAGGCGAAGCCGAAGGCCGCGGCGATCTTGTGGAACTCGGGAAAGGTCACTCCCGAATCCGGTCCGCAACCGACCGAAAAGCCGTCGAAATGCGCCTGCTGCGATTGCCTTATCGAGTGGTAGCCCGAGTTGTTGTAGAGGAAGATCTTTGCCGGGATGCCTTGTCCGATGATCGTTTGCAATTCCTGCAGGTTCTGCATGATCGAGCCGTCGCCCGCCATGCAGATGATCCGTTTGGAGCCTTCGGGCATTCCGTGCCACGCCCCTATCGTGGCTGGCAGTTCGTAGCCCATCGAGGCGGCGCCGGAGTTGGAGTACAGGCGCTGGCCCTGTTTGAGCTTGGCGGCCTGAACCGTCACAACCGCCGCGGTGGCATCTGCCATGACGATCACGTCCGCACTGTCGAGCTGTTCGAACAGCGCCTGCGTGAAACAGTAGGGATTCACCACTCCCTCCGTGTCCCAGTATTCGGGAAGCACGGGATCGTATTTGCGCCGGCGCTCCATCGCCCAATTGACGTAGGCGCCGTGGACGGGCGGCCGTTCGTATCCATCCAGCGCCCGCTCAAGCGAGGGCAGGAATTCCTTCAAGTCGGCGTGGACCGGCATGTCGATCGACACGGTCGGCTTGGCGAGCTCGGCCGCGTCGACGTCGACCATAATCTTCGTTGCGGCCCGTGCGAATGAAGCAAAGTTATAGCTGATTTGTCGGATATTCAGCCGGCAGCCAAGCACCAGCAGGCAATCGGCATTCTGGACGGCAAAGTTACCCGCGCGGTCTCCGACAGTCCCGGGCCTTCCGACATAGAGCGGATGCTCGTCCCCAATCAGGTCCTGTGCGTTCCAGGCAGGCGCTACGGCAATTCCAAGCTTGTCCGCCACGCGCAGGAACGTGTCGAAAGCGCCGCTTATCCTCACACCGGTGCCCGGCAACAGAACCGGGCGCTGCGCAGTACTGATGGCCGAGAGTACTTCGCGCGCCGCCGCATCGAGCGCATCGCCGCGCAGCCAACCGTACTCCGCCGGAAGAGCATATGGACGGCCATATCCTTCGCGCATCGGGTCAAAGCCGTGAAGGGTTTCCGGATCGATCGGTGTGGCTTGCACATCGATCGGGACATCGAGCCAGACGGGGCCAGGCCGGCCGGTCTCGGCAAGCCATAGTGCCTTTTCCAGGTCGTACCGAATGTCCTGTGGATCCGTGACCGTGACGGCGAACTTCGTGATGGGCCGCACCATCGAGACGATGTCGGCCTCCTGGTCGCCAAGCTGGCGCAACCGCACAGCAGCGTTTCTCGCCAGAGTCTCACGCTTCACCTGGCCCGACACGACGATCATCGGAATGGAATCGGTGAAGGCGCCATGGACCCCATTGAGCGTGTTGATCCCGCCCGGCCCCGTCGTGACGTTGACGGCGGCAATCCGCCCCGAAAGCCGAGCATAGCTTTCGGCAGCCATCGCCGCAGCCTGCTCGTGATGACAGCAGACGTAACGGAGCCCCTCGGCCCGGCCTAGCGCATCGTTGAGATGCATGGCGCCCCCGCCGGTGAGCATGAACACATGACGGACGCCGTGATCGCGCAATTTGCGCGCGATGTAGTCGGCCAGGCGCAGCTTGGTTGTCACGAGCTCTCCGGAGGCGGGAATTGTTTGTTTCAAGTTGTCCAATCGCGGCCCGGCCGACGTTCTTTCGGCCCAGGCAAGCGCTCCCCTTTATTGGTTGACCGCGATCCGGCGGGATCCAAGACGAGGATCCATGCCGCGTTCTGGCACCATTCGCAGCAGCTCTGGATCACCGCTGTAATGGGCGTTCAAGTCGACCAACCGGATTGGTTCGTCGGCGGCGATTGAAGCTACAAGTGCTTCCCCGCCTTCGAATTCGCGCGTCGAAATCTGGCCCTTGAGCAAGGGCACGGCGAAATAGACGTCGGCCTCGGTGAGGACATGGCCGGCCGGCAGGTCGCGCCGGGCGTAAACGCCTCGCACCAGGGCATCAAGATATTCGCGCTCCTTGGCCGGTATCTCGCGTTTTGCCGCCGTCGCGCCGCCACACATCTCCCTGGCGGTGTTGAAGGCCTTGAACCACACGTCGGCCTGCTCCGGCCTCGTGCAATATGGGCTAACCGGGACGCCTTCGTAGTCGATGTCGATGTGCCGCTCGAAAGTACGCGCCCCCTTGGCGTAAGCGATCATCACCGAGGCCTGCCAGTCGCGATGCTCGTGCGTCGATAGTCCGATCGCCACATTGGGATAGCGCGCCTTCAGGTAATCGATCTGGTCGAGCTCCAGTTCGCTGTCCTCGGACGGGTAGATCGAAACGCAGTGGTTGAGAGCGAACGGAATGTCGCGCGAACAGAAATACTCGACGAGGGCGTCGAGATGATGCTCGTCAGCACCCCCCGAAGAAGCGATGACCGGCTTTCCGGCCGAGGCGATCTTGCGCAACAGCGTCTTGTCGCGAATGTCGGAACTGGCGATCTTCAGGATGTCGACCCCGAACTCGACGCATTTGTCGACCGACACCTCATCGAAGGGGGTGACCATCGTCAACATGCCGTGGTTGCGAATCGCCTGCACCATCGTGCGCAGCCGCGGCCAGGGCATCTGGGTGTCGAGGGTCTTCTTGATGTAGCGAATATCCGATGCATCGCGATAGTCGCCGTGAATGAAGGTATCGACGTCGCGAAACTGCAACTTGATGGACGCCTTGACTCCGTTGGCCTCAACGACGGACGCAAAATCGTCGATGATCTTCAGGCCACGCTCGAGTTTCCCCCAGTGGTTGTTAGCCAGCTCCAGTACGAACAGGTCATTGAAGATATCGTGCGACACTACTCATTCTCCATCTCGATTTCGAATCATTACAATATATAGAATCGCTCATTTTTAAGATAACGCGACCGCCATCGAATGAGTCTTGTCGTACACTTGAGATTTTCTTAACCAATCAATGGTATCATTGATCTGTTTTTCGAGTCCTGATATTTCGATATCGAGGCTCATTGCGAGTGCCTTGGTCTCACTATAATCTCCGACGTAAGCACTCGGTCGGGAGCAATCGACATTGCCTCGCTCGATCGCCACAGGGCCGCCCACCGCATGGGCGACGGCGCTGGCAAGCTCCCCCATTTCGACAACCTGGCCACCGCACAGGTCGATGGGCCGGGCGCTGCCGACAGTCCGCTGGGCCGCGGCAATGATCAGCTCGCACAAATCGTCGACGTGAAGGAAGGAGCGGAAGACCGGGACCTTGGCTTCGATCCGGATGCGGCCGTGGCCGCATGCCTGCTGCACGAAATTGGAGATCGCGTAGGATGACAGTTTGTTGATGTTTGGTCCGGCCAGATTGAAAATTCGGCCGACGATCGTCGGAATGCCCGATCCCGCTGCGGATTCCAGGAAACGTGCCTCCTGGCGAAGCTTGGCCAGACCATAAGGATGCAGGTCCGCCCCCCTGGCGGCGAGCGCAGCTGCCCCCGACGACGCCACGAATACGCTGGCAGGCGCGGATTTGGACATCGCCTCGAGAACGGCATCGTCAATCGCAATGTTGCCTTCGGTAAAGCGACGCTCGCCAAGCTCCTCCGCCCTTTCCTTCGTGAGATAGGCGAGATGAATGAGATGCGCTCTGTCCACATCGGCCGGTGAAATCGTCCCGAGCGGTCGCACCCGGAGCTTGGCACCGGATGGCAGAAGCTGGTCGCGCGTGCTCGAAGCAAAGGCGATTACCTGGGCGCCTGCCGCATCACCCAGGTTCTGCTCCAAAAGAGCCAGCAAGGTGCGTCCGATCCAACCGGAGGGGCCGGTCACGACATAGCGCGGTAGTCCGTGAGGTGACCCCATCTCCCCCTCCCCGCTCAGGTCCCTCGGCCTTTGATGAATTCGCTGATCGTCTCCGCCGCGTAGGCCAAGTGGTCCTCGGTTAGCCCTGGATACAGGCCGATCCAGAAGCAGCGCTCGGTGACGACATCGGCGTTCGTCAATTCGCCGACGACGCGATGCCTGCGTCCCTTCATATACGGCTGACGCAAAATGTTGCCGCCGAACAGCAGGCGAGTGGCGATTTTGCGCTCGTTGAGGTGCTGAACCAGGTCGTCGCGGTTAATGGCGCCTTCGCGCAAGGTGATCGGGAAACCGAACCAGCTCGGTACGCTGTTGGGCGTCGCTTGCGGCAGGATGAGTACGTCCTCGAAGGGCGAAAGCAGGCACGTGAGCGTATCGAAGTTCCGCTGCCGGGCGGCGATGAAGTCATCCAGCCGATCGAGCTGCGCCAGGCCGACGGCGGCCTGCATGTCGGTGATCTTCAAATTATAACCGCAGTGGCTGTAGGTGTACTTGTGATCATAGCCCAACGGCAGCTCGCCGAGGCGGCGGCAGAAGCGCTTTCCGCAGGTGTTGTCCTGCCCCGGCGCGCACCAGCAATCGCGACCCCAGTCGCGCATCGATTCCATGACCCGCTTCAGCCGCGGCTTGTTTGTGAAGACGGCCCCGCCCTCACCCATGGTGATGTGGTGCGCCGGATAGAAGCTGAGCGTGCCGATCTCGCCGAAGGTGCCGACGTTTCTGCCGTCGTACTTCGCGCCGAGCGCATCGCAGCAGTCCTCGATGACGAACAGGCCGTGCTTGTCGGCCACCCGCATCACCTCGCCGAGACCGAACGGGTTACCCAGAGTATGCGCCACCATGATCGCTCTCGTCCGCTCGCTCACGGCGGCCTCGATCATGTCGGGGCGGATGTTGTAGGTCGGAATGTCGACGTCGACGAACACCGGGACCATGCCGTACTGCAGCGCGGGATTCACCGTTGTCGGGAATCCGGTCGCCACCGTGATCACTTCGTCACCGGGCTTCAGCGCTTCCGAACGAAGGTAGTGGCTAGTGAGCGACGAGAAGGCGACCAGGTTGGCCGACGAGCCCGAGTTAACCGTCAGCGCGTGCTTGACCCCGATCCGCGCCGCCAGTCGCTGCTCGAACTCGACGTTGAACCTCCCGGTGGTCAACCAGAAATCGAGGCAGCTTTCGGCGAGGAACTGCATCTCCTTCGCGCCGTACACCTTGCCGGACACCGGAACCGGGCTTTCACCGGGGACGAACGGCCGCGCCGCATGATAGGTGCACGCGTATTGACCGACGAGATCGACGATCAGCTTGCGGAACTCCTGCTCCTCGAGGCCATGGGTGGCCAGTCCAAGCTTATCGAGCGGCGTATTCATTGAAGGGTCTCTCCGCCGGGCGCCAGATCCATGAGCGCGCGGTATTCGTTGAGTTGTTCGCAGGTGACCGCTCGCGGGTCCGCGCCGCCGGCGACGGAGCGATGCCAATCGACGATGCGCTGCAAAGCTCCACTGAGGTTGAGCGCGGGCCGCCATCCCAGCTGTGAGCGCGCCTTCGAGCAGTCGAGCTTGAGCAAGTTCGCCTCGGGCAGATGCGCGCCTTCGTCGAGCTCGAACCCGCCGTCCCCCCAAAGGCCGACGATTTGTTCGACGATCCAGCTGACGGGGCGCGTGTCGTTCTCGGCGGCGCCGAAATTCCACGCCGATGCCGCCCAGCGCTCGCCGCGGGCGAGATGCTGGGCAATCAGCAGATAACCGCCGAGCGCTTCGAGCACGTGCTGCCACGGACGCACCGCGTGAGGCGAACGGATCCGAACCCGCTCGCCGGCGATCATGGCGCGAACGATGTCCGGGATCAGGCGATCCTGCGCCCAATCGCCGCCGCCTATCACGTTGCCGGCGCGCACCGAAGCGAGGAGCGGACCGTCGCCTTGAAAGAACGACTGCCGGTATGAGGCGATGACGAGCTCGGCCGCGCCCTTGCTGGCGCTGTAGGGATCGTGCCCTCCCATCGGGTCGCATTCGCGGTACGGCCACGCCCACTCGCGGTTTTCGTAACACTTGTCGCTGGTGACGGCGACGATCGCCTTCAACGAAGGCATTCGCCGACAGGCGTCCAGCACGTTCACCGTGCCCTGGACATTGGTCGCAAATGTTTCGCGCGGTTCGGCATAAGAGCGACGAACGAGCGGCTGCGCGGCGAGGTGGAAAACCACTTGCGGATCGCAGCTCCGCATGGCGGCCTCGACCGCGGCGGGATCGCGAATATCCCCTTCGCGATGCTTGACGACTTCCCCAACCCGCGCCTGCTCGAACAGGCTGGGCCGTTCGGGCGGCAAGGCAAATCCGGTGACATGCGCGCCCAGCTCGTTGAGCCAGAGCGCCAGCCAGCTGCCCTTGAACCCGGTGTGCCCGGTCAGGAAAACCCTGCGGCCGCGCCAGAACTCCGGTGCTACCAGCACTTCCACGGGGCCCCCTGCTGCCAGAGCTGCTCGAGGTAGAGTTTGTCCCGAAGCGTATCCATCGGCTGCCAGAATCCGTCGTGGCAATATCCGTGCAGCTCGCCGTCGGATGCTAGAGCCTCCATCGGCTCGCGCTCCCAGATCGTGTCCGGCCCACTGATGTAATCGTCGACTACTGATGGATCGGCCACAAAGAAGCCGCCGTTGATACGGCCCCCGTCGCCGGCCGGCTTCTCCCGGAAGCCCGACACCCTATGGGCCTGGAATTCGAGAGCGCCGAAGCGCCCGGGCGGGGCGACAGCGGTGACCGTTGCCTTGCGGCCGTGATTTCTGTGGAAAGATACCAGGGCGCCGATGTCGATGTCGGCAACGCCGTCACCGTACGTGAAACAGAATGGCTCGTCTTCGGGAAGGTGCTCGCGGATGGCTTTGAGGCGTCCGCCGGTCATTGTCTCCGCGCCGGTTTCGACGAGAGTGATGCGCCACCCTTCGTTCCATTTGCGGTGAACCTCGACGGAATTGCTCGCGAGATCGATGGTCACGTCCGCGGTGTGAAGGAAGTAATTGGCGAACCACTCCTTGACGAGATAGCCCTTGTAGCCGAGGCAAACGATGAAATCCCTAATCCCGTGCTGGGAATAGATCTTCATTATGTGCCAAATAATCGGTTTTTCGCCGATCTCGACCATTGGCTTGGGACGAATAGAAGTTTCTTCTCCGAGACGGGTCCCTAACCCCCCGGCGAGAATTACTGCTTTCACGGCTTCTCTCGCGCCCCTTCGCGCAGAAAATATGTCCAACCCTAACCAAGCAATAAATTGCCTGAACGCCTACTGACAAATTTCCATTTTGAAACCGTCCAGCGAAGTCGAATGGCTAATCTGGCTACTCCCATCAGTCAAGCGTACTGCGATAAACCTCGTATAAGTGTTATAATTATCAAATGTTAATTTCTGAAGCTCGATCGATGCGAATTAAAGCTTTTGTGAGGAGTAAACGGAAGGTTTTATCATTTGTTGTGTTTATCCACTTTTATAACATTTGTTATTCATGTGGGTCGAAATTTACTCCCCAAAATATTCGCAGTTGCGGAGCCTACCTGCATAGCCGGCAGCGTGGACCGTCCGCGCATGAGAGGCCGAGCGCGGCGTCTCCTGAAGTCGATCTGCGGATTTTGGGATTGCGCGAGCGCCATCTACGCACGGGCCCATTATTTGGACCGGCCGCAGCAGCAAGGGGGGTGGGGAGACCGCTGCGACCGGTCCTGCCCGCGGCACGAAAGCCGCCGGCGGGTGACTGAGATGGATTAGAAGCCCATCGTCAGGCTTCCGCGGAGCGAGAGGGCGGTTCCGCCAAGGCGCCGCTCGGCGCCGGCCTCGCCGGAAATGCTGAAGTTCTCGCTGCCGCCAAGCGCGCGGAGGCGGGCAAACCAGCCACTCTTCTCCTGCTCAGGTTCGAGCGTGAAAGGGGTTCCATCGGCAAAGTGGGCGGTCGTCGCTCCGAGCGCACCGCCGACGATCTCACGCCAGCCGCCCTCGGTTTCGATGCGGAACCAGTTCTCGTCGCGCTTGCGCGTACCGGTGAAATCGATGCCGAGGACGAGGCCGCCGTTGACCGCGAACTCGTCGCTGTTGCGCGGATCGACGATGAGGTCGAGGCCGGCTCCGCCGCCGGTGTCCGTGTATCCCTTCTCATGAAGTTTGAGGTAATCGAAGCTCGCCGTGGGTCGAAAGAAGAGAAAGCTGCCGCCACCTTCGTAAGCGATGCCGCCGCTGGCCGACAGCAATGTGCCGCTGCGATTGGCGAGCGCGCTCTTTTCGACCTGCTGCGTGCCGTTGAGGCCGGTGAAGGTTCGCCGCCCGTTGAAATCCGATCGGCCGACCGATCCGCGAGCGTAGGCGGAAAACCCGCCCCATTTCCCGCGCCAGTAAGCCGCCAGTTCGTAGGTGTCGGATTGCACGACGTTGCTGTCGCTCCCCTGATTGTAGTCGTTCCACAGCCAGGTGGCGGTGAGGCCGAAGCTGCCGGCCCCAGTATGGATTCCGCCACCGCCGGAAAAGCCAAAGCCGCCGAGGTTGAACGCTGCGGTGTCTCCCCGGCTCTTGTC
>Ga0068855_100011164_pt1 | contig 10845 bp, 9 predicted proteins | sample KBSCornC52_FD_66592 | JGI IMG/M metagenome (GOLD analysis project Ga0068855, IMG submission 66592) | Corn rhizosphere microbial communities from Kellogg Biological Station, Michigan, USA - KBS Corn C5-2 | ecosystem: Host-associated > Plants > Roots > Rhizosphere > Soil ... | reverse complement strand
TTGACAGTTCCGGTTGCCATTTCTGTCTTTCACCTCCTTGCCAACTTCACTGAACGGGCAAGAAAGGTGCAAACCGGCACCATCCAACTCGCTCAAATTGCATCGCGCAGTGTAGCCGGGGTCTGGCGATCAGTCACGTGTCGCGCGCTTCAGGACCTCCAGCGCCCCGGCCGTGTCTCCCTGCGCCTCGAGCAGATCGGCCAGCTTCCGGGCGGCCTCGAGCGCCCGGCGGGGCCGGTGCCCGAGCAGGAGATCGAGCGCCTCCTCGAACAGACGGCGCGCCCGCTCCCCGTCGCCTGCGGCGGCGAAGACCTCCGCCAGCATGACGAGCGTGAGCCCGCGGTCGCCGGGACCGAGCGCGTCGAGCGAGCCCAGCACGCGTTCCGCGGCGCGTGCTCCATCCCCCGGCCGGCCGGCGAGCACGAGCGCACGCGACTCCAACGCGCCGAAGCGTGCCTCGTCGACGGCGCCGAGCTCGCCGCCGCGGACCTCGCGTCCGTACTCGAGCAGCCGCAGCGCCTCGCCGCCGTTCCCCGCCTCGACCTCGGTCGTCGCAAGGAGGTGATAGGCGAGCGACACGAACGTCTCGTTCTCGGTGCGCTCGAGGATCTCGAGCGCACGTCGCGCGTACCGGCCCGCAAGCCGCGGCTCGTCGCGGCGCGAGTGGAGTCGCGACTGCGACCAGTACAAGCGCGCGAGCGCAATCGGATCGCCACTCTCGTCGGTGATGCGCATGACGCGTGCGAGCACCGACTCGGCGCGGGAGAAGTCGCCGCGATCGATGAGCACGTTCGCGAGGAGCACCGAGAACCGAAGCTCTTCGAGAACCGCCTCCGCCTCGACCGCTTCCGCGACCGCGCGCTCGTAGAGCTCGATCGGCGGAGTCAAGTCGCCGACCTGCATGTACGCGCGACCGAGGGTGTCGACCGCGCCGGGGTCGACGAGCGCGCGCCCGTTGCGGAGATTCAGCGCCTGCTCGAGCAGCTGAACGGCCTCGTGCGCACGTCCGCGCGCGAACGCAACCTGGCCGAGGCCCGCGAGCGCGGTCGCCCGCGCCGGATCCCCCGGGTTGCTGTGGGCGCGGTAGAGCGCCTCGGCGGTGTCGACCTCGCCGAGCCGGAGGGCGACCTCCGCCTCCACGAGGGCGGCGGGCTCGACGGCGACCGCGTCGACGCCGGTCGCCAACCAGGTCCCGGTGACGTCGAGCCGGGCCGCGAGCTGGTTCACCATCTGCAGCGACGGGATCCGCGCGCCCGCTTCGAGCCGCGAGATATACGCGGCCGTGCAGCCGGGGAACGCCAGCCCGCGCTGCGACAGGCCCGCCTTCGTGCGCGCGTCCTTCAGGCGCCGGCCGACGTCCTTCGCCGAATCGATGTGCGTCGTCAGGCTCCGCGGCATCGCTCTATCGTACGCCGCTCGGAAAGGGGTTCAAGGCCGAGCAGATGCGGCCGATAGGAACCGGGTGCTCCGCCGCGTCGTGATCCTGGCCGTTCTCGGCTGTGTCTTCGCCTGCACGGCCGCCGCCGCGCCGGCGAACTGGGCGGCTCCTCAGATCCAAGCCGTCACGCAGGCCGGGATCCTCGGCACGGCGACGGCGTCGTTCAACCCGCAGGCGCCGCTGACGCAGTCGCAGCTCGCGGCCGCGATCGCGGCGACCGACGCACTACAGCACCCTGCTGCGCCGCCCTCTCCGCCCACCGTCGAGCTCGCCACCAACGTGAGCCCGAACGCGACCGTCGGCGGCTTCGTCTCGGTGGAGCTCGACGTGACCGGGCCGGAGGTCGACCACGTCGCATTCGCAGTCGACGGGACCGGGGTCGTCTCGACGAACCAGCTGCCGTACTCGCTCGAGCTCGATACGAGCAGCCTCGCCGACGGCGTCCACGCGCTCGCGGCGAACGTCGCGTTCGCGAACGGCGGCTACGCGATCGCGACGTGGCAGGTTACGGTCGCGAACGCGCCGGGCTCGATCCTCACGCCGACGGGCCTGCCCGTTCCGCTGACGATCGCCAAGTCGAAGCTTCCCGCAGCCCCGGCGGCGGCGGTGCCGACGCGCACCCTGTACCGCGCGCTCGCGCCGAGTGCGGCGGTGAGCATGAAGAAGCTCGACGCGGTTCTCGTCGGCTATCTCGGGCTGGGCAGCGCCGCGCGCGAGATCCAGAAGACGCTCACGGACGGGGGCCTGAAGCCGCCGGCGAACACCGGCACCGAGGCGGTCGCGCGCATGCTCGGCCTGCGCCTCAACCATCCGGCGTCGCAGGACGGGCTCGAGCTGCGTCCGCTGCAGCCGAGCACGCGCGCCGAGGCCGCCTATTCGTTCGCCCGGTTGCTCACGCTCGACGAGTCGGCGCTCGAATCGGTGCAGGCCGCGGCCGACGCATTCACGCTGCCGGTCTTCACGCCGTGGCAGCAGCGCGTCTTGACGACGGCGATCCACTTCGTCGGCTATCCCTACATCTGGGGCGGCACGAGCCCGAGCCCGGAAACGCTGTTCGGTGTCGGCTCGGCCGGCGGGTTCGACTGCTCCGGCTTCGTCTGGCGCGTCTACAAGCTGACGGCCTACGCCGGCGAAGGCACGCTCGCAAGCGTCCTCCGTGGGCGCACGACGTATCAGATGAGCGGCGAGGTGCCGCGCTCGGCGCGCGTCACCGCCGCGAACCTGCAGCCCGGCGACGTGATGTTCTTCGGGCCGAACGGCCCGAGGTCGAAGCCCGGCGTCGTCGACCACACCGCGCTGTACCTCGGCAACGGCTGGTTCGTGCAGTCGAGCGACGAAGGCGTCACGCTTCTCCCGCTCGACGGCTGGTACACGCGAACGTTCGCGTGGGCGCGGCGGCCGCTGCGCGAGGCCGGCCTCAGCGGCTGAGCGCTTCGAGCAGCTCGTTGACGCGGCGATCCGCGACCGACGCACGCCGCAGCGGCAGCGCGTCGTTCACGCAGTAGTGATTTCGCCGGCCGTGCCGCTCGCGCTGGACATACCCGTCGGCGACGAGATCGGAGAGCACCCGATGCGCCTGGCGCTCGGTGAGATCGGAGCGCTCCGCGATCTCCCGGACGGTCGCATCCGGCGCCTGTGCAACCGCGAGGAGCACCGATGCATGCGACGTGAGGAATGTCCAGGCCGGGCGCTCAACCACGGCCCCGAGACTACTGATGTGTCGTCTTCACCGGCGGCCAGTGCGGTGAGATCCCTGGATCTCCCAAGTCGCCGTACGGCACGCAGGTTCCCGCCAGCGCGCTGCGATCCGCGATCAACAACTCGTCGACACGCCTGTTGAACGGAACCGCCCGCTTCCACGCGAGCCGCAGGCGCACTCCCTCGCGCACGAGCGCGCGCGGCGCGAGTCGCGCGCGTGACCGCACCGCGAAGTAGTGGCCGCCGGCCGGCTCGGCGCCGAGCGCCCGCTCCGCGGCGGCAGTCTCCTCGGGCGACGCCGCGTAGAAGAGCCACAACCCGAAGCGGCGTTGCGTGCTCTGCAGGAACGGCTCGAGGTTCGTGCACGCCTCGTCGTCGACGCGCGTGAGTGACGGGACGCGCAGCGCGACGAGATGGTCGAGGAGGTTCGCCGGGTGCCCGTAGTCGAACGCCGAGAAGCTCGCACCGCTCGTGCCCGTCGAGCCGAAGAGCACCGTGCCTGGAGGCTCGTGCCTCACGGCGGCGACGACGGAGTCGACGCCGATGCGGTGCGTCGCCCGGCGGTGAGCGAGATCGAAGCGAACCTCGATCGCCGCGAGGCCCGCGACGAGCATGACGGCGACGAGCACGCGCCACGTGCCCGCCCACGACGCGATCCCGAAGACGCCGGCGCAGACGAGGACGAGGAACGCGGGCGTGACCGGGATCATGTAGCGGTCGAAGAACAGCGCCGAGTCGCCGCTCGTCGGGACGATCGAGAAGAACACGACCGGCGCCGCGACGGTGACGGCGCAGAACACGAGCGGCCGGTACGACCTCCGGACGAGCAGCACGACCACTCCGAGGACCGCGAGCGCGCTGAAGTAGTTGACGTCGTGCCGGCCCGGCGCCACGAAATGCAGCGCGTCCTCCCACACGGGCCGGCCGGAGAACGTCCGGCCGGCCTGACCGTTGCCGCCGACGCCGTAGCGGTCGCTCAACACGTGCAGCGTCTTGACGTAGTACGGCACGAACGTGACGAGCAGCGCCGCCGCACCGGGCCACGCGACCCGCACCCGCTCGCGCAGCGACCCGGGTGCGTAGAGCCACGCGGCTCCGAACGCAGTCAAGGCATAGAGCGGTGCGGTCGGGTGCACGAAGACCGTCAGCCCGAGCAGCGCACCGGCGCCGGCCCAGAGTCTGCGGTGACCCGAGTCCGCCGCCGCGAGCGCGACCACGGTCGCCCACATCAGCCAGGCGAAGAGGAGCGTGTGCGGCCTGCCGAACGTCGCGTACATCACCGGGATCGGCGAGAGCGCCGTCAGCACGACCACGGCCGCCGCGGGCAGGTCGTCGCGCGTGAGCCGCCGAACGATCAGCGCGACTGCCGGCAGCGCGAGGCAGGAGAACACGAGCGACGGCACGCGCAGCGCCGCGATGCCCGGCCACCAGTCGAGCAGGGCGTGCTCGAGCCAGAAGTGGAGCGGTCCGCCGCCGCGCTGCGTGGAGACGATGTGGAAGATGCGACGGAACGAGAAGTCGCCGAGCCGAAGCGTCAGCTCCTCGTCGACGTTCAGCGGCGTCCACCAGACGGTGGGGAACGCGAGCCAGACGAGGCCGGCGGCCGCGCCGACGACGGCGGCCGGAAGGAGAGCGCGCCTAATCGGTGCCTGAGGCAGCGAGCGCGGGCGTCTCGGGCGCAGAGCGGTACGGATGCTCGTCCTCGACGTGCGTCTCGTGATAGACGCTTTCGGCGTTGACGGCCCAGATGTCGTGGTCGGCACCGCTCAAGAGGTTGTCGACCGCGCGCATCGCCGTCAACATCGAGTGGTCGGAGTTGTTGTAGCGGTGAAGCCCGTTGCGCCCGACCTGCTGCAGGTTGTCGATCCCATCGAGCCAGCCTCGGATCACCTGCACGCGCTCGGCGTAGTCGGCGTCGTAGATCGGGTAGGCCTTCGGCACGCGGATGGCGTACCCGCGCTCGACCTTCGACTTCGGCGCAAGCCTGAGCCGCTCGAGCTCGTCGGCGGCGAGAGCGACGAGGCTGTCGTCGTCCATCGACCAGAGGTCGTCGCCCGCGAAACAGAAGTACTCCATGCCGACGCACGCCTTCGACGGATCGGGAACCATCCACGGCGACCACGAGCGGAAGTTCTGGATGCGCCCGACCCGCACGCCGGGCTCGTGGATGTAGATCCAGTTGTCGGGGAACAAGTCGTCGCCGTCGACGACGAGGGCGACCGTGAGGAAGTCGCGGTAGCGCAAGCCGTTCGCCGCGTCGATGACGTGCTGCGGTGCAGCGGGGCTCGCCATTCGCACCACGTCGCGCAGCGGCAGCGACGAGATGACCGCTTCCGGGAGCGTGTACGACGCCTCGCCCGCCTCGACCTCGACGATGCGGCTGCCTGCAAGCTCGAGGCGCGTGACGGGCGCCGAGAGGAGAACCTCTCCGCCCTGGGCGCGAATCGCATCTGTCATCGCGTCCCACATCTGGCCTGGGCCGTAGCGCGGGTAGTTGAACTCGGAGATGAGGCTCTTGATCTTGTTGCCCCGGTTGCCGAAGAACGCCGCCCTCGCCGCCGAGAAGAACGACAGCCCTTTGATGCGCTGCGCCGCCCACTCCGCGCGGATCTCCGAGGCGGGAACGCCCCAGACCTTCTCGTTGTAGCTCTGGAAGAACAGCTCGAAGAGGCGACGGCCGAAGCGGTTCGTCACCCACTGCTCGAGCGAGTCCTCCTGGCCCTTCGGACGCGCGGCGGCCGCCAGGTACGAGCCCATGCAGCGCGCGAGCTCGATGGGGCCGAGCTTCTTGATCACGTCGGGACCGCGCAGCGGATAGTCGAGGTACTTCTTGTTCCAGTAGATGCGCGACATGCGCGGCCGGCGGAGGAACTCGTCACCGAGCACCTCGTGCCAGAGGTCGTCGACCTCGAGTGCCTTCGTGAAGAAGCGGTGGCCGCCGAGATCGAAGCGGTAGCCGTCCCGCTCGACGGTCTTCGCAAGCCCGCCGACCTGGTCCTCGGCCTCGAGCACGAGCACGTCGTGGTCGCGCTTCCCCAGCAGGTAGCCCGCGGTCAGCCCGGCTGGGCCGCCGCCGAGGACGAGCGTCGTCTGCGTGATCTCTTTCACCATGGGAGAGGAGCCGGCAAGCGCCGTGCGATCGTACCCTTGCTACCGCTTTCGACGGTAGACAAACGCCTGAAGCGGCTTGAAGTAGTTCTTCTTGAGCGCGATCTCGTCGCTGCGGATATGGGCGACGAGCTGCAGACGCGGGTCGTGCTCGAGGAGCCACGACCAGTCCGAAGCCTTGCGCCAGACGAGCTTCGTCCACTGCGCGCGCCACGCGCGATAGTCCCGGAAGACCGGCTCGAACACGACGAATGTGCCGCCCGGCGGCACCGTCGCGAGCAGCTCGTCGATCGTCGGCTGCTCCTTCGCCGCCTTCAGCCGCGAGACGGCGTCGCGCCAGTCGAAGATGAGCGGATCGGGCATCGGGCCGAGCGTCGTCGCCCAGCGGTAGCCGGGCCCGAGGTAGTAGCGCAGCACGGGCACTTGCTCTGGATGCGTGGAGATGATCAGGTCGCCTGTCTTCAGGTACGGGCGCGTGCCCGCGGTGATGCCTTTCGCGTTCTCCTTGTCGTTCCTGACCGAGTAGCCGGCGAAGACGAAGACGAGGACGACGAGCGTCGCGAGCCCGAGGCCGCGCGCGCGCGCGAGCGCCCGGCCGGCGACGAGGATCACCGGTCCGAAGAGCACCGCGAAGTACCGCGCGGTCCACGCCGGCGAGATCTGAGAGGCGACGAACGCGACGACGACCGTGACCGCAACGACTGTGAGGAGCGCGGCGAGCTCGCGGCGCTCCTGCGTGCGCTCGTGCAAGAGGAAGGCGCCGAGCGCGGCGCCTCCCACCAGGACGAGCGCGACGAACGGCGCGTCTCCGCCGATGACGGTGCCCGCGGACAGGAAGAGGTCGTGAACGCTCGGTCGCGTCGACCACGGCGCGCCGGTGTGCCGCGCCTGTGAGAGGAGCGTCGGGAGCCAGGGGAGGTAGAGCACCGCGACACCGACCGCGGCGACGCCGAACAGGCGCAACCGCTCGCGCGCGAACGCGAACGTCGCGACGGCGAGCCCGACGCAGAGGAACAGGCCCCAGTTGTGGCTGTACGCGAGCGACACGGTCGAGAGGACGAAGACCGGCGTCCAGCCGCGCCTCCCGCGGAGGATCCCCTCGACGTATGACCACGCGACGACGAGCGACAGCAGCGCTTCGAGCTCGTACATGCGCGTCTCCTGCGCGTAGTAGGTGAGGAAGGGATCGAGCGCGGCGAGCACCGTGGCGGCGAGCGCGGCGGTTCGCCCGAACACGGCGCGCGTCGCGAAGTACGCGAGCGGCACGCAGGTCAATCCGAAGACCAGGGAAAGGGTGTGCGTCGCCGCTTCGCTGTCGCCGAACAGGCGCACCCAGATCGCGAGCAGCATGTAGTAGAGCGGCGGCGAGCCGTCCTGGCGAAGCAGGTGCGGGATCGACGTCCAGTGCTCATGGGAGATGCCGACCGAGATCCCCTCGTCGATCCAGAACCCGGCGTGCAGCTGGCGGGAGCGGACGAACAGCGAGAGGAGGACGAGCAGCGGCAACCCGACGGGGACGAGCCACCGCGAGCCGACGATCGCGTCGAAGCGGGCTCGGGCCTCGTCGACGATCGCCACGACCGAGCAGCTTAAAGCGTTACGGCGTGCGGGGCGCGTGCGGCGCGAGCGTCACGACGCGCCGGTTGCCGCCGTCCGAGTAGACGACGTCGACCGTGTCGTTCTTGCGGTAGGTGCCGGCGACGCCGAGAAACAGGGAGAGCCAACGCCAGAAGCCGAGCCTGCCCTCGGGTGCGAGCTCGCGACGGAAGACGAGGGTCGTGCCGATCTGGTCGAAGTCGGCGCCGGGGTGCTGCTCGACGCCGTTCACGAACACGTGGAACGGAGCGGTGACGCCCTCGGGCAGATCGATCTGACTTGCCGATTCCACGCTCTATACGATGCCATTCGCCGTGCGTCGTGCTCGCCTTGCCATACTCGTCACGAGCCTGACGGCGCTCGTGGTCGTGCCGGTGGCGCTCGCCGGCAACGGCGGGTTCCTCCCCGGCGAGCCGCACTCCCCGAACGCACACCGCGTCCACGACGCGTTCATCTTCGTCTCGATCTTCACCGGCGTGATCTTCATCGGGGTCGAGGGCGCCCTGATCGCGTTCATCATCAAGTACCGCCGCGGCAAGCGCGCGCGCACCGCCGAAGGCCCCCAGATCCACGGCGCGACGCGGCTCGAGGTCATCTGGACGGTCGTCCCCGTGGTGTTCCTCGCCGCGATCGGAGCGTTCGTCTTCTACAAGCTGCCCGGCATCGCCGACGCGCCGAAAGCGGCCGCGGCCGACGAGACGAACATCGGCGTGCAGGGCGCGCAGTTCTACTGGCAATTCACGTATCCGAACGGCGCGGTCTCGGTCGGGCGCATGGTCGCGCCGGCCGACCAGGTCGTGAACGAGCGGATCACCGCGCCGGACTGGGACGTCATCCACTCATGGTGGGTGCCGGACTTCGGCGGCAAGTACGACGCGATCCCCGGCAAGGTGAACAAGACGTGGTTCAAGGCGCCGGCGGGCACGTACGTCGCGCGCTGCTACGAGCTCTGCGGGATCCAGCACGCGGCGATGAAGGCGACCGTGGACGTCGTGCCGCGCCCGCAGTACAACGCGTTCATCGCGAAGCGGGCGTCGCCGGCCGGCAAGCTCGACCTCGGCCGTGAGGAGTGGACCGGCGTCTGCCAGAGCTGCCACCGCCTCGACCACAAGTACATCGGCCCGGCGCTCGCCGGCAACCCGCTGCTCGGAGACAAGAAGGGCCTGACGACGCTGCTGCGGAACGGACAGGGACAGATGCCGTCGGTCGGCAAGAACTGGAGCGACGCCCAGATCGATGCGCTCGTCGCGTACACGAAGCGGTACGCGAAGGCCGGCGGCTGATGGCTGTCAACGTCGAGTCGACCCGCCCCTACCGCGCCGACTGGCGCACCGGCCGCGTCGCGTCGTGGCTGACGACGGTCGACCACAAGCGGATCGGCATCCTCTACATCGTCACGTCGCTGATCTTCTTCGCGGCCGGCGGCATCCTCGCGCTGCTCATCCGCTCGCAGCTTGCGACGCCCAACGAGCACCTGGTCACGAAGCACTCGTACAACGCCGTCGTGACGATGCACGGAACGACGATGATCTTCCTCGTCATCGTCCCGATCCTCGCCGGCTTCGGGAACTACCTCGTGCCACTGATGATCGGTGCGCGCGACATGGCCTTCCCACGGCTGAACGCACTGTCGTACTGGCTGTTCGTGCTCGGCGGAGCGGTGCTCTACCTCAGCTTCTTCGCCAGCGGCGGCGCAGCCGGCAACGGCTGGACGTCGTACGCGCCGCTCGCGACGATGCACTCACCCGGGCACGGCCAGGATCTCTGGATCCTCGGCCTGCACATCCTGTCGATCTCGTCGCTGGTCGGCGCCATCAATTTGATCGTGACGATCCACAACATGCGCGCGCCGGGCATGTCGTGGACGCGCATCCCGCTCTTCTGCTGGTCGATGGTCACCTACGCGTGGATGCTCGTGATCGTGCTGCCGACGCTGTCCGCAGGGCTCACGCTCATGCTGCTCGACCGCCAGGCCGGCACGCACTTCTTCGACGCCGCTCACGGCGGGAGCCCGTTGCTCTACCAGCACGTCTTCTGGTTCTTCGGGCACCCCGAGGTGTACATCATGGTCCTGCCGGCGATGGGGATCGTCTCCGAGATCATCCCCGTCTTCGCGCGCAAGCCGATCTTCGGCTACAAGGCAGTCGCGATCTCGACGGCCGGCATCGCGTTCTACTCGATGCTCGTATGGGCGCACCACATGTTCGCGGTCGGCATGCCGATCGGGCTCGACATCTTCTTCATGCTCAGCTCGATGGTCATCGCGATCCCGACCGGCGTGAAGATCTTCAACTGGCTCGCGACGATCTGGCGCGGGAACATCTCGTTCGACACGCCGATGCTGTGGGCGCTCGGCTTCATCGGCGTCTTCACGCTCGGCGGCATCTCGGGGATCTTCCTCGCAGCGTTCCCGATCGACTGGGCGGTGACCGACACCTACTTCGTCGTCGCGCACCTGCACTACGTGCTGTTCGGCGGGTCGATCTTCGGGATCTTCGGCGGTCTCTACTACTGGTGGCCGAAGATGTTCGGGCGGCAGCTCGACGAGCGGCTCGGCAAGGCGCACTTCTGGCTGACGTTCATCGGGTTCAACTTGACGTTCTTCCCGCAGCACATGCTCGGGATGCTCGGGATGCCGCGGCGCACCTACACCTACAGCGAGCACGGCCTCTGGCTCGCGTACAACCTGATCTCGTCGATCGGCTCGTACGTGATGGCCGTCGGGATGCTCGTCTTCGTCTACAACGTCGTGCAGACGTCACGCGTCGGCGCGCGCGTCGGCAACGACCCGTGGGTGGCCGACACGCTCGAGTGGTACACGACGTCCCCGCCCCCGGCCTGGAACTTCGACGAGGTCCCGTACGTGACGAGCGCGCGGCCGCTGCGGGACCTGCGGCGCCGTCTAGCGGAGACCCGCGGGTTCTGATGGGAGTGTGGATGCGCCTGACTGCGGTGCTCGCCGTCGGCGGGACGGGGCTCGCCGTCGTCTCCGGCGCGGCCGGCTG
>Ga0068855_100011162_pt1 | contig 10845 bp, 8 predicted proteins | sample KBSCornC52_FD_66592 | JGI IMG/M metagenome (GOLD analysis project Ga0068855, IMG submission 66592) | Corn rhizosphere microbial communities from Kellogg Biological Station, Michigan, USA - KBS Corn C5-2 | ecosystem: Host-associated > Plants > Roots > Rhizosphere > Soil ... | reverse complement strand
TTGCTCGGCAGCGTGACGGTCGTCGCGCAGACGCCGGCCAACGATCCGTCGGCGCGACTGAAGCAGGTGCTTCCAGCCGACGTCGCGGCCCGCGTGCTCGCCGTAATTGAAAAGGCTCGCGACCGCGGTTTGCCCGGAGAGGCGTTGGAGATGCGCGCGCTCAAGTTTGCCGCGCGAGGTGTTGCGCCGGACGCGATCGAGAAATCCGTGGCTGATCAGGAAGTGCGGATGGAGAAGGTGCGCGACACGCTGCAGCGCGCACGCGGTCGCAAGCCCGCGGACGACGAGATCGAGGCTGGCGCCGAGGCGATGCGAAAGGGCGTGGATGGTGCGAAGGTCAGCGCGCTGGCCAAGAGTGCGCCCAGCGGCAGGTCGCTCGCGGTGCCGCTCTACGTGATTGGAAGTTTGGTCGATCGCGGATTGCCGTCTGACGACGCGCTCGATCGTGTCGAGCAAAGACTAAAGGCTCGCGCGTCTGATCATGACCTCGAGCAGATGCCGAACGAGCTGCCGGCCCAAGCCGCCGCGGGGCAGAGCAACAAGCCAGCGGAGACGGGCCGCGACCTCGCTGGAACGAAGCGCCCGGGCAGTGCCGCAGGCAATGGTCAGAACGGCGGTTCAGGCGGCGGGCCACCAGCCGGCGTACCGGCGAACGGTGGACGCGGCGCAAAGCCGGCCACGCCACCAGGGCAGGGCAAGAAGCCAACGACACCGCCCGGCAAGAAGCCCTAGTCGGCCTGCGATCCACCGCGCATCAGCGCTGCGATCGAGCCGGCCTCGATCGCACGCGCGAGAAACCCCGACACGTTGGCGACGGCGAATGATACGCCGGCGAGATTGCGTTCCTTCGGCACGCCGGGAATCGGACGTGGATAGGCGGACGCTGTAAATCGCGCCACGCCGTCGGAACGCGACTCGACCACGAGTGCATCGCGTTCGCATGTCCAGTCAGCGACGACGCCCACGACAGACGCGAGCGATCCAGGAAATAGCGGCGCACCATTCGCCTCGAGCGCAGACACGATGAGCGCGCCGCGCGCCCTCGCATATTCCGCGGCGACAGTCAAGCGTTCGGCGTGCGCGGCGTTTGCGGTTCCCAAGCTCAGATTGATGAGATGTGCACCGTGCTCCGCGGCCCATTCGATCGCGCGCGCGAGCACGCCGGCATTCGTCGCCAAGTGACGATCGAAGACTCTCACCGCGAGTAGGTTCGCCGCCGGCGCTTTTTCATGGAGCGCGGCCGCGACGGCGGTGCCGTGCCCGATGCGGTCGACGAAATCGTCCGAGTCATCGACGAACGACACGCCGCCGACGACTCCGCCGACGTGCGGATGCTCGGCGTGAATGCCACTGTCGAGCACCGCGACGACGACACCGTGACCCGAGCGTCCGGCGAACGGAGGATCGTCGAGTGTGAGATGCACGATCAGTGTCTACGCGATTCGACAAGGCGATTTACTGCGTGGCTTGCAGCGCGCCGCTCGCGAACAATCCCGCGAACGACGAGTCGGCATTATCGAGAAGCTCACTCGCCGTTCCGTGTTCGGCGATTCGGCCGCGCTCGAGCACGACGACGCGATCGGCGCGGCGCGCCAGCTCGAGGCGGTGCGTAATGATGATCGTCGTTCGTCCACGCATCACCGCTTCGTATCCGGCGGCAACCTGTGACTCCGTCACGGGGTCCAGCGAGCCAGTCGCCTCGTCGAGCACCAGCACCGCGGGATCGGCAAGGAATGCACGCGCGATCGCGAGGCGCTGCCGCTCACCAGCCGAGAGCGCGCGTCCTCGCTCACCCGCGCTCGTCTCGATGCCTTGTGGCAAACGATCGACGAGCGCCGTGAGCCCGGCCGCATCGGCCGCGCTCAGCACGTCAGCGTCACTCGCATCAGGACGCGCATAGCGAATATTCTCGGCGATGGTCGCATTGAAGACGAAGGGCTCCTGGTCGACGACCAGCACGTTGCGCCGAACGTCGGCGAGTCGTGCTCGTCGCACGTCGATGCCGTCGAGCAAGACTCGGCCCGTCGCCGGGTCGAGTTGACGCACGAGCAAATCGGCGATCGTCGATTTTCCTTCACCACTTCGCCCGACGATCGCTAGTCGTTCACCGGCGCGAACCTCGAGCGACACGTGATCGAGTACGGCGACACCGCGCCCGAACCCAAACGTCACGTCATCGAGCGCGATGTGACCACGCGCAGCTGGCAAGGGAACGGCGTCCGGCGCCTCGACGACGTCGAGCGGCGCATCGAGAATCTCGTTGACGCGACGAAGTGATACGCGCGCCGATGCGAGACTCGCGTACAGCCCCATGAGTGCTTGAATCGGCCAAACGAGGCGCATCTGAAAGGCAATGAACGCGACGAGGGTGCCGATCGTGATCGTATGATCGATGACGCGCATGCCGCCGACGACGAACACCACCGCGCTTCCCGCGCTGAGCAGCAGGCCCGGCACTCCGCCCGACAGATAGGTCAGGCGGCGCATCGACATCAGCGCGTCGATGAAGGCGTCGTTCCGATCTCGGAATCGCTTAGCCTCCCGATCCTGCGCGTTGAATCCGACGATCACCTTCATGCCGAGCAGCGTCTCGATCAGAAAGCTCCCAACGTCGGCGCTGCGATCGCGAACTCCGGTCACCGCATCCTCGAGTCGTGACCGATACCGCACGAGCGCCCACACCGCGAGCGGAAGCACAGCCAAGCTCGCGGCAAAGAGCACGCGGTCCAATCGGTACAGGATGACGACGGTGCCGATCAGGAAGATGACGTTCCCCACCCACGCGAGCGCGATTTCCGCGGCGACGCGTTGAATCTCGCCGATGTCCGCGTTGAGTCGCGTCGCGATTTGCCCGACCGGCATGTCGGCGTAGAACCGCGGCGACAAACGCTGCAACTGCCGGAACAATCCCAGTCGCATCTCAAAAAGAATCTCGGCCGACGCTCGCGTGTAGACGAGCCCACTGACGACGTTCAGCGCGAAGCTGCCGAGGGTGAGCGCCGCGAACTGTCCGATGATTCGCACCAACAATCGCGAGTTGCCGCCGATCAATGCACCGTCGATCAGCTGTCGCGAGAGGAGCGGGATGTAGAGCGACAGGACCGTACTGATCAACGACAGACCGAGCACAAGTAGCAAGCGCCGCCAGTGCGGCGTTACATAGCTCAGCGCGCGGCGAAGATCGCTGTCCAGCACCGCCACGTTATTTCTGCGTCGACGAATGCGGCACCAGAATGACGTTGGTCATGTCGGCGCCGAGGTTGATCTGGCCCAGGTGGTGGAAGTCGCTCGTCGCGTAGCGGTCGATCGTCGCCCCGGCGGTGGTGATGTAGAGTTGACTTCCGTTCGAGCTGACCACGAGTCCCATGCGGGGACGGCCAGCGAACTCCGTTTTGCCGACGACTCGCCGTCCTTCGAGGTCGAAGGTCCAAAATTGATAGTTGCCGACTTCCGAGTGAATGCCGTACGCGCGCTTGCGATCGGGCGACAAGCGAAAACTGACGCCCTGACTGGGCCCGAGGGCATAGAAATCGAGCTGGCGGTTGACGAGATCCATGCGCGCCACTCCCATCTGGGTGCGATGATTCACCGGATCTGTCGTACGGAAGAGACCTGTATAGAATCCGGGCTCTTCGTACACGTCATATGGAAAGCCGAATGCAATTCTTCCGAGTCCTTCCTCGAACAACGTGCGCGAGATCTCCCAGCGATCGACCTGCTTCAGCGTGTTCGCGTCGTAGATGAGGACGTCGTCGCTCGTGAAGAAGTACATCAAGTCGCCCTTGGGCGAAAAGATGATTTGTGCGCCGTCGCGCTCTTCACCTCTGGGCCAGGGAATAGTGTCGGTGACCTGATGCTTCGCCAGATCGTAGCGGAGCAGTGTTGGCGGGCTAACTTCGTACCGATCCTTCTTCTTCGTGTAGGCTTTGACCAGGAGCACGGCGAACCGCTCCTGAGGATCGAGACTGAATCCCCACATCCGGACCTTCGTGCTGTCCTTCGAGAGGGTGAATACCCCGCTCGACTTCTTGGTTGCGAGATCGATGATCTCGATCTTCTCGTTGCCTGGGTCGCTCAGATAGAGATGTTTCCGGTCGAACGAAAGTGACAGATCTGGAATCCCGACCTGCGACTTGATGGTATCACGCACCTGCATCGTCGCTTCGTCGAGCACCAGGATCTGACGCGCGTATGTGCCGACGTAGAGCGTTCCGTTCCCTCCGGCCGTAATGGGATCGCCCGACTGCCGCGGCATCGCCGACTGCGCGATCGCCGATGCGGACATCCCGAGCATGGCGGTTAGCGACGCCGTCGCGACAACGCTCGATACAAACGACCCGGGCCGCATGCTCATGGGAAGATCAAATCGATCTTGCGCCAATCCTTCTGCGCGGACGCGCATTTCGCTGTCCAATCCGGCGCGTGGTTGTAGAGATCCGGAACGTGCGCCGGCCAGAAGCAGGTCAGATGGCAGTCGAACAAGTCGCGTTCGACCGGCTGACACAAACCAGCGGTGCCGCCGTTGCTGTCGACTTCCCAGCCTGGCGCAAACACGAACGAACAGCCCAGCGGAACGTGGGGCCCCTGCGCTGGTCCGCCCTGCTGCAGCGCCACGACGTCATTGTCGATGATCGACTGAATGTGTCGTGCTTTCTGGTTGATCGGTTTGAGATGCCGCATTTGGTTGCTGGTTGCTAGTCAAACTGCGCCAGATACTCCGGCTTCCGTTCGGCGAGCGTGCCGTAGATCTCGAGACAGGTATTCGTCCACGCGCGAATCCAATTGCAGTAGTGCAGGTTTGGCTCGACCGTCGAACCGTACCGGGTATGTGCTTCATGATAGCATCCGCCCGCGCACAGCGGTCGCGCCCAGCACGTCGCGCAATCCGTCTTGTTCGCGATGTGATGCTTCTGCAGAAATTCATCTTGACGCGCATGATCGACGCCGTCGAACACGCTGCCGAGCTTGTGCTCATCCGAGCCGGCGAACCGATGACAAAGTGCGACGTCGCCATCGGTCGCGACACCCATGAGGCCGAGCCCCGCGCCGCACGGATAAGCCTTGCTCATGCCCTTGTGAATTTCCTCGAGCGTGTCACGCACGTTGGAGAAACCGTGTCTGCGTCCAGCGAGTGCAGCGTCGAGGAAATCCGCGGCGAGTGCCTGGAATCCGGACAAGAGCCGCTGAAAGCCTTCGTCTTCGATGGCGTACTCGCGCTGCCACGATGTCGTCACTGGCGCGAATCCGACTTCCCAGAAGCCGATCTCTTCGAAGAGGTGCGTGTAGATCGACGCCACGTCGAGGTTCTGCCCCGTGAGCGTGACGCGCGCGCCTACCGGGCGCCGGCGATGTCGAGCAAGCAGCGACTTGATGTTCGGCAAGATGATGTCGTAGCTGCCCATGCCGTTGGCGAACACGCGGAACTTGTCCTGCTGCTCGCGCGCGCCGTCGATCGATACGGTGACGCCGACGTCGTTGGCGACGATCCAATCGATGATCTCCTCGCGCAAGAGCGTGGCGTTCGTCGTCAAGCTCGCGTTGACTTCCTTTCCGAGCGCGGCACCTCGCTCGCGTGCATACGCCAGCGCCGACTGCAGCATCTTGAAGTTCATCAGCGTTTCGCCGCCGAAGAACGTCAAGTTGACTGATGGCGAGTCGCCGGCTTCGCTGAAGAGGAAATCGACGCTCTGCTTGGCGGTCGCCTCGTTCATGAAGCGCGGCTTGGTCTTCGCTTCGACGATCTTGTCCTCGCCGTACTCGTAGCAATAGCCGCACGACAGATTGCATTTGCTGGTCACATTGAGCACGAGCGTCTGCAGGGGAATGCTTCGCTTGGGCTTTTCGGCTTTCGGCTTCGGTGGCGGCGCGGCAACTGTATGAATCGCGCGCAACCCGAGTAGCTCGTCGACGGAGGTGCGAACTTCGTCGGCCTTCCAGCGATCGCTCAACGTCTCGACGAGATCGGTGGCGGAGCGATCGCCGGCGGCGAGGGTCTCGAGGACGGCATGCGAAAGATCGTCGAGCTGCACCACGGCCGCCGAGGGCACGAGATACAAGAACCGCGACGATCCGCTGCCGGTGAATGCGTGAAACTCGCTTCGACGAAGATTCATGAGCGCGTCAGGGCTGCGTTTGCCAGGGAACAAATTTCACGTACAGCGGGACTGTGACGATTAGTAGTGCTCGCGCCTTGATCGGTCGTGCGTTCTTGGTTGGCGGAGTGTACGATGCGACCACCCACACGTCTCCGATGTTATTCCGACTGGAGCTGCGCGCCGGATTCGGACCGTCGAGGGCCGGCGTGAAGAGTCCCGTCTGATCGAGTGCGCCGACGAACTTGACGTCGTCATCGTTGTACGTGACACCGTACTCCTCGAGACTCCACGCGGCTTTCACGCGGCCAATCTCCAGATCGTCATCGGTGTCGGGCTTTCCATCAGGCCCGTTGTAGTAGGCAATCGCGTCGAACTGCTGGAGCTGCTTCGGGAATACCGCGCCGCCAACGCGCGCCAGGCCCGCCAACGGTGTCACCTTGATGCGGCTCACCTGATCGTACACCACGGCCGCATCGCGAAGGGACGCACCGCCGGCGAACAAGTCGCGTTTACCGACCGGCGCCGTTGAATCCACGTTGACGCGCACCGTCACAGAGTCGGGAGTCGCACGGACGACTCGCTCGACCGTCACGCCGGGACCGAAATCGACGCCCGTCGCCGCAAGGGCGCGTGGCAGATTCGCGCCGAAAATGGTGATGTCCTCTCCGCGCGTCCCGACGTGCAGCGCGCGCGGCGCCACACCCGCAATGACCGCGTTCGCTCCCAGCTTCTTGAGCGACACATCCATACCAATTTCCTCATAGCCGCCGGTGAACCAGCGGCCCGACATCTCCTCCCAACCTGGCTCGACGAACATCACTTCGCGAAGGCTGACCGTATCGCGCCCGCGCGCCGCGGGCTCGGTCGAGCGTCCGCGCCACTGGTACCCAGTGTAGACAATCGACTTTCCGGTCCGATGGACCTGTGGACCGCCGTCCGCGTATCGATACGTCGCTTGCGTGACGAACTCTCCATCGGTTGCGCCGCGCGTCATCGACATCTGGCCATAAAACGCGCCACGTCCAGGCTCGGTGCCGCTCAGCAGCCACGTGCCTTCAAGATGCGGCGGCCGCATGGTCGCCGACCAAGCGGCCCATTCTGGCGTGCGCAGCGGGAACGCCTTCGCCAGATGCGCGAGCGCGACGTCCATGGGATGCGGCTGCGGCACGCCGCTGTCATTCACGGCCGGCCCGCCTCGACGAAATGCTTGGAAGTCGACATCGGGATACAGCGAACGATGCGTCGCGAGCAAAAGCTCCCATTCGCTCCGTGTGCGGCGTTGCGTAATGACGCGGCCCATCGAGTGGCACGCGCGACAGGTCGTCTCGGTCTTCGGGTCGGCCGTGTAGCGGTACTCGATCATGCGACGCTCGGTCTCGAAGCGGCCGGGTCGCAACTCCGCCGGAGCGAGGCCCTGCTGATCGCTCAAATACCGGACGATCGTGCGCGCGGTGGCGGGCTGGATTCTCACTCCGTTCAAGCCGGCCATGCGTCGGACGGACATCTCCCAGCCTTCGGGAGTTTTTCGTTCGTACGAGATGCGCTGCATGAAGCCGGCGCTATCGAGCGTATGGCATCGGCGACAGTTCGCGATCGTCGTCTGATCGCGAATCACGAAGCCGGTGGTTGTATCGGGCGCAGATCCACCTGAACCGCCCGCGCGGCCGCCACCGCGGCCACCGCGCTGTGCCAACGCAGCCTGAGTTCCACACAGAAATACCGCGGCAAGCGCGACTATCGATCCGTGGCGCCACACGTTCGCAACCCCTACACGCGGCATGACGTCGATTCTCCTCGCGGGAATGCGAGAGACCAATACGCCGCTCGGCGCCGGCTGTCAAGCCAACGACAGGACCTCGAGGCCAATCAACGTCGATAGCGCGCCGAGAAAATCTGTGAGCGGGGCGGGTGGCGCCGCCCGTGTAAACGCGTTGTATGCGTCGAACAGGTCAGGCACCTGGTCGTACCGCGACGCGAGCTCGGCGATCACGACGAGGTCGACGTTCCGAAAGTATCGAGCGCCATTGGGTATGTTCCGCGCGACGAGATGCTTGTCGAGGACGATCCGATTGCCGCGCACCATCGGCCGCTCGATGACGCGCAGCGAGTCGCCGCCCCGCAAGCGCACCGATGACCGGCGCTTGAGCTCCTCGAACGCCTCCAAAATCCGGTGGTCAGATCGCAACGATGCCTCGTCGAGCTCCTGTGGCGATTCCTCGATTGCGCCATCCACTCGTCCGCGCCAAAAATCGCTCGCATACGCGCTGGCGGCTTCGCGCGACAGGCTGGCCGACTGTCGCTGCAACCGCTCATACATCTCGCGCTCGCGCCGCGAAAAGAAGTCGAGGGCGACATTCGTCATCGCTGAATCGAGGAGGCACGTGTGCACCGCGACCGATGCCAGCCACGCGGACGCAAGTGCCTTCTTCACGCCGAATGACGAGAGCGGGTCCACGAAGGACGCCGCGTCTCCAACGAGCAGGGCGCCGTCTCGGGCGGCTTCGGTGGCACCGTAGGGCGATGCGTCGCAGCCCCACGGTAGCTCGACCAGCGTCGCTGATTGAACGAGCGCTCCAACCATTCGTGTGCGCGCCAGTTCGGCGCGATACGCAGTGGGCAGTTGTCCGCGGGCGGGGACCTCGCTCACCTTCGGGTCGAGCATCACGGTTACGTATCGTCGCCCGAGTGCAACTGGTACGGACCACGCCCAACCGCCGGTGTAGCTCTCGACGAGCGTATGTGTGTCATCGTCGATTGGCCAAGGACGATCGCTCTCCCAAACGCCCACGATCGCTGTCGTTCGAGCCGACGCGGTGGACGCACGCAGTTCACGTTTCGCAATGACTCCGGAACGTCCGCTGCAGTCGAGCAGCCAGGGCGCTCGAACGGTCTCACGTTGCGACGCACGATCATACGCAACGAGCCACACGCCAGCTTCTCGCTCGACATCGCGCACGGTTGCGTCGTCAATCACCAGTGCTCCGGCATCTCGCGCCGAACTAACGAGCACGGCATCAAATCGATCGCGGGATACTTGGTAGCCGAGGACGCTTGGCTCGAACGGCTCGACCCGTACTGGCTGTCCCGCCCACTGAACTGTGTTGCCCGACGCGCGAATGAATTGCGCGTGGTCGATCGCTTCGCGAACTCCTAGTCGATCAAAGAGCTTCGTGCAGCTTGGTGGCAGCGATTCACCGAGAGCGCGGCGAGGCGGCCGTCCGATCAAGGCAACCGAATGTCCCCACAGTGCGAGCTGGCGCGCAGCGGCACTGCCGGCAGGGCCCGCGCCGATGATTGCTACGTCTACGTGGTGCGTGGCGTCCGCTCCCGCTCGATGCGTCGCGGTCATCTCTTTGCCGGACATCCATCGACGGAGAAGAACATGTGGCTCGATCCTAGTAAATCCTCCCGAGGCTCGACGCGCCAACCAGCGCGGAAACCATCAGGAAAGCTACGACGTGGCGCACTAGATTGCGTCCACAAACGTCACGCAACGACTATAGAATGCACATTCTCGTTCTCAATGTCGGCTCGTCGTCGGTCAAGTTCCAGCTCATCGACACCGATGGGCCGGCCATCGCCGCCGCGAAGGACAGGCGACTCGCGCGCGGCCAGATCGAGCGCATTGGCGGCGAAGCGATCGTCACTCTCGTCGCGACCGACCACCGCCCAACCAAGAGCGCCGTCACCATCCGCGATCACGCGACGGCGGTCGAGCACATCATCACGTGGCTCACGAGTCAGGCATCGGGCGTCCCCATCTCGAGTGTCGCCGAGATCGAGGCCGTTGGCCACCGCGTCGTGCACGGTGGTGAACAGTTCACGCACTCGATTCGCATCGACGACGATGTCTGGCGTGAGCTCGAAGAATTGATCGAACTGGCGCCGCTGCACAATCCGCACAATCTGCGCGGCATTACGGCGGCTCGCGCCGTGCTCGGCCCAGGCGTTCCGCAGATCGCCGTGTTCGACACCGCGTTTCATCACAGTCTACCGGAGACGTCGTTCGTCTACGCGATTCCATACCAACTCTACCGTCGCTATCGCGTTCGCCGTTACGGGTTTCACGGGACGTCGCATCGCTACATCGCCTATCGATACCGACAGCTCACCGGAAAGACACGCGAAGCGACCAAGATCATTACGCTCCACCTAGGCAACGGCGCATCTGCGTGCGCGATCGCCGCGGGCAACTCGATCGATACATCGATGGGGTTCACTCCACTCGAAGGTCTCGTCATGGGAACGCGCTCCGGCGACCTCGATCCGGCGATTCTCGACTACATCTCGGCCAAGGAAGGTCTGACCCTCCACGAGGTGGACTCCTTGCTCAACAAGCAGTCGGGACTGCTCGGCGTTTCCGGCCTGACCGCCGACATGCGCGAGCTGCTCGCCGAGGAGGATGAGCATGGCGATCGGCGGGCGCGCCTTGCCGTCGATCTCTTTTGCTATCGCGTCAAGAAGTACATCGGTTCATATCTGGCGGCGATGAACGGCGCGGATGCCATTGTGTTCGCCGGTGGCATCGGGGAGAATTCGCCGCAGGTGCGCGCCCGTATTTGCGCCGACCTCGAATGGCTTGGCATCGAAGTGGACGCGTCGCGGAATGAGCCGCTCGTCGGCGCCGAAGGCCGCATCGACCGTGAAGGGTCGCGCGTCAATCTCTGGGTGATCCCGACCGATGAGGAATTGCTCATTGCGCGAGACACGTGGCGTGTCGTGACGGGCGCAGAGGTGCGTTACTGAGCGT
>Ga0068855_100011159_pt1 | contig 10847 bp, 10 predicted proteins | sample KBSCornC52_FD_66592 | JGI IMG/M metagenome (GOLD analysis project Ga0068855, IMG submission 66592) | Corn rhizosphere microbial communities from Kellogg Biological Station, Michigan, USA - KBS Corn C5-2 | ecosystem: Host-associated > Plants > Roots > Rhizosphere > Soil ... | reverse complement strand
CGGGATCGGCGGCATCGGCATGTCCGGCATCGCCGAGGTGTTGGTGAACCTCGGGTACCGGGTGTCGGGATCGGACCTGCGCGCGGGCGACGTGACCGGGCGGCTGGTCACGCTGGGCGCGGCGGTCACCATCGGCCACCGCGCCGAGAACGTGGCCACCGCCGACGTGGTGGTGGTCTCCAGCGCCGTGCGGCCCGACAACCCCGAGGTGGCGGCCGCCCGGGCCCGCGGCATCCCGGTCATCCCGCGCGCCGAGATGCTGGGCGAGCTCATGCGGGTCAAGGACGGGGTCGCGGTGGCGGGCAGCCACGGCAAGACCACCACCACCACCATGATCGCCAGCGTCCTGGCCGACGCCGGGCTGGACCCCACGGCGATCATCGGCGGCAAGGCCCGCGCCTTCGGGTCGAACGCGCGCCTCGGGCAGGGCGAGGTGCTGGTGGCCGAAGCCGACGAGTCCGACGGGTCGTTCCGGCACCTCTTCCCCATCGTGGCGCTCATCACCAACATCGACCGCGAGCACCTGGACCATTTCGGGTCGATCGACCGGCTGGAGAGCGCGTTTTTAGACTTTGCCGAGAAGGTGCCTTTTTATGGATTGGTGGTGATCGGCGCCGACAATCCGACCGCGGCTCGCCTGCCGCCGCGGCTCACGAAGCGCCACGTCACGTACGGCCTGACGGCCGGCGAGTGGCGCGGCGAGATCCTGGAGACCGGACCGACCGGGACGCGCTTCCGGGTCCGCGTGCGCGAGCGGCTGGTGGGCGACGCCCACATCCGCATGCCGGGCGTGCACTACGCCGCCAACGCGCTGGGGGCCCTGTGCGTGGCCGACTTTCTGGGGGTGCCGTTCCAGCAGGCCGGCGCCGCGCTGGCCGCCTTCGAGGGGGTGGATCGCCGGTTCTCGCTGCGCGGTGAGGCGGGCGGCGTGCTGGTGGTCGACGATTACGGCCACCACCCGACCGAGCTGGCCGCCACCATCGCGGCGGCGCGCCTGCACGGGCGGCGCCTGCTGGTCGCGTTCCAGCCGCACCGGTATACCCGCACGCGCGACCTCTTGAACGATTTCGCGCCGGCGCTGGGCGGCGCCGACCTGCTGTTCCTGACCGACGTCTACGCGGCCGGCGAATCCACCATCCCCGGCGCCGACAGCGCCGCGCTGCTGAAGACGTTCCCGCGCGGCGCCCGCGTCCAGCAGGTGCCGCGGGCGCGGCTGGCGGCCGAGCTGGCGCGCGCGTCGCAACCGGGAGACCTGGTCCTGTGCCTGGGCGCCGGCGACATCACGGCGGTCTCCGGCGAGCTGCTGGGCCTGCTCGGGACGCGCGGGGGGGTGGCATGAGCGCCAGCGCCGTCCCCCCGACCGACGACCGGATCACCGTCCAGCATCCGCCGCCCAAGCGGCGGTTCTTCCGCCGCCGCAACAACCGGCGCCTGACGGTGGTGCGGCCGTCGGTGGCAACCGTCGTCCACGGGTCGCTGCGCGCGCTGGGCCGCCGGCTGGCGACCGCGGGCAAGGCGCTGGCGGTGGTGGCGTTCGTCGTCGCCAGCGCGCAGGCGGGCCGACTGATCGTGCGGCGCGTGATCGCGTCGCCCCGGTTCGCCGTCCGCGACATCGCCGTCGGGCCCACCGACCACGTCTCCGCCGAGGAGGTCGCCGAGCTGGCGGGCGTCAAGCCGGGGGACGAGCTGCTGTCGGTCGACCCCGACGCCGTGGCGGCCCGGCTGACCACGCACCCCTGGATCGTGGCCGCCCGGGTCCGGCGCGAGCTCCCCTCGACGCTGTCGATCGAGGTCACCGAGCGACGGGCCGTCGCGACCGCGCTCCTGGGGGCTCTGTACCTGCTGGACGAGGGCGGGCGCCCCTTCAAGCGGGCGGCGTTCGCCGAGGCGGACGGCCTGCCCATCATCACCGGCGTCAGCCGCGACCAGTACGCGGCGGTCCGCGCCACCAGCGAGGCGGTGTTCCGGCAGGCGCTGGCGCTCTACGCCGCCTACAAGGACGGCCATCCCGAGCGGCCGCGCCTGTCGGAGGTGCACGTCGACCCGCGGGCCGGGTTCACGCTGGTCCTGTTCGACGGCAGCGGCGAGATCCGGCTGGGACGCGGCGACTTCCCGGCCAAGCTGGCCCGGCTGGATCGCATCTTCGCGGCGCTGGGGTCGCGCGGACCGGGCGCGCTGTCGGTCGTCTATCTGGACGGCCCGCTGTCGGACCGGGTCGCGCTGCGCCTGACCCCGCGTCGCACCGCCGAGGATTGAGCGGCGGTGGCCGGCTACTCCGGGACCCCGCTGCCGAAGAAGCTGGGCATCAAGCCGGAGTGCCGCCTGGCGCTGGTGAACGCGCCCGCCGACTTCGCGCGGACGCTGGGTGAGCTGCCGGCGGGCGTGACGCCCGCGCCGATGAAGCGCGGCCCCTACGACGTGATCGTGCTGTTCGCGGCGAGCAGCAAAGCGCTGGCGCGCGGGCTGGCGGCGGCCCGCGCGCGGCTGGATGCGGCCGGCGGCCTGTGGGTGGCCTGGCCCAAGAGGGCCTCGAAGAAAACCGCGAAGAAGGGCTCGGGCATCCCGACGGACATCACGGAAGCGGAGGTCCGCGCGCGCGGCCTCGCCACCGGCCTGGTCGACAACAAGGTGTGCGCGATCGACGACACCTGGTCCGGTCTGCGCTTCGTGGTTCGGCTCGCAAACCGGCCGAACAGGTAAAAAATTTCGACCGGCCGGCAAACGCGGTGAAGATGGCTGCGCATGCCCAGGAGATCGTCGGACATCGTCGTCGGCCTCGACATCGGAACCACCAAGATTGCCGCGGTGGTCGGCGAGATCGGCGCCGATGGCCTCGACATCATCGGCGTCGGGACGCACCCGTCGCGTGGCCTCAAGAAGGGGGTCATCGTCAACATCGACTCGACGGTGGCGTCGATCAAGCAGGCGATCCTCGAGGCGGAGAGCATGTCCGGCTGCGAGATCTCGCAGGTCTACGTGGGCATCGCGGGCGGCCACATCAAGGGCGTCAACTCGACCGGCACGGTGGCCATCAAGGACAAGGAAGTCCGGCCGACCGACGTGGGCAAGGTACTGGAGCTGGCGCGCGCCATCGCGCTGCCGGTCGACCGCCACATCGTCCACGTGCTGCCGCAGGAGTACAAGATTGACGGCCAGGACGGCGTGCGCGAGCCGCTGGGGATGTGCGGCGTGCGCCTGGAGGCGCGCGTCCACATCGTGACGGCGGCGGCCGCGGCCGCGCAGAACATCATCAAGTGCTGCACGCGCTGCGACCTGGAGGTGCTGGACATCGTCCTCGAGCCGCTGGCGTCGGGCGAGGCGGTGCTGGAAGACGACGAGAAGGGGCTGGGGGTCGCGCTGGTCGACATCGGCGGCGGCACCACCGACATCGCCATCTTCACCGAGGGGGCGGTGGCTCACACCAGCGTCATCCCGATCGGCGGCCACCAGCTGACCAGTGACATCGCCTTCGGGCTGCGCACGCCGCCGCACGAGGCCGAGAAGATCAAGATCCGCTCCGGCTGCGCGCTGTCCTCGATGGTCGCGGAGGACGAGACGCTGGAGGTGGCCTCGGTGGGCGGCCGCGCGCCGCGGGTCCTGTCGCGCCACAGCCTGTGCCGCGACATCATCCAGCCGCGCATCGAGGAGATCCTGTCGTTCGTGAAGGCGGAGATCGTCCGCCTCGGCTGCGAGGACATGCTGGCGTCGGGCGCGGTGCTGACCGGCGGGACCACGCAGCTCCCCGGCATGACCGAGCTGGGCGAGGAGATCCTGGGGATCCCGGTGCGGCGGGGCGTCCCCAAGGGCGTGGGCGGCCTGGCCGAGGTGGTGCACAACGCGACCTTCTCGACCGCGGTCGGCCTGGTCCAGTACGGCGTCTCGCGACAGAGCGCCTCGCGCGTGACCGACGCGCCCCAGCGGCGCGGCCTGTTCTCGCGCCTGCGCCGCACGCTCAGCAGCGCGTTCTAGGGCCACGGACGTCCGCTGGACGTCCGTGCGCCGGCCGCCGCACGTCCGGCAGCCGGCCGGATTGCATCCAGCCGCGCGGTTGCGCGCACGATTTTCATGGCCCGCCGATTGCTGTCACGGCGGGCCATGCGATCTTTCGTACGCCTTTGCTCCGCGGGCGCGCTGGCCACCGCCCTCACCGCTTGCACCGCGACCACCTCGGGCGCCGGCGCTCCCCCCGCCCTGTCGCCGGTCGTGCCGGCCACCGGCCCGCATGCGCCGGATGGCGTGAACCCCTTCGCCGGCGCGCGGCTCTACGTCAACCCGGATCGCGTCCGGGACCTGCGCGCGGTCGCGCAACGGCACCCGGGGTCCGCGGTGCTGCTCGCGAAGATCGAGGCATTCCCGACGGCGATCTGGGCCAGCTGGATCCGCGACACGGCGTCGATCGGGCGCTACCTGGACGACGCCCGCGCGCAGCAGCAGGCCGCGGGCGTTCCGGTGGTCCCGGTGTTCGTGGTCTACGACCTGCCGGGGCGCGATTGCAACGCGGCGGCGTCGGCGGGCGAGCTCACCCCGGACGCGGCGGGAGAAGCGCGCTACCAGCACGCGTTCATCGACCCCATCGCGGCCGCCTTCCGCGCCCACCCGGACCAGCGCATCGCGGTGGTGCTGGAGCCCGATTCGCTGTCGAACCTGGTGACCAACATGCAGAATCCGAGCTGCGCGCGGGTCGCCGACATCTACAAGCGCGGCATCGCCTACGCGATCTCCCGGCTGTCGTTGCCCAACGTCTTCCTGTACCTGGAGGGCGCGCACGCCGGCTGGCTCGGGTGGCCCAAGAACCTGGCGCGCAGCGTCCCGCTTTACAAGCAGGTGCTGGAGATGGCGGGCGGCGCCGATCGCATCCGGGGCTTCGCCGTGAACGTGTCGAACTACGATCCGGTGCGCCGGCCCGACAGCGGCGCCCGCGATCCGGCGGTGGCGCCCGCGGACGAGCTGGGCTACGTCGCCGACCTGGCCCGCGGGCTGGCCCGGGTCGGGATCACCGGAAAGGGATTCGTGATCGACACCGGCCGGAACGGGCGGGCCGACATTCGCGGCAACCCGGGCAGCTGGTGCAACGTCAAGGGGGCCGGGCTGGGTGAACGGCCGCGCGCCGCGCCGGCGCCCCAGGTGGACGCCTATCTCTACGTCAAGGTTCCGGGCGAGTCGGACGGCACGTCGGATCCGCGGGCGGCTCGGTTCGACGAGATCTGCGGGTCGGATGACGCCGCGCCCGGCGCGCCGGAAGCGGGGCTGCTCTTCGATGATTACCTGATCGACCTCGCGCGGAACGCAGACCCGCCGCTGTGAACGCGGCCGGGCGGTGGCCGCTGTGAACGCGGCCGGGCGGTCAGCGAAAATTCCGGCGCAGGCAGGCGGCCGCCCCGTAGCCGTGCGCTTTCCAGATGTCGTAGTCGCTCAGGTGGGCGGCCGCGGCCGCCGACAGAGGCGGCCATTGCGTGGAGGTGCACGGCGGCCAGCGATCGGCGAAGAGATGGAACGCGATGTCCCAGCGGGCGGACGGCGTCAGCGTGTCGGCGAACGACGGCATGGCGGTCCCCGCGCCCCCGTAGGTGATGCGCGCGAAGATCTCGTACGGGGTCAGCGCGCTCTCGGTCACGGGAGGGGGTGGCGGCACCAGGTGGGCCGCCGAGGCGGGCGGCGGGCCGGCGGGCGGCCCGTGGCAGGGTGCGCAGGCGGTCTGGTACAGGGCGGCGCCCCGCTGCAGATCCGGGCGGGCGGCCGGCATGGCCAGCCGGATGCCGTGGGCGGTGAGCTGCGCGCCGAGCGCGGTGCACCGCCGCGCGATCGACCGCGGCGGGTCGCGCCGGACCAGCGCCTCGCGCAGCTCGCCCAGCCCCGCGTCCAGCCAGCGCGTCGGCTGGCCCCCCGGCGCGATCGCGGCGCGGGCGGCGTCGATCGCGGCCAGCAGCGCGGGCGCGCCGCTCTGGTCGCCGGTCTCCGCTTGCTCCCGATACTCGTGCCGGACCAGCTGCAAGACGAAGGCGGCCCTGTCCCAGTCGGCGGTCTGGCCGGCGGCGGGTGCACGGGGCCCGCGCCGGCAGGACGGCAGCGCCGCCGCGACGGTCAGCCATCCCGCGAGCCCAGCCCGGGCCAGCCGCCCCGCGCTCATGCGCCCATCATGCGCCCCGCCCCGGTGCCCGCAAGCGCAAGCGGTCGCCTCGCGGCTGAGATTGGTCTAAAAGACTGCTTTCGCTGTATCAACCCGCCACGAAGGGAGCCGTCATGAAGACCATCCTCGCCGCGCTGCTCGCCGGTTCGTTCCTGCTGTCCGTCCCCTCGATCGTCCGCGCCGACGACCAGGCACCCGCCGCCGACAAGTCGGGCAAGAAGAGCAAGAAGGCCGACAAGGGCGACAAGGGCGACAAGGGCAAGAAGGACGACGCCGCCAAGTCCGGCGGCGGCTGGTAGCCGCCCGACAAGCCACACCCGGCGGGCGGCGGCTGGTAGCCGCCCGACAAGCCACACCCGACGGGCGGCGGCTGGTAGCCGCCCGTTGATTTGCTGAAATTCGCCGGCCACACCGTCGTTTGATGGGAGGCGAGCGGGCGATCCGTCCGCCTCCCTGTACGAGCACACCCCTCGACAGACGGGGTTGGCGGTCGTCATGACGGTGCTGGCCGCCTGCGGCTGCGCCAACATCGACGGTGGCCGCACCTCGGAGGCGGCCGGTGACGGGACGAGCGCGCCCCCGGCTGCAGGCGCACCTGGAAGCGCTCGCCCCGCCGGGGATCGGCTTGGTCGAATCGCGGCCGCTCACAGCCACCGCCTGGCGCCTCTCCTGCGAGAACGAAAACGGCTCGCGTGCAGTGCCCCGCGCCCACCATCTCGTGCCTCGAGACGCCGTGACGAGCGTGGCCTGTCAGAGGGCGCGCAGAAAGGCCAGCAAGGCCGCCTGGTCGTCGGCCGAAAAGGCGGGCCGGTGGGCCGCGTTGGCGGCCGCGTGGACCGCGTCGGCGTCGGGGTCGGTGCGCCGCAGCACCTCGTCCAGGGTGCGCGCGCTGCCGTCGCTGAAGTAGGGCGCCCCGTCCCAGACCCCGCGCAGGGACGGCGGGTTGTTCCCCCCCTCGCCCAGCACCGGCGTCCCCACGTCGTAGCGTCCGGCCGCCGTCAGGGCGACCCGCCCGGCCAGCAGCTGCGCCGCGAGCTGGGCGTCCGGCACCCGGTCGCCCCGCGCGCTGTCGCCGACCAGCCGGTGGCATCCGGCGCAGCTCTCGCGGAACAGCCCCAGCCCGCGCCGCGCCAGCGGATCCAGCGTGCGCGCGCCGGGCCGCACGAACGGGGACGGCTCGGTCGGGATGCGCGCCATGTAGGCCGCCAGTGCCGCCCGCAACTCGGCCGGCGAGAGCGCCCGGTCCCGCCAGCTGTCGCCCTGCCGCACGCGGACCGTGACCGGGTAGTCCGCGAAGTGCTCGGGATCGCGCTCGGCGCCCTGCGCGTGCGTCGAGACGATGTTGTCGGCGAACACCCCCAGCGTCGCCTGATTTCCGAGGCGCAGGAACGGCGCCGTGCGGGCCAGGCCCCGGCAGGTCAGCGTGGTCGAAAAGAACCGGTTCTTCTTGGCGGGGTGCAGCCGCCCGTCGCGATCGCCGTCCTCGTGGCAGGCGGCGCAGGTGTAGAGCGACAGCGGGCCGGCCGCCGTGTTGTGCGGCACCAGCACGCGGCTATAAAACAGCAGCTCGCCCAGATCGGCGGGCGACGTGCGGGCCGGCTCGCCGACCGGCAACGTGGCGTCGACCCGCCCCGCCGCCGAGACGAAGGTGAGCGTGTCGCTGAGCCGATCGGCGGTCACGAACCGATCGCCCGGCAGCGCAGCGATCGCCGACGGGTTGGCCCCCACACCGACCACCCGGCCGGCCCCCGGGGCCTCGCGCCCGGTGAACAGCAGGTTGTCGCTGCCGGCGCCGGCGATCGCGACCGTCCCGCCGGCCACCACCACCGCGGCGAGCTCGATGACGGGCTCCGCGCGATCCCCCAGGTTCACGAACAGCCGGTGCCCCGGCCCGGCGTCGGCCACCGGGCGCGCCGCCCCCGGCGCCGCCATCGGGAGGCGCAGGAACCCGCTGTCCAGCCCCTCGACGGGGCCGTTGGCCCGCGAGACCGCCCGGTCTTCGTGCGTGAACAGCCACAGCTCCGGCCGCGGCCCGTCCACCACCGCGAGGTCCAGCACCGGGGCGGCCGTCGCGATGGTCTGCGCCGCCGGCTCCAGCCGCCCGTCGGTCCCGACCCGGTGCCAGGTGACCGTGTGGTCGATGAAGTTGCCGACCACCAGCCAACGCGCCGGCCCCGAGTCGACCAGGCGCAGCGCGCGCGGCGAGATCCCGGTCGGCATCTGCTGCAGGATCTGGCCGTCTGGCAGCGCGATCACGACGACCCCGCCCGCCGCCGGTGACGCCACGTAGGCGACGCGGCCGTCGCGCGACACGATCAGGCCGCGGGCGCCGGCCAGCAGCTCGGGAGCCAGGGTTTCGACCCGAAAGCCACGGCCGGCCGGCGCGATCCGGCGCAGCCCCCGGTCATGCCGGCAGGCCACCAGCGCGCCGCCCCCCGGCAGCGCGGCCAGGGGCCCGGGAAAACGACAGACGTCCAGGCGGGCCCGAACGCGCGGCGCCGCCGGCGCGGGATCGACGACCAGGACCCGGTCGGCCGTCGACGCCGCCACGTACAACCAGCCGTCGGCCGGGTTGAACGCCAGCGCCCGCGGCCGGGCGTGCCGATCCGGGCTGGTGACCTCGGACGGCGATCCCCCCGCCGTCGCGACGGACGCGACGGCGACGAGCACCGCGGCCGCCGCGAACGAACGCCTCACTTCTGGACGCCGGCCCCCTTCATCGCCTCGAGCTTAGCAAGCTCCAGCCCCGCCACGGCCGTCTTCAGCGCGGGCAGGTCCACGCCCCGCCCCTTGGCGCTGACGATGAACCGATCCGCCAGCACCAGCGTGAGCTCGTTGCCGCCGCCCGCGGTCTTGGCCGCGCGCTCGTGCACCAGCCGGCCGTCGACCTTCTGCGTCCGCTCGACCGCCTGATCGTCCTCGCGCTCGCCCTGCAGGTTCATCCAGCTCGCCATGCCGACCAGGCCGCTCACGCCGCCCGTGTCGGAGATCTCCAGCGTGACGCGCTTCCGGCCGCCGTCGCCGTACGTCGCCTCGGCCTTCGAGACGGCCAGCCCTGCCAGGCCGTTCTTCTCGGCGCTGCCGCCCGTCTTGGGCAGGCCCGCGAACGTGTCCGGGACGAACGGCTTCAACACGTCGATGCCCAGCGGATCGACGCGCTGGCCGCCGCCCAGCAGCGTGCCCAGGCCCTGCATCGCCGCCTGGGCCTGCGCGTTCGGATCGCCGCTCTTCTGCGCCTCTTCCAGGCGGCGGTTGCTCTCTTTCATCGCCTCGCCCATGGCCTGCAACCGTCCCATCGGGCTGCTCGGGTCGAACTGGACGTGCGACGGCGGCGAGGCGAACGGCTGCGAGGCATGCCCCAGCCCCGCCATGCGCGCGCCCATCAGCCCCGCTCCGCCCACGGCGCCGGCGACGGCGGCCATCAGCAGGGCCAGCCCGATCGCGCAGACCAGCACCACGCCGGTGTAGGCGGCCGCCTTCTCACGCGGGCACTTCATGACGATCGGCAAGCCCAGGAACAGCAGGTAGATGCCGTAGAAGGCCGCGACCAGGACCAGCAGCCCCAGCGCCGTCGAGAGGGTCAGCACCCCGGCCACCCAGGCGGGCGTGTACGCGTACACCGCCACCTTCAGCGCGGAGACCGCGTCCTTCCGCGCGCCGAAGTGGGGCGCGAGCGCGTTGATGATCAGCGACATCACGAACACGCCGGCCAGCGCCAGCAGGTACGTCACCACCGCGGTGACCAGCCCGACCAGCACCGGCACGTGATAGGTGCCGACGAACGGCACGGTGCGCCCGATCAGGACCCCGCCGACCAGCGAGGCCAGCGGCGTGATGGCCGCCAGCGGCGCGGCGTAGCCGGCGATCAACCCGCCGGCGGTGGCCGGCTCGGCATCGATGACCTGCCATTCGGCGGCCGGTTTCAGGCAAATTCCTTTGATCCGTTCGACGAGCGCCATGTGCCCCTCCGTCGCCAATGAGCGACGATGGGTTGAACGACAGGCCGGGCGAAAGTTCACCGGCTGGTGCAATCTTGCCGGCATGAGCGACACCCGCCGCCACCCACAGGTCGTGAACATCGAGGACGTCCAGCCGGTTGGCCAGGAACAGGGGGCCTTCGCGCCGATGACGCGCCGCCTGGGCGCCGCCGCCGGCGGCCGCGCGCTGGGGTGCTCGCATTTCGAGCTCGGGCCCGGAAAAACGGCCTTTCCGTACCACTTTCACAGCGCGCTGGAAGAAGCCATCTACGTGCTGGAGGGGCGCGGCACGCTGCGCATCGGCCCCGACCAGGTCGCCCTGCGCAGCGGCGACTACGTGGCCCTGCCGCCCGGGCCGAATTTCGCGCACGCGCTGACCAACGACGGCGACGGCCCGCTGCGGTACCTGTGCTTCTCCGGCAACGCCACCCCGACCAGCATGGACATCCTCGTCTATCCGGACTCGAAGAAGATCGCGTTCGCCGCCGGCCTCGAGCCCGGCAAGTCGCTGCGGGACGGCTGGGTCAGCAAGATCATCAAACAGGACCAGCCCGCCGTCGGCTACTACGAGGACGAGCCTCTGGCTGAGCCGAAGAAGTAGCCGCCGCCGGGTCGAAAAGACGGGCAAAAAATTAGCGTCGGGGCCCGACCCGTGGGATCGATGGGGAGGAGGCTCAATGCTCGAATTTGACGACGAAGCTCAGGGTCCGGGCCGTCCCGTCATCAAGGTGATCGGCGTCGGC
>Ga0068855_100011154_pt1 | contig 10851 bp, 9 predicted proteins | sample KBSCornC52_FD_66592 | JGI IMG/M metagenome (GOLD analysis project Ga0068855, IMG submission 66592) | Corn rhizosphere microbial communities from Kellogg Biological Station, Michigan, USA - KBS Corn C5-2 | ecosystem: Host-associated > Plants > Roots > Rhizosphere > Soil ... | reverse complement strand
CGCGCTGCGGGTGCTCCGAGTCGCGGTCGGAGGCGGCATTGGGGTCGTCCTCTCCTTCCATGATCCAGCGCTGCGTGCCACGCTGGGGCTCCGGAAGGAAGCGCCAGACGACCCATACGAGGGCCATGGCCGGAACCGACATCGAATAGAACGACCAGTGCCAGTTCAGAAGCGTCGAGGCTTCGCCCGAGATGAAGAAGCCGACGCCCATTCCGATGAGCTCGCCCGCGATGATGAGCCCGTAGATGGCCGCGCGGTCGCGGGCAGGGAAGAAATCCCCGGTGAGCGAGGCGACGCAAGGCCACGCGACCGCGGTCAGCGCGCCGATGATTGCGCGGGTGATCAGCAGAAAGGAGAACGAAGTCGCGGTGCCGCTCAATCCTTCCACTACGACCCAGGCGGCAACCACGATCATGAGCAGCCTGCGGCGACTGAATCGGTCGACCAGCACTCCCATGGGCAGCGTTGCCGCGGCGGCCACGAAGGAGACCACCGCGAGGAGCAAGCCGACATCGGTGTTGCCTAGATGGAAAGCCCCTTCGAGCTCACCCGAGACGGCTGAGACGGTGCCGAGATCACACGCTTCCACCGCCAGAACGGCGGCCAGCACCGCGATGATCTGCAGGCGCGCAGGGCCACCCGCCACGCTGACGACTCGCTCCTTCGCCGACTCGAGAATTTCGGTCCCACTACCCATCTGTGTTCGCTTCGACGAGTGCCCGTAGCGGATTCCGTGCCGGACGGCCAAGCGCAGACTAAACGTCAGGGGGCCGGCCCGTGTCTGAACGGACGAGCCGACGCTCTTCCTCGACGAGGCCGAGGCTCTGCTGCCGCCCCAATGCTACGATTCGGCTGGCGTCAGCGATCGCTGCCGCACGAGTTTCGTCGCCGTCCGGAGGCTCCAAATGTCATTCCGTAAGCCGTCATCCCTGCTGTGGGCCGGAATTGCCCTGATGCCCATCGCCGCGCTTGCCGCATCTGCAACGACGGATGCTGACGCGTCCAAGACAACCAATCCTGAGCGCTACTGGGCGACACCACACACCGTGACCACGCAGGGAGATGTGAGCATCGGCGGCCAGCACGTCCGATACAACGCGGACGCGGCAACAATGATCCTGCGGAACAAGGACGGTAAGCCGACCGGCGAGATCTTCTACGTCGCCTATTTTCGAAGTGGCAGCGACGTGCGGCGTCCCGTCTCGTTCATCTACAACGGCGGACCGGGTGGCTCATCGGCGCCCCTGCACATAGGAGCATTCGGGCCGATGCGGGTGGTCACGGGGAGTCATACGTATACGCCCCCAGCGCCTTACCAGCTCGTCAACAATCAGTCCAGCCTGCTCGATGCGAGCGATCTGGTCTTCATCGATGCGATGGGCACCGGGTTCAGCCACATCCTCGGGAAGGACGACGGCGGAGTTGGGACCCCGAAGGACTTCTACGGTGTCGATCCGGATGCGAAGGCGTTCGCACAGTTCATCAGCCAGTTCCTGTCGAAGTATGGACGTTGGAACTCGCCGAAGTACCTGATCGGCGAGAGCTACGGCACCACACGCTCCGCCGCGGTTGCGAACGTGCTGGCGCAGCAGGACAGCATCGGTCTCAACGGCATCGTGCTCATCTCGACGATTCTGAACTTCGATACCAGCATAGACGGCGCGAACGTCAACCCGGGCATCAATCTCCCTTATGCCCTGGCCCTGCCGACCTACGCAGCGGTCGCGTGGTATCACAAGGTGTTGCCGCAACAGCCGGCGGAGCTGCAGCCGTGGCTGGATGAGGTGCAGACCTGGGCGATGGGCCCTTACCTGCAGGCGCTCAACAAAGGCAGCGCGCTGTCTCAGTCGGAGAAGGCAGGCATCGCGGCGCAGATGGCCAAATACACGGGACTGCCCGAGAGCTACATCCTGAAGGCCGATCTGCGTGTGATCGGGCCGCAGTTCGAGCACGAGCTGTTGCAGTCCCGAGGAGAGAGCACTGGGCGGCTGGACGCCCGCTTCTCGGGGCCGTCACTGGATCCTCTGGCCGAGTACGTGGAGTACGACCCGCAGTTCGCCGCCATTGGATCCGCGTATACCTCCGCCCTCAATGACTATATGCGCAGCACGCTGCATTTCGGCGCCGAGCATCATTACGAGCTCCTCTCGCTCGAAGTCAACAGCCAGTGGAACCAGCTGCATACGCCGCCCGGGCAGAGCACGCCCGCGTACACGGCCGCCAACGTCATGCCTGACCTCGCCTCTGCGATGACGCTCAACCCGGATATGAAGGTGATGGTGAACGCCGGCTACTTCGATCTGGGGACACCCTACTATGCAGCGGTGTATCAGATGCAGCAGCTGCCGATGGCTGCGCGGCTGCAGAAGAACATCGAGTACAAGTTCTACGACACCGGCCACATGATCTACGTCGCGCCCGAAGCATTGGCGCAGTTGCACGACAACATCGCGCAGTTCATTCGTGACAGCTCGGGCGGAAGGGCCGCCCACTGACACTTGGCTGATCAGGTACCCGGCTTCGAGCCCTGCCGCGATGGCCAGGGGAGCAGCGGCTTTGGATCGAAGATCGCCGCCGCCTCGGCGCGCCGGGGGGTCCAGGCGCCACCTTGAATTTCGGCCTCGAGCTGGCCCGGCGCCCAGCCCGCATGCCCGATGAAGATCCGCAGGCCCTCCATCGGCTTCGGGCGGGCGAGCAGCTTCAGCAACTGCTTGTCGTCCGAGCTCACGTAGACGCCGTCGCACACCCGGACTGCGGCCGCGGGGGCCGTTTTGGCGCGGAACAGATACCAGACGTCGCCGAATTCGACCGGTCCCCCGTAGTAGACCTTGTCCTGCACCTGCGCCAGATGCTTCAGCTTCGGAAAGAAGCGCCCCACGGAAAGCGGCATCGGCCTGTTGATGATGATGCCGACCGGAGCGGGGCCGAGATTGTTCATCACGACCACGATCGAGCCCCCGAAGTTGGGGTCCGACACGACATCCTGAGCGACGATGACGATGGACGTCAGCGTCTTTCCTGACGCCTTCGGGCTGGGCGCGGCGGATTTCGGCGGCGCCGCGTCCGATGCCAACGGGGACGAGCCCGGCAGGAGCAGCAGGGCGAGGAGTGCCGCCGCCAGCAAGCGCCGTCCACGGAATGCCTCGTTCACCGGCAACACCCGCCTCCGCGCGATCAATATGGCCGAATACCCGTCTGCCGCAGATTCTACGCCGTTCGTCGCGAACCGCTGAAGGCCGGTCGGCACCTGCTCCGATCCCGCCGGTAAGATGCCCGGAGGTCGCCCATACCAATGAGGGGAGAGAACATGAGGACCGGCAGCTTTCTTGCGGCAGGGACCGCAGCGCTCTTGGGCTTCGTGGCATGCGGCAGCGTCTGCGCGGCCGGACGGGTCTTCAGGCTCTCCGACCTGCGAAGCCTCATCGGCCTCAGCGACCCTCAGGTGTCGCCCGATGGTCGCCGGATCGCGGTGGTCGTCTCCACACCGGACTGGAAGACCGACAAGGCCGCTCATGAGATCGACTTGGTCGATGTCGCAACCGGCGCGCGGCGCCCGCTCACGCGCTACCGCACCGATATCTCCTCACCGCGCTGGTCGCCGGACGGAACACGCCTCGCGTTCATCGCCATGGACACGACACCCGCCACCCCTGCCTCTGCAAACGACAAGCATCCGACCGGTGACGGCGAGAAACACAACCAGGTCTTCGTCTTGCCGATGGATGGGGGCGATGCACTGCGGATCACTGACTCCGCGCGCGACGTGGCTTCATTTGCCTGGAGTCCCGACGGCAAGACGATCGCCTATGTGGCAGCAGACGTGCCCGCAAACGAAAAGTCGATCAAGGCGCATGACGATGCCTTCAAAGTCACTGAGAACAATTTCCTCGTACGCGCGGCACTGACGCCTTCCCACCTTTGGATCGTGCCGAGCGCGGGCGGCAAGGCAGAGCAGCTCACTCGAGGACAATTCAGCCTCCAGACGGATCAGAACGACGCGCCGGAGCCGGCGTGGAGCCACGATGGCGGCACGATCGCCTTCACCCGCTTCCCGGATCCCTACTGGGCTTTATCCTTCCACTCGGTCATCGACGGCATCGCAGCGAAGGGCGGAGCTCCGAGCACACTGGTCGACCTCGAGGGTGCTACGACCATGAGCTACGCGCCGGCGGGGGAAGCCTTCGCATTCACTCGCCCGCGCAATGGAGACGAGAACAATGGCACCGCAGTGTATGTGCGGGAGGGCGGAAAGACTTTCGATGCGACCAAGGCCTTGGCGCGGAACATCGACTCCTATGCCTGGATGCCGGATGGCACGAGTCTCCTGCTCGTCGGCCAGCAGGGCACTCACTCGGTGATGTGGCAACAGCCCGTGAGCGGGGGCGCTCGGGCGCTCGATCTTGGGGGCGTCGAGATCGCGAGTCGGCCCAGTATCTCCTCGAACGGGGTGATTGCGTTCCTCGGCAATACGCCAAGCCATGCGGATGAGCTGTACGTAATGTCTTCGTCGGGTGCGGCACCGCGGCGCTTGACTGACGTCAATGGGTTCCTCGATTCGCTGTCGCTGGGTCGTACAGCGACGCTCGACTGGCGAGGTCCCAACGGCTTTCGCGAGGACGGAGTGCTCGTGTACCCGCCGAGCCATGAGCAGGGAGGTAAATACCCGCTGGTGCTGATGATCCATGGCGGTCCGGAGGGTACGTCCACGGTGCGTTTCTCGCCGCTGGCGCAGTTGCTGGCGGCGGCCGGGTTTCTGGTGTTCCAGCCCAACTACCGCGGCAGCACCAATCTCGGAGATGCTTATCAGCATGCGATCTATCGCGATACCGGCGACGGGCCGGGCAAGGACGTCATGGCAGGACTGGCGGCCCTCGAGAAGCAGGGTAGCGTCGATGCGAAGCGCATCGGCGTGAGCGGTTGGTCCTACGGCGGCTACATGACGGATTGGCTTTCGAGCCACTATCCGTCGACGTGGAAAGCGGCCGTCGCGGGCGCCGCGCTCAACGATTGGGTGATGGATTACACCGTTGCCTATTATCAGCAAGGTGACGTCTATTTCTTCGGCGACACGCCCTGGACCAGCCGCGGCTACCAGATCTGGCGGGCACAATCACCGATCGCCCATGCGCAGAGTGTCAAGGCACCCACGCTCATCATGGGAGATGTCGGCGATCCGAACGTCCCGCTGATCAACAGCTACGAGTGGTACCACGCCCTGCGCGACAATGGCGTCCAGGTCGAGTTCTATGCCTATCCGGCGGATACGCACTTCCCCGGGGACGTCGTCCGCACGACGGATGTCTATAGACGCTGGGTCGGTTGGATGACGGCTCATTTGCAATGACGCAGCAAGACTCGTCCGCCGGGACCCGAGAGGTGTCGGTCAGGCCGCGCGAGATGCGGTCGATTGCGCCGCACGCAGGGAACTCTTCGCCGCCGGATGGATTCATGCGGTCATGGCAACCGCGAAATCACGGCGGGGCACCCGTTCCGGCAGGAGCCATGCCGGGAAGGCCAAACGCACCCCTGCCAAGACCGGCTCCCGGTGGTCACACCGTGTCATGCAGAGAAGCGACGCTCTCGATCTGGAGTCTGGTGTTTTCACCAGGAAGAGCCCGCGGGCGATCGCCCTTTCGCTGAAGCGCTCGGCAGAGTCGAGCCGGCGCCGCAAGTCCGCGCCCTTCCGCTCCGCCATGTCGATGCTGAATTTTCACATCAACAGGTCCGGCAAGAGTCTGAGCCCGGAGCGACGCCGGGTCCTCGACCGGGCGAAGCAGGAGTTGCGCGCGGCATTCGGCCGCAGTTGAGCGATCGCTGCAAGGGCAATCCACGGCCCGACCGCGACGGGCCAGCGGCCGGCAGCAACCAGGCGACAGGAAGCGGTGGTGTACAATCCACCTGCTCATGCGCGACCGCAATCTGGTTGTCCTCAGGGTCTGCACCGATTACATCGCGGCGGATGTGCTGGTCGGATTCCTGAGATCGGAATCCATCCCGGCGGTCGCGCACAATCTTGCTCCCGTCCCCGGTCTCGAGCAGGGCACGGAGGTACTCGTCCCCAAGGCCTCTCTGCCGCGTGCGCAATGGCTGCTGGAGCAGCAGCAGCCGAGCGACAGCGAGCTCGCCGAGCTCGCCCTGCAAACGCCCTCGGAGCTCTAGGGCGAGCCTGGAACCCAGGCAAACCCGCTGCCGGCAACGGCGATGTGTCCTACACCGGGGAACGCGAAGTGCGGAGAGAACACCCACTCACCGGTCCTGGCGAGCGTGCTCAGGGTTTTACGGCGCGTCTCACCCGCAACCACATGATCGCCATCGAACTGGATCGACCATTGCGGCCGCGCCAGCGACACGATCGAGCTGTGGGCTATGTCTCCGATGTACATGAGCCGTGAGTGACCGGAGGTGATCTCGTAACCGACATGCCCGGGCGTATGACCGGGCAAGGATACCGAGACGATGCCGGGAACGATCGTGGCGCCGGGCTCGAACGTCGCAACCCGGGTAGCGATGGACTTGGCCATCGCCGGTGCGCCCTTCTGTTGCATCCAGGTCCATGCGGCGCTCGCCATGCGGATCGTCGCGTTCGGGAATGCAAGCCTTCCCTGCGCGTCGAGCAGCCCGCCGACGTGATCGGGATGCGGGTGAGTGATCAGCACTTCGTTCACTTCACCCGGTAGGACACCGGCAACCCTGAGGCTGGCAAGCAGCTCGCCGTGATACTGGGGTCCCAGGCCGGTGTCGATGAGGATCAGCCGACCGTCAGTGCGCACGAGGAGTGCATTCACGCTGAGCGTGATCCGATCCGCCGGCGCGCCTGCCGCGCGCAACACCTTACCAACCTCGCGGGTACTGACACCGACAGCGAAGGTCTTGCCGTCGTTGGGAACGACGATCTGCGCGTCGTGCAGCGCGGTCAGCGTGAGGGCGCCGACGGTAAACGACCGCGCCGCGGGCGTAACGGGGACGAACTTCGGCTCGGCACGCGCACCGGCGGCGGCACCCAGGACCAACGCGGCGAGCAGAATCGCTGTACGCATGACCACTCCGATGCCTGTCGATGGCGGCTGTGCTACGATGGTAGCGGTACCATGACACTCCGGCTTCTTGGGTAGCAGCATGCCACACTCTCACGACCGACGCGGTGTTCTGAAAGCCGGTGCGGCATTGATCGCCGCCCCTCTTCTACTGTTGCCGGCACGAGCGGCGGAGCCTGCGTGGCCGACGCAGACGGTCGGCCCCTTCATCGAAGTCGAAATCAACAGCGGCCGAATTCGCGGCGGCCACAGCCGAGGGGCTCTTGCGTTCAAGGGCATTCCATACGCCGGATCGGTATCGGGCCGGAATCGCTTCAAGGAAGCTCCGAAGGTGACTCCATGGGCGGGGGTTCGAGACGCTACCCGCCTCGGGCCACCGGCGATGCAGGGACCCGGCACCACCTACGGGGAGCATGAGCCCGCGTGCAGCGAAGATTGCCTGGTGCTCAACGTGTGGACGCCTGCCGTGAGGGATGGCGGCCGGCGGCCGGTGATGTTCTATTGCCATGGCGGCGGATTCACCACCGGGTCCGGCGGTCAGAACATCCAGGACGGCGCGCACCTCGCTGCAACCTACGACGTCGTGGTCGTGGCGAGCAATCACAGGCTGGGTCTCTTCGGCTATCTGTACCTCGGCGAGCTCGGCGGGAGCGAGTACGCGACCTCGGGCAACCAGGGAATGCTCGACATCGTCGCGGCGCTTTCCTGGGTGAAGGAGAACATCGCCACCTTCGGTGGGGACCCCGGCAATGTGATGGTCTTCGGGGAATCAGGTGGCGGCTTCAAGACCAGCACTCTGCTGGCGATGCCCGCGGCACACGCGCTCTTTCACAAGGCAGGAATTCAGAGCGGCGCGATGGTGCGCGGCATGCCCAAGGAGCTCGCCACGGAGCAGGCGCGGCGCGTGTTGGCAGGACTCGGCCTTGCACCGCGTATCGGCAGGCTCATCGAAGCTCCGGCAGAGAAGCTCATCGCCATGCAGCTGGCGGGCGAGCAGAACAGAGGTCCGCTTGCCGTGCCGACCGGCCAGTACGTCGCGCATCATCGCCATCCGCTAAAGGGGCTGGCGGCGATACGCGCCCAATCGTTCGGGCAGTGGGGTCCGGTAGTGGATGGCGATCATCTTCCGCGCGACCCGTTCGCACCCGATGCGCCGCCGATCTCGTCGGCCGTGCCGCTCCTCATCGGCAACATGCGCGATGAGGCGGTCTTCTTCCATCGCGACGAGCCGGAGTTCTTCCGCGCGAGCGCTGCCGCCGTGGCCGCCCAGGCACACAGGACTTTCGGTGACGCGGCGGATCGCATCCTGACTGTCTATCGGCGCGACATGCCGGGGGCAACTCCGCCGGAGCTCGCCGTCGCCATCGAGACCGCGCTGTTCCCCGGCAACGACACCGTGCTGCTGGCAGATCGCAAGTCACTGCAGCCCGCGCCGGTCTATCGCTACCGGGGCGATTACCGCTCCAACTTTCCCATCAAAGGCACGGACTGGACCCTGCGCGCCTGCCATGCGAGCGACATCTCGGTAGTTTTCTACAACTATGGGATCTACGACCTGCAGGGCAACGGACCCGGCCTGGCCGCGGTATCGAGGGCCACGAGCGGCTATTTCACGAGCTTCGCCCGCAACGGCACCCCATCCGCGCAGGGCCAACCTGTCTGGCCGCGATACGATACCGGCACGCGCGAGGTGCTGCTCCTCAACAGCAGGTGCAGCGTAGCGGCCGACCCCGGCAGTGAGGAGCGCAAGCTCTGGCAGTCGCTCGGCTGGACCTGACCTCTTGCTCCAGACGCGCGCAACGGGCTCGCGGCACCGCCGGGCTTGCATTTCTGCATCTCGCGCTTTCCCATGGCGCGCATGGAAACGGGTCGATCGCGGGCACATGACTCTCCGACTCGGGATCTCGCGCTGCGCTGCGGTCTCGGCTTCGGTCTCTACGCACTGATCCTTTGGGGGCTCTGGATCGCGGCACATGCCTTCGGCGTCGCACACGAGCTGCGTGGGCACTTCGCCGGACCGTTCCTCGCCGTGGCGCTCATGCTCGGCGTGCTCTGGGCATTTGGCTGGGGAGCGGGCGAGCCGCTGGCGCGTTGGATGTCTGGTGCGCCGCCGCGTGGCGTCATCCTCAGCGCGAGGCGGGTCAGCCGTGCCTCGCTCATCCGCGTACTGACACCGGGGTTGTTCGCAGCTGGTGTTTATCTGCTGGTCTGCGTCCCGCTCGGCGAGCTTTCGGCCGGGTCGCTCCAGCTCTTCTTTGCATTCCCGACGATACTGGCCGCGGTGCTCGAATACCTGCCTCCGGGGGCGAAACTCGCGTGGCAGGACGGAGTCGTGCTGGGTGCGTTGGGTCTCGCCGTCGAGTACGGGTGGCTGCAGCAGAGCCTCCCCCGGCCCGGCTTGGGCAACGTGTCGAAATTCCTCCTGACCGACGTGGCGCTCTATCTGTATCTCGTGCAGCGCCGCCTGCCCGGCGTGGGGTTCGACCTGCGCTTGCGCCTGCGCGATCTGGCGATCGGCGCGCGGGAGTGGGCACTGTTTGCCCCAATCGGCATCGGACTGGGCCTGGCACTCGGTTTTCTACGCGTTCATACACGGCTTCCAGCGGCAGGAGCGTTCGCGGGCACGGCACTCGTGACATTCATCTTCGTCGCCCTGCCGGAGGAGCTGTTCTTCCGCGGCCTGCTGCAGAACCTGCTGGAGACTCGGCTGTCGCGCCGGAGTGCGCTGGCCCTGGCGGCATCGGTCTTCGGTTTGTCTCATTACGTGCACGGGCCGGTCTTCAACTGGCGTTATGTGATTCTCGCCGCGATCGCCGGCTGGTTCTACGGTCGCGCCTGGCGCAGTGAGCGGCGCGTCGGCGCCTCAGCCATCACCCATACCATGGTCGATGTGGTATGGGCGATGTGGTTCCTGGCGCCTTGAGGCGGATCTCGCGGTCGCATGAGCGCACTGCTCCAGACGGGTCGCCGGGAAGTGCGCCGCGGAGCGCTCTGGCCGCAGGTCCTGCTGGTATATGCCTCACTCGAGAGCGCTCTGTGGACCTCAGGCGCCTTGCAGGCAGTGTTTGCGGTGGTGACCCTGGCGCTTACCCTCGCGTGGACGCTGTCGGAGCGAGGCTTCTGGACCGAACTTGGCCTCGACCCAGCCTCGATCCGCCGTGGCTGGTGGATCGCCCCGGTCGGGGCCGGCGCCGCCGGTCTCATTGTGCTCACGGCCTGGCGGTGGCACACCCTGCGCCCGCCGGCACTGAGCCCGCCGATCTATCTCGACCTGCTCCTCAGCCTCATCTGGGCACTCGCGCAGCAGTTTCTGCTGCAATCATTCTTTTTCCTGCGCCTGGAGCGGCTGCTCCACGGCAGCCGGCGGGCGGTGATCGCGGCTGCGTTGCTGTTCTCGAGCGCCCATATTCCCAATCCCGTGCTGGTCCCGGTGACACTCGCCGGCGGCCTGATATTGAGCGAGGTCTTCCGCCGATATCGGACTATCTACCTGCTCGCAGTGGCGCACGCGCTCGTCGCGCTCTGCCTGGCGGTGAGCGTGCCGGAGCCCGTGCTGCACAACATGCGTGTCGGTATCGCCTATCTCACCTACCGTTCATGGTGATGCTCGTCCGCCTCACTGCTTCTGGACGATCGGCAGCTCGATGTAGCTGGCCTCGTCCGGAGAGTGGTAGACCCGCTGGGTCGCTTTGACGTAGTCCCCCGGCTTCGCGAAGAAAATGTTCTTCACGTATGTCTGCGGATTGCGGTCATAGAGCGGGAACCAGCTGGACTGCACCTGCACCATGATGCGATGGCCCGGCAGGAACACGTGATT
>Ga0068855_100011151_pt1 | contig 10852 bp, 9 predicted proteins | sample KBSCornC52_FD_66592 | JGI IMG/M metagenome (GOLD analysis project Ga0068855, IMG submission 66592) | Corn rhizosphere microbial communities from Kellogg Biological Station, Michigan, USA - KBS Corn C5-2 | ecosystem: Host-associated > Plants > Roots > Rhizosphere > Soil ... | reverse complement strand
TCCTTCTCGAACGCGCTCCGGAGCGCCCTTCGCGAGGACCCGGACATCATCCTCGTGGGCGAGATGCGCGACCTGGAGACGATCCGCCTCGCGATGACCGCCGCGGAGACCGGGCACCTGGTCTTCGGCACCCTGCATACCTCGTCCGCGGCGAAGACCGTGGACCGCATCATCGACGTGTTCCCCGCCGCCGAGAAGGAGATGATCCGGGCGATGCTGTCCGAGTCGCTGCGCGCGGTGATTTCGCAGACGCTGTGCAAGACCAAGGACGGGAGCGGCCGCGTGGCTGCGCACGAGATCATGATCGGCACGCCCGCCATCCGAAACCTCATCCGCGAAGCCAAGGTGGCGCAGATGTATTCGTCCATCCAGACCGGCCAGGCCCTCGGGATGCAGACGCTCGACCAGAACCTGCAGGACCTGGTGAAGCGCAACCTCATCTCGATTCCGGAAGCGCGGTCGAAAGCCGCGAACAAGGACGCCTTCGTCGGCGGCTAGCGGCGCGAAGACCACAGGAGCTTCCAGATGGAACGCGAACAAAGCCTCAAGTTCATGCACGACCTCCTGCGCGCGCTCGTCGCGCGCAAGGGCTCCGACCTCTTCATCACCGCGGGCTTCCCGCCGGCGATGAAGGTGGACGGCAAGGTGACGCCCGTCTCGCAGCAGAGCCTCTCGCCCGTCCACACCCAGGAGCTCGCCCGGTCGATCATGACCGACAAGCAGGCGGCGGAGTTCGAGGCGACGAACGAATGCAACTTCGCGATCAGCCCCACCGGCATCGGGCGCTTCCGCGTGAACGCGTTCGTGCAGCAGGGGCGCGTGGGACTGGTGCTGCGCACGATCACGACGCAGATCCCCAAGTTCGACGACCTGGGCCTGCCCCACGTGCTGAAGGACGTCGCGATGACCAAGCGCGGCCTCGTGATCTTCGTGGGCGGCACCGGCTCCGGGAAGTCGACCTCGCTCGCCGCGATGATCGGCCACCGCAACGAGAACAGCTACGGGCACATCATCACGATCGAGGACCCGGTCGAGTACGTGCACGAGCACAGGAACTGCATCGTCACGCAGCGCGAGGTGGGCGTCGACACGGACAACTGGTTCTCCGCGCTCAAGAACACGCTGCGCCAGGCCCCGGACGTGATCCTCATCGGCGAGATCCGCGAGCGCGAGACGATGGAGTACGCGATCGCCTTCGCGGAGACGGGCCACCTGTGCATGTCGACGCTCCACGCGAACTCCACCAACCAGGCGCTCGACCGGATCATCAACTTCTTCCCCGAGGAGCGGCGCCAGCAGCTGCTGATGGACCTCTCGCTCAACCTCAAGGGGATCATCTCCCAGCGCCTCATCCCGAAGAAGGGCACCAAGGGCCGCGTCGCCGCGATCGAGATCATGCTCAACTCGCCGCTCATGTCGGACCTCATCTTCAAGGGCGAGGTGCACGAGATGAAGGCGCTCATCGCGCGCTCGCGCGAGCTCGGCATGCAGACCTTCGACCAGGCGCTCTTCGACCTCTTCGAGGCCGACATGATCAGCTACGAGGACGCGCTCCGGAACGCCGACTCGGTGAACGACCTGCGGCTGAAGATCAAGCTCGAGAGCAAGAACGCGAAGAACCGCGACCTCGGCTCGGGCCTGGAGCACCTCGAGATCGTGAAGTGAGCCCGCGCTAGGGCCCGCGAAGGCAGTTCCCGAAGGCCCGCCGCCAGGCGGGCCTTTTGCTTGGTGCGAAGCCGTGCCAGCCCTCCCATGTAGGACTCGTCCGACGCGAACATCAGCGCATTCCTAGGCCGCTCGGGGTCCTGTCCGACTCCCCCGCCTGGGTCGCCTCTTCAATATGGACGGACGACCAAGGGAGAAGGCCATGAAGAAACTCCTCGCAATCGGCCTCGCCACCTGCTGCATGCCCATCGGGCTCGCCGCCGAAGACCCGGCCGATTCGTACCAGGCGCTGGGAACCGTGAACGTGCTCGTCATCGAGGATTCCGTTCCCTTCGCGCGCGACCTCGCGTGCGCCACGGCGGCGGTCGAGAAGGCCGGCTCCCATCCCGAATGCATGGCGGTGCACCGCGCCGTCCTGAGCGGGCGCATCCAGCGGGGCTCCGCGCTCCACGAGCGCGGCCGCTGGCTCTGATTTCCACCGGAGACGACCCATGAACAGCGACCAGATCCACGGCCATCTGCGGGAAATGAAGGGCTGGGCCCTCGAAAGCTGGGGCCGCGTCACGCACGATCCGTGGCTGCGCATCGCGGGCCGCCGCGAGCGCCTGCTGGGCCAGCTCGAGGCCTCGCTCGCCGAATCGCGCCGCATCGCCGAGTCGAGCTTCCCCTCGCGCTCCGAGCGCCCGCGCGCCGCGCGCTGAACCGCCGTCAGGCTTCCGGCTTCGCCGAGCTCCCGAGGAGGTCGGCGAGGTCGTCCGCGTGCTCCTCTTCCGTGGCGAGGATCTCCTCCATCAGGCGGCGGGTGGTGGGATCGGCCGCGCCGATGTACTGGATCATCTCCCGGTAGCTGTCGATCGCGATGCGCTCCGCGATGAGGTTCTCGCGGATCGCGTCCTGGACCGTGCGCCCGACGCGGTACTCCGAATGGCTGCGCCCGGCGAGCTCGCTCGGATCGAAGCGCGGCTCGCCGCCCAGCTGCACGATGCGCTCCGCGATGCGGTCGGCGTGCTGCAGCTCCTCGCCCGCGTGCTCCAGGAATTCGTCCGCCGCGGGCTTCGAGTCGATGCCGCGCGCCATGAAATGGTCGTGCCGGTAGCGCAGCACGCACACGAGCTCGGTCGCGAGCGCCTCGTTCAGCAGCTCGAGCACCTTTTCGCGGTCCGCGCCGTAGCTTTCCGTGACGGCGCCTTCCTCGATGTGGCGGCGCGCGGTCTCGCGGAGCGTGCGCACGTCGGTGAGGGAAGGCTTGCCTTGCGGGCGGGGCATCGCTGTGCTCATGGAGTCTCTCCGGATCGGCGGGGCGCCGAACTCCATTGAACCGCGCGGATCGCGACGCCCGCTGTCGGCGCCGCCTTAAATGCCTGTCGGCTGCTTCCGACGCGGCGCGCGCCGCGAATCAGGACGCGAAGAGGCCGCGGCGGCCGCCGGCGCGCAGGATCGCGGCGAGGCGCGCGACGGCGGCCGGCTCGTCGGCGGGACCCGCGTCCGGCTCGCAGAAGAAGAAGCCCTGCACGTAATCGGCGCCGGCATCGACCGCGACACGCGCTTCGGCCGCGGTCTCGATCCCGGAGACGACCACGCGGGCGCGTGCCTCGTGCAGCAGCTCCACGACGCCGCCGAGCATGCGCCGCGCGCGTCCCCAGCCCAGCATGCGGTCGGCGAAGAGCGAACGGTCGATCTTCACCACGTCGGGATGCACGGCGATCACGCGGTCGAAATTGGCGCGCCCCTTGCCGAAGCCGTCGACCGCGATCGAGATGCCCATCTCGCGATAGATCGCGACCGCCTCGAGGAGCGCCTGCTCGTCCACGGAATCGTCCGGGCTGATCTCGACGCAGACGCGCTTCGGGAGGAGGCCGTAGTAGCGCACGAGCTCGCCCAGGTCGATCGCGCACCCGGCGTCGTGGGCCGCGACCTGCGGATGGACGTTCAGGAAAAGCGTGCGCTCGTCGGGCTCGAAGCGCGCGTAGTTGCGAAGGTGCAGCGCGCGGCAGGCCCAGTCGAGCACCGCCCGGCTCTCCCCCGCGCCCTCGAAGAGGGCCGCGGGCGAAACGCGAAGGCGCTCGCCGTCGGCCGCCCGGAGGAGCGCCTCGTAGCCGTGGCACGCCGCATCGCGCACCGAAAGGATCGGCTGGAAATGGGAAGCGAGGGTGGTGCCCTCCCATTCGAGCGAGCCCGCGGCGCCGGCGCGCACGAGCCGCTCGGCGGCCCGCGCCATCGAAGGGCGCGCGGCCGGCGCGCTGTGAGCCGGGCTCGCCGGGCTCTGGATCGTTGCCTGCATCGTCGCTCCCTCGGGCGTGGCATTGCCGGACAAGTCTCCGGCCCAGGCCAGATTGCGCCGGCGGGGTTACGCAAGCGTTACGCGGCCCGCGCCCGGGGTTGCAACTGTAAGGCCCTCACGCCTCGACGAAGAACGCGGCCAGCGCCTCGCCGATGTCGCTGATGCGATAGGGCTTCTTGAGGACCCGGTTCACGCCCGCGGAGAGCGCGCGCGTCTCGAAGCCCGCGCCGCCGTAGCCGCTCGCGATCACGATCGGCAGCGTCGGATCGAGCTTGCGCAGCTCGATCGCGAGCTGCGTCCCGGTGAGCTGCGACATCACCTCGTCGCTCACGACCGCGTCGAACCGGCGCGGATTCGCGCGCGCCGCGGCGAGCGCCTCGCGGCTGTCGGTGAACCCCACCGGCTCGTAGCCCAGCGTCGCGAGCATCTCCTCCAGGGCGTGGAGCACCTCGGGCTCGTCGTCCACCGCGAGGATCGTCTGTCCGGCGCCCATGGGGTAGTCGGGCGCCGCCTCGACCGCGCCCTCCTCGACGTGGACCTGCGGCATCCACACCATGAAGGTCGTGCCGTGCCCGAGCTCGCTCTGCACCTCGAGGAAGCCGCGGTGCTCCATGACGACCGAGTGCACGAGCGCGAGCCCGAGCCCGGTGCCGCGGCCCGCGGGCTTGGTCGTGAAGAACGGCTCGAAGATGCGGTCGATCACCTCGGGGGCGATGCCGTGGCCGCTGTCGCGCACGGTGACGCGCACGTAGTTGCCCGGGGGCATCTCGCCGGTGCGCACCTTGCGCGCCGCATCGATCGCCTCCTCCACCACCGAGATCTCGAGCACGCCCGCCTGGCCCATCGCCTGGATCGCGTTGGTGCAGAGGTTCATGAGGAGCTGGTGCAGGCGCGTCGGATCGCCCAGCACCGCCGCTTCCGGCGCCTCGCCGCTGTAGCGCACCTCGATCGTCTCGGGCGAGGAGCCGCGGATGAGGTCGCAGACCTCCTGGGCGATCGGCGCCACGATCACGGGGATGCGCTCCGCGCCCTCCGCGCGGCTGTACGAGAGGATCTGCGCGACGAGGGCCTTCGCGCGGTTGCCGGCGCTCATGATCGTGTCGATGTAGCGGCGCATGTCGCCCTCGGCCTTGAGCTGCGCGAGCTCGCCGTAGCCGAGGATCGCCCCCAGGATGTTGTTGAAGTCGTGCGCGATGCCGCCGGCGAGGTGGCCCACGGCCTGCATCTTCTCCGCCTGGCGCAGCTGCGCCGCGAGCTTCTGGCGCTCCTCCTCGGCGCGGACCTTCTCCGAGACGTCCTTCACGAAGCCGATGACGCGCCGGCGCGCCCCGCCCGAGGCGTTGGGCACGTCCGCGATGCGATACGCGTTCACGCCGACCGTGGTGTATTCCCCGTCGTCGCGGCGGAAGCGGTATTCGAGCGCGACATGGGAGAGGTCGCCCGTGGCGAGGAGCTTGCGCAGGCCTTTCAGGCGCATGCGGTCGTCCGGATGCACGCGGTCGACCCATTTGTCGATGGTGTTGATGTGCTCGCGCTCGGTGCCGAGGACCGCCTGCGTGTCGCCGTCCCAGAGGACGCCGCCCTGTGCGGGATCGAATTCGTAGAGCAGGTTCCCGCTCGCGCGGATCACCGCCTCGTGGCGATTGCGCCACGCCTCGGTCTCGCGCGCCGCCTCGCGCCGCTCGACGAGGAGCGCCGCCGCGAAGAGGGTCGTCACGACGATGGTCGCGAGGTAGCCCTGCAGGTGCAGGAGCGAGCGCAGCTCCGGCATGCCGTTGATCGAGATCGGGCCGAATCCCTGGCCCGTGTGCCAATAGACGATGAGGCCGAAGACCGCCATCCCGAGGGTCGCCGCGCGAAGCCCGAACGAGAGCGCCGCCCAGATGAGGAAGGGAGCGCACAGGTAGGCGAGGGACGGGATGAAGCCGCCGCCCTGCAGGTGCGATCCGAAGACGTAGTTCGCCGTGACGATGAGCCCGACGTAGAGCGCGACGAGCTCGGGCCAGCGCTTGCGCGCGACGCCCAGGGCCTCGGGAAGGCCCGAGCGGCTCCAGGCGAGGATGAGGGGCGCCGTGAGGAGCATGCCGAGCATCGTGGAGACGAAGGTGACGGACCACTGCACGCGGAACGTGGTGTGCAGCCGCGAGTACGAGATCGCCGCGTCGAGGAGCGCCATCGTGGCGACGAGCGGCAGCATGCCCACCAGGAACGAGGACACGCCCTTCACCGTGTCGATGCGCACGCGCGGCCCGGCGAGGCGCAGCAGCCCCGCCGCGACCGCCAGCGGCTGCGCGCAATTGAGGGCGGAGGCGGCGAGGATCGTGCTCCAGCCGTCGCCGCGGTCGAGCCCCACGGCGACGCTCGCGACGAAGACGATCGCGAGGTAGCCCGCCCAGCGGCGCGGCGCGGCGACGAGAAGCGTTCCCAACGCCGCCCCGTGGGCCGGCCAGATGAAAAGCGGCAGCGCCGCGTGCACCGGGAGGTGCGCGGCATAGGCGGCGAGGAGGTAGTAAACGACGCCGAAGGCGACGTAAGCCAGGGTCTGGCGCACGGGTGCGGCCCGGGGCAAGGCGGCGATCGCCGGCGTCCGGGCGCTCACGGGAGCGCCCCCGGCGGAAAGGGCTCGGCGGACATCCTCCTGCGATTCTACGGTTTCCCGCGCTAGAATGCCCCAAACAACGACTCCGGCACCCTCTTGGAAGCCCACATCCTCGTCGTCGACGACGACGCCGCCATCCGCGACGTCATCCATGAGTACCTCACCGAGAACGACTTCCAGGTCTCGGTGGCGGAAACCGGCGCCGACATGGACAAGGTCCTCGGCGCCGAGGTGGTCGACCTCGTGATCCTCGACCTCAAGCTCCCGGACGAGGACGGGCTCGCGATCGCGCGCCGGCTGCGCGAATCCCTGGACCTCCCGATCATCATCCTCACCGGGCGCAAGGAAGAGGTCGACCGCGTGATGGGCCTCGAGCTCGGCGCCGACGACTACGTCACCAAGCCCTTCAGCAACCGCGAGCTCCTCGCGCGGGTGCGCGCGGTGCTGCGCCGCACCGAGACCAAGCGCGCCAAGCGCCGCGGCGAGACGGTCCGCGCCTTCAGGTTCTCCGGGTGGGAGCTCAACACCGGGACCCGCAAGCTGAGGAGCCCGGACGGGCGCAACGTCGAGCTCACCAACAGCGAGTACGCGCTGCTGGTCGCGTTCCTGCGCGCTCCCCAGCGCATCCTCACGCGCGACCAGCTCCTCGAATCGAGCCGCCTGCACGACGACATCTACGACCGCTCGATCGACGTGCAGATCCTGCGCCTGCGCCGCAAGATCGAGGAGAGCCCGAACCAGCCGAGCCTCATCCGCACGGAGCGCGGCGCGGGCTACTACCTCAACTCCACGGTCGAGACGATGTGAACGCGCTCACCGCGCTCGACGGGGCCCTCACCGTCGTCGCGGCCTGGCTCGCCCTCGGCCTCGCCGGCCTCGTCGCGCCGCGCAGCTTCCGTTTCGTCGCGCACGTCCTCTTTCCCCTTTCGGCGCTGCTGAGCCTCGCGCTCGCCGCCCTGGGGCTCGCCGCGCTCCCCGGCGCCGCGCATGCGATGGTCCTGCCCATCGGGTTGCCCGGATTGCCGTTCCACCTGCGGCTCGATGCGCTCTCCGCGTTCTTCCTCGTGGTGCTCGGCCTCGCGAGCGCCGGCATCACGATCTTCGCGGCGGGCTATTTCCGGTCCGGCGAGGGCACGGCGCCGGGCGTGATGGGCCTCGAGTACCACGTGTTCCTCGCCGCGATGGCGATGGTGATGCTCGCCGACGACGCGTACGCCTTCATGGTGTGCTGGGAATTGATGGCGCTCTCGTCCTTCCTGCTGGTGACGACCAACCACCGCATCCCGGAGATCCAGCGCGCGGGATTCCTGTATCTCCTCGTCGCGCACATCGGCGCCATCGCGATCCTCCTCTGCTTCGGGGTGCTGCAGGCCGATACCGGCGACTACACCTTCGCCAACATGCGCGCGCAGCACCTGGGCACGTTCCGGGCCTCGGCGGGGTTCCTCCTCGCGCTCTTCGGATTCGGCGCGAAGGCGGGGATCCTGCCCCTGCACGTGTGGCTTCCCGAGGCGCACCCGGCCGCGCCCTCGCCCGTCTCCGCGCTCATGAGCGGCGTGATGCTGAAGACCGCCGTCTACGGCATGGCGCGCGTCACCTTCGACCTCCTCGGCACGCCGCTCTGGTGGTGGGGCGTGATCGCGCTCGCCGTGGGCCTCGCGACCGCGCTCTTCGGCGTGGTCTTCGCGGCGGCGCAGGTCGACATGAAGCGCCTCCTCGCCTACTCCTCGATCGAGAACATCGGCCTCGTCGTGATCGCGTTCGGCCTCGCGATCGTCTTCACCGCGTACCGGATGCTCCCGCTCGCCGCGCTCGCGATGACCGCGATGCTCTACCACTGCGCGAACCATGCGGTCTTCAAGAGCCTCCTCTTCCTCGGGACGGGCTCGGTGCTGCACGCGACCCAGGAGCGCAACCTCGGCAAGCTCGGCGGGCTCATGCGCTTCATGCCGTGGGTCGCCGTGACCTCGCTCGTGGGGGTCGTCGCGGCCGCGGGCCTTCCGCCCTCCAACGGCTTCGTGTCCGAGTGGCTCCTCCTGCAGGGGTTCCTCTTCACGGGCGCGCTGCCGAACCCGTACCTGCGCATGCTCGTCCCCGTGTTCGCCGCCGGCGTGGTGCTCGTCGCGGCGCTCGCGGGCTACGTGATGGTGAAGTTCTTCGGCGTGATCTTCCTCGGCCGGCCGCGCGAGGAGAAGCTCGCCCAGGCGAAGGACGCGGGAATGCTCGAGCGCCTGGGGCTCGCCTGGCTCACGGCGTTCTGCGTCCTCCTCGGGCTCTTTCCCGTCGAGGTGATGGAGGTGATCGACCCCATCCCCGCGCTCCTCCTCGGCCGCGGGCTCGTCCAGGGCGGGCACATCGGCGGCACGTTCCTCCTCGCCCCCGTGAGCGCCGAGCGCGCCTCGTACAGCCCGATCGCGATCCTGGTGGTGGGCCTGGCGATCGCGGGGCTCGCGTTCCTGCTCGTGCGCCGCGTCTACCACGGGCGCGTGCGCCGGGCGGCGCCGTGGGATTGCGGCTACCCGTGGCAGACCGCGCGCATGCAGGACACGGCCGAAGGGTTCGGGCAGCCGATCCGGCAGATCTTCGAGCCGCTCTACCGCATGAAACGGGAGCTCCCCACCGCCTTCGACGCGGCCCCGCGCTACCGCGTGACGGTGGAGGACCCGATGTGGGCCTGGATCTACCTGCGCATCGCCGCCGCGACGGAGGCGGTCTCGCGCCGGGTGGGGATGCTCCAGCGCGGACGGATCGCGATCTACCTCCTCTACAGCTTCCTCACCCTCGTCGCGCTCCTCTTCCTCACCCAGGCATGAACGTCGAAGGCGTCCTCGCGCAGCTCACGGCCCTGGTGGCGGCCCTCGTGCTCGCCCCGCTCCTCTCGGGCTGGGTGAACATGTGGCGCGCATGGCTGCAGAACCGCACGGCGCCGCCCATCACGCAGCCCTTCCGGATGCTCGACAAGCTCTTCTGGAAGGAGTCGGTGATGGCGCACGGCGCGAGCCCGATGTACCGGATCGCGCCCTACGTCGTCTTCAGCTGCATGCTCCTCGCATGCATGATCGTGCCGACGCTCTCGACCAACCTGCCCCTCGCGCCGGCGGCCGATGCGATCGCGCTGGTGGGCCTCTTCGCCCTCGGCCGGCTCTTCATGTCGCTCGCGGCGATGGACGTCGGAACCGCGTTCGGGACCCTGGGCGCGCGCCGCGAGATGCTCGTGGGGTTCCTCGCGGAGCCCGCGTTCCTCATGGTGGTCTTCACCGCCTCGCTCATCTCCGATTCGACCTCCCTCGCGAGCATCGTCGCGACGCTCTCGCACCGCGAGCTCACGATCCTCCCGAGCCTCGCCTTCGCCGGCGTCGCCTTCACGATGGTCTCCCTCGCCGAGAACGCGCGGATCCCGGTCGACAACCCCGCGACGCACCTCGAGCTCACGATGATCCACGAGGCGATGCTGCTCGAATATTCCGGGCGCCACCTCGCGCTCATGGAATGGGCGGCCTCCCTCAAGCTCTTCGCCTATTCGTGCGCCGGCCTCGCGCTTTTCTTCCCGTGGGGGATCGCGCAGGCGAACGACCGCGTCGCGCTCGCCTTCGCGCTCCCGGTGCTCGTGGCGAAGCTCGCGATCGGCGGGATGCTCCTCGCCGGGATCGAGACGATCCTCGCGAAGATGCGCATCTTCCGCGTGCCCGAGTTCCTCGCGACGGCGTTCCTGCTGGGCGTGCTGGCGCTCCTCGTGCGCATCCTCCTGGGCGCCTAGGTGACCCCGCTCACGACCCAGGTCGTCAACCTCTTCGCCTCGGCGCTGCTGCTCATCGCCTTCGCCATGCTCTCGCAGCGGCGGATCGTCACGCTCATCAACCTCTTCGCGCTGCAGGGGCTCGCGCTCGTGGGATCGACGGCGACCGTGGCGTGGGCGACCGGCCAGCACCACCTCTACTGGTCGGCGGGGATCACCTTCGCGCTCAAGGTGCTCCTCCTGCCGTGGATCCTCCACCGCCTCATCCGGCGCCTGTCGGTCAAGTGGGACGTGGAGACGCTCATCAACATCCCGATGATGATGCTCGCCGGGATCCTCCTCGTCGTCTTCGCGTTCAACCTCGCGCTCCCCATCTCGGAGTTCTCGCGTTCCATCGCGCGCGGCACCCTCGGGATCGCGCTCGCCTGCGTCCTCATGTCCTTCCTCATGATGATCACGCGCTCGAAGGCGGTGCCGCAGGTGATCGGCTTCCTCGCCATGGAGAACGGCCTCTTCTTCGCGGCGACGAGCGCCACCTACGGGATGCCGATGGTGGTCGAGCTCGGCATCG
>Ga0068855_100011150_pt1 | contig 10852 bp, 10 predicted proteins | sample KBSCornC52_FD_66592 | JGI IMG/M metagenome (GOLD analysis project Ga0068855, IMG submission 66592) | Corn rhizosphere microbial communities from Kellogg Biological Station, Michigan, USA - KBS Corn C5-2 | ecosystem: Host-associated > Plants > Roots > Rhizosphere > Soil ... | reverse complement strand
AAACGCGACTGTCAGTAATCGCTCGCCCGTTCACCGGGTAAAACTTCATTCGGGAAAAAGGCAGCACGCCTCCGATGTCGCCAGTTTTGCTGTTGAAGAAAACTGTCTCACCGCCAAATTCTCCCCGGCTCTGTAATTGGCCATCCAGAATCACGAACATTGAGTCCGCGGGATCGCCCTGATGAACGTAGGTTTCCCCTGCTTTTATATTCAATTCCTGTGACTGGCTGATGAACCATTCAACCTGATCATCCGGCAGATCAGCGAAGACCGGCACCTGGAGCAGTTCTGATTTTTGAACCATGCTTATACCTTGCTCAAGTACTGATGGATGAATTGCACAGCCACTGAGCCTTCACCAACTCCGGAAGCGACGCGCTTGACGGAACCGTGCCGGACATCGCCCACTGCGAACAGGCCGGGAATATTCGTTTCTAAAAGGAAAGGATCGCGCTCCAGCGCCCAACTCCTGGGGCGTTTGCCCTCCCACATGAGGTCAGGACCAGTCAAGATAAATCCACGATCGTCTCGTTCCACCAGGTTCCCCAGCCAGTCAGTCCGCGGCAGCGCGCCAATAAAGATGAACATGGAAGTGGCAGGCACGCGCTCAATTTTGTTGGTATCTGAGCAGAGAACAGAAATCTCTTCCAGGTGGGTTTCACCGTGCGCTTCAGCAACGTTGGCATGCGTCCACAGCTGGATGTTCGGAGTGCTTTCAATTTGATCAATCAAGTACTGTGACATGGTACTGGCAAGCGAGCTGCCGCGCACCAGAATCACCACGCGCTCAGCATACCTGGAAAAATTCATTGCGGCCTGTCCGGCCGAATTAGCGCCGCCAACCACGTAAACTATTTCGCCCTTGCATGAGAGAGCTTCAGTGGAGCCGCCGCCATAATACACACCAGCGCCTTGAAGGCGATCAATGCCCGGAGCATCCAACCTGCGCCACTGGACTCCTGTGGCCACCATCAAGGCGTGGCAGGAGATTTCACTTTCATCTTTCAACTTAATGATGCGATAAGAACCTTCCGTTCGCACGCCAACAGCTTCCTGCGGTGAAAGAATCTCCACGCCAAAGCGTTTGGCCTGGACGACTGCCCGACGCGCAAGGTCGCCGCCGCTCAAGCCATTAGGAAAGCCGAGGTAGTTTTCAATCCGCGAACTCATACCTGCCTGGCCGCCGGGAGCGTCGCATTCAACAATCACCGTGTGCAAGCCTTCAGACGCGCCATACACTGCAGCAGCCAGGCCAGCAGGCCCGCCGCCGATGATTGCCAGATCGTAAAAATCAGTCTGTGCGCGAGTACGCAACCCTACCTTTTGCGCGACGTCGGCTGGAACACTTTCCAAAAGCTTTGTTCCATCAGGAAACAGAACTACCGGAAGGCTTGCGGATTCGGGCCCGAGCGCATCGACCAATTGCTTGGTTTCAGGATCATTCGCGGAGATTTCCACGTCAATCCATTGATAGGGAACTCGATTGCGCGCCAGAAAATCGCGCAGCTCATAGGAGCGCGGCGACCACCGCGTGCCGAGCACGCGGATGCCCTCAAACGTTGGGCGGTAAGAACCTTGCCAATCGTCCAACAGGTCATCCAACTGCGGATACAGGTGCTCTTCAGGTGGGTCCCATGGCTTCAGAAAAAAGTAATTGATGTTTACCTGGTTGATGGCGCTGATGGCGGCGTTCGTATCCGCATATGCGGTAAGCAGGGCGCGTTTGGCATCGGGGAAGAGATGCATTGCTTCCTGAAGAAATGCTACGCCATCCATTTTCGGCATGCGCTGGTCGGCCAGGAGCAGGGCCACGTTGTCATTCCGCACTTTTAACTGCTTCAAAAGTTCCAAAGCTTTTTCAGGAGCCTCGCTCGCCAGCACGCGATAGGTCGCGCCGTAGTGCGAACGCAAATCGCGTTCAATGGCCCGCAATACGTCAGAATCGTCGTCAATACAAAGCAGGATCGGTTTCGCCATAACAACCTAAGTTCAATTATTGAGAACTGCTTTCGCTCATTGAATGAAGAGCCAATTAGATGCCGGCAAACAAATTTCGTCGCATTATTGATCAAGCCCGGCGAAGGGAATCGGGAAACCTACGATCCGAGTAGCTCAGTCAAGATGCAGGCAGCGGGTACTCCAACCCATAGGAATGCTTGTCCGCGTCGCTCTTAACGCTGAAGTTGCCGGTAATGCCTGGAAGTTGGCCCGTTCCGGAATCAGGCACGACGGTGATGGTCAACTGCGGTTTGCCAAGATGGCCGGATTCCTCATCACGGATATCGGATGGATGGTGAGAGGAGCGGTTAGGAATGTTTCAAAGAGAAGAAAGACCATGCAGCGGTAATCGTGCGCTGCATGGCCTTTCTGTCTGACAAGCTACTGGACTCGAAACGCGGTAACGAACTGCACACCGGTCGCGTCGCTCACGCGGAAGATGGGGCCTCCTTCTATCGGGACCGAGCCGACGTCGGCGCTGGCATTGCCCTGCGCGTTGGTGGTGATATTGGCCAGGGCCAGGCATGAACCTTGCGTCGACACGCCGCACAATGCGGCAGTGAAAGTATGGTTGGGAAGCGCGCCTGTCAGCGTGATATGCGCGATGGAGTTAGTCACGACAACGGAGCCAAGGCCTGGCGAATTGCCCGTGGTCTGATTAATGCCGCCAGTAATCGTGGAGGCGGGGAGCAGAGCCGATTTGAAATTGATTCCGGCAGTCCCAGTGCCGGTTACCTGGTCCGGGAACCCGGAAGCGTCAAGGATTATGAAAGCGCCGGAGAATGTTCCCTTCAGCGGGAAAGTGAAGTTTACATTGGCGGTATTGCTGGCGTCGGTAGTAAATGACGTAATGTTCGTACAGTTGGAAAAGTTCTGTGGATAGGGACAGAACTGCAGGACAAAATTAGAGTTTCCTCCTCCAGGCAGCCCGTTGATCTGTGTGCTGCCTGCGCCAGTGTTCGCTGTGGAATCAACAGTGATGATGCCGACCGGTCCTGGATTTCTGCTGATGTTGTTGAGCCAGCTTGCCAAAAACACATCCGCGGCCGCGGGAGTCGGGCTGGGTGATGGACCCGGAGTCGGCGAGGGTACGGGGCTCGGTGACGGCATGGGAGTTGGAGTCGGGGTCGGCTGCATATTGTTGGAAACCGAGCCGCATCCGGCGAGAACCAATAAAAATCCTGTGAAAAGAATTAAAGCGAGCGTACGCACGAAGACCTCCTTGGAATTCAGGCTTTCATTCAAGAAGGGGAACTATTGTTATCTAGGAGAGCGGCTGCAGGGGGCAGGTTGTCCCGGAAAACCACCTTAATTCGCACGAGCAAGTGCAACCAGACAAATGACTTTACGGCGGAGCACTGAAAAGCCGACGCACTCGTCGGACGAAAGAAGTGGGTTGAAATCTATTGTGCTTCGTTTTCTTTGATTCGATGGGCGGCTGGAATAGAATGCCTCTCCGGAGGGCAGCGATGGCGAGATTCTATGAAGACGTCCCCATCCAATGGAGAGAGGGCGAAACCACCTACGGACGCGGGCTCGGCAATCACGTGGCTTGGCGCTGCAAATGCGACCATCTGATGCTTGCGCCGCATGAGGAATTGTACTTTGTCCCTCCCTGCCCTACGTGCGGACGAAAATTCCGGGTGGTAAAAGGAAAAAAGCCGCGCTACGTGAAGAGAGTAGTTGAGCGGGTGGAAAGACCGTATCGCCCAACCTGAACACAATTTTCCGCTTCACGATTTTGGGCTTTTTGTTTGATCGCTCAAGGTTTCCCCTGGTTGCAGTTCGATGCTTCCAGTTCTGGCACACGAATTTTGCGTGATCGGCTTTGGCGATCGCATGGCCCTTGTATAAAGTTTGTTGGAAACTAAGCTGCGCCGGCTGCTTGCGCTTTGGCTTTTGCAGCCTGTGGCACCGGTTTTATTGTATTGATTTCATGCATGGTCAGCGCCAGCGCTTCCGTATCTTCTCTTCCGGAAAAGCGGTCGAAGAGAAATGCAAAGGCCAGAAACGCGATACCAAATATGGCGACATCGAAGAAAGAGAGGGCGGCAAGAAGCGGCATCCGAGGGCACTCCTAACGCAGGGGAGAACCACAGTATGCTTCGCTTCATCGCATGGGGTCAATACCGAACCGGTTTTTAAAATTACGTAGTCCTTGGGCCATAAAGAAACAGAGCTGTTGGACAGCCAATCTGATCCGCCAGCAAGATGCCCGTGGCCGGATGGCGGCCTGGCAGTTTAGGATGTAGGCCAGAAAAACTCCGTCGTGCAACCAACTAGGAGAAAGCTTATGTCGAGTGATTTGGAAGCCAAAAATCCGCAAAGTACTGCCGGGCAAAATAATGGAACTTCAGAAAGCCCAAAAGCTAACCCGCTCGACCGTCGTCATTTCCTTGTAGGTGCAGCCGCTGGTGCAGCGGCCATGGCGCTTCCGCGCTGGGCGCGCGCCGCTGAGAACGCTTCCAGTGCTAACACAGGACTGGCCGCATACCAGGATGACCTTGCTCCGATTCGCGCTGAAATTACCAAACGGCATGATGAAACCGTGCAACGTATGCAGACGTGGATGAAACAGCCTTCCATCGCGGCGGAAAATCGCGGCATGAATGAAGGTTGCGAACTCACCATGCAGATGCTGCGGGACGCGGGCTTCCAGCAGGTAACCAAAGTCCCCACGGACGGCCAGCCGGGAATCTTTGCCACGCTGGATGCGGGCGCTCCCAAAACTCTTGGACTTTACTTTATGTATGACGTAAAGCAGGTTGATCCCTCGGAATGGTCGTCACCGCCGTGGGAGGCGCGCATTGTGGACAAGCCGGGCTTTGGCAAAGTGGTGGTCGGCCGTGGCGCGGTCAATCAGAAAGGTCCTGAAGCTACGTTCCTGGCGGCGCTGCATGCTATCCGTGGCGCGGGCCGCAAGCTCCCGGTGAACTTTGTTTTTGTGGCTGAAGGCGAAGAAGAAATTGGCTCGCCGCATTTCGCCCAGGTCGTCCACCGGCCGGAAGTTCTGGCCGCGTTGAAGAAAACAGTCGGAATCTTTATGCCGTTTGCGTCGCAGGACCCTGACGGGAAAGTTACGGCCTTTCTGGGCGCCAAAGGCGTGGTGGAACTGGAACTGGTTTCAAGCGGGGAGAAGTGGGGACGTGGTCCCAAGGCCGACATCCATTCCAGCAACAAGGCGCGGCTCGATTCTCCCGCATGGCATCTGGTGAAAGCGTTGAACACGCTGGTCTCCGCAGACGGCAATGATCCGGCGATTGCCGGATTTGCCGACAAGGCGCGACCGATTTCCGCGCAGGAGAAAGCGATGGTCGCGGAGGCAGCGCGGCGTCTGGACGAAAAAGCGCTAATGAAGCAGATGGGCGTGGAGCACTGGGTGCATGACGTGAGTTTTCAGGAATCGCTGGAACTGCTGGTATCAAAACCGACGGTGAATATTGAAGGTCTTGTGGGCGGATACACCGGCCCGGGCGGAAAGACAATTCTGCCGCATCGCGCGGTGGCCAAAATGGATATGCGCCTGGTGCCCGATATGACTGCCGCCGCCGCCCTGGCTGCGCTCAAGGCGCATCTGGCCAAAAACGGATTTGGCGACATCGAAGTCAATATGACCGGCGGCTATGATCCCACTACCACGCCCGCCGATTCAGCGGTTGTCCGCGCGGAACACGCCGTTTACAAACGCAACGGAATTGACCCTATCGTGATGCCGCGGCTCGCCGGCTCATGGCCCGGGTATGTCTTTACTGGGGATCCGTTGCGCCTGCCCGCCGGACACTTTGGCCTGGGCCACGGAAGCGGCGCGCACGCTCCGAACGAATACTATGTGATTGAATCCAGCAATCCGAAGGTTCAGGGCATTGACGGCGCAGCAATGTCCTACGTGGAATATTTGTACGAGGTGGCAAGAACGGCGTAATTAAATTCGGGCCAAACAGCCTGCATGATCATCTGAAATTCGATTACGAAAACAGCGGTGTGTTCTTCCCCATGTTTCTAAGCTTTTTCACGCCAGCAAGAAGCCCCTGCCGCACAAGCAGGGGCTTTCACTTTGATGATTCAGTAAAAATTATGCGCCGCGGCCAACGCCCATATATTCAAAGCCCAGGGCTTTCATGCGGGGACCATCGAGCAGGTTTTTGGTGTCCACCACTACAGGGTTGCGAATGATGCGGCGGATACGGTCAAAATCCAGAGTGCGGAATTCCGGCCAGCCTGTGCCGAGCACCAGAGCGTCTGCGCCTTCCGCAACGGAATAGGCTGAGTCGCAATAGCGCACGTTGCCGCTTAGTTCCTGCTGCGCGTCCGGCATCGCAATGGGATCATAGGCCTTCACGTGCGCGCCGCTTTCCATCAGGCTGCGCGCCAGGCGAATCGAACCTGAGCTGACGACTGAATTCGTATTCGGCTTGAACGCCAGTCCCAGTAGTCCGACTTGCTTACCCTCAACCGAGCCCATGGCGCTATTGATTTTCCGCATAATGCGGCCGCAGAATTCCTGGTTCACTTCACGCGCCGCGCTCAGGATCTTGAGTGACACACCGGAACCAGCGGCCAGATTGGCCAATGAGTCCATATCGGACTCAGTAAAACTTCCGCCCAGCGACCCCGGCTGCAACGATCGCGGCGCTATCCGCTTGTCGAGTCCAAGCGCAAGAGAGAGATCAACCGCATCGGCATTAATGCGCTCGCACAGGCTTGAAAGTTCATTGATGAAAGAAACTTTGGTCGCCAGGAATGCCGTAGAAGCTTCACGCACCAGTTCCGCTGTCTGATGGCTGGTTACAATCACCGGAACGCCGCGCATCACCAGCGGTCGATAGAGAGCTTTCAGCGCAGTCACGGCTGCGTTTGAAGTTGTCCCCAGAACGATTCTGTCGGGCCAGTTGAAGTCTTCCACCGCGCAGCCTTCAGAGAGGAACAGCGGATGGGACACTACCGTGATGTTTTTTCCGGAAGCTTTGAGGCGTTCTTCAATCCGGTGCGCCGTGCCCACTGGTACGGGGGTGACCAGGACCAGAATCTGGCCGTGGTCGCAGTAATTGGCAATCTCCATGGAGATTGCTTCCATGTCGCGGTTGGCGTCTTCAGCCAGGTAAATGATTTCGGCGCGCTGCACCATGGACTGCAAGTGCGTGGAATACATGAGCCGCCCGGAGCGAACGCCGCGGCGGACAATGTCACTTAAATTCTTTTCATGGAAGGGTAAAATGCCGCTGGCCAGCAAAGTGGTATTCACGGAGTCGCTGCCGTACGCTGTCACGGGCACGCCAAAATCGGCAAGACAAGCAGCCACTACAGTTCCAAGATAACCACAACCGTAGACACCGATCTGCATAAACTCTCCTGGAGAAAACTAGAGCATCGGCGACTCGGGGGAAGTTTTGAGGGTTCGCCAACTGGTCTTTTATTTTTATGTTGCCGTGCTGACTAACTCAAACAGTTGTGATTAGAAGCTTTTACTTAGTACGCCGCAAGATCGTATTAGGACATGTACCAAGCACAAGTGCATGTCCCCGTCCCGATGTTTACAGGCTTTTTCTATGTCCTCATCCAAACGCTGCCGTGCACGGATTCTAGTGCAAAAACTAAGGGTTGCAGAAATGTATTTTTGCCAGATGTTGATCAATCCATCTTGATTTCGATCTTATGTCCGTCCGGATCGCGTACCCAGATGGAAAGCCCCTTGCCTTTTGATCCTGTATTGACCTCCGCCTGGGAAGGGTCCATTCCCTTGCGCTTGAAGATGGCAATCACGTCGTAAATGCTTGATCCTGTGGCAGATAAGCAGATGTGTTCTTCGCTCAGGTTGGCCGTGGGCGCGGGGTTGGTGGGTGAAGCTTCAAACAAATCGATCAGCGACTCCCCAGCCCGGAGCGTCACCACGTTATAACCAGCCTTGGCTTTGCCTTCGTGTTCCAGGGTCATGCCCAGCTTCTCCATATAAAAGGTCTTCATGGCAGCCAGCCTTTTGGTTACCAGCGCAATGTGGTCAACGCCTTTATAAGTGAACACGGTTTCTCATTCTGCTGCCTGCCCTCCCCGCTGCTCAAGGATATTCTTCAAACCTGTACCATGCTGCGCACCTGACTTCTATGTCCTGTTGCCCATTTCCAACCTCATCCAGCTTTGGCCGTCTGCATTTCGGTCCCGGTAAATATAGCAATTTCATCTACTTACGTGTTGACTTCGGTTTTACCCGCAGTTGAGCAGGCGTGCATTGCGGGTTGATTTCGTCCGGGAGCATTGTGCCGTCATAGCAAGCTAACCGGCGGCGGGACTGGCGGAAAAATCGCAGCTCCTTCCAGAGCTTTTTTCCAGTCTCGCTCCGGGTCGCAAGCTAATCGGTTTATCGATCTCGATTTTCGGAGGTGATTTCAAAATGCTCAATAATCGGCTATCTACCCAAAGTATTCCCAACGCCGGCTCACGTGAGCCAAGTTCAAGTAAACCAAGCTCAAATAAACCAAGTTCAAGTAAACCAGGTTTCCGGGAAGCCAAACGGATCCAGCAAAGCTTACTAGCCAACGCGGAGAAACGTACCTTGATCTGGCTGGCTGCGCGGACGCCCGCCTGGATCAACTCAGATCACCTGACCCTGCTCGGGTTGCTTTCCATGGCGGCCGCCGGCGTTGCCTACTGGTGGTCGGCCAGCAACCGCCTTGGCTTGATTGCGGTTGTCCTTTGTCTGGCACTCAATTGGCTGGGCGACTCCCTCGATGGGACGCTGGCCCGCTTTCGGGACCATTCACGCCCGCGCTACGGCTTTTACGTTGACCACATTGTGGACGCCTTCAGCGCGTTCTTCCTTCTTGGCGGTCTGGCGCTTTCCGGATACATGTCTCCCGCCGTCGCGCTTGGCTTGCTCATTGCGTATCTGATGTTGTCGGTTGAAATCTATCTCGCCACGTATGCGCTGGGCGACTTCAAAATTTCTTATTACAAAATGGGGCCCACGGAGTTGCGCATCCTGCTCTCAATCGGCAACCTTGCCGTGTTGTGGAAGTCCACCGTGCATCTGTTCGGCCGCGCTCACCGGCTTTTCGATGTGGCCGGAACCCTGGGCATTTCCGGCATGTTGCTGATTATGGTGATTTCCGCCGTCCGCAACACCATCCGTTTGTACCGTGAAGAGCCGATTCCGGTTGGCAAGCCGCTGCCACATGCGAAACCTCTCGACGCTCGATTGCGAGCCCGCTTGCCCGCTGATAAACTAAGGAGTTTGCCCTGCTCTATCAAACTCTTCTTACAGTAGGTTTCTCATATGGCACAAGCTACAGACATTGCAATCATCAGCGGCGCGCGCACCCCCATGGGCCGCTATTGCGGCAAATTGCGCGACTTTAGCGCCATGGACCTGGCGGCCATCGCCAGCCAGGAAGCAATTCGGCGCTCCGGCGTCGATCCCAAGGAATTTGACCATGCCGTTTTTGGCAATGCCCAGCAAACCTCCGGTGACTCGCTCTATGGTGCGCGACACGTGGCCCTGAAAGCAGGATTGCCCATCGAAACTCCAGCGCTCACGGTGAACCGTCTTTGCGGATCGGGCATGCAGTCACTGGTAAATGCCGCGCAAATGATTCAACTGGGTGAGGCGAACACGGTGCTGGCCGGCGGAATGGAATCCATGTCGCAGGCGCCTCACGTGGTCCGTGGCGCGCGCTGGGGACTTGGCCTGGGTGAAGGCAAGCTGGAAGATTCGCTCATGGTCGCCCTGCTCGATACTTACTGCGGCCTTTACATGGCGAATACCGCTGAGCTTTATGCCGAGCAGCAGGGCATCACACGCCAGCACATGGATGAATTTTCACTCCAGTCGCAACAGAAAGCCGGTGCGGCGCAGAAGGCCTGCCGGTTGGCGGAAGAAATTGTTCCGGTGGCCTTGAAGAATCGCAAAGGCGAACCGACGGGCGAGATGTTTGAGAAAGATGATCACCTCCGTCCTGAGACCACATTGGAGGGTCTGGCCAAACTGAAAGCTGCTTTTGGCAAGAATGGAACGGTCACGGCGGGCAACGCCAGCGGAATCGTGGATGGTGGCGCAGCCGTGGTGATGATGACGCTTGATCAGGCTGAAAAGCGTGGTCTGAAGCCGATGGGACGTATCGTTAGCTGGGGAATTGCCGGAGTGGATCCCAAGATTATGGGCAGCGGACCGGTTCCGGCTTCACGATCAGCACTAAAGAAAGCCGGGCTCAAACTGGACGAGATCGACCTGATTGAGGTCAACGAGGCGTTTGCCGGGCAGTATCTCGCCGTTGAAAAAGAATTAGGCTTGGATCGCAGCAAGGTGAATGTCAATGGCGGCGCTATTGCGCTGGGACATCCTCTGGGTGCCACAGGCACGCGGTTGGTGATTACGCTGCTGCACGAACTGCGGCGTCGCAAAGCTCAATACGGGCTGGCCACGGCCTGCATCGGCGGCGGGCAGGGAATTGCGATGATTGTGGAGAATTTGCAGAGATAGCAATGTGGAAGGTTTGGCCCCCATATCGCGACGCATTCAGCATTAGCTCTTGGGCTGCGAGCATGTCGCTATCGGTCAATCTTGTGCTGGGCGGGCTCATAGCTCTGCGCTTCCTTCCGATATATGTAGTGTATCTTCTGTGTTTCCCAGGCTTTTTGAGTTACATGCTTGTCACGCATCAAGATTTCGAAGTTGCCAAATTCAGTTGGGTGGCGCTCATTGCGGCGGCCGTCGCGAACTATGGCTTTTATTACCTTGTTACGTGGTTGATGATTCGCTTCTTCCGTCCCGGCAAAGCAACACCGTGGTGGCCGGAAAAACGATCCTAAGGACTATTAAAAATGACGATCAATAAAGTTGGTGTACTAGGCTGCGGCTTGATGG
>Ga0068855_100011148_pt1 | contig 10853 bp, 10 predicted proteins | sample KBSCornC52_FD_66592 | JGI IMG/M metagenome (GOLD analysis project Ga0068855, IMG submission 66592) | Corn rhizosphere microbial communities from Kellogg Biological Station, Michigan, USA - KBS Corn C5-2 | ecosystem: Host-associated > Plants > Roots > Rhizosphere > Soil ... | reverse complement strand
TGCACGAACGCGACATCATCACCTACCTCGTCGCCGAGTTCCCCAAGCCGGTCGCCGAACAACCAGGCGACGACCCCCTCGCCGACCAACCGGCCCAGCCCACCGCGACCGAACCCGCCCACACTCAGACGGTGGACGACGGCCTGGCCGACGTTGAGCCCTCCGACGTTGAGCCCTCCGACGTTGAGCCGATCGACGTTGAGCCGATCGACGCTGAGCCGACCGACGAGCCGCAGCCCACCGACGTCGAGTCGGCCGAGGCTGAGCCGGCCGAGGCTGAGCCGGCCGACGTTGAGACCGTCGACGTTGAGCCCGCCGACGACGACCCGGCCGACGCTGAGCCGACCGACGGGCCGCAGCCCACGGACGAAGCGCCGTCCGACGAGCCGCCCTCCGACGAGCGTCTCCCCGACTGGCCGTCGTCCAGCGACGCGTCGCTCGAGGAGGAGTACTTCGAGGCCGAGCTGCTGGCCCAGGAGCTGCTCGATCAAGGGTTCTTCGACGACGAAGAATGCACCGGCGAGCAGTACGAGCAGCTGGTCAGTTACGCCCTCGCCTTGAACCGCAGCTACTCCCGCCGACCGCCCACCGACCAGGACCCCGACCCACCGCCCTTTTAGCCGACACCGGTCGGGCGCAACCCATCACCGAACGCAGGCCGCCTCGGCGGCCCGGTCGGCGCGCCCAACCGCGTATTACGGGCGGTAGGACAGATCGAGACTCAAGGTGCACACCCGTCCGCCCGGCGCACACGACCCGACCGATCACCGAACGCCGGCCGCCCCGGCGGCCCGGTCGGCGCGCCGCTGAACCGGCGGCCGGCGGCAATGGCCTCTACGCTGCGACCCGTGCGCGTCCACCACTTGAACTGCGGCAGCATGTTCCCGGCCGTCATCGGTCGCCTCGTCTGCCACGTGCTGCTGTGCGAGCTGGACGACCGGCTGGTGCTGGTCGACACCGGCTTCGGGCTGTCCGACGTCGCCGACCCGGCCGGCCGGCTCGGGGTGAGCCGGCGACTGCTCGCCGCCCGCCTCGATCCGGCCGAGACGGCGATCCGCCAGGTCGAGGCGCTCGGCTTCGCGGCCACCGACGTGCGCGACATCGTGCTCACCCACTTCGACCTCGACCACGTCGGCGGCCTGGCCGACTTCCCGCATGCGGCGGTGCACGTCACCGCGGCCGAGTGGGCGGCGGCGAACCATCCGCTGCGCCGCGAGCGCAGCCGGTATCGCCCGGCGCAGTGGGCGCACGGTCCCAAGATCGTCACGCACGAGCCGGCGGGGGAGCGGTGGGAAGGGCTGCTCGCCCGTCCCCTCGACGAGCTGGACGGCGCGCTGGCACTCGTCTCCTTGCCCGGTCATACGCGCGGGCACGCGGCGGTGGCCGTCGACGGTCCGGACGGCTGGCTGCTGCACGCCGGCGACGCCTACTTCCACCGCGCCGTGCTCGGCGACCGCGCCGGCCGCACCGCCCGCACTGCGCTGGGGCTGGGCGCGTTCGAGCACCTCGTCGCGGCGGACGTCCGCAAGCTGTCGCGCAACCACGACGTCCTGGCCGAACTGCGCCGGCGCTTCCCGGTGTTCTGCGCGCACGATCCGGTCGAGCTCGACCGGTACGCCGGAAAGGTTTGATCGCCCTCCCTTACGGTCGAATCATGACCGAGACGCAGCGCGAGACCGTCCCGATGATTGACGACGGCGAACCGGCCGTCGCGCTCGCCTTTCTCGATTTCGCCCGGCACTGTGCACTCAAGAAGCTGGACGGGCTGAGCGACGAACAGCAACGCCGGGTGCTGGTACCGAGCGGGACGTCCTTGCTGGGTCTGATCCGGCACCTGACCGTCGGCGAGCGATGGTGGTTCGGCTACCACTTCGATCCGGCGTACCCGGAGCGGGAGTGGGACTTCGAGATGGCGGTGCCGCCCGAGGTGTCGATCGACGAGATCGTCGAGCAGTACCGGGCGGCGGTGATCGACAGCAACGCCGTGATCGCCGCCCTCGGTGACTTCGAAACGCCGACCGCCCGCCCCGTCCGCGGCGAGCCGCGCACCCTGCGCTGGGTCGTCGCGCACATGACCAGCGAGGTCGCGCGGCACGCCGGCCACGCTGACATCCTGCGCGAGCAGCTGGACGGCGTGACCGGCCGGTGAGCGCGTAGGACCTTCGGCCCGGTGGGTGCCCGTCCTCGGCCCCTGCTGCGAGCCGTCCGCTGCGAGTGACGCTGGCGGGCGGTGTGCCCTCCGTCTGCGGGGACGGAAGCTGGCCATGGGCATTGGAGGACGGAGCAGTGATCGTCCAGGCGAGCGCGGTCGCGCAGACCTCGCTGCAGGCTGCGGCGACGCGCTTACGCCGGCTGCTCGTCGACCAGGAGCTCGAGCGCCTCGCCTCTTCGGCGACGAGTGAGGGTGAGGCCGTCCTCATGCGCGCCGGCGTCGCCGGCATCTCCAAGCAGATCGCCGTCCAGGCGCTGGAACCGAGCTACCGGCCCGGCCGGGTCGTCATCCCGATGCGCTGGGTCGCGACCGGGCGCACCGGCGAGCTGTTCCCCGCGCTGGACGGCAACCTGGAGCTGGTCGAACGGCCGGACGGCGCGACGGACCTGCACCTGGTCGGCAGCTACCAGCCGCCTCTCGGTCGCACCGGCGAGGTGCTCGACCAGCTCGTGATGCGCCGCCTCGCGCGCCACACCCTCGACTCGTTCGTCGGCCGGCTCGCCGAGCTCGTGGCCGACGTGCAGCCCGGACCGGCCACCATGCCGCACCTCGACCCACGGACCGACCCCTAGTCGACCGACCCCTCGGCCAGAGGCTCAAGTCGGTCGCACGTCGGCCGATGCCAAACGACGACCGCCGATCGGCGGGACGCGTAGGCGTGAGGCGGTCGCTAATGAAGCGCAGCGGAACGGTGACACCTACGGGTGCCGAGCGCACGTTCAGTCCCGACGACATCATCGTCACGAAGACGGACCTCAAGGGCCGCATCGTGTACGCGAACGACGTGTTCCTGCGCGTGTCCGCCTATACCGAGACCGAGGTCGTCGGCCAGCCGCACAGCATCATCCGGCATCCGGACATGCCGCGGTGCGTCTTCAAGCTGTTGTGGGATCGGCTGGCCGAGCGGCGTGAACTGTTCGCCTACGTCGTCAACCTGGCCGGCGACGGCGCCCACTACTGGGTCTTCGCCCACGTGACGGCCACCCTCGGTGCGGGCACTTCGGTCCGCGGCTACCACTCCAACCGCCGGGTGCCATCCCGCGCGGCGATAGCCGAGGCGTCCCGTCTGTACGAGCGGCTGCGGGCGGAGGAGCGAAGGTTCCCCGTCGCCGTGGACGCGGCCCGGGCCGGGCACGACCTGCTGCTGTCGACACTGGACGCCGACGGTGTCGACTACGACGAGTGGGTCTGGTCGCTGGCGGCCGAGGAAGCGGTGTCGCGATGATCCGCCGACGTCGCGCCGAGGTCGACCTGGCCGCCCGCCTTGACCTGCGCGATCGCTACCTCGCCCAGCTACTGCAGGCTTGCCGGGCGGTAGCGGCCGGCGACCTGGAGGTCCGCCTACCCTCGATCGACGGCGCCGAGGACGAGCCGGAACTGCTCGAGCTGCGGCGCCAGTTCAACACCCTGCTGGACCGCACCGACGGCTTCATCCGCGAGGCCACCGGGTCGCTGAACGCCGCCAGTCAGAAGCGGTTCTACCGCCGCTTCCTCGGCGCGGGCATGACGGGCGCCTTCGGTGTCGCCGCCCGCGGGATCGACGAAGCCCGCGCGGCGATGGCGGCGATGTCGGACGAAACGCAGCAGGCCCACGGTGAGCGGCAACGGCTGGCCGGCGACTTCGAGCAGACCGTGGGCGCGATCTCCGAACAACTCGCCTCGGCCGCGACCGAACTCAGCGCGTCGGCGGCCAGCCTGTCCGAGGCCGCGCAGCGGGCCGCGGACCAGTCCGGGACCGCCCGTCACACCATCGACTCGCTGGAGGAACGGTCGGCCCAGATCGGGCAGATCGTCACGGTGATCGCGCGGGTCGCCGCCCAGACCAAACTGCTCGCCCTCAACGCCACCATCGAAGCGGCCCGGGCCGGCGAGGCGGGCAAGGGCTTCGGTGTCGTCGCGTCCGAGGTCAAGGACCTCGCCGAACAGACCGCGACCGCCAGCGACGACATCGTCCGCCTCGTGCGCTCGGTGCAGTCCGTCGTCGAGGAGAGTTCGGCCGTCATGCGCGAGGTCAGCGACACGGTCGAGAACATGAACGGCCTGACCGACGGCGTCTCGGTGGCGGTCGACGGGTCCCCGGCTGCCGGCGACTTCGGCGGTTTCACCGGTTTGGCCGAGATGACCGAGGTGCTGCGCAGCGAGGCCGACCGGTTCCTGCACGCCATTCGCGAGGCGTGAGCGCCTGACAGGCAACGTCCAGGCTGTCGAGAGCAAGCACAGAGGCGGCCATGGAACAAAGGAACGGTGACGATCACCGACCACCGTGCCCCGACCCGGCCGGCCGCCGTGCGTCCCACCCCTGTTCGCCGCCCGCGCGCCGGGGCCGACCCCAACGCCGTGCTCGCCCTCATCGGGCTGGGCGCCGTCGCCGTACTGGCGCTCTGGTGGCACCACACCGCGACCATCACCGGCGTCGGTGACTGGCTCACCAACGCCGGTCGCATCACCGGCCTGCTGGCCGGCTACGGGATGGTCGTGCTCGTCGCGCTGATGGCGCGGATGCCGCCGCTGGAGCGCGGCCTCGGCGCCGACCGGCTGGCGCGCTGGCACGCCATGGGTGGACGGTACGTGGTGAGCCTCGTCGTGGCGCACGGACTGTTGATCACCTGGGGCTACTCGATCACCGCGCACACCGACGTCGTCACGCAGACCAAGACGCTGCTGGTGAGCTACCCGGACGTCCTCATGGCGTCGGTGGCGGGCCTGCTGCTCGTCGGCGTCGGCGTGGTCTCGGCCCGCGCCGCCCGGCGGCGCATGCGGTACGAAACCTGGTACTACCTGCACTTCTACACCTATCTCGCGATGGCCCTCGCCTTCAGCCATCAGTTCGCGACCGGCGCCGACTTCATGACCGACCGGACGGCCCGCGTCGCCTGGTCGGCCCTCTACCTCGGGGTGGCGGCGGCGATCCTCTGGTACCGGTTCGCCGTGCCGGTGCGGCAGGCGCTGCGGCACCGGCTGGTGGTCGCGGCGGTACACCACGAGGCCCGGGCCGTGGTTTCGATCGTGATCACCGGCCGGCACCTCGACGAGCTCGCCGCCGAGCCGGGGCAGTTCTTCCGCTGGCGGTTCCTCACCCGCGACCTGTGGTGGGCCTCGAACCCGTACTCGCTGTCGGCCGCGCCGCACGCCGGCGGCCTGCGCATCACCGTCAAGGACCTCGGCGGGCACAGCGCCGCGCTGGCCCGGCTGCGGCCGGGCACCCGCGTCCTGGCCGAGGGTCCATACGGCGCCATGACCCCGGCCCGTCGCCGGCGGCGCAAGGTGCTGCTGATCGCCGGCGGCATCGGCGTCACCCCGCTGCGCGCGCTGTTCGAGGCGCTGCCGGCCGGGCCCGGAGAGCTGACGATGATCTACCGTGTCCGCTCGCAGGCCGACCTGGTCTTCCCGGACGAGCTGCACTCGCTGGCCCGGCACCGCGGCGCCACCCTGCACGTGATCACCGGCCGCCGCCGCCAGCACCGCCACGACCCGCTCTCCGCCGCGGCCCTCGCCGCGAACGTCCGCCACCTGCGTGAGCACGACGTCTACGTGTGCGGCCCTGACGGCATGACGCAGTCCGTCGTGAGCGCGCTGCGGGACGCCGGCGTGCCGCGCCGCCAGATCCACGTCGAGAGCTTCGCGTTCTGAAGCCCCGGCTCCACCGTTCGAAGGGACCCCACACGTGCGCCGAGCTGCGCTCGCCATCGTCAGCACCGTCGCCGCCCTGGTGATGTTGCTGTCGTTCAAGACCCACTCCGTCAGCACGTCCCGCCCGGCCGCGATCGGCGCCGCCAACACCGGCACCGGTGGGGGCACCGGCACCGGTGCCTCCAGCCCGCCGAAGGCGCGGGCGAGCACCCCCGCGGCTCGCTCGACCGGTAAGGCGAAGGCCGGCTCGGCGGCCAAGACGTACACCGGTGACTCGACCGACACCCAGTGGGGGCCGGTACAGGTCCAGATCACCGTCCAAAACCGCAAGATCACCAAGGTCTCGGTCGTCGACTACCCGCACGGCAATCCGCGCGACCAGGAGATCAATTCGTACGCGCTGCCGCAGCTGGTGCAAGAGACGCTGTCGGCGCAGAGCGCCCAGATCGACACCGTCTCGGGCGCGACGGTCACCAGCGACGGCTACCTCGGCTCGCTGCAGAGCGCGCTCGATCGGGCCGGGCTCTGATGACCGCCACGCTGGTCGAGTCGGCGCCGGCCCGGACCCGGTACGTCGAGCACTGCATGGGGACGGTCTTCAGCGTCGACGTGCGCGATCGCGGGCAGTGGTCGGAGGCGATCGACGCGGTCGTCGACTGGCTGCACCGGGTGGACGAGGTGTTCAGCCCGTTCAAGCCCGGCAGCGACGTCAGCCGCCTCGCCCGCGGCGAGCTGCGACTGGCCGACGCCGACCCGGAGGTGCGCACCGTCCTCGACCTCTGCGCCGAGGTGAGTGCGACGACCGACGGGTACTTCACCGCGTTGGTCGACGGCCGCATCGACCCCACCGGCCTGGTCAAGGGCTGGGCCGTCGAGCGGGCGAGCGTGCTGCTGCGGCGGTACGGCTCGGCCAACCACGCGGTCAACGGCGGCGGGGACGTCCAGCTCGCCGGTGAGGCCGCGCCGGGTCGTCCGTGGACGGTCGGCATCGTCGACCCGAACGATCGGACCCGGTTTCTCACGACCGTGGAGGGACGGGACTTCGCGGTGGCGTCCTCCGGGCCGGCCGAGCGGGGCGCGCACATCCGCGATCCGTTCACCGGCGCGCCGGCGACCGGTCCGGCCGGCACCACCGTCGTCGGGCCGTCCCTCACCCGGGCCGACGCCTACGCCACCGCCGCGTACGTCATGGGACGGGACGCGGTGCGCTGGATCGCCGGCGTGCCCGACTACGCCGTGCTGGTGGTCGAACCGAGCGGCGCCGCCCTCACCAGCACCGGCTGGGTCGCCCCGGGGTGAGCCGGGCGACTTCCGCCGGCCGGTTCAAGTGGATCTCCGGAGCGTCGATGGGCTGATCGGGCCGTCTTGCTGCCGTTCCGGGGAGGTGTTCGTGAACGTACCCACCCCGGGGGGCTCCCGGTGGCTCACGCGGCTGCGGCAGGCCCGGCGCCGGGCGGCGCGGCTGGCCCACACGGCCCCGATCCCGATGACCTCCCCGCTGTACGCGGTGGTGGCGACCACGTTCCACCTGACGGCCGGCTTCATCGCGATCGGCGTGGCTTGGCTGGTGCCCGGTACCCAACACCCGGTGTGGATCACGGTCATCGGCGGCTGCGGCATCGTCAGCGCCTTCGGCAGCGCCCGGTCGGCCGGCGAGTACCCGGCCGCGGGTCAGCGCTTCATCTACTTCCTCGGCCCGCCGTTCGTCGCCCTCATGGTCGTGCTGGCCGGCCCGAACGACGCCGGTCACGCCCTGTTCTGGCTGTTCTGCTTCATGCCCCTGCGGGCGTTCCTGTTCTTCTCGTGGCGGTGGGCGCTCGCGATGGGCGCGTGGGCCGGGGTCTCCTCCGCGGTGGCCACCTTCGGCTTCGGCATCGTCGGCGCCAGCGAGTGGTGGGCGTCCTCGTCGGTCGGCATCGTCACGATGGTCGCGGTCTCCGCGCTCGTCTACTACGCCGCCGAGGCGGAGTGGGAACCGATCACCCAGATGCTCAACCGCCGGGGTATCGACCGGCTAATGGTCGAGCGCTGTCACGAGGCCAACCAGTCCGGCCGCAGCTTCTCGCTCGCGCTGATCCGGGTCGATCCGTCCGGCAAGGACCCCGCCGACGTCCGCCCGGAGGTCGACGTCCTCGCCCGCCGCCTCGCCGAGACGTGGCTGCCGGGGGCGCCGCCGCACGTCCACTGGGGCCGCATCGCCGACCTCGAGTTCGCCGTGGTGTGGGAGGGGCCGTCCACCGGGTTCGAGGAGTATCTGATCGGCGCGCGCGACGCGATCGACTGGGCCGGCTTCGCCATCGGCTTCGCCGATCACCACCGCGGGGACGAGCGGGTCACCGTGCTCGGCGCCGCGTACGAGGGCCGCTCCTTCAGCGCCCTCACCGGCGGCACCGTCACCCGCGCCGGGCCGATCGAGGAGCAGGTGGACGAGCTGCGCGACGCGCTCGAGGCCGGCCAGATCGTCGCCTACTACCAGCCGATCGTCCACCTCGACAGCGGCGCCGTGATCGGGGCCGAGGCACTCGCGCGGTGGCGCCACCCCGAGCGGGGCTTCGTGCCGCCCGACCGCTTCGTGCCACTGGCCGAGCACGCCCGGCTCGTCGACCGGCTCGGGGAGATCGTGCTGCGGCAGGCCTGCCACGACGCGGCCGCCTGGTACGGGCCACAAGGACGTCCGCCGATGATCGCGGTGAACGTCTCCGGCTGCCAGTTGCACCAGCCCGGCTTCATCCCGCTGGTGGAGGAGGTGCTGGCCGAGACCGGTCTCGACTCGGCGCAGCTGACCCTCGAGATCACCGAGAGCACGGTCGCCGCCGACGACCCGGTCGTGCACGACGCGCTGGTGCGCCTGCGCGCTCTCGGGGTCAAGATCGCCATCGACGACTTCGGCACCGGCTACTCGAGTGCGGCCCGCTTGATGACGCTGCCGGTCGACAAGCTGAAGGTCGATCAGGAGTTCGTCCGGCAGCTCGACAGCGGGCACCCGATCCTGCAGTACATGGTCGCGCTCGCGACCAGCACTGGCCTCTGCGCCATCGTCGAAGGGATCGAGCGGGCCGATCAGGCCGCCGCGGTGAGCGCGTTCGGCGCGACGCTCGCGCAGGGGTGGCTGTTCGGCCCGGCCGTTCCCAACGCGGAGTTCGTCCTCGCCCACCCGCAACCGGGCGACGCCGCGACGCCGCTGAACGTGTCCGCCCGCGGCTAGGCGCGTCGGCTAACCGTTTTGCCGCAAAACCGGATGCCCGGTATGTTTCGTGCGCCGGGCTGGCGGCCGGCGCTCCCGGACCTGCGACGCCGTCAGCCCGGCACTCTGCCGGCGACGTCCCGCGCTCAACCGGGCGCGGCCATCGTGCCCCGATCGCTCACCCGCGCCAGCACCGCCGCGGCCCGCTCGGCGTCGGTGAGCGCCGGCAGGAACAGCTGCCACCACTCGCGCAGGCGATCGGCGAGGTCACGCCCACCGGCCAGGCGAGCCGACATCTCCTGCACCCCGAAGTAGCCCGCGACGATGGCGCGCGCTGCCGCCGCGCAGTCGACGCCGGTGACCAGTAGCCCCTGCGTGCGGGCTTCCTCGAGCAGGTCGGTCAACCGACCCACCCAGCCCACGAACGGCGTGGGCAGTTCGGCGTCGATGGCCCGGTGCTCGTTGCCGAGCCGCACACCGGCCCGGGCGATCTGGTTCGTCTGGAAGTTGGCGCCCACCGCAAAGCTCAGCGCCACGACCGCGGTCAGCGGGTCGGTGCCGTAGCCGGCGATCTCGCGGACGATCTCGCCCCAGCGCGCGTGGTGCTCCTCGAGCACGGCCAGCGCAAGGTCGGTCTTCGAGCGGAAGTGGAAGTACAGCGCGCCCTTGGTGACCTGCGCGTCGCGGGCGATGTTCTCGAGCCGGGCGGCGGTGTACCCGACGTCCTCGAAGGTCTGGGCGGCCGCGGCCAGGATCTGCTCGCGGGTGCGCCGCGCCCGTTCCTGTTTGGGCTCGGCGGGGGGAACCATCCGTGGCACGTGGGACTCCTGCGATCGGTTCGTCGGCGACCGGCGCGGTGCGCCGGCCCACGGCGAGCCCTCCCCTGCGGCCGTGATTACGCCTGCCCGTCCCAAGCGCAGCCCGAAGCCTAACCGTCCGGCGGAAGCGCTCCGTCGCCGGCCGCGAGCCAGCTGCGCACCGCAGCGTCGTCGGCGCCGAGCGGGGGAGGTGCGCGGTGGTAGCGCACCGGCGTGCGACCCAGCCGGACCGGGTTGGCCAGCGTGGCGAACGGGCCGAGCTGGACGACCGGATCCAGTTGCAGTTGCTCGGCGAGCGCGAACGCGGCGGCGAGGTCGTTGACCGGACCGGCCGGCACGCCGTGCGCGGCCAGGCGGGCCGACCACTCGGCCGCGGGCTGGGTCGCCAGCGTGCGTTCCAGCTCGGCGACGAGCGCGTCGCGGTGGACGACCCGGGCCGGATTGGTGGCGAACCGGACGTCCGCCGCGAGCTCGGGCCGGCCGAGCGCGGCCGCCATCGCGGCGAACTGCCGGTCGTTGCCGACGGCCACGGCGAGCGGCGCGTCCGCGGTCGCGAGCGTCTCGTAGGGCGCGATGCTCGGGTGCCGGTTGCCCATGGCCGCCGGCACGCCGGCGCCGTTGACGTACGCCGCGCCCTGGTTGACCAGGCTGCCCAGCAGCCCGGAGAGCAGGTTCACCTCGACGAGCTGCCCGGCCCCGGACCGGTCCCGCTCGCGCAGCGCGGCGAGGATCCCGATCGTGGCGTGCAGACCGGTCAGGACGTCCACCAGCGCGACGCCCACCTTCGTCGGTTCGCCGCCGGCGGCGCCGGTGATGCTCATGAGCCCGCCCATTGCCTGGACGAGGAAGTCGTAGCCGGGACGCTCGGCCCCGGGGCCACTGCCGAAGCCGGAGATCGAGCAGTAGACGAGCCCCGGGTTCGCGCCGGCCAGGCTCGCGTGATCGAGGCCGAACGCGGCCAGCCGGCCGGGGCGGAAGTTCTCGACGAACACGTCGGCGCGGCCGGCCA
>Ga0068855_100011147_pt1 | contig 10854 bp, 6 predicted proteins | sample KBSCornC52_FD_66592 | JGI IMG/M metagenome (GOLD analysis project Ga0068855, IMG submission 66592) | Corn rhizosphere microbial communities from Kellogg Biological Station, Michigan, USA - KBS Corn C5-2 | ecosystem: Host-associated > Plants > Roots > Rhizosphere > Soil ... | reverse complement strand
AGCTTTGGACTCACTTTGAAGTCATCCTGAACGAACAACCCGGGATTCTTGAGCCTGCCGCCATACTCCGGCGAAACGGATGCCGACCAGGATTTTGCGTAGCCCAGCAGGAAATCTGCATAAGCGACACCCGAGGTCGACGCCAGCGATCCAACGTTGCTGCCGGCGGTGTAGACGCCGGTAAATCCCAGGTTCGCGCTGTTGATACTGCCCCAGGCAGTGGAATCGGCGCGGAAGATAAGCACCTCGCCGCCAAAGTGGAGGATGTGGCGTCCGCGGATGAGCGTCACCTGGTCCGAGATATCGAAATTGTTTTCCTTATAGTTGGCAAAACTTGGCGAGCCGGGCCCGAGACCGTAGATGTTCGTGATGGTGATTGCAGGGAAGACGTCGGCCTTGCCAATGCTTAGCCCCAATTTGGCCGGCCAACCCTGACCGAGGGTGTCCGGCGTGATCAAGTCGTATTCCCCCATGAACCCGACCCGGAATTCGTTAATCAGATGCGGGCTGAGTGTCCAGTAATCCGAGATCTGATTATTCGTGTTGAATATGCCTGAGTTAGTGCAGTTGAGAGGGCAAATCGGGCCTACGCCGATGGTCGGGCTGTCATTCCAGGCTGCCGATCCCGTGATGCGATTGTTTTGAGTTACGTCCGCATCGAAGCGTCCGAAGTACTTGATCTTTGGGGAACTGGACGGCAACTGGTAAGCATAGTTATTCGTGGTAACGCCATTCGCCACGTTTCCCGGCCTGTTCGGCATTGGAAAATACGACTGCAGGTTCTTCGCTACCGGGTCGAACAAAGATGCGGGGATCTGATTGTTCGTGAATGGTTCCCGCGTTACCGCGCCCGTCGGGGCATCGACGGTCTGCGTCGTCGGATTGTAGATCGGAGCAAGGCCGGTGAAATCGCCTGAACGCATGGGGATCGTGGGCACCGAGACAAATGTTACGGCTGGAGTGCTATGGTTAATGACGTTTTCCACCGCGAAGAAAAAGAAGACGCGATTTTTAATAATCGGACCGCCGATGTTGCCGCCGAAGTCATTGAAGTGTATCGGCGCGTTTCGCCCGGCGGTGCCATTAAACCCAAACGGAGTGGCATTCAGGACGGTGTTCTTGAAATAGTCATACCCCATGCCGTGGAACTGGTTGGTCCCGCCCTTACTGATCTGGTTGTAGAGAATGCCGCCGGTGCCGTATTGCGCCGAGAACAAGGAATCGCTCATCTTTACTTCCGCGATGGAGTCGAAGATCGGGGTGTTAATGACGTTATTGCTCATGGGCGAACTGGTTGAGGCGCCATCCAGCAAAGCATCGGAAAATGGCATGCTTCCGTTCACCGACACACCGCCCATTCCGGGGTTATTGTTGTTCGTGCCGTTGCCGCGCGTTCCCGGCAGGAAGGTGAGGAATGACTGCCAGTCGGGAATCCCGCCGGTCTGCGGGAGGGCATCGAGAGTTCCCTGAGCGATCGTCTGCGAGATTTCAGCGGTGCTTGTCTCGAGCAGGGGTGCCGCCGCATCCTGGACAATGATCGATTGAGACGACGTTCCCACCGTCAACTGCACATTCAGCCCCGTGACGCCGGCGGTCAGCGTCATGGGCCCGCGCTGCACGGTCGTAAAGCCTTCTTTCTTGAATATGAGCGTGTAATGGTCGGCCGGGACCAGCGGGCCCGTGTCATACAGACCGGATGCGTTTGTGACGAGCGCGCGCTCGGTGTTCTTATCGAGATCCTGCACCGTGACATTCACATCGGGAACTACCGCGCCCGAAGGATCCGTCACGCTGCCCGTAACATCGGCTGAGTTCGTCGCCTGGCACCAGGCCGGACCAGAGGTAAAGGAGGCAATGCAGGCGCACAGTGAAACTCCTCTGAGCCACCTCGTTTGTCGTTTCATGATCCCCTCCGAAAGCGCTTGCATTGTATTGAAGGACGGCAGTCAAAGTCAAGCGTATTTTTGACGGGAATTCCCGAACCGGCCCAGAGGATGTTCAGCACTTGATTTGCGCCTCGATGGGACACTCCGGTCCGACCATTCGGAATGATAGAAAGCTGGCTGTCTTATATGGAAACGCTCTCACCCTCTGCAATTCGGGCCAGGCGCTTATCTCAAGCGGGACTGAGATCTGGGCCGAACCGAGTCACAAGCCGCAACCCCCGCGCTCTCCTTGATGCAATACATTCGATCCGCCTCAAGGTTCGTCAACGACTGCATTGCTCCCGATGGCCAATAGATGTCAGCTTTGTCGACCTGACGGCAGCCGCTCAGGCCGAAATGAAGCCGCAGGTCGCTTTGGGAAAGATAACTGCCGCTGCTTCTTACTTCGTCGGATTGCGCGAGGTCACCGCACGTAACCTTCACCCGGGCATTCAGGGCCAGCTTATTGCTCTTCGTCCCTGCGAGTTCGAAACCGATCCAGTGATTGCTTGGCCCATCCCGGGGGCGCAGGATGGTGGGCTCGCCTTCCAGGTTTTCGACGACCACCTCCTGAAGGCCGTCATTAAACAGATCCGCCAGCGCAAGACCCCGCCCCACACGCGGAATCTTCAGCGCCGCCCCTGCCTCGTTGCTTGCATCGCGAAACGTTCCGTCGCGGCGATTGAGAAATAACTGGCTCGGCTCACGGAAATAAACTCCGATGTTCGCCTGATCCACCTGCGGATAAACATGACCATTCACCGCGATCAGATCCAGCCATCCGTCGTTATCCACGTCATAGAAGGCATCCCCCCAGCCTACATAGTGGGTCGTGGCTCGAGCTATTCCCGAGATGTTGGAGACATCGGTAAAACTGAGGTTGCCATCATTACGGAAGAGTTCCAGATATTGCTCACTGAAATGAGTGATCGCAATGGCGAAACGGCCGCTATGCAGATAATCCCCGAGGGCGATCCCCATATTTGCCAGTGCCTTTCCGTTCTCATCCAGAGCTACGGCCGCCTCGTAACCAACTTCCCGGAAATGGCCGTTCCCGTCATTCCGGTAGAGATAGTTATTGGCGCCGTCGTTGGCGACAAAGAGGTCGGGCTTGCCATCATTGTTGAAGTCTGACCAGACGGCCGTAAGGCCCAGCAGACCGGCGGCATCGTCAACGCCGGCTTGCCTCGACACATCGCTGAAAGTTCCGTCGCGATTGTTGTGGTAAAGGTTGTCGGGCGATCCTTTTAGTCCTGCGGGCCCGCACTGCACTTTGATCATGTGATACTGGCAGGTCACCATCGAACCGAAAGCGGGCAGATCGTTCAGATCGAAGGCGGCATAGTGCGAAATGAACAGGTCTGCGAATCCATCTCCGTCATAATCTCCGAAAGCAGCGCCCATCGCCCAGAGAGTATCGGAGCCTAATCCTGCTTCTTTCGTGACATTTGTAAATGTTCCGTCACTGTTATTGCGATATAAAACGACGCCGCCGAAGCAGGTTACCAACAGATCCGGCCAGCCGTCGTTGTTGTAGTCGCCCACTACGGCGCCATTGGCCCAGCAGGGCCATGCCACCCCGGCTTTGTCTGTCACATCGGTAAACGTGTGATCGCGGTTGTTGTGAAAAAGTGCGCTCCTGGCCTTTTTCCCGGCCAGTTGCATGTCCACATCGGGCGCATTCGTGAAATAGATGTCCGGCCAGCCATCGCGATCATAGTCAATCACCGCGACTCCGCCGCTCATCGATTCGACGATATATTTCTTGTCCGGCGATGCCAGATGAATGAAGTGAATGCCAGTTGAAGCAGTGATGTCCTCGAGTTTGGGAATCGCTGCCTGAGGCGTCGCGGCGCGACCGGTATGCTGCGCCTGAAGAAAGACGCCAATTGCAGCCGTGCTCAGTAGAACCGCCCAGTGCAGCTGCATAAGTGGACGCATCATGTTGTCTGTTGGTAAACCCTGGCTGCCATCAAGCCGCTCGGTCGCATCGGCGGCACGTTACATCGGGTTGGCTTGTCCCGCGAACTGCTTGAACGTTTTGCCCAGTTTGTCTTTCAGCGCCTGATAATGGTGAAACGCGTCCGTTTCGCGTTGCGACTCGGCCGTTCGGCCAGCCCGCCGGTACAGCATGCTCAGGCGGTAGTGCGCGACGATGTTGGTCGGATCGTCCTTCAGGGCACTCTCGAGCAGTGACATGGCTTCATTCGTTCGATTCAGCGAAATAAACACAATCGCGAGACCTGTCTCGGCGTCCGAATCCCTGGGTTGCAACGCCAGCGCCCTTCTATAATCCTCCTCCGCAGTGTTGAAATCGCCTTTCGCCGTCATAATGCCGCCAAGTTGACGCCAGGAAGTCGCGTCATATTCATTCACCCGGATCGCCGCCTTGTATTCAGCTTCGGCCTGCGCGTTCAATCCGGGGTCCGCGGAAGTCCGGAGTTGCTCGGCGAGCTCGAAATGCACTCCGGGGAGTCGGGGATTCAACCGGATAGCCTCCCGATATTCCGCAATGGACTTATCGTGATCGCCCTCGCGCCCAAGCTCGCCTGCTACGATCATGTCCATTTCCGCGGAATCCGGCGCGACCACAGTCATACTGAGCAGGCTCTGGTCCATGATCTGCCGGGAAATATGATGCGCAGCCAACAGGATTTGGGGGTTCTGCGGCGCCAGTTCTTCCAGCTTCACGGCGGTGGCAAGCGCCTTTGGGAGTTGCTCCAGAGCGGAATCGAGCTCGATCAATTCCAGACCGGCTTCGATTCGAATCTTCTTGTCGTCGAGACTTTCGAACGCGTGCTGGAGGTGGTTCTGCGCCGCCTTCGGATCGCCGGTGCGCTTCTCCGCAATTCCGAGCAGCGCCTCTATCTTTGAAAGGCCCGGCTCCGAGCCGACAGCGTTGCGCATGTACGGGATCGCTTCAGCATACTTGCCGTCAAAGAACAGAAGCACGCCGAGGTTGCCCTGAGCGCTGGAATTCTTCGGATCGACCGAGACGAGTTCCCGAAGCACGGGAATTGCGAGCTGCGGTTTCTGCTGCTGAATATATTCCTGCGCCCGCTGCTCGAGCGCTTCGACGTTTCGGTGAGCGCCCGGTGGGTTCTGCGCCCCCAGAGCTGGTCCGGTCAGGCACAAAGTAAGTAGCCAGGCGGTTCTTGGGGCAAGACTTTTCACACGGATCACGTATACCACGATTGCGCGGTTTGTACTTGCTCACGCAGGCCTCCGCCGCTACTGCGCGTCGAGAGCAATATCGTTTCGGCGACTCCGATTATTCCCGGGGCAAAATGTGCCTATTCCGCGCTCGGATTGTGGCGTCTTGCCGCGTGCTGCGATTCCGAGCCTTGCCGGAACAGCCGCGGCGCGAAATCGTTCAGACACCGCCGCCATGTAAGCCATTCATGCGCCGTCCCGGGCGATTCGAAGTAAACGTTGTGAATGCCGGCCTGCGTAAGGCCATCGCTGAAGTTCTTTGTTCCCGGCCCTTCCTCGGAGCCGATACCCAGGAACAACACTTTGACCTTCTTGTTGAATGCTGCCGGGTCCTCAAACGCGCCACCACACGTGGTTTTCGCGTCGAACGTGCCGCCTCTGCCGCCGCAGCTTCCGCTGAATCCCCCGATATAGGCGAACTTATCAAGATTCGAAAGCGTGGTTCGAAACGTCTGCATTCCCCCCATGGAAAGGCCTGCCATTGCGCGATTGTCACGACCGGGAAGTACCCTGTAGGTCTTCTCCACCGTGGGAATCAGGTCAGTAAGCATCATCTCTGTAAAGGTAGCTCCGGTGAAGTTGGCGAGCCCGCCGCGCCCGCCACGTCCGGGTCCAGCGGCGCCCTGCGCTGCGGGCGGAGCCGGCGTCAGCCAGCGTGCTCCAAATATCGCCGCGCTTTCTCCCGGCTTTACGGCATTCAGGTTATCCATGACGATGATCATGGGCTTCGCTTTCCCCGCTGCGATCAGGTTGTCCATGATCAGATCTACATGCCCCTGCCTGTACCACCCCGTCTCGTCTTCACCCCAGCCGTGCAGCAGATACAAGACGGGGTAGCGCGTCTTTCCGCTGGTCTCGTATTCCGGAGGCGTGTAGACGAAACATCTTCGCCACTTCTCAGTCACCTTTGAGAAATAGCGCTGCTGGCTTACGTGGCCATGTGGTATCTGTTTGGCGCTGTCAAAGTCCGCATCCGGCGCCGGAATCTCGATTCCGCTGTTCTGCCACCCGGATCCAAAGAAAGTCATGGTCGACGGGTCCGCCGCAGTTGCGCCATCGATCTGAAGGCTGTAATAGTGGAACCCGACGACCAGCGGCGTAGTGGTGACGGTCCAGGCGCCGTCCGCGCCCTTCGTCATCTCGAATCCTTTTCCGATCCGAACTTTCACGGTCTGCGCGTCCGGCGCAATCACGCGAAACATGGCGCGGTTGTCCGGATATACGCATGGATACTTCGCCTCCGGAATGTTAAGGGCCGAAGGTTTGCAATCCGTGTTAGCTTGTCCCCAGCACAAGCCGGAGCCCAGCAACGCCAAAACACATATCGATCTCATCTACTGCTCCTTTCCGGGTCTTTATTTCCTCTCGAAATGGCCGAAAAGCATGTATACCCATCCCGCGTGTGCTCTTGCGTTTTTCAAATGCGAGTAATCCGCCGCCTTGCCGCGATATTTCAGCAGCATACGATTGCAAGCCTTCTCAGGAATGTCGCGGCTGTGGCGGATACGCAGTCAGCTCCTCAAATACCAGAAAAATCGAAGATCACGCGGCTGGAAAGAATTGTATCCCGTTCAGGGGCTGTTGGGAAGGCGCCTGTACGCGTTTGCATCACGAATCGTGACGAGGGTAAATGAAAACCGGTTTGCGCCAGTCGGCTTCCCGCAGACACGCCCGGCGGGGAGCTGGCGTGGAACCCGCGAAGGCGAGTTGCCGGAATGAATTCCGTTCATGCCGCGAAGCGGCACGTTCAGCCGGCGCCGCTTGTACACCCGGGCACTCTACTTGCAGTTCTTAACCGAACACAAATTCTTGCTGAAAAAAGGCAGAACATGGTTCTGGAAACGATCTGCTACCGCGCTGGTATGCGTGCCCGGGTAAACCTCGAAGGTATTTGCGACGCCGTAGCTGTCGAGGACCTCGTGAAGTTTCGCCGCGCCGGCGCGCAGACCGTCCTGATCGCCTACATCGATCGAAATGCCTCGATACCGCCGGAGATTGCCGATATATTGATCGACAAACGCCAGCGGCGCATTCGCAGCCCACTTTGCGATCACGTCCTGCTGAACAACGCCATCCTTCACCGGCAGGTCCAGATACAACGGCGGATTCTTCGGATCCGGCGACCACGCCGCTGCGGAGGCAAGCTGAGCGCGAAGGCCGAAAGGCAATTTCGCCGAATCCGCCGCTGTTTTCACATCCTCCAAAGCCTTCTCATTTTGTGCGTTCACCGGCCCGGCCCCGCGCGCGGCCATGCAGCATGGACTCATGATGTACAGGCTGCCGAAAACATCCGGATGCTTCATCCCGATCCGGCTCGCGCCGTAACCACCCATCGAGTGCCCCACCAGGCCGCGACTGCTTCGGACCGGAATTGTGCGGTAATGAGCGTCGATGTAGCTGACCAGATCGTGCGCGATGAAATTCTCAAAGTCGCCGGTAGTAACGGAACTCGAATACATGGAACCGTTGTGCACCGTTTTAGAGTCCGGCAGAACTACAATCATCTCGTGGGCGCCCTGCGCAAATGCACCCTCGATCGTTTGCGGCGCATGAATCTCATGCGTCCACTGCTCCGCGCCGATTGAGTACCCATGCAGCGCATACACGACCGGATATCGGCGATTCTTGTCTTTGCCATAGTCCGGCGGGAGAAAGACGATGACCTCGCGGTCTACGTCATCGCCCTCCAGATTGCCTTCAAGATGAGCGCCATGGACCTTGATGTGTTCCACCGTAACCGGTTTCGCGCCGGGTATTACCGCAGGAACTTCGGTCTTCACCTGCGCCAGCATTGCAACAACAAGGCCGAACGCGAACGATAACGTTGCGAAGATCTTCATATTCGTTCGGGCGTGATTACCACTCGGCCACCGATCCGTCTTCGTGGAAAACGCGCGCCATCGGGTGCGTGCCGCTAAACGGATATTTGGCGAGACTCGCCTCTGAAAGTTCAAAGCCCAGCCCCGGATTTTCGGAAAGAGGGAATCTTCCATCCACCATCCGCATCGCCGGGAATCCGAACCACTCTTCCCAGATCTTGTCTATCGGCGTCGGCTTCACCTGGCCGCAGATTTCCTGCACCACGAAATTCGGCATCGCCGCATCCACGTGAATGGTCGCCAGCCCGCCGATCGGTCCCTCGCACGCATGGGGCGCCATCGAAATGGAGGACACATTCGCCGTTGCCGCCACTTTCCACAAGCCGCTGATGCCGCCCACGTGGTTGATATCAGTTTGTAGAATATCCACCACTCCCATCTCCACAATCTCGCGGACTCCGTAGACCGCGATCAGCCGCTCGCCCGTCGCGATTGGAGTAGTTGAACGCCGCGCGATTTTCGCCATCGCCTGCACGTTCTCTGGCGGACAGGGCTCTTCGACGAACAGCAGGTTCAGCGGCTCCACTTCCTTCACGATGACGGAGGCCACGCTGGGGCTGGTTTTCGCGTGGAAATCGATCGCGATATCGATATCGGGTCCCAGCGTCTCGCGTAGCATCTGCATCGCTTTGATGGCGCGATCAATCTTCGGCCGCCGCTCAAGCCACTCGTAGTAGCCGGGAATGCCGGATTTCACGCACGTGATCCCCTGCTCGTGCGCTGTCTGCCGGATCTGTACCAGTTGGTCACGCGTCGCGCCATCCACGTGGTAGTAGCCGCGAACGCCTCGCGGATCGAAGGGGCCGCCGAGCAGCTTGTAAACCGGCATCCCAAGCGCCTTGCCGCGGATATCCCACAGAGCCTGATCGATACCGGAGATCGCCGAACCGATCACCGGCCCCGCGCGATAAAAGGAGTGGATGTACATCGATTGCCAGATGTGCTCCACCTGCATCGGGTCCGCGCCGATTAGAAAATCCTTGAAATCGTTGATGCACGCCAGTACAGCGCCCGCCTTGCCTTCGAGCGTCCCTTCTCCCCAGCCGATAATTCCCTGGTTGGTCTCCAGCTTCACAAAAACATAGGGACGATCCGAGTTTGGATTGAAAGAGACGCCGAAGACCTTCATGCCGGTGATCTTCAGGCCCGAGTTCACGTCCTTGAATGCCTCGAGGCCCCCGGGTCCGCTCTGAGCGCGCATGCCACGCCCGCCGCCCGGCGCCTGCAACTCGCAGCCGCACCAGTCCGCATTGAGGGCAGGCCGCTTCGTGGTGCCGGCGATTGCAATTCCGGCCGAGCCGAGCGCAAGGAAATTCCTACGACGCATGATATTTCTCCAGTGCCGCTTCGTTCACCGTGATTCCAAGGCCCGGTGTCTTTGTCAATTGAAGAAAGCCGCCGCTGCCGGTCTCAATGGCGGGCGAGACGATCTCTCGCCGCATCGCGCGATCCTGCTCTGCCGCCGGACTCGGTACGTGCTGAATAAAGAAATTGGGAATGCTCGCCGCAAGCTGAACCGCGGCGGCCGTACCCACCGGTCCTCCGCTGGGCCGCGGAGCCACGGCGACGTAATAAGGTTCTGCCAGCGCGGCCACGCGCTTCGCTCCGCTGATGCCGAATACACCGATCTCCGGCCGCACCACATCGATCAGCCCCTCGCGCAACAACGCCTGAAATATTCCGGGGTCGTCGATCCCGGCGCCGAATCCAAGCGGCACAACCGATTCGCCGCTGACCTTCCTTACGGCGTCGATATTCGAGTGCGAACACGGTTCATCAAACCACAGCGGATGCTTTGTCTCCACCGTGGCCGCTACGGACGCCGCGTCTCCGGGCGTTAACAGACCGTTCCCCGCCAGCACGAAATCGCGCTCCGCGGGGACGGCGTTTACCAGCTCCAGAATCTTGTTCTGGTAAGCCTTGCCCTGGTTCCGCGATGCAGGAGCTGGCGTTTCGATCACCGCAACCGGAAACTCTTCCGTATGCGGCGAACTATATGCGCGAACCTTGCTCCGTGTGGGCCCGCCGAGAACCCGGTATATGGGAGCATTCGCCGCCTTGCCGAGAATGTCGAGCAGAGCGATATCCAGCGCTGCGCGAAGCGGCGTCGAAGGCGTGATTGTGGCATAGGCGTTCGCAGGTCTTCCCACCCAGGCCGCTTCGAGCGCCTTGAAATCTGCCGTCGGATCGAATGCGCACTCGCCCCACCCGGCCACTCCCGACCGCGTCTTGACTCGTAACAGCGAATAGCGATTTCCCGAAACCGGCTCCCGCAGGGGGAAATGCCGAATCTCCGTAATATCGAGTTCGGCGGGCTTCGCCCCGGCCGCGGCTGTCTGTGGCGCGAAACCTGCCACCAGACGTGCTCTTCTGCGCATGATCGCGTGATTCATGGCTCCTCACAATAATTGAAGCGGCGGCTCAAAAGACGAGCCGCAACGCCAGTTGTATCTGCCTCGACGGTCTGGCCGTGGCTGAGATCGACCCCACGCCGTTGCTGCCGATTGTCGTATTGCCCGGGATCGCGAATTGCGGGTGATTCAGCGCATTGAAGAATTCTGCCCGGAACGTCAGATTCGTACTCTCGGTGATCCGGAAGCGTTTCGCCGCCGTCAAATCCAGGTTGGCTGCGCGGGGTCCGGTTAATACGTCGCGCCCTCCGTTGCCATAGCAATAGCACGTTGCCGGCGGGATTGAAAAAGCCGCCGGATTAAACCACTGCTGCAGCGTCTGAACCGCGGGATACGGGTTCACGCCGGCCACCACATTTGCGCGCGCGCTGGTCCCGTTATTCGTCGCCGAAGGAGCGCCCACGGTAAACGGCAATCCGCTCTGCA
>Ga0068855_100011146_pt1 | contig 10854 bp, 12 predicted proteins | sample KBSCornC52_FD_66592 | JGI IMG/M metagenome (GOLD analysis project Ga0068855, IMG submission 66592) | Corn rhizosphere microbial communities from Kellogg Biological Station, Michigan, USA - KBS Corn C5-2 | ecosystem: Host-associated > Plants > Roots > Rhizosphere > Soil ... | reverse complement strand
TCTGACGTCGATACCGCTGCTGCGCCGGGAATGGGCTGAGGCGAGCATCACACAGACCCGATCTGCGGGCGAGGCCACGTCAGCCTAGCCCGCAGATCATGTGATGTCGCTAGTTTGCTGACGCAGCTGCGGTTATCGTTTGCCTCGTGGCGATGTACCGAATTTCCGATGCGGCGCGGCTGCTAGGGGTCAGCGATGACACCGCACGCCGCTGGGCCGACGCAGGCCGGTTTTCCACCGCCACCGACGAGGCAGGACGGCGAGCGGTCGACGGCGCTGAGCTGGCGCGGTTCGCAGCCACGCTTGCCGACCGCACCCAGCCCGGCCCGGTCGTGCAAGCATCTGCGAGAAACCGGCTCGTTGGCATCGTCACCCGGGTGACCCGCGACGCGGTGATGGCCCAAGTCGAGATGCAGTGCGGCCCGTCGCGAGTGGTGTCGCTGATGAGCCGTGAGGCGGCAGACGAGCTAGGGCTTGCACCCGGGGTGCTCGCGGTCGCGTCGATCAAGTCGACCAACGTCGTCGTCGAACTACCGGCCCAACCGTGACTGTCTCACCTCGTCGGCGTGGGTCGCACCCCCGCTCCCGGCTCGTCACGGTCGCGACTGCGGCAGCGATTGCGCTCGGTCTCGCGGCCTGCGGCTCGTCGAACGGCGGTGCGTCGTCCGGCGGTGCGTCGTCCGGCGGTGCGTCGTCCGGCAGTGTGTCGTCCGGCGGTGCGTCGAACGGCGCTCCCGTGAGCGGGTCGGCCGGGGCGCCGTCCAATCGGGTCGTGCCGCCGACGGCGAACGGTGAGATGCCATCGGCGGCGCCGCGCCTGAGTGGCACGGTTGTCGTGTTTGCTGCCGCATCGCTCAAAGACAGCTTTCAAACGATCGCCGCGGCATTCGAGCGGGCGCACCCGGGCGTGAGCGTCGTAGCGTCGTTCGGTGGTTCTGACACGCTCGCCGCGCAGATCGTGGCAGGCGCGCCGGTCGACGTGTTCGCCTCTGCCAACCTCTCCACTATGAGGACCGTGTCGAGCGCTGGCGACGTCGAGGCAACGCCAACCGTCTTCGCAAAGAACGCCCTCGAAATTGCCGTGCCTGCAGGAAATCCGAAACACATTGGCAGTCTCGCCGACCTCATAAAGCGCGGGGTGAAGCTAGCGATGTGCGCTGCCGCGGTGCCATGCGGGGTAGCGGCAGCGGCGGCATTTCGAGCAGCAGGTCTCACACCACATCCGGTCACCTTCGAACAAGACGTCACCTCCGTGCTGACCAAGGTCGAACTAGGCGAAGTCGACGCCGGCCTGGTCTATCGCACCGACGTCGCATCGGCGGGATCCAAAGTTGCCGGCGTGGATTTTCCCGAGGCTGCCAGTGCAGTCAACAGCTATCCGATCGCCGTCGTGGCCACCGGCAAGAACCGTGCCGGAGGCAAAGCGTTCGACGACTACGTGCTTTCGACGGCAGGGCAACAGGTTCTGCGGGCAGCCGGATTTGCCACGCCATAGCGCGCCGCTCGGGTCAGCGGCGATCGCCTCAACCGGGCCGGTGACACCGGTCCGGCGCCGCACCCGCGCTCCCTACGGCATCTTCGTTGCGGCCCTAGTGGGTGCGGCATTCTTGGTGCTGCCGCTGGTCGGCCTGTTGGTTCGAGCGCCTTGGCGGTCTTTGCCCACACTCATCGGCGAATCGCACGTGCGCACGGCGCTACGCCTGTCTGTCGAGACCGCTAGCGCAGCGACCGTTGTCGCGATCGTGCTCGGCGTGCCCGTCGCCTGGGTGCTTGGGCGGTTGCGCATCCGTGGGCGCGGCGTTTTGCGAGCGCTGATCACGTTGCCGCTCGTGTTGCCGCCGGTCGCCGGAGGCATCGCCTTGCTGCTCGCTTACGGGCGCCGCGGTGTGGTCGGCGAGTGGTTACTGAAAGCCTTTGGGGTTTCGCTGCCGTTCACGACGGCCGGGGTGATCGTGGCCGAGGCCTTCGTTGCGATGCCGTTCCTCATCATCGCCGTCGAGGGCTCACTTCGCGGACTCGACATTCGCTACGACCAGGTCGCGGCGACGATGGGAGCGTCGCGCTGGTTCACGTTTCGCCACGTCACCTTGCCGATGCTGGCGCCTGGGATCGCCGCGGGCGCGGTGTTGTGCTGGGCCCGCGCGCTTGGCGAGTTCGGCGCCACGATCACCTTCGCAGGGAGTTATCCAGGCACGACACAGACCATGCCCTTGCAGGTTTACCTTGCGCTTCAAGACGATCCGAACGCAGCGATCGCGTTAAGCCTGGTATTGCTGGCGTTCTCGGTCGTGATCTTGGCTGCACTGCGTGATCGATGGTTGCGCACGTGATCGGCGAAAGCCCTTTGCTCGCAGGGCAAACTTCGCTGATCGAGGCCAACCTGCGTTGCGTTCGCGGACCGTTCGAGTTGGACGTCGAATTGCGTGTCCCGGCCGGCGGAGTGCTTGCCCTGCTCGGGCCTAACGGCGCCGGTAAAAGCACTGCCCTGCAGATTCTCGCCGGCCTGTTCGGTTCGCACACCAGCCGAGTGATGGTCGGTGGCGCGGTGTGGGATGACGGGACTCGCGGCTATCGTCGTCCGACCGAAGAGCGTTCGGTAGGGGTGGTTTTCCAGGATTACCTGTTGTTTCCGCGCATGAATGTACGAGATAACGTGGCGTTCGGGTTACGAGCGCGCGGGATCGACAAGGGCGCCGCGCGCCGTCAGGCCGATGAGTGGCTGATCCGGGTGGGCCTGGAAGCGTTCGGCGACCGTCGTCCGGCCGAGCTTTCCGGCGGGCAAGCGCAACGGGTGGCGATCGCGCGCGCGCTTGCCCCTAGCCCACAGCTGTTGTTGCTCGACGAGCCGCTGGCTGCGCTCGACGCGGGCACGCGCATGCACGTGCGCACCGATCTGCGGCGTTACCTGTCGGGCTTCACCGGCGCGACCGTAATCGTGACTCACGATGCGCTCGATGCGCTCGTGCTGGCCGATCAGATCGTGGTCGTCGAGGGCGGCCGGGTAGTTCAACAAGGCACACCGGGTGCCGTGGCGAGACAACCGCGAACGCGGTACGTCGCCCAGTTGGTCGGAGTCAATCTGTTTCGTGGCAAGGCTTTCGACACCACCGTGACATTGGACGGCGAAGCGAAGCTCACGACCGCGCAGCGAAATGACGGCGATGTGTTCGTGGTAGCAAGACCGCGCGACATCACCGTGCATCGCGAGCATCCCGAGGGTAGTTCGCGAAACGTGTGGCAAGCCGTGGTCACCAACATTGAGCAGCACGGCGACCTCGTTCGCCTTGCCGCGAGCGGGCCACCCGACGCGCTCGTCGACGTCACCGCCGAGGCCATTGCCGAACTCGACCTCGATGTCGGTCAGCACGTGTGGCTATCCGTCAAAGCCACCGCCCTCGACGTGTACTCCGATTGACGATGCCTAGATCGAGCGGACGCCGGCGAGCACGGCAGGCTGACCGCCGGCCCACGTACCGGTCAGTATTTCGCCGGCTGCTACCGAGGCCCCCAGTACGCGCACGACGACCAATTCGAGCCGGTCGGTACGCACGATCGTCGTCGGACCGTCGTCGTGGCAGGTCACCGCATCAACGGGAGTCGTCGGCGTTTGCGCCGTCCCGCTGCCCAGGACCGTCGCGGTGGACGCGCGCGGTTCGAGGCGGCCGTCGACGTCGACGAGCTCCTCCGCTTGAGTGCCGCCCGTGAGCACGGCAGTTGCGAGAGTTGCGGCCCAAACCGGATCGCCGCAGCCGTCGTAGACCCAGCGGGTACCCAGCACAGAATGTTCGGTCGTGCCGACGAGGAATGCGTCCGCCCCCGCGAGCGGCGCGCCGCGATAGGTCAACGGGACGTGGACGACTGGCCCGTCACCGGCTTGCAGAAGAAAGGCCTCCACGCCGACTGCGCCGTTAGGGTCGTCGAATCGATATGCGCCGAGCTGGTGGAGGTGCGTATCGCCGGGGAACCAGGGCCGGGTCGGCAGCCAAGAGGTCAGCAACTGGAGCTTTGGCGGATTCAGCGTCGCCCGATGGATCAGTGCCATGGCCGCGACTATAGGACTGGAGCGGGTGACCGGGATCGAACCGGCATGGCCAGCTTGGAAGGCTGGGGCTCTGCCATTGAGCTACACCCGCGTGACCGTGTGCAAGAGCCCGTGCACGCACGACCTCCCGGTCGGTGAAAGCACCACTACGGACCATCACCGAGTCTCACGACCTGGAGGCAGGGTAGCGCCTCCATCGGTCCAGGATTTTCGCCGGCGTTCGCAGCGGGCTCACTTCGGGCAGATCGCGTTGCCGTCCTGACATAACTCATACGTCACCCCGGGCTGGAGCAGTTCGCGCTGATCGATCCGGTACGGCGCATCGCCAACGCCTTTTTCCATGACGATGACGTAAGGGTGTCCGATGCTCCAACCACCGTCGTAACTGCCGAAGCTGTCGGTCAGGCCGGCCTGGTAGCCCGACTTGAACGCGTTGGTCGCCAGCTCCTTGGCGTCAGGATTGAGCGGCGCACCGACCTGCAACTCCCGGCCGACCGAGATCCCCTCGTCGTAGCCGACGGAATACCCCTGGTTCCAGGTGCCCCTGTGGCCTGGCGCGCTGTGCCGACCCCACCAGAAAACGCCGAGGAGAACCGCGACGGCAAGAGCTGCGGTCGACGCTCGACGAAGCACATGAAAGTTCATGGCTCTATCGTCGTCCTTGGTTATCCGCGCGGAGCCACCGCAGGCGCGATGGGTCACGGTCGTCGGCTTTCGCGGGATAGCGGTTTAACCAACCGGTCGGGCAGCGCCTAGACTGACCCGGCGCGCCGCGGGGCGTAGCGTAGTGGCTAGCGCGCCTGCTTTGGGAGCAGGAGATCGGGAGTTCGAATCTCCCCGCCCCGACAACCCGCTCAGCGTCCTTCGGTAGCCTCGGAGGTCTGCTTCCCATTCACCACGAGCCCGTCCGTTCCCTAACGCTGCCTTGCCGAGGAGTCGCACCCGTGAAGAGCGCCGTCGAGACCCTGAGCCCCACCAGGGTCAAGCTCACCGTCGAGGTCGACTTCGACGAGCTCACGCCCAATCTCAACTCCGCCTACCGCAAGGTAGCCGGTCAGATCCGCATCCCCGGATTTCGCCCCGGTAAGGTGCCGCCGCGCATCGTCGACCAGCGGGTTGGTCGCGGCACCGTGCTCGAAGAGGCGGTCAACGAGGCCATCCCGCAGTTTTATGGCCAGGCGGTCGACGCTGCCGAGGTGCGGGTGCTCAGCCAGCCCGAGATCGAAGTCACCAACTTCGCGGACGGCGAGCAGCTCACCTTCACCGCCGAGGTCGACGTCCGACCGAAGATCGAATTACCCGACCTCGAGAAGCTTCCGATCAGCGTCGATGACGTCGTCGTGAACGACTCCGACCTCGACGAGCAGGTGGCCAATCTCGCAGATCGGTTTGCCACGCTCCTCACGGTTGAGCGCGCGATCGAAGACAAGGATTTCGTGACGATCGACCTCTCGCTCACCGCCGACGGCGAGGCGGTCGAAGACGGCATCGCCAACGGCCTGTCGTACGAGGTGGGCAGCGGCAACTTGATCGACGGTCTCGACTCGGCGCTGCTCGGCCTGTCGGCAGGGGAGTCGGCTGAGTTTGATACACCGCTCGCCGGTCCTTATTCGGGCAAGGTCGGTCGGGCTTCGGTGACGGTGAAGGCCGTTCGGGTCAAGCAATTGCCGACCATCGACGATGCGTTCGCCCAGGAGGCCAGCGAGTTCGACACCCTCGACGAGCTGCGCGCCGACTTGCGCACCCGGGTCGACCGGGTGCGTCGCCTGGAGCAAGGCATGCAGGCCCGCGACAGGGCACTCGACACCTTGCTCTCGAAGGTCGAGATTCCGCTTCCCGAGCGGGTCGTTGAGGCCGAAGTCAACGCGCGGGCCGCCAACCTCGACCAGCAGCTGGCGGCGAACGGTCTCGATCTGGACGCATACCTCGCGTCGCAGAACGAGACGCTTGAAGAGCACCAGACCCACGTGGTTGCCGACGTCGAGCGCGACCTGCGCACCCAGTTCCTGCTCGACACGATCGCGGCCAAAGAAGAGCTGGTGATCCAAGAAGCCGAGCTCACCGAATACATCGTTCGCCGCGCGAGCCGGCTGGGTGTCAGCCCCGACGCGTACGCCGACCAACTCATGCACAGCGGAACCGTGCCGCTCGCGGTGGCTGACGTATTGCGCGGCAAGGCCCTGGCGTTCGTCCTCGAACACGCGGCGGTCACCGACACGTCGGGCCGCGAAGTCGACCTCAACCAGCTCGAACAGGACGCCGCTCAGGTCTAACCCGAGCAACGTGCACCCGTGCGCCCTCAGCGAACAGCGCGCTGGAGTGTCCCGAACCGGGGGTCCGGACAGTTAGGGTCGCATCATCGACACCCGATAACTGACGTTGGACGTGTCGTTCCGCAAATCGCAGTCGTGCGACGCCGTCGCAGCACTGGGACCCGCGGTCCGATCCGGCGATAGATGAGCAGGTGACCGAAGTGACGCTGTACAGCTCTTCCTCTAGTGATGATGCCGCCATGCGGATGCCGTCGTCCGGCGCGTCGCCCGACGACGACGTCTTCAACCGGCTGCTCAAGAACCGCATCGTGATCTTGGGCTCGGTGGTCGACGACGCGATCGCGAACAAGATCTGCGCGCAACTGCTGCTGCTCGCGGCCGAAGACGGTGACCGCGACATCTACCTGCACATCAACTCGCCCGGCGGCTCGGTCGACGCCGGTATGGCGATCTACGACACGATGCAGTACGTGCCGTGCGACGTCGCCACGGTTGGCATGGGTCTCGCGGCGTCGATGGGCCAGTTCTTGCTCTGCGCCGGTGCGAAAGACAAGCGATACGCGCTGCCCCACGCGCGGATCATGATGCACCAGCCGCTCGGCGGCATCGGTGGGTCGGCATCGCTGATCGCGATCCAGGCCGAGCAGATGCTCTACACGAAGAAGAAGCTGCAAGAGCTGATCTCCTTGCACACTGGGCAAGGCGTCGAGCAGATCGAGCGCGACTCCGACCGCGAGCGGTGGTTCTCCGCCGAAGAAGCCCGCGAGTACGGCTTCGTCGACCACGTCGTGCGCAGCGCCCGCCAGGTGCCCACTGAGACCACCTCGGTCTCCTAAAATCCCGAGGAGGATTTCGTGATGGACACGTTCGGACCCGATCTCACCCGGGCTGCCGGCTTTGGTTTTGGAGAGCACCTCGCCAGGCCGGAAAGCCGCTACATCGTTCCCGAGTTCCGCGAGCGCACCAGCCAGGGCGATCGCATCCACAACCCGTACACGAAGCTCTTCGAAGAGCGCATCATCTTTCTCGGGGTGCAGATCGACGACGTATCGGCGAATGACGTGATGGCACAGCTGCTCACGCTGGAGTCGATGGACCCCGACCGTGACATCCAGCTCTACATCAACTCGCCCGGCGGCTCGTTCACCGCGCTCACCGCGATCTACGACACGATGCAGTTCATCCGCCCCGAGGTGCAGACCATCTGCATGGGGCAGGCTGCGTCGGCTGCCGCTGTCCTGCTTGCTGCGGGTGCGAAGGGCAAGCGCATCGCGTTGCCGAACTCGCGCATCCTGATCCACCAGCCGAGCAGTGAAGCCGGCGGCCAGGCCAGCGACATCGAGATCGCCGCGCGCGAGATCCTGCGCATGCGTGACCTCCTCGAGCGCATGCTGGCCAAGCACACCGGGCGTACCGAAGAGCAGGTGCGCATCGACATCGAGCGCGACAAGATCCTGACCGCCGAAGAAGCCGTCGAATACGGACTCATCGACGAGGTGATCGTGAGCCGCAAGCTCACCGTCGCGGCGCACTGAACCGCACCGACCAGCAACACCCAGCAGGCAGCGCGACACGTCGTCCGTCACCCAGTCGGACACGCGCAGAAGGGCCGACAATCGGCTCCCGAGGCGGTACCTTCGTAGGCATCTGAAGGCAACCGGCCGAAGGTGCGCCGGGATCGGCGACAGTTCGAGTCGACGCACGCAGACGCCTGGCGTCACGGGCAGCACGAGGAGACGGATCCGGTGGCACGCATAGGCGACGGTGGTGACCTGCTCAAGTGTTCTTTCTGCGGAAAGAGCCAGAAGCAGGTCAAAAAGCTCATCGCGGGTCCGGGCGTCTATATCTGCGACGAGTGCATCGACCTATGCAACGAGATCATCGAAGAAGAGCTCTCGGAGTCGGCTGACCTGAAGTGGGAGGAGCTCCCTAAGCCACGCGAGATCTTCGACTTCCTCGAGCAGTACGTCATCGGGCAAGACATCGCGAAGAAGGCCTTGTCGGTCGCGGTCTACAACCACTACAAGCGGATCCAGGCTTCGGGCAAGGAGCGCGCCGGCTCCGACGCCGTCGAACTCGCCAAGTCGAACATCTTGTTGATCGGCCCAACCGGCTGTGGCAAGACCTATCTCGCCCAGACGCTGGCCCGCATGCTGAACGTGCCCTTCGCCATCGCCGACGCGACGGCGTTGACCGAAGCCGGCTACGTCGGCGAGGACGTCGAGAACATCCTGCTCAAGCTGATCCAGGCCGCCGACTACGACGTCAAGAAGGCCGAGACCGGCATTATCTACATCGACGAGATCGACAAAATCGCCCGCAAGAGCGAGAACCCGTCGATCACCCGTGATGTCTCCGGCGAAGGTGTGCAGCAGGCTCTGCTCAAGATTCTCGAGGGGACGACGGCGAGCGTGCCGCCGCAGGGCGGTCGCAAGCATCCGCACCAGGAGTTCATCCAGATCGACACCACGAACGTGCTGTTCATCGTGGGCGGGGCGTTCGCCGGGCTGGAGAAGATCATCGAAGGTCGCGTGGGCAAGAAGGGCATCGGTTTCGCCGCCACTCTGCACACCAAGCGCGACCCCGACAACGTCGACTCGTTCGCCGACGTCATGCCCGAAGACCTCTTGAAGTTCGGCATGATCCCCGAGTTCATCGGCCGCCTTCCCGTCATCACGACCGTGGCAAATCTGGACCGCGAGGCGCTGATCCGCATTCTCACCGAGCCGAAAAACGCGCTCGTTCGCCAATACCACCGGCTATTCGACCTCGACTCGGTCGAGCTGGAGTTCAACGACGACGCCCTTGAGGCAATCGCCGATCAGGCGATCCTGCGCGGCACCGGTGCTCGAGGCTTGCGTGCGATCATGGAAGAAGTACTGCTCTCGGTGATGTACGACATCCCGAGCCGCAAAGACGTCGCTCGCGTGGTGATCAACCGCGAGGTTGTGCTCGACAACGTCAACCCCACACTCGTGCCCCGCGAGGCCGCAGCGCCGAAGCGAGAGCGGCGCGAAAAGACCGCCTGATCGTCGCGGGCCTGGTCGTCGGCTAGCGAGGTCGGCATGCGTTGCACCACCTCGCCGTGAGGTAACGCTGCCGTTTTCCGCAGATCGGCGAAGGGAATTCCTCCGGTATCCAAGCCCGGGGAGGGACCCATGTTGGCCGCAGTCATAGTGCTGGCTGTCTTGCTCGTGATCGCCATCTGCTTGCTGGTGGCGATGGCTTTTCGCGAACGCCGCAGTGCGGCGTTGCAGCATCAGTTCGGCCCGGAGTACGACCGGGCGGTCGATGAGCGCGGTAGCAGACGGCAGGCAGAACGCGATCTTGCCCAACGCAGCGAGCGTCATCGCCAGCTGCAGATTCGCCCGCTCGACGCGATGCAGCGCGAGGCGTTTGCCGCGTCGTGGCGTTCGGTGCAGGCCCGTTTTGTCGACGAGCCGCGGGAATCGGTTGCCGACGCGGACTCGCTCGTGAGCGACGTCATGTCCGAGCGCGGCTATCCGATGGCCGATTTCGAAAAGCAAAGCGCCGACCTTTCGGTCGAGCACGCCGACGTCGTCGAGCACTACCGGCTCGCGCACAACATTCGCGCGCTCGACGCCGACCACGGTGCGACGACCGAGGAGTTACGTGCCGCGATGGTGCACTACCGGCAGTTATTCGACTCTTTGTTGGCGACTGCGCAGACGCCGGCCGGAACGGGTCGGCGATGACGACCGACTCGGGTAGCTCCGACCTCTGGATCGCCGACGAAGGCGGCGACGGAGCCCAAGCATCCGAGATCGGCCAAGCGCCGCAGTCGCAGGTCGGCGAAGCGCCGCAGATCGACCAACCGGCAGGCGCGAGCACTGCGACTCCGGCAACCGGGAGCGTCGACGAAACGTCACTGGTCGCGGCAGCGGAGCGGGCCGACTTCGAGTCGAGATGGGCGGAGATCCAGGCTCGATTCGTCGATGATCCGGGCGATGCAGTCGACCAGGCGCGCGGCCTGGCAACCGAGGTAGCCCGCACGGTCACGCGAGGCATCGCCGATCGGCTCGCGGCGCTCGATCAGCATGCGTCGGGCACCGCGCCCCGGGCGTCGGCCACAGCGAACGCGGCGCCCACCGGAGCCGAGACGGCGCCGCGCGAGGGCGAGACCGAGGAGCTGCGAAGGTCGCTGCGCGATTACCGTGAAATCGTGCACCGCCTCCTTGCGGTCTGAGCGCCGGCCTCAGCCGAGCGGCTCGAATTTCGCGGTGAAGTGTCGCAGCGCCGGTGGTTCGTCGACGATCCGGAAACCGCTTAGTTGGCCCGCTTTTTCGCGCACTTGAAGGCAAACCTCGATCACATAGTCGATGTGGCTTTGGGTGTAGGTGCGCCTCGGGATGGCAAGTCGCACGAGATCCATCGCGGCAGGCAGCTCTTCGCCGTCCGGCTGCCGACCGAACATGACCGTGCCGATCTCGCACCCGCGCACGCCACCGGCTTCGTAGAGGGCGACCGCGAGCGACTGTCCGGGGTACTGCAGCGGCGGGATGTGCGGCAGCAGCGCGC
>Ga0068855_100011145_pt1 | contig 10855 bp, 9 predicted proteins | sample KBSCornC52_FD_66592 | JGI IMG/M metagenome (GOLD analysis project Ga0068855, IMG submission 66592) | Corn rhizosphere microbial communities from Kellogg Biological Station, Michigan, USA - KBS Corn C5-2 | ecosystem: Host-associated > Plants > Roots > Rhizosphere > Soil ... | reverse complement strand
GATCGCGGGCACGGGCACCATCGGCGGCAGGCAGCACGCGTTCGTGCTCACGCCCCTGCCCTGAGCCGTGTCGGGCTTCGCTTCGCGAAGGCCCGGGCCGGCCCATCCGCCCGCTACGCTTGCGGCTCTCCCGTCAGCAGAGGATCGCCGCTCGATGGACTCGACGCCCTCATCGCAAGGCAACCAGATCTTCGACTGACGCGGGCCGCGCGCGGTTCGATGGCGTTCACGCCCCCGCGCGGCGCCGGCACAGCATGATCAGGCGCTCGTCGCGCGCGCGGAACGGCGCGAAGTTCCAGTCGCCGTATTGCGCGACGATATCCAGGCCGGCCGCGCCGAGCAGGTCCTCGATCTCGTCGGGGCCCGTGAAGCGGCAGGCGATGCGCGTGCGGCGCTCGCGCGGCGTGCCGGCGGCGTCCGTCCAGCGGCGGAAGGTCGTCCAGTGGATCACCTGCGCGGCGGCGTCCCAGCGCTGGCTGGACGTGACGAGCACGCGGTGGCCGGCGACGTCGACATAGTCGAGCTCCGGCGCACCTTCGGGCTCGTCGCACAGGTCGTGGCCGGCGGGGTTGCGCGTCTCGAAGCCGAACACGCCCTCGGGCGCGAGGTGGCGACGCGCGGTGGCCAGCAGCGCGCGCTGGTCATCGGTGGTGAGCAGGGCCTGGAACGCGTTGCCGGTGAGGATGACCAGGCCGAAACGGCGCGGCAGCACGAGGGTGCGCGCGTCGGCCGCGATCCAGTGCGTGTCGACATCCGCGCGTTCGGCCTTGGCCTGGGCGTGCGCGAGCATGGGCGCGGCGAGGTCGACGCCGGTCACCGACAGCCCCATGGCCGCCACGGGGATCGCCACCAGCCCGGTGCCGCAGCACAGCTCCAGCACCGGGCCGCCGAACTGCGCGGCCATGCGGCACCAGAACTCGATGCGCGCCTGCGACAGCGGGCCCTGCTCGAGGTCGTAGTTCGCGGGGTCGGTGAATTCCTCGAGGTTGTCGTTCATCGCATCGGATGGGTGAGGTTCGTCGAGTGTAGGCGCCACGGGAGAAGCGCCTGCCGCGCGGCTTTGGCGGAGAGTCTGGCGCAGCCCGGAGTCCCGCACCGTCGGCGCCGCGTCAGGCGCCGGCCCGCATAATCGGCGTTCCGCCGGCGCCCTCATGTCCATCCCGCTGCCCCCCATCGACCCGCCTCGAGCCCCGCAGGCGCCGGTGCGCGACGCCGGCGCCGACGGGTGGCTGGGGCGGCTGGTGTTCGGCGCTGTCCACGAACGGCGCGGGCCGCTGGCGCTGACGCTGCTGGCGGTGCTGGTCTACGCGCTGTTCGGGCTGGTCACCGCCTGGCAGGTGGCGCTGGGGCTCATGACCGTGGCCGACTGGGCGGCGTGGACGTCTATCAGCCTGAGCGGCATCTTCGGCTTCTACCTGCTCATTCGCCTGGGCATCAGCGCGCGCCTGGGCAGCGATGCGTCGATGACGCTGGCGCAGACGGCGTTCGGCACCGCGTCCACCGTGTTCGGCTACGCGATCGACCCGCCGCTGCGCGGCGCGATCATCGCCATCATGATGCTCAACCTGGTGTGGGGCATGTTCGTGCTGAAGCAGCGGCAGGCCCAGGCGCTGTGCCTGTATGCGCTCGCGCTGCTGGGGACGACGATGGTGTGGAAGTCGACGACCCAGCCGGCGCTGTTCCCGCCGCACATCGAGGCGCTGCATTTCGCGTTCGCGGCCATCCTGCTGACGGCCACGTCGGTGCTGTCGATCCGCATGGGCGAGTTGCGCATGCGGCTGGCGGCGCGCAAGGTCGAACTGCAGGAGGCGATCGCGACGATCCGCGCACTGGCGCAGATCGACGAGCTGACGCGCCTGAGCAACCGGCGCCACGTGTTCGAGCTGCTCAAGGCCGAACAGGCGCGCTGCGTGCGTTCGACGGAACCGCTGAGCGTCGTGCTGATCGACCTGGACCACTTCAAGTCCGTCAACGACCACCACGGCCACGCGGTGGGCGACGCCGTGCTGCGCGGGTTCGCGCAGGCGCTGCGCGAGGGCCTGCGCGAGACCGACGGCGCCGGGCGCTGGGGCGGCGAGGAGTTCCTGCTGGTGCTGCCGCACATGGCGGCGGGCGCCGCCGCCACGCTGGTCGACCGGCTGCGCGGCGTGATGGCCGGGCGCGTGCTCGAGCCCGCCGTGCCGGCGCTGCGCGTGAGCTTCTCGGCGGGCATCTCCGAATGCGGCGGCGGCGAGGTGGCGCAGGATGCCATCGCGCGCGCCGACAACGCGCTCTACGCAGCCAAGAACGCCGGCCGCGGCCGCACGGTCGTGCACGGCCGGGCCGCCTGAGTCACGCGAAGGTCAGATCCGCGGCTCGCCGTTGCCGTTGACCAGGATGCTCTGGCCGGGAGGCTGGGTCGTCTGCACGTGGTGCTGCACGCCGTGGTACCAGTACGAGATGTCGTAGTGGTCGGGCGCCTGCGACGGCACGCTGGTGCAGCGGGTGACCTGCTGGGGCTGGTCCGCGCCGCGCGCGATCTGCGAGCCGATCACCGCGCCGGCGACCGCGCCGCCCGCCGTGGTGGCGGTGCGATCGCCATTGCCGCCGATCTGGTGGCCCAGGATGCCGCCGATCAGGCCGCCGACGATCGCGCCGCCCGTGCGCGCGTTCGCGGGCGCGGCCGACTGCTCGACCCAGCACTGTTGCTGCGGCGCGGCATAGACGACATGCACCGACTCGATCGGCACCGCCTCGACGTATTCCTGCGGGCGACGGCGCCAGTCGTAGGCCGGCAGCGGCGGCGGGGCGTAGCGGCCTTCCTCGAAGTTGTCCTCATGGCGCACTCGGCGCACGGACGAGACCAGGTCGTTCATGCCCATCGAGCGCAGGTCGGGGTACCGGCCCGGGCGCAGGATCATGCAGCGGCCGCCGAACTCGACGTGCTCGCAGATCTCCCAGCGGTGCTCGAAGACGACCACCGACGACGCGCGGTCGTTGAAGCCGTACTGCACGAAGTTGTCGATCTGGCTGGAGGTGCCCAGGTTGCGGCCCCGGAAGCCGGGGTGCTCGAAGAAGACGATGTCGTCGGTGGCCTGCGGCGGCGGCAGGACCGGCGGCGGCTCGCGGTGGGCCGGGCGGGCCGACGACAGCGTGTCGCCCAGGCCCACGGCAGCGAGGTTGGGATACTCGCCCGGCACCAGGATGGCGCAGCGGTTGCGGAAGCCGATGTCCTGGCAGACCTCCCACGGCTCGCCTTCGACCACGATCGACGAGGCGCGGTCGTTGAAGTTGAAGTCGCGGAAGTCCGGCGCGGGCTGCACCAGCGTGACGCGCTTGCCATGGAAGCCGTCGTGGCTGAACAGGGTGATGGCGGCGGACGCGTGGCCGGCCACCACGATGGCGGCGAGCGCGAGCGCGCGGGGCAGAATGTGTTTCATGGGTCTCCTCGTTGGATGCGTGGATTGTCGATGCACCGCGGCACATCGCCTCCAGGATTCAACGCATGAGGCGCCAATGCGCATGACACGTCGACCGTAACTTGACGTTTCGGCAACAAATCACCGCCGCCAGCACCCGCCCTGCCGATGCACCATGCCGTCTCCCGCCTGCGCGACGAACGCCTCGCGCGCAGCGCCAAGCCCTTCCTGGCCCGCGGCGGATCGACGCGCGCGCGCTGCGCGGCTTGCCGGCTGCCCGTCACGCATTGCGCCTGCGCGGCGCGGCCGGCGGCGCCCGCACGCGCCGGCGTGTGCCTGCTGATGGCCGACATCGAGCCGCTCAAGCCGACCAACACGGGCTGGCTGGTGGCCGATGTCGTGCCCGACACCTTCGCGTTCGGCTGGACGCGCACCGAAGTCGACCCGGCGCTGCTCGCGCTGCTGGCCGACCCCGCCTGGCAGCCGCTGGTGGTCTTCCCGGGCGAGTACGCCGAGCCGGCGCGCGTCGTGCACGACGTGCCGCGCGATGACGCGAGGCGTCCGCTGTTCGTGCTGCTGGACGGCACCTGGAGCGAGGCGCGCAAGATGTTCCGCAAGAGCCCGTACCTGGATCGCTTCCCGGTGCTGAGCCTGCGGCCGGAGCAGGTGTCGGGCTACGCCTTGCGCCGCTCGCGGCGCGACGACCACTTCTGCACCAGCGAGGTGGCGTCGCTGTGCCTGGAGGCCGCGGGCGACGCGCGCGCGTCCCGCGTGCTCGACGCCTGGCTCGACGTCTTCACGCACCACTACCTGCAGGCGCGGCACCAGTTGCCTGCGGCGTGGGACGGCGAGGCGCACGCGCGGCTGCGGGCGCTGGCGCCTGCCTGGTCGTCGATGCCGCCGTGATCCGGGCCGTGGACTCCGGCGGCGTCCGGGGCATTCCCCCGGCGGTATTTCAGCGCGCCGTGGCCTGGCGCACCGCGTGCTCCCAGTCGGCCATCAACGCCCCGGCCTGCTCGCGCGACATCGTCGGCAGGAAACGGCGCTCGACCTGCCACTGGGCGGCGAGCTCGTCGAGGTCGCGGTACAGGCCACAGGACAAGCCCGCGAGGTAGGCCGCGCCCAGGGCCGTCGTCTCGATGACGCGTGGCCGCACCACCGGGATGCCCAGCAGGTCGGCCTGGAACTGCATCAGCAGGTCATTGACGCAGGCGCCGCCGTCCACGCGCAGCTCGGCCACGGGGGCGCCGCCGGCGGCCACCGCGTCGCGGCTCATCGCCTGCAGCAGCGCCGCGCTCTGGAACGCGATGCTCTCGAGCGCGGCGCGTGCGATGTGGGCCACCGTGCTGCCGCGCGTCAGCCCGACGATGGCGCCGCGCGCGTCGGCGTCCCAATAGGGCGCGCCCAGGCCCGTGAAGGCCGGCACGAACATGACGCCGCCGGAGCTGGGCACGCTCTCGGCGAGCTTCTGCACCTCGCCGCTGGCCGAGATCGCACGCAGGCCGTCGCGCAGCCACTGCACCACGGCACCGCCGATGAACACGCTGCCTTCGAGCGCGAACTCGGGCGTGGCCCCCATCTGCGCGGCGCTGGTGGTGATCAGGCCGTTGGTCGAGGCCTGGAACGCGGTGCCCGTGTGCATCAGCATGAAGCAGCCGGTGCCGTAGGTGTTCTTCGCCAGCCCCGGGCGGAAGCAGGCCTGGCCGAACAGCGCGCTCTGCTGGTCGCCCGCCACGCCGCCGATGGGGATGCTGCCGCCCAGCAGTTCGGGCAGCGTGTGGCCGAACACGTGGCTGGACGGGTGCACCGCCGGCAGCATCGCGCGCGGCACGTCCAGGATCTGCAGCAGCTCGTCGCTCCAGGTGTTCGCGTGCACGTCCAGCAGCAGGGTGCGCGACGCGTTGCTGACATCGGTGGCGTGCACCTGGCCGCCGGTCAGGTGCCACATCAGCCACGTGTCGACGGTGCCGAACGCGAGTTCGCCGCGCGCGGCGGCGGCGCGCGCGCCGTCCACGTTGTCGAGGATCCACTTGAGCTTGGTGCCCGAGAAGTAGGCGTCGACGATCAGGCCCGTCCTGGCGCGGAACACCGGCTCCAGGCCCTGCTCGCGCAGCGCCGCGCAGGTGGGCTCGGCGCGGCGGTCCTGCCAGACGATCGCGTTGTACACGGGTTCGCCGGTGACGCGGTTCCACACGAGCGTGGTCTCGCGCTGGTTGGTGATGCCGATGGAGGCGATGTCGGACGCGGCCAGGCCGGCCTTGGCGAGCGCCTCGCGCGCGGTGGCCAGCTGCGACTGCAGGATCTCCTTGGGGTCGTGCTCCACCCAGCCCGGGCGCGGGTAGATCTGGCGGAACTCGGCCTGCGCCATCGCGACGATGCCGCCGTTCGAATCGAACACGATCGAGCGCGAGCTGGAGGTGCCCTGGTCGAGCGCGAGGAGGTGGGTGGGCTTGTTGGCGTTCATGGGGGGGCATCGTTGCAGTTGACGAGCGTGACGTTGGCCTGCGCCAGCAGCGCGGGGAAGGGCTCCGGCGGCACGCCGTCGGTGAACAGCATCTCGATCTGGTCGAAGCGCGCCATCTCCACCATCGCCGGGCGGTTGAACTTGCTGTGGTCCGCGGCCACCCACACCTCGCGCGAGTGCCCGAGGATGGCGCGCGCCACCTTCACCTCGCGGTAGTCGAAGTCGCGCAGCGAGCCGTCGGCCTCGATGCCGGAGATGCCGATCAGGCCGATGTCGACCCGGAACTGGCCGATGAAGTCGACCGTCATCTCGCCGATGATGCCGCGGTCCATCGCGCGCACGGCGCCGCCGGCGACGATGACCTCGCAGTCCGCGTTGTCCGACAGGATCGCCGCCACGTTCAGGTTGTTGGTGATCACGCGCAGTCCCTTGTGGCGCAGCAGCGCGCGGGCGATCGCCTCGGTGGTGGTGCCGATGTTGATCAGCAGCGACGAGCCGTGCGGCACGCGTGCCGCCACCTCCTGCGCGATGCGCTGCTTGGCCTGCGCGTTGAGCTGCTGCCGCTTGCGGTACTCGATGTTCTCGGTGGTCGAGCCGGGCATGCGCACGCCGCCGTGGAAGCGCGTCAGCAGGCCGGCATCGGTCAGCTGGCGGATGTCGCGCCGCACCGTCTGCAGCGTCACGCCGAAGCGTTCGGCGAGCGCCTCGACGCTGACAGTCTGCATGCGTCGGACCTCCTCGATGAGCTCGAGCTGGCGCGGTGAGGGATTCATGGCGAGCGAATCTAAACGATCAAAAGCGAATCGATTTGAGGGTTTACCTTGAGTTAAAACGAAAACAAAACGAACAGAATCGCTGCCATTCGAACGCAACCTGAACGCCCGTTAAGAACTCGGAAAGCACCGTGCAAGCTGTTCCCTCCACCCCCGGCCGGCGCGACAGCGCGCTCCCGACCCAGTGCGACGTGCTCGTCGTCGGGGGCGGGATCAATGGCGCGGGCATCGCACGCGACCTCGCCGGCCGCGGCCTGCAGGTGCTGCTGTGCGAGAAGGACGACCTGGCCCAGGCAACGTCGTCGTCCAGCACGAAGCTGATCCACGGCGGGCTGCGCTACCTCGAATACAACGAGTTCTCGCTGGTGCGCAAGGCGCTCGCCGAGCGCGAGGTGCTGCTGCGCAGCGCGCCGCACATCATGTGGCCGCTGCGCTTCGTGATGCCGCACGATCCGGGCATGCGCCCCGTGTGGATGATCCGCATCGGCCTGTTCCTGTACGACCACCTGGCCCGGCGCGAGGTGCTGCCCGGCTCGCGCACCGTCGACCTGCGCCGCCACGCCGCCGGCGCGCCGCTGCAGCCGCGCTTCACCAAGGGCTTTGTCTATTCGGACGGCTGGGTCGACGACGCGCGGCTGGTGGTGCTCAACGCGATCGACGCAAGGGAGCGCGGCGCCACGATCCTCACGCGCTGGCACTGCCGCGACGCCCAGCGCGCGGCCGACGGCTGGCAGGTCACGCTGGACAGCGCCGACGGCGCGTTCCACACGCTGCGGGCGCGCGCGCTCGTCAACGCCGCGGGCCCGTGGGCGGCGCAGTTCCTGTCCGAGCACGTGCACCTGTCCCAGCACAAGTCGCTGCGGCTCGTGAAGGGCAGCCACATCGTGGTGCCCAAGCTGTTCGAGCACGGCCACGCGTACATCTTCCAGAACCCGGACAAGCGCATCATCTTCGCGATCCCGTACGAGCGCGAGTTCACGCTGATCGGCACCACGGACGTGGAGCACCACGGCCCGGTGGGCGCCGCGAAGATCGACGAGTCGGAGATCCGCTACCTGTGCGAGCAGGCGAGCCGCTACTTCGCCAAGGCGGTCGTGCCGTCGGACGTCGTGTGGACGTACTCGGGCGTGCGTCCGCTGCTGGACGACGAATCGGGTGACCCGTCGGCCGTCACGCGCGACTACTCGCTGGACCTGGACATCGCCCAGGCGCCGCTGCTGACCGTGTGGGGCGGCAAGATCACCACCTTCCGCCGCCTGGCCGAGGACGCGGCCGACCTGCTGATGGAACCGCTGGGCGCCGACCCGCAGCGCGGGCGCTGGACGCACGGCGCCTTCCTGCCCGGCGGCGACCTGAGCAAGTGGATCGGCCCGGCGCGCCGGCCCGACACCGACTTCGAGCAGTTCGAGCAGACGGTGCGCCGCCGCTATCCGCAGTTCGACGCCGCCGTGCTGCGCCGCCTCGCGCGGGCCTACGGCGCGCGCATCGACCGCGTGCTCGCCGAGCCGGCCGGCGCGCAGGTGGCGCCCGGACTGTTCGAGTGCGAACTGCGCTACCTGCACGATCACGAATGGGCCCGCAGCGCCGACGACGTCCTGTGGCGTCGCAGCAAGCTGGGCCTGCACCTGAGCGCCGAAGAGCGCGCCGCCGTCGCCGCCTGGTGCGCCACGCACTGGGCCGGCGCGGCCGTCACATCGACCCCGGAGACCGCATGGAACTGATGCTGGAGCGCATCGAACAACGAGCGGGGGCGCAGACGCACCTGTACCCGCTCGACCTCAAGCTCGTGCCCAACGCGATCACGGTGCTGCTGGGCGCGACGCAGGCCGGCAAGACCACGCTGATGCGCGTGATGGCCGGCCTGGACAAGCCGCACGCCGGCCGCGTGCTGGTGGACGGCGCGGACGTGACGGGCAAGTCGGTGCGCGAGCGCAACGTCGCGATGGTCTACCAGCAGTTCATCAACTACACGTCGATGACGGTGGCCGACAACATCGCCTCGCCGCTACGCCTGCGCAGGGAGGCCGACATCGAGCGGCGCGTGCTGGAGCTGGCGCGCAAGCTGCACATCGAGCCCTTCCTGGAGCGCATGCCCGGCGAGCTCTCGGGCGGCCAGCAGCAGCGCGTGGCGCTGGCGCGCGCGCTCGCCAAGGATGCGCCGCTGATGCTGTTCGACGAGCCGCTGGTCAACCTCGACTACAAGCTGCGCGAGGAATTGCGCGACGAGCTGTCCGCCCTGTTCGCAGCCGGTCGTTCGACCGTCGTCTACGCCACTACGGAGCCCACCGAGGCCCTGCTGCTGGGCGGCTACACGGCGGTGATGGATGCCGGCGAGCTCCTTCAATACGGTCCGACGGCGGAGGTGTTCCACCGGCCCAGGTCGATCCGCGTGGCGCGCGCATTCAGCGATCCGCCGATGAACCTCATCGTGGGCGAGGCGTCGCCGCAGGGCGTGGCGCTGCCGGGCGGCACCGTCCTCGCGTGCCAGCTCCCCGCGGGCGCCGCGGGCGCGCTCACGGTGGGCGTGCGCGCGGGCGCGCTCGGCGTGCGCGAGCGGCCCGGCGACCTGGCGCTGCCGGGCGTCGTCGAACTGGCCGAGATCTCGGGCTCGGACACCTTCGTGCACGTGAAGACGGCGGTCGGCGAACTCGTGGCGCAGCTGACCGGCGTGCACGTGCTCGCGCTCGGCTCGGGCATCACCCTGTACCTGCATCCGGGCCAGGCCTACGTATTCGGCCAGGACGGCAACCTGCTGGTCGCACCGACGGAGAACCGCTGATGTCGCGCATCGACCTCGACCTCGCGCATGCCTACCGGCCCGATCCGAAGGCGGACGACGACTACGCGCTGCTGCCGCTGAAGATGACCTTCGAGGACGGCGGCGCGTACGCGCTGCTGGGCCCGTCGGGCTGCGGAAAGACGACGCTGCTCAACATCGTGTCGGGCCTGGTCAAGCCCTCGCAAGGCACGGTGAAGTACGACGGCAAGGACGTCACCAGCCTCACGCCGCAGCAGCGCAACATCGCGCAGGTGTTCCAGTTCCCGGTGATCTACGACACGATGACCGTGGCCGAGAACCTGGCGTTCCCGCTGCGCAACCGCGGCGTGGCGCCGGCGCGGATCAAGGAGCGCGTGGGCCGCATCGCCGAGATGCTGGAGATGAGCCACCAGCTGGACTCGCGCGCCGCCGGCCTGGCCGCCGACGCCAAGCAGAAGATCTCGCTGGGCCGCGGCCTGGTGCGCGAGGACGTCAGCGCCGTGCTGTTCGACGAGCCCTTGACCGTCATCGACCCGCACCTGAAGTGGCAGCTGCGTCGCAAGCTCAAGCAGATCCACCACGAACTCAAGCTGACGCTGATCTACGTCACCCACGACCAGGTCGAGGCGCTCACCTTCGCCGACCAGGTGATCGTGATGACGCGCGGCCGCGCGGTGCAGATCGGCAGTGCGTCCGACCTGTTCGAGCGGCCGCAGCACACCTTCGTCGGCCATTTCATCGGCTCGCCGGGCATGAACCTGCTGGCGGCGCGCTGGGGCGAGCACGGGCTGGAAGTGGCCGGCCGCACCGTCGTGGGCCGCGCTGCGGCCGGCGCCGCGCAGTCAGCCACGCTGCTGGGCGTGCGACCCGAGTACGTGTCGCTGGCCGTGCCCGATACCCCCGGTGCCGTGCCGGTGACCGTCGACCAGGCGCAGGACATCGGCACCTACTGGCTGCTGTCCACGCACGCCGCCGACGGCACGCGCATCCGCGCGCGCCTGCACCCGGCGCAGGCCATCCCGCGCGCCGGCGCGACGGCGTGGCTGCAGATCAACGGCCCGCACACCTGTTTCTACGCGAACGACCTGCTGATCGCGCAGGCCCAAGGAGTCGCCGCATGAAGCCCGTCAACCAGAAGGCCTGGCTGATGATCCTGCCCGTGGTGCTCTGCGTGGCGTTCTCGGCGATCCTGCCGCTGATGACCGTGGTGAACTACTCGGTGCAGGACATCATCTCGCCCGACCGCCGCGTGTTCGTCGGCACCGAGTGGTTCAAGCAGGTGATGCGCGACGACGACCTGCAGGGCGCACTGATGCGCCAGATGACATTCTCGCTGGCGGTGCTGCTGTGCGAGATCCCGCTGGGCATCGGGCTGGCGCTGGCCATGCCCGCCAAGGGCTGGAAGTCGTCGGCCGTGCTGGTGCTGGTGGCCATCTCGCTGCTGATCCCGTGGAACGTGGTC
>Ga0068855_100011144_pt1 | contig 10855 bp, 4 predicted proteins | sample KBSCornC52_FD_66592 | JGI IMG/M metagenome (GOLD analysis project Ga0068855, IMG submission 66592) | Corn rhizosphere microbial communities from Kellogg Biological Station, Michigan, USA - KBS Corn C5-2 | ecosystem: Host-associated > Plants > Roots > Rhizosphere > Soil ... | reverse complement strand
AATTAAACAAATAATTATTTTTTTGTTTTGCCCGGGCCGACAAGCCAATCCACCTAAAAAAATCAGCAAAAAATATTTTGATGAATGACTAATATGATTTTACTTTGTATTTCAAAGTACTTTTAGTAAAATACAAGAAGGAAAAAAATTACAAAAAATTGATCAAAATGAAAAAGGTATCAATCATATTCTTCCAGACCCTTATCGTGATTACCGGCATTGCAGCGGCTGTCATGTTAATCAGGTTTCCGTTAACCGAGGGAAGAGCCGCGCACTTAGATTTGTTAAGCATTTACGCTGACCCATTCATTCTTTATGGATACGCTGCATCCATCGCCTTTTTTGTTGCACTGTACTACGGTTTCAAATTGCTTACATATATTGACCGGCATAAACTTTTGTCCTCCAACGCTGTAAAGGCTTTAAAGCATATCAGGCTTTGTGCAATCCTGTTAAGCATTTCAATTGCGTTGGCAGGAATATTTATAGCCCTTTTTCATAATAAAGAAGATGACCCCGCAGGTTTTCTCGCTATTTGCATAGTGACTACGTTCGCTTCTTCAGTGATTGCAATTATCGCGACAGTATTTCAAAAGCGTTTACAGAGCGCAATAGCTATGAAATCTGAATGATAGATAAGAAAGGCGGATTAAACCAATAACGAAATATAAATCCCGTTTAAATCAAAATGCAATCTTTTTAGTCCTTGACCTCAAAAAAGTTTCCACCTCTTTGGAAGAACGAAATTTGTCGCCAAGGCTAACAAAATTTTTAGCAAGAAGGTCGTAACGTTTTCTCATCAGCCACATAAAAACATGAAGAAAGTGAATACCATCAAAAACAATGGCGTCGTTGCTCACATATTTATCCAGCGTCTTTTTAAAATACACGGGATGTTCTGTCCAATGCATGGTTTGCTTTTCATGATGGCTGATGTGATAGCCATCGTTCCAGCATTTCAGGTTGTATTTGGTATTGATGCAGGTAATGCTGTTTTTATATTCATTTCCCGGATCTAAAGCATCTATGAATGAGTGCTGCGCCCAGTTTCCCATCATGGCTACCAGCCTGTAAATGAACATCGGGATAATGAAAACCCATAAGGTGGCTTTGAAACTGACAAAACTCATGGCAACGCAAAAGAGGATAAACAAAAGTTCGCCGCGCACAGAGCGGAACATCAGTTTTTTTCTTTTTCTATAGAAAAAATATCTTGCCAGATCATATACACCCCTGATTAAAAACTTTCCAAAATAAATTGAAAAATCTCTTATTGAATCTCTTTGAAAAGGCATGGTGCTGCTCTCGTCAGCTTCCAGGTTATTTTCTGCGTGGTGCATGCCAATATGATGTGTGAAATAAGTTTCGGGAGAATGTCCGAAAAAAGGAGCTACCACCCACGGCAAATAATAATTCATAAAAGAATATTTCTTCTTAAAAAAAACGCGATGGCTTGTGCAATGTAGCATCAAACCAAACGGGCCTTTGAATACAAAATTATTAAGCCAGGCATAGGTTGCGGCGATAAGCCACCAAACCCAGCCATTGATAAAGGGCATATACAATAATATTCCCACAGGAATAAGTGTCAGCGAGATTTTGAGGGTAAGGTATACAAAAGGGAGATCGCGTTCATCGCGTATAAAATTTAGAAAGAAGAGGTCGGCGGACGTATATTTTGACGGCTTGATAAAAACCGGGTCGGTAATCGTTGTGAGGTTTTTCATTTTATTGATAATTAGGTAGGCGCTTAATCTTTAAAGCACGCGGTTAAGCTTGTTTAAAAAAATATTTGTTCAGTAAAATCTGACCCAGTTCGAAGTTTGCCGGTAAAAATAATGTAGGAAGAACGCAAAAAATCCTGGAAAATCGTACAATAAAACTTATCGTGCTTCGTGCGAAGGTTTTATGAAGATAGCCTTTTTTATTTTCTTTTTTTCAAAATAAATTTTGCGGTTTGCACGCACCCGAAATCAGGGACCATCAGCAAATTCACGCTTTGTTGTTGTTTTTGAGAACTGTACAAAAGGCAAAATATATAAAGCGTTTACCGTTAACCATTTCATAATTTATAATCTTCGGTTTCGAGCCAGCGCCTTCATTATGCTAAAGAATGTCACAAAACACCACTAAAATTGACCTGATTGCGTATCCTTCGTTTTTCAGGCACAGTTTATTTTTGTAATAGAATAAGCATCTGTCTATAGGTATGAATTTAATGGATGAAAGAAAATAAGTTTTAGAAAACATTTTCTAAATTACACTTTATACTATCAGAATGTTTTAACGCATAACAAGTGGCGAATATAGCGGAACTGAAAATGAGTTGGATCATTCAATATTTTTCAGAGCCAACAGGCAGTATATTATCAATTTTAATTTTATAAAAAGTTTTAAACCCTATCAAAAAAGTAAAACTGCTGGTGAATATGGAAGTTCCGGATTTGGAAGAGCCACTTATTATCAGCCAGCAGGTATCGCCAGCCTTTAAGAAATGGATGAATGATGATTAACTATTTGCAGATAATATCCTTTTCTTTAAGAAAAATAATCCAATACATGTTTTGCTAAATATGTGAAAAAACGAACAACGCCTGAAGGGACAAAACTGTTCAAAATTTTATTTAAATTTTTGCCGGTATAGTAAAGGAGATACGCCGGTTACTTTTTTGAAAGTAGCCCGGAATGCTTTTGCATCGCTGTATCGCTACGCGTTTCATTTTTGCAAAATTAAGCGGATATGTTATGGTTCAAAGTTCGTAGTGCGTGGTTTTCCACCGCCGGATTCCTAATCTTTAAATTTGCAGCAGATGAAAAAATAAAGAGATTTTTATTTTCGAATCAGATAGACTCGGATATAAGGCATCTGAAAAAAATAAACCATGAGGTTTATATATTATTTTCCCTATATTTGAATTTCCAAATTCAAATTTGGTTTCAATCACTATTTACTCCTGTCTTTTGAGAAAATTATCCAAAAAAATAAATGCTTTAATAAACGATTTCAGCATTTTATTTTAAACTGAGAAATTACAATTTCCTATCGTAACCCCCTAAACCTACACCAGCAGTTTGAGTTGCATATGGAAATGGCGCACAGCCAGGTTCCGACGTATTGTATAATCCCGGGTTTCCCGGACAAGCAATAAGATTGTTAGTTTTCTTTAAAATCCATTATTTCTTAAGGCTGGAGATCTAAAATTGTAAATGCTATGGCTCTGCAAAAAATAATTTGTGGCCCCATTCTCCGAAGAGTGGAAAATAACCACGTTTCAGTTTGGGTGGCTTTTAAGGAAAATTTTAGCCTGACTCTCAAAATCTGGGAAGGCAACCAGATTAAGTATGATACGACGGCTACGCCTCTGGCAACAGGCAATTCCCATACGGTTCAATTTGGGGAAAATTTGTGGATTGGAGTAGTTACGGCTGACATCGCCACTCCGGGCTTAAACCCGGAAAAGATTTACAGTTACAATATTGCATTCAGTTCTTCCGATGAGCCCGGAACGAACAATGATTTTCATTCAGATGATTTGTTGAAGGACGGGACCACCCTGGAATCCAGGCCTCAACTGGCTATTGGCTACAAAGCAGATATGTTGCCTACCTTTTGCCTGCCGGGATCTACTCCCGGCAAACTGAACATCCTTCATGGTTCATGCCGCAAAATGCATGGTTATGGCAATGATGCCCTGGCCCTCGTGGACGACGATATGAAAAAAGATGAAAACAGGGCGGATCCTTCAAAGCGCCCACAGGCAATTTTCATGACGGGCGATCAGATTTATGCAGATGAAGTGCCTACCATGTTGCTTAGATATATGTGCTCTCTTGATGGCGTGGGAATTTTTTCGGCAGCCTCGTCAGAAAAAATGAAAATAAAAGGCGATGACAACCAGGAAAAAGATTTAGAATCAGATATAACGGCTTATCCACCTACATTGCGACAGAGATTAGTCGGTAAATATGCGGGCTTTTCAAGCTCTGCAGCTATCAACCATTTACTCACTTTCGAAGAATATTGCGCCACTTATTTGTGCTACTGGAATATTCGCTCGTGGAACAAAGAGCTTTTTGGTGAAATAAAAAAGATCCAGGATGCAGGCGATGGCGAAGTGAATGCAAAGCTGGATGAAGTGGTAAATAAATTCGTTGATGGCCCCGGAGTAGATGCAGATACCAATCTCGTAAATCTAATAAGAGATACTGAAAATATTCGAAAAACTGATGCCTATATTTTTAGTACAGACACTTTTACAAAAGAACAATTTCGCAATGATAACAGTGATCAATATAAAAAATGGCTTGCAGATATTAAAGACGCTGTCCGCGACGAAGTAATTAACATGACAGCTTTCATGAAAGCGCTTCCAAAAGTAAGCCGCACATTGGCAAACGTGCCATCTTACATGATGATGGACGATCACGAGGTGACCGATGATTGGTTTATTACAAAACGTTGGAATAATGAAGTGCTTTCCAAACCTTTCGGCCGTGACATTATCCGGAACGCTATGATGGCGTATGCCGTTTTCCAGGATTGGGGAAATGTTCCTGCCGATTATAAACAAGGAGTAGATCTGATTTTTGAAGAGATTGAAACTGCAACGAACGACAAATCCAAACTGCTTATTTACATCAATGAATTTTGTTACCGGTACGCCAACAATTTGCATTTAGACGCTGTCCGGTCGGATGTTACGGATAAGGTAGATGCTATGTTTGGAATGAGCGGAAACCCTTCTACGCTGAAATGGAACTTTGATATAAAGTTAGGGACGGTAAAGGCTTTTGTTCTGGATACCCGTACACAAAGGTTTTACGAAAGCCTGAACACGGCTCCTCAATTAATTTCTGAAACGAATCTTTCTTCCCAATTGCCGGAAACACTTACAGATAACCCAGATTTTGTTTTTGTGATTTCGCCGTGCCCCGTATTGGGATTTCCCAATTTTGAAGAGCTGATACAGCCGGCCGCTGCTGCTACTATTTCATTGTTTAAATCAGATACTAACAATCCCGGAATCATAGCCGGCAGGCTCGGTTTTGATTATGAAGCGTGGGGATTTAATACTATCGGTTTCGAACGCCTTCTGGATCGGCTGAATACTTATAAAAAAGTTATTCTTCTTTCAGGAGATGTACACTATGGCGATACCGTTGTGCTCGACTATTGGAAGGGCACTTCAGAAGCTCCGACCAGCCGTATTGTGCAGCTTACAGCCAGCGCTTTCAAAAATGAATGGATGGGTAATTTGTCAATCCTGAAAGGAGCTATGGTGCAACGCATTCTTACATGCATTGGCGAAAGCATTTCAAAATTTGGATGGAAAAATAAAACGATAACTAAAACAGGAAACGTTTCTCCGAGAAATCGCTACAGGCTTTATGGCGCTATGGCAGGTTTGGGTACTATTCCGGTTGAAGGATGGACTCCTGGAGCGCATGTAAGCCCGGAGCCGGATTGGCGATGGCGGCTCAAAGTATTGAAAGATGAAAGGCCGATTAAAAATGACCTTGTCACTACGGAGATCAATTTGTCAGATGCAACGTCTCTTAAGAATGGATATTACCAGGTAGTGCAAAGGCATCAATCATTATTTGAAGGCAAAAAGTCGAGGCGTATTGCATGGAATTCAAATATTGGATATATAAGCTTTGAAGCAGATGGTGATGACTGGAAATTGAAACATGAGCTGAAAGGCGCGTCCGATTTATTATTTGAGGTTCCGTTGACTACGCCGGCTTCCGAAAAATCCAAGCCGGTTCTCCCTTCAGCATAAATAATTCTTTTACAGGAAAAAATTTACATATGGCCGATTCAAATAGTCAGGATTTTTTTCAAAAGTTGTTGAAAACGTTTTATGAAATTCTGAAACCCGCAATTAACATGTTTTCTGATGATCAGGCCCGGACCGAATTGCTCGGCTCACTTGGAATCACAGGAACAACCGGAGGAACTTCAACTCCCTCCACCGGAGGATTGGAAGCTTACATAAATAAAGCAGATGATGAAGTAGATCCTTTTAAACTGGCCAGCGCCATTGCTGATTTAACCTCTGTAATGATGGGCATTGAAGGTATCATCCAGGCGGCATTGGCAAGCGGCGACGACTCAGATGCGGGTGAGCATGTTGCCGGTGAATTAGTAACCGCGTTATTAAACCTGCTCACACTCGATTATTTGAGAAGAAGGCATCCTGAGGTGCATGCAGTGGTGGAATTGCTTAATACCTTGGATGAAAGCGCAGTCGCAGCAGGCGGTTCCGTTAATTTTATCAAAGATTATATTGGCGGGTTTTTCAAACAGATAGGAAATACTTTCGACACTGAAGATTCCACAACGTCTGTTTCGGATGGTTTGTTCATGGCAATATCAGGTGGCTTATTTTATCTTGAACATTATCTACGGTCAAAGGGTGTAAAAGACCTGGTAATTTCTGCTAACTATGGCTTTGAGAATGTAACATCAGGTACGACAGCCAATGCAGATAAAATAACCAACCGCACATTTTCTTACTCGCTGGAATCGAAATCACGCAAAAAAGATAAGTTTTTTAATACGCTGGTTTTTGTTCCAAAAGAACAACAGGGCATAGGGTTCGTAACTGAATTAAAAGGAACATTTGGCGATACAATTTCAGTCGATGACAAAAATAAAATCGATTATGAAATAACGGGGGATGGCTTGTTTCGGATTGGTAATCCTTCGGAAGTAAACGAAGGAAAAAGCAATAAAATTTTATTGGTATATACTTATGAAAATAAGGATCCAAAGAAGATTTCGCTGTTGGATAAACCTGCTATCCGGTTTGCCTTTGGCACTATCAAACTGGGACTGATGGTTACACCGGATGATGTATTGGCCAAAGGCATCTTAGACATTCATTATGAGTTTAGCAAGGGCAGCTTGTCAGGCTTCCCATTTAATTTTTTGCCGGATGATATCAAAGATAAATTTCCTCTTGGCATAGGATATAGTGCCACCAAGGGTTTTATTGTGGATGGCGATGGCAACATAGGAACGGGAAGTAAATCGGGCAGCCAGGACGGCGGTTCAGGTGCGCCTAAAACGATGGCAAAAACCGCAGAAGGAAGTGATGCTGAGGGTGGCGCTGTTGAAGCTATCATCGCCAAATTATTGAATGCGCTTCATAAACAGATTCCGCTTCACAAGAACCTGGGAAATGTTGTCGGACTGGATACACTAACCATCAATTTGAGTGCGGATAGCGCTCTTAAAAATTTTCAATTAGAAGTATCACTCGATTTTTGGCTAAAGCTCGGTTCTGTAATTACAATTACGATCAGCAGGCTGGGCATGTCGCTGAATGTAAAAAAACTGGATGGTAATGGCGGCATATTGGGTTATGACCTTACTCCCGGCATCAAGTGGCCTACAGGTGCTGGCGTGATGGTGAATGCAGGAGTAGTGAAAGGAGGAGGTTTCCTTTATCTCGACCCGGATAAAGGGGAATATTTTGGCGCACTGGAGCTTTCCTTTAAGGGGCTTTTTGATTTAAAAGCAGTGGGTATTTTAAATACCATTATGCCTGATGGCTCGAAAGGATTTTCAATGCTGATTATTATTACCGCAGAATTTTCAGCCGTTCAATTGGGATTTGGTTTTACGCTGTTGGGTGTTGGCGGATTATTGGGTGTAAACAGGCGGGCAGAAGTGGAAGCGTTGAGGGCCGGATTGAAAACCAATGCCATTAAAAGTATCTTATTTCCGGAAGATGTGGTTGGAAATATAAACCGGATCATCAGCGATATCAAACAGATATTTCCCATCCAACAGGATAGTTTGCTGATTGGCATCATGGGAAAAATTGGCTGGGGAACACCCACGCTTATTTCTATTGAGCTGGGAATTATACTGCAGCTTCCTGATCCTAAAATACTCATCCTGGGCGTTGTGAAGCTTGCTTTGCCCACTGAAGAAACAGCAGTGGTAAAAATCCAGGTGAATTTCCTCGGCGTTATTGATTTCCAAAACGAGTTTTTATATTTTGAAGCAAGGCTCTTTGATTCCCATTTAGTCGGGTTTCCCCTGACAGGCTCCCTGGCCCTTGTTGTGGCGTGGGGCGACAACAGCACTTTTGGTTTAAGTGTGGGTGGCTTTCACCCGGATTTCAAAGATTATCCGGTAGTACCCACCTTGCCCGGCGCTTTCAGAGATATGGACAGAATCAGCCTCCAGTTATTAAGTGGCGATAATCCGAGATTAGGCATTGAATGTTATTTTGCTGTAACCTCCAACACCGTTCAGTTTGGCGCCAAAGCTGAATTATTGGCTGAAGGATCCATGGGCTTTAATATCTACGGGATGTTAAGCCTTGATGCCTTATTCATTTTTGATCCGTTTAGCTTTTCTGTAAAGCTGGAAGCTACTCTTGCCTTACGCCATCATTCTTCGATTCTTTACGGAATACACTTTGCCGGTACGCTATCCGGCACCACACCCTGGCATGTTGAGGGAGAGGTTTCATTTGGAATTTTATTCGCTACCATTACAATTGGCTTTAGTACTACCTGGGGCGAACCATCTCCGGCTGTTCCTGATGAGACACAGGATTTGCTCGCACTTATTCAGGCTGAGTTGGATAAGGCTGCCAATTGGAAACCCATCATTCCGGCTTTCAACAACATACACGTAACCGTCCGGACACTAAGAGACGATGAAGAAGTGGATCTGCTTATCCATCCATTTGGAGCCATCGCTTTTGCACAGCGAACGCTTCCTTTGAATTTCGATATCAAAAAGTATGGAACCAGAAAGCCATTGCATGCCAACGAATCTAATTTTAGCATTACCAAAATAAAAATTGGTGAAGATGAGCTCTCATTCATTGCAGAAAAAGAACTATTTGCCGTAGGAAATTTTCAGCCGTTATCTGAAGCTGAAAAGCTGTCGCGCAAATCTTTCGAAAAGCTCGATGGAGGCATTGTCATTAATGATTCAGGAAAATTAACTGTTGCGCCAAGTACGTTGGAGGCATCTGAATTAAATTACGAATTAGATTACACTTATGATGATACTGTTGGGAAGAAACCTTCAGTTGCAAAATTTCCGAATGGAGCATTTAAAAAAATGGTAAGGGTGGCCGCCGTTTCACAATCGAATCTTAGCTGGAAAAATGTAAACAAATCTTCACTGAATGCTCCTGTAAAAACCAAAGTGGCAGATCAGGCTTATACAGTAGCCTCCAGCAGTAATTTAAAAGAGTTTGATCAAAGCCTCAGGGCTGGTAGCTATGCAGAAGTATTGCAATCATTAAATAATATTATTAAAACAAAACCGGCGATGGCGGACGACCTTCAGATCGTTGGAGTTCACGAATTAGCTTAACCATAAAAAATTTTCTCATGAGTTTTGCAGAATATAAATTTTTTTCATGGGCGCGAAAAGGTATTTCGGCCAATATTGCTGAGAAGGATACCCTTGGCAAAAGCGATGGAATGCAAAAGGAGCGGGCCATAGTGCCGGTAAATGTCACTTTGAATACGAGTATTGCTGTCGCCCAAAAGAATTTCACTTTAGTAGGTCCCGGCGATATTATTGGAATTCAGCAGGACATGATTATTCGATGTGAGCCGAGAAACGGCATCTCTAATTTTGAGCCCAATTACTTTCCTTACGTCGAATTTTATGATGAGGATTTTCCATGGCGCTATACTCCGGCATCTGCAACCGGCGCGGACAATATGAGTTTACGTCCATGGATAAGCCTGGTGGTCCTTAAAGAAGATGAATTTGAAGATACTCCTTTGCAATCACCGCTAAAATCTATTGTGATAAAAAATATGAATGCCTTGCAGCCCGCTGATGAGTTGCATTTATGGGCCCACATGCATTCCAATTTAAAAAATGATGAAACCAATTTTGAAAAATATATTGAAAGTCTTGCCAACGACATCAAAACCGACCCGGATGGTGTTTACAGTCGGGTAATATGCCCAAGAAAACTGGAGGCCAATGTAATGTATTATGCATTTTTGATTCCCACTTTTGAAACCGGAAGGCTCGCGGCATTAGGACAGCCTATCAAAGGGGTAGCTGCGCAACAAGCCGCGTGGCACGAGGGTTTGAGCGAAACGGAATTCCCTGTGTATTTCCGGTGGAATTTCAGGACAGGAGCTAATTTTGATTTTGAAAGCCTCGTAAAGCTTATTGAGCCGAGGGTAATGGACAAAAGAGTAGGCGTAAGGCCAATGGATTGCAGTAAACCAGGATATTTCCAATTAAATTCTTCTAAGGAAATACCCGCTCCTAATCCGCCGGTTATTCTTCTTGAAGGAGCAGTGAAGGCGCCCACTGCGGAGTCGACAACCGTTGTTCCCAATGAATTTCAATCCAGTATTGCGGATCTGGTTAATTTGAACCGGGCGCAGGTAGAAAAAACGGATGAAGACCCTGTGGTAACTATTCCTTTTTATGGAATGTATCATGCGATGCGAAAAGACCTCAGCAAACCCGGAGAAAAAATAATCCCGGTTTTTGATCCCAATTCGAATGTTTGGTATAATGATCTCAATCGTGATCCCCGAAACAGGGTACCCGCAGGATTTGGCGTAAAGGCGGTTCAGGATGGACAGGAAAAATTTATGGATCAGGCATGGGATCAGCTTTCTGATGTGCTTGAGGCAAACAGGAAATCGCGGCTGGCACAAATGATGGCGGCCATAATGAATACCTCCTTTGTTAAGAACATAAAAAATCTGCCCCAGGAGAAATTGTTATCTGTGACGCGAAGGTTGTCGTCTAAAATTTTGGTTTCAAATTTTACGGTCAAAAAACAAATCAATCAGAGCCGGATACCGGAAGCCTTGTTTATGACTCCGACTCAAAAAT
>Ga0068855_100011142_pt1 | contig 10855 bp, 9 predicted proteins | sample KBSCornC52_FD_66592 | JGI IMG/M metagenome (GOLD analysis project Ga0068855, IMG submission 66592) | Corn rhizosphere microbial communities from Kellogg Biological Station, Michigan, USA - KBS Corn C5-2 | ecosystem: Host-associated > Plants > Roots > Rhizosphere > Soil ... | reverse complement strand
CTCACTTCGCTCCCGAGTTCTCGAGGTCCTCGGCTTGCTAGTTTTTGCCGGCCTCCTCTATAGAGGAGGCCGGCAAAAACTAGCAAGCCGAGGACCTCGAGAACTCGGGAGCGAAGTGAGAATGTCGACGAGGTCCCTCTCATGATGTGCTATTTAGCCGGCGCGGGCTGCGACAGAAGCTCAGACACTTTCGCCGTCACCTCGGCAAACCTGACATGTGCAGCCTTAAGCTCGTCTTCCACCGCCTGATTGGATTCTGCAATAGTTCTCGCTTTCTCTCGCTCCGCAGTCATCGTTAGCGTGCGTCGTAAATGCACGTCCAAGACATGGGTGATCGCCAATGCGGTCAGGCTAATAAACATGGCGAAGAAACCCATCCACGCGGCGAGACGCCACCGCGCAACTAATGTAGTTAGATACCTCATGAACCACGCAGTTCTTTGATATGCCGTCGTCGGGCCGATCATATCTCGAAACTAGCGGCGATAAGAGGGCGATCCGCGCTATCACACGTTTTCATTGGTATATGTGCCACTGATCTGAGCAGCCGCTTTGGACGCTCAACCAGAAGGATGCACTCACTACCTCCTCCTGGCCGAAATGCCTGCTATCTATTACACCGCTACGTCCTCCACTATTTTCAGTGTTCGCGTGCTTCACGAACAAATGGATCCAGGGAGGCACTGTGAGTTTGTGCAGATGTAGTCTTCGAGCTCTAGGATGAATCTGTTTGGCTGTTGTGCCACTACACGGCTTATTGCTCGTTGCGAACATAGACGGGCTTTCAATCGTGGCCTTTAATATCGAGAGGACCTATTCGAGCGCACTTGAACCCCGGCTAACGATCTTAGCCGCGGCGAGTTGGAAGAGGCTCCAAGAAAAGTCACGGAAATAAGGCATATTCGTGTGTAACATTGGCGGGCGGAGATGACAGCTGGTGCAATCGTTGACTATCTCTACAGAGTTTCATAAATCCATTGAAATGAATGACTTAGATTTCCGTATCGCCGTCGCCCCGATGATGGACTACACCGACAGACACTGTCGGTTCTTGTTCAGGCTATTGAGTCCGAGTGCGCTTCTGTATACGGAAATGGTGACGACGCAGGCTTTGCTGAGAGGCGATGTCGACCGCCATCTTGCTTTCGATTCGAGCGAACATCCTGTAGCGCTGCAGTTGGGGGGTAGCGATTCGCGCGAGTTGGCGGCCTGCGCGCAGCTCGGAGAAGAGTGGGGCTACGATGAGATCAATCTCAATTGCGGTTGCCCGAGCGATAGAGTGCGGGACGGACAGTTCGGTGCTTGTTTGATGGCGGATCCCGTGCGCGTGCGCGATTGCGTGCAGGCGATGTCGGATGCAGTGAGCATTCCCGTTACTGTGAAGTGCCGCATCGGTATCGAACCGCGCGAGGACAATCTCGATGACTACGAATTTCTGGCTCGCTTCATAGCAACGGTGCACGAAGCGGGTTGTACACGTTTTATCGTACACGCCCGCAATGCTGTGCTGGGTGGTTTGAGCCCGAAGCAAAATCGCGAAATACCGCCGTTGCGTTACGAGATCGTCGAGCGCTTGCGTCATGCATTCCCTCAGTGCGCTTTCATTTTGAATGGCGGCATCAAAGATATCGGCGCCGCCCAAACGGGACTTGCGCGCTTTGCCGGTGTGATGATCGGGCGCGAGGCCTATCAGAATCCTTATTTACTGGCGCAATTGCATCAGCTCATGCATCCCGGGGCTCCACTGCCCGAACGCTCGGATGTAGTCGCTCGATATGCGCAATACGTCGAAGAACGTAGTGCCGAAGGCCATCGAATGCAGTCGATGGTGCGTCATTTGCTCGGTCTCTATACCGGACAGCCGGGCGCCAGGTCTTGGCGGCGCTTCTTGAGCGAGCGGGCGAGCGGTGCTGCCCCGGATTCGAATTGGGTGCTCGATTCACTGCGTATCGTCGACCGAGCGGCCTGAAGATGCGTGAGGGTCTCCTCGCCGCGTTAGACGTTATGTATATAATCGGCGCGTGGGCAAAGATATCGAAGTAGCCATTCTGTTCGCCGACGTCGTCGGCAGTACGCGCATTTATGAGGTCATGGGCGACCTCAAAGCTCGAGACATGGTCCTCACTTGCGTGGACATCATGCGCTCCGCCACCGAGCAGCATCACGGAACGGTCATCAAGACCATCGGCGACGAGATCATGGCGACCTTTCCTTCCGCTGATGATGCGTTGAACGCCGCCAGCCACATGCAGCACGACATCCGAGCCCGAGCCGAACTCAAGGTGGAAGGCCAACCGATCGCGATTCGCATCGGCGGCCACTTCGGTCCTGTGGTGCTCGAGAACCGCGACATCTTCGGGGCGGCGGTCCACACCGCGAACCGCATGACGAGTCAGGCGAAGGCGGGGCAGATCATGGTCACAGGTGCCATGGCGCAACGGCTTGCGCCGGAGTGGCGTTCAGCGGTTCGACAAATCGACGTTGCCACGCTCAAGGGCAAGAGCAACGAGGACGAGTTGTTCGAAGTGCTATGGCAGAAGGAGGATGCGACCAGCATGCTGCCGACGTTGGCCATCGGCGCCGCGGCACGTGAAAACAAGGGTCCGCTGCGATTGCGGCTGCGATTTCAAGGACAGGAACTGGTGCTCGATGCCCGCCGCAGCAATGTGACCATCGGCCGCGCCGAGGAAAACGACGTCGTGATCAAAGGCAATCTGATTTCGAGATTGCATGCGCGGATCGAGTTTACGCGCAACAAGTTCCTTCTCATCGATCAAAGTACGAACGGTACGTTCGTCACCAACCAGGAAGGGGAGGAGTCTTTCGTACGCCGCGACAGCCTACAGCTCAAAGGCGAGGGAATGATCGGTCTCGGACGCACGCCCGAAAACAATTCCCCGCAGACGGTTCGTTTCGTCTGCGAGGAATGACGGCTTCATCTCAATAGCTACCGAGCCGCCGTGCGGCCGCGCGTTGTTCTTCGCGTAAACGTTCGGGGATACGGCGACCGAACTCGCCGATGAACTTGCCGATTTCTTCCATTTCGGTACGCCAGGCGAGCGGGTCCACCGAGAGCAGTTCTCGCATCGTGCCGTTGTCGATCTCGAGTCCCGCGATGTCGAGGTCCTGCGAGCGAGGCACGTAACCGATGGGCGTCTCTTCTGCACCGATGGCGCCTTCGCAGCGGTCGAACACCCATTTGAGAACACGCAGATTCTCGCCATAGCCGGGCCACAAGAACTTGTTCGCTTTGTCCTGGCGGAACCAGTTGACGTGGAAAATTTTCGGCAAATTGCTGGCGCGGCTTTCGAACGAGAGCCAATGCTGCCAGTAATCGCCGAAGTTGTAGCCGCAGAACGGCTTCATCGCCATGGGATCGCGGCGGACGATACCCACTTGGCCCACCGCTGCTGCGGTCGTTTCGGATGCCATGCCGGCACCCACGAGCACGCCGTGGGTCCAATTGCGGGCTTGATAAATGAGCGGCGCGACTTCACGGCGACGGCCGCCGAAGAGCACTGCCGAGATCGGCACGCCTTGCGGATCGTTGGCGAGCGTCGAATAACTCGGATTTTGTTTGGCTGAAACGGTGAAGCGTGCGTTCGGATGGGCTGCCGGACCAGTGCCTGTATACGGACGACCTTGCCAATCCGTGACCGGCGTGCCGGTGGGCAAACCCTCCCACCAAGGTTGATCGTCTGCGGTCAGTGCGACGTTGGTGAAAATAGTGTCGCGCTGAATCATGTGATAGGCGTTGGGATTCGTTTTGGCATTGGTGCCGGGCACGACGCCGAAATAGCCCGTCTCCGGATTGATTGCACGCAAGGTGCCGTCGCTCGCGACGTTGAGCCAGCAAATATCGTCGCCCAGCGTCCAGATCTTCCACCCCGGCATCGACTTCGGCGGCACCATCATCGCGAGATTGGTTTTGCCGCAGGCGGATGGAAAAGCCGCCGCGATGTAGTGAGTCTTGCCTGCAGGATTTTGCACGCCCATTACGAGCATGTGTTCGGCCAGCCAGCCTTCCTTGTTCGCTTGCCAGCTCGCGATGCGCAGTGCATGACATTTCTTGCCGAGCAGTGCATTGCCGCCATAACCCGAGCCGATGCTCTTGATCGTGAGCTCTTCGGGAAAGTGCATGATGAAGCGCTTGTCCGGATCCAAGTCGCCGATCGAATGCAATCCTTTGACGAACTGACCTTCACGCTCGATACGTTTCAAGGCGGCCGCGCCCATGTTCGTCATCAAACGCATGTTGATGACCACATAAGGACTGTCGGTGATCTCGACGCCGCAGCGTGCGAACGGACTCTCGAGCGGTCCCATGCAGTAGGGAATCACATAGAGCGTTCGTCCCTGCATCGCGCCGCGAAACAAACCTTCGAGTTTGGCGTGAGCTTCTTCCGGATCCATCCAAATATTGTTCGGGCCGGCGTCTTCGCGGGTTCGAGTACAGACGAACGTCAGATGCTCCACACGGGCCACATCGGTGGGGTTGGAGCGGTGCAGGTAGCAATTGGGGTGGGTTTGCGGATTGAGCGGAAGGAGCGTGCCGTCGTTCACCATCTGGCGGATGAGCAGGTCATTTTCGGCGTCGGAGCCATCGCACCAGTGGATCTGGTCGGGTTGCGTCAGTCTCGCGACTTCGCCCACCCAGGCTTTCAATGCTGCATTCGACGTGCTCATAGTGCGTTCACAACTCCTAGCTACCCTGTGCGGCTCCCAACGGGAGAAAGATCGGTTTCGTCTGTCCAGCAACCTGTCAGCCGGCGTGAGGGATCGGCCGAAACGAGGTTTCGGGCCTTTTCCTACCTGTCAAACGGTTAACGTCGCAGAGTATAGCGGTCCGTGTTTCAGGGACTCGCATTGAATCACGGAATGACCGCGCCAAGGCGAAGCTGTTGGCCGGCCGGTCATAACTTGTTAGGTTCTGCCGCAGACGAGTCCGCTTTGCCCTTGTAGCGGGCAAAAAAAAGCGCCCGCACTAGGCGGGCGCAACAGGGGGATCGAGGCTTCCGCGGAGAGACTTTGACGTCCTCGGCAGCAGCTTGATGCGTTGCAGCATATTGGAAGGCGCCTGCCTGTGTCAACCATTTTTTCGAGCTCTTTGGGCTAAACCATGCGGTAAAGTGCGCGCCCAATGTCGATGCTGAAGTTCATTCGCCACACGTGGGCCGCCGTTGCGCTTTACTGCCTGATTGTTCGGGCATATGGCGACTCCCTGGACAACACAACCACAGCCGAACTGCGCACGACGATCATGCGCCCCGGCGAGGGCCCTCGATCAGTGTTCGTTCCGGCAGTGCACGTGCGTGAAGGAGAGGAGGTTTTTTATACGGTACGCGTTCGCAATACTGGTTCAACTCCCACGCAGCCCGTAGTGATTACCAAGGCCATACCGCGCAATACTCGCTATGTCGCGGGCTCCGCAGCCGGCCCCGGCGCCGACGTCGATTTCTCCATCGATGGGGGACGCACTTTCGATTCACCACAGCAGCTAGTGACGCGGTCGAAAGCCGGACGCAACGAGCGGGCTAGCGTCGATAGCTATACGCATATTCGTTGGCAACTTCGCTATCCGCTGGCTCCCGGGGCGGTCGCATTGCTGCGTTTCCGCGTCGTCTTCAAATAGATGTCCAACGCTTCGTACGACATGCATGCGATCTTCGGCGCCGACGGGTTGTTGGCGAACGCGATCCCAGGCTTTGCGGTTCGCCGCGAACAGATTGCGATGGCCGAACTCGTCGGCGATGCGCTCGAACAAGGCAAGTGGCAAGTGATAGAAGCGGCCACGGGGGTCGGCAAAACATTTGCCTATCTCGCGCCGGCATTGATCGGGCGGCGTCGCGTACTCATCTCCACCGGCACGCGCAGCTTGCAGGATCAACTGTTCTTGCGCGATCTCCCCGTCGTGGCGCGAGCACTCGGAAGACCTGCGCACGTTGCGATACTCAAAGGACGAGCCAACTATCTATGTTTGCATCGGCTCGCGCTCGCCTATGAGCAGGGCACGATGCGCGGGTTGAAACGCGAATCGGCGCTTGCACTCGCTCAAGTCAAAGAATGGTCGTGGATCACCCGCCGCGGAGATATCGCCGAGCTCACCAAACTCGGCGAGCAAGACCCGATCTGGCCTTGGGTCACCTCGAATCGAGAAAATTGTTTAGGCGTCGAGTGCGGCGAGTTCTCGCGTTGTCATTTGGTCGCGGCGCGCCGTGAAGCACAGGCGGCGGACATCGTCGTCGTCAATCATCACTTGTTGATGGCCGATTTGCTGTTGAAGGAAGGCGGCTTCGGCGATCTTTTACCCGGCGTCGACGCCGTCATCGTCGACGAAGCGCACCAGTTACCCGACGTCGCTGCACAAGCATTCGGTATCACGGTGAGCGCACGTCAGCTGCAAAATTTTGCGCGCGATCTCGCGACGGAAGCGCTGTGTGCAGGGTTGCGTCACGACGGCTTCGACGTATTTGCACAAACGCTGGAGCGCGTCATCGTAGATGCCCACGATGCCTTGCGGCATACCTCGGAACATCTCGACTACGCGCGGTGGCCTGTGCAGTTCATCGATTCGCTTGCGGATTTGGCCATGCAACTGCGACACGTCGGCGCCAAACTGGAGAAAGTCGCTGGGGAAAGCACATCGCTCAGGAGCATGTTGCAACGAGCCCAGGATCTCAGCGAACGTCTCGAACTCTTGATCTCATCCGAACCGTCACAAGCCGGAGTTCGCTGGAGCCACGTCGGCAAACAAGGGTTCTCCGTGCACTTTTCGCCCGTGCAGGCCGCGGCTCAGTTGCGGGAACTCATCGAGCGGCAAGGAGGCGCGTGGATATTTACTTCAGCGACCCTCGCCGTGGGCGACGATTTCAGCCACTTTACCGGCCGTGTCGGAATTGAAAGCGCAGCTTGCGCAAGACTCGGCAGTCCTTTCGATTTCGCAAAGCAAGCGCTGTTGTATCTTCCCGCGGCACTCGAAGAACCCGCTTCTGCGCGTCACACCGCTCAAGTGATCGACGCCGCGCTCCCGGTTCTGGAAGCGAGTGGCGGCCGCGCGTTTCTGCTCTTCACTAGTCATCGCGCGCTGCGTATCGCGGCGGAAATATTGCGAGAACGATGGGGTGAGCCCACGCCTTATCCGCTCCTGGTGCAAGGCGATGCTCCGCGCGACGTATTGCTCAAGAGATTTCGTGAATTCGGCAACGCAGTGCTTCTCGGCACCGGAAGCTTTTGGGAGGGCGTGGATGTGAAAGGAACTGCACTGACGGTCGTCGTCGTCGACAAGCTGCCTTTCGCTGTCCCAGATACTCCCGTGCTCAAAGCGCGATTGGATGCCATCCAACAACGCGGCGGCAATCCGTTCTTCGAAGAACAGATTCCGCAAGCGGTCGTGACTCTCAAGCAAGGAGTAGGCCGACTCATTCGCGATGTGCGCGACTTCGGCGTCGTCATCATTTGCGATCGCCGGCTCACGTCGCGGGGATACGGCAAGATTTTTCTGGAGAGTTTGCCGCCGATGCCGCACACGCGTGATTTAGATCGAGTGTGTACGTTTCTCCGTGACAACTTAGCTGTACACGGTCACCTCGAGCCGCGTGCCTTGGCATGACCCGCCTTGGTATGAACATCCTCGCTCTCGATACTTCCACCGAGCAATGTTCCGTTGCGCTGATGCGCGGTGAAACTGTGATCGAGCGGTGCGTGCACACTGCGCGCGATCATGCCGACCTTGTTCTAGGAATGGTCGAGGACGTCCTGCGCGAGGGCATGCTTTCGCTAAAGCAATTAGACGGCATTGCTTTCGGCAGAGGGCCTGGCGGGTTCACCGGGGTGCGGATCGGTGTGGGTGTCGCGCAAGGTTTGGCATTGGGTGCCGGACTACCGACAGTTGGAGTATCTGATCTTGCTGCGGTTGCATGCCAAGCGACACGGCAGCCGGGCGATATTCTCGTATGCATGGATGCGCGCATGGGCGAGGTTTATTGGGCTGTATTTCGTGTCGATGATCGTGGCCGAGTCGAGCCACGTTCCCCGGAACGAGTCGGTCCTCCTGGGGGCGTGATGTGGGACGAGCCGCTCTATCTTGCAGCCGGCACGGGTTTCGCCGCATACCCGGACTTGCGTGACAGATTTAAAGATCTGACGTTGCGAACGGACATACTGCCTCGCGCTAGCGATATCGCGAAGCTGGCTGCACTTGAAATCGAGGCGGGGCAGGCTTTACCGGCGCGCGATGCCCAGCCTTCCTACGTGCGCGACGACGTCGCAGTTAAACCTGTGCGTCACACTTAATGAAGGATGTCATCGCGGTGTAATAATGGAGCGGATAATCACCGCGTCATGTATCCGTCACATCAAGCAAGCCCAGCATCAGCGGCACGTATGAGCGCAAAGCAAATTCTCATTGTGGAAGACGAGAAACCGATTCGCGAAATGATCGCGTTTGGTTTACGGCGCAGCGGCTACGAGGTCACCGAGGCGGAAGACGTGAGCTCGGCGCGCGCGAGTATCGCCAACCGCAGACCGGATTTGGTGCTCATCGATTGGATGTTGCCCGATATGAGCGGTCTCGAGCTCACGCGTCTGCTGAAACGCGACAAGGATACGCAGGAAGTCCCGGTGATCATGTTGACGGCTCGTGCCGATGAACAAGACAAAGTCACCGGGCTTGAAGGAGGCGCGGACGACTATGTGACGAAGCCGTTCTCACCGCGCGAACTGCTTGCGCGTATCACTGCGGTACTCAGACGCGCCGCGCCTGCGGGCGGTGAAGAAGTCGTGAACGCAGACGGTTTGATTCTCGATGGCAGCAGTCATCGTGTCATGGCGGGCGATCAGAACGTGCCGCTCGGCCCCACCGAATACCGTTTATTGGCGTTCTTTATGACGCATCCCGAACGCGTCTACAGCCGCAGCCAGCTGCTGGATCGTGTTTGGGGTGGCAATGTGTATGTCGAGGAGCGTACTGTCGACGTCCACATCCGTCGCTTGCGAAAGGCGCTCGAAGCATTCGGCTTCGACCGCTTCATTCAAACCGTGCGTGGTTCGGGATATCGCTTCTCCACACGAGCCACCTAGCGCGGGTTTGGCGCTCGCGAGCGTGGCCACGCACCGCCGCTTACAATAGGGCCAATGTTGAAGTTCGTGTCCAATACGGCCTGGCAAGTCATTTCGCGAGTTTCCGTGGTGTTGCTGGTGGGCCTCGTTATCGGGCTCATCATCGGTCACGTTGCAGTCGTACTGGCAGTCGCACTCGGTGTGTATCTTGCGGTCCAGCTACGCAATCTGCTCCTGCTCGATCGTTGGCTGCGTTTCCGCCGTGTTTTGATCCCCCCGGACATGGCCGGCCCGTGGGGCGACGTGCTCGCGACCATCAGCCGCATTTATCGCCGTAAGCAATTCCACAAGCAGCGCGTGCTGCGTCTCCTGCGTGAGTTTCGGCGGCTGACGTCGTCGATGCCGGACGGCGCGGTGTTGCTCAACGCCGATCATGAAATCCTGTGGTTCAACAACACCGCGGCGGAGTGGTTGGGGCTGCATCGCAAGCGCGACGTGGGCATGCGCATCGAGAATCTCGTGCGCCACCCGGATTTCGTCGCCTATCTCGATGGGTCCGATCGCGGCGCGCCGGTGAGAATTCCGCAAGCTGCCGGCCAAGACGGTTGGTTTTCGATTTATCTGGTGCAGACACGCAGGGTGCGCCAGCGGTTGCTGATCATTCGCGACATCACGCGCGAGGTGCGCATGGAAGCCATGCGTAAAGACTTTGTCGCGAATGCATCGCATGAACTGCGTTCGCCGTTGACGGTGATCGCCGGATATCTCGATTCGCTCACCGACGATCCAAGCTTGGGTCCGGCCTGGGCCGGACCTGTACAAGAAATGCGGCGCCAGGCCGATCGCATGCGGACCATCATTCAGGACTTGCTCGAACTCTCGCGCTTGGAAGCGGGCGGCCTCGCGAGCGACGATCAGTTCGTGGACATCGGCGGCATTCTGTCCTTGCTGCGTAGGGAAATGTCGGGGCTCGAACATCGCCCGAAGATCACTCTGCAACTTGATAGCGATGCTTTGCTGCGGGGATCCGAAAGCGAATTCAATTCGATATTTTCGAACTTGATTACGAATGCCGTTAAGTACACCCCCGCGGAGGGCGAAATCCACATTCGTTGGTGGCTGGACGATCAGGGCGCGCACGTCTCGGTGAGCGACACGGGCATCGGGATCGCGGCCGAACATATCCCGCGTCTGACGGAGCGTTTCTACCGAGTGGACGCCGGCCGCTCACGCAAGATGGGCGGATCCGGACTGGGTTTGGCAATTGTGAAGCATGCGTTACAACGGCATGACGCGACCTTGGATGTCGTAAGCGAAGAAGGTGTCGGCAGCACGTTCACGTGCCATTTTCCGTTGCACCGCGTAGCCACGCGCGCGCAGCGTGCTACTCCCTGACAGTTTTGCCCACTTGGCTGACGAATTTACTGTCATCGAGATGTAACACAAAGAGGTCTCAATACGCGCCCGAACCCCCCGTTGGAGGAAGCACAAGTGATAAAGACCGTCACGAGACTCAAGATGACATTCGGCGCGTTGGCAGTGGGTACTCTGCTCGCCGCCACGGCTTCTGCAGCAGACATTTCCGGTGCGGGCGCAACGTTCCCGTATCCGATCTACGCCAAGTGGGCCGAAGCGTACAAGCAGCAGACGGGCGTCGGTCTCAATTATCAGTCGATCGGTTCGGGCGGCGGCATCAAGCAGATCAAAGCGGAGACGGTGACGTTCGGCGCCTCCGACAAGCCGCTCGAACCGATCGACTGATAATTGAGACCGACGCCCGTCTGCTGCTTGTACGCTT